>Ga0209160_1003259_pt1 | contig 13284 bp, 18 predicted proteins | sample GraSoiAngelo_153_FD_186167 | JGI IMG/M metagenome (GOLD analysis project Ga0209160, IMG submission 186167) | Grasslands soil microbial communities from the Angelo Coastal Reserve, California, USA - 14_1009_12_40cm (SPAdes) (version 2) | ecosystem: Environmental > Terrestrial > Soil > Grasslands ...
GGTTGGCTTAAATGGGTTTGATTGTGAAATGGCATCTGGTGCGGTTCCTGCAAGCGTTAAAAAATTAATTGCTGAAGAAATTATCAAAAAAGATGACGTTGTTGTTGGAATTCTTACAGGAAGACAGAAAGATGCAAGTATATCAGTGGATTACCACAAAGATTCTAAAAACAAGTTTGCAAACCCCCCAAAATCTTAGGTGCTTACTTTTTCTATCTTGATTCTATTTGCTTGATTATTTACTACTTCTTCAACAACCATTTTGATCGAATCGACCTCAATTTTGTCTCCAACTTTGGGTATGTCTTTTAGTTTATCGTGCAAAAGACCACTAAGAGTAGAATAGTTTTCCCCTTGAGGGATATCGGATTTGAGTATCTCATTTACTGTATCAATTTCAACGTCGCCACTTGCAAGCATTGTATTTTTGTCAAGGATCTTAAAATTTAGTTCAATTTTGTCCGTTTCATCCATTATCTCTCCGACGATTTCTTCCAAGAGATCCTCCAATGTTACACAGCCTTCTACGCTTCCAAACTCATCTACTACTATAGCCATGTGAGTTTGTTTTCCCTGCATTTCTCTCAATAATTTGCTAGTTCTTTGTTCTTGAGATACAAAAATTGGCTTTCTTGCAACTGATTCAAGATTTATCATTTTTTCTCCCTTTTCAAGATGTTTTAACAAATCTCTTACATGCAATATGCCAACAATCTGATCAGTAGTTTCTTTGTATATCGGAATTCGTGAATATCCACTTTTGCTAATCAAAGGTAGGGCGTCAAATAGCAACATGTTGGAAGACAACATAAACATTTTTGTTCTGCGAGTCATCACGGCACGGATTATGGTATCATCAAACTTTAAGGCACCATGTACGAGTTCATGTTCATGTTTTTTTAATGCCTTGTCTTCAAGTCCCTGCTCTATAACACTATAAATTTCTTGTTCGGTAATAGGTGGAGGATGGTGTGAGCTTCCTGCAAGCTGAAGCATTCCCCTAGTTATCTTTTCAAAAAGAATCACAAATGGGTAAAACACATAACTAAAAGTTAAAAGTAAGCCGCTTACTTTGAGTGAAATTTTTGTAGCGTTTGCAAAGCAATATGATTTCGGGGTTATTTCACCAAAGACAAGAAGTAGGAATGTCATAACTCCTATTGCGATGGCAAGACCATTACTACCAAACAAACCAAGCGACATTTGAGTTGCAAGTGCAGAAGAACCTACGTTAACAAGATTAGTTCCCAAGTTTATTGCCGCAAGCATTCTGCTAGGATTTGATTTCAGTTTGTATAACGACGCAGAACCTTTTGCTTTTTCTTTTACAAGCTGATTCACCTTTGCTTTACTGACTCCTATTAGAGCAACTTCAGATCCACTAAAGAACCCAGAAAGGCCAATGAGAATTGCAAGCAAGAGTATATCAAAAATTAGATTTTGGTCCATTAGGAGGTATCACCTTTTGGCGCATCACATGTTGCAGCCAATGTTGAATTGTGTTTTCTAAACAATGAATAGGCTATTGTATGTGTAGGCAAATTGTTGTATGTGTAATATTACACGTTGTCTCTTTTATAAGTTCACGTAAAATTCCAAATCGAGTAGTATAACCAGTAGTTTTAAAGTCTTAGACGTCTCTCTTCCTATTTCTTTGAAAAATGTTCCTCAAGAAGCTTCTTCTTTTCTTCCATGTGAAAAAGTTCTTCAGTATGTTTGAATGCGTTTTCTCTTTTTTTCTTAAAAAGCATAGCTTGCATAAGAAGGTGATTTTCTGGGACAACAATTCCAGTTTGATCGTCAGAATAAGTTAGTTTTACTACATCGTCTTGAATTTCTATCAAATCGGCATGTATGTGAATCATATTGGTATCCTTAAAGCTAAACTTTATAGTTTCAGCAAAATCTCGAATATCTTTTGTTCCTTTAGCATTGTATAGTATTGCAACACCGTATTCATTTTTGTAAAGATCTAAAATTTCGGATGATATTGGAGCTGTTCCATTGAATCGAATATCCATCAAATGTACATGCATCTGTCGTGTTGGTATTTTGAATGCCCGTAAAAACAATGGAGTATCTTTACCCATATAACTTTTAACATCATCGTTATGATGTGGGTTGTGTGTCCATTCAATCGAGTCTTTTACTTCTATTTTCAAATCTTCCAAATCTGCCCATCTGCGAAGAAGTGTTGCATCAAATCTTTTTATTTTTTTACCATATTTTTCTTTTAGTGGTTGAAGGATTCTTCCCATTCCAGTTACATTACAACTTCCTTGCATGACGTATTTTTTATCAAATGCACTGTCATAATTCACTCTAGAATTGAATATTAAATCAGCAACAGCTTTGTCCCCAGTAATTTTTTCTCCGCCTTGGAAAATGGCTTTGATATTTTTTGGTTCATACAAATTTTTTTTATTTGTATAACCAGTACCACCTGGAGCAGCATCTATTACCAAATCACATTTTTCTAATGCTTCGTCAATTGTACCGGCTATTTTAAAATTTTTAAACTGTTCAACCTTGTTTTTAGGAACATAAACTCCAAACCCTCTCGAAATTGCATCATTAACTTTGTCATCTGGAGAGTATTTCCCAACCCCTAATACTTCAATATCAGAATCTTCAGCAATAAATTGAGCAATTCTACTTCCTATTGAACCATATCCGTTGACAAAAACTCTTTTCATAAATTTTCCACTATGGTGCCCACTTATTTAGATAACCCTAACAAGAACTAAATATCGCAAAAAACTTTCTGAGATCGTTGAAGATTCATTACCCATCACTTGGGATAGGGGCAGCTATTACAGGCGTAATTATTTTTGTCATATTCTTTACAATAAGCTCTGGATTTTTTGCTAATTCTGCTGATAATAACGCAAAAACTCAAAATAATGATAACGGAAAATTTCAGACGAGTTTACTTTCAGATCATGCGTCTCCGGTACTTGGTTCAAAAGATGCGCCTATAACCATGGTGGAATTTGGAGATTATCAATGCTTTTATTGCAATAAATTCTATCATACAACAGAACCAGACATAATGAAAAATTATGTAGATACAGGCAAAGTAAAACTCATCTTCAAAGATTTAACAATAATTGGTCAGGATTCTATAAATGCAGCTCATGCCGCACATTGTGCCCAAGAGAAAGGAAAATTCTGGGAATACCATGATGTTTTATACAATAACTGGTCTGGGGAAAACACGGGATGGGCATCTCCAAAAAATCTACTTGCTTTTGCCAAACAAGTAGGCATTAAAGACTCTGACTTTAATTCATGCATGTCTGTTGCCAGATATACTTCCATAATTAAGGGCAGCGTAACAGACGCACAAAACCTAGGACTTACAGGCACGCCTGATTTTTTTATTATTGGGCCCGACAATTCTGTAACTAAGATCGTAGGGGCTCAACCTTATGAGGTATTTGATGAAATTTTCAAGTCAAAGCTCAAAACATAGTATAATTTTTGTATTTGATCTGCAAAAGTGAACAAAAATTATGATTTAAGGGCATCAAATTTGACCCTCAAAATGCTTATATTTGTAATGTCGAAGGTGTAGCTGTTGACCGTAGGAATTGACGACATTGCCATCTATATTCCAAGGTTGTTTGTAGATGCAAGAGACTTTGCAAAAGCAAGAGGAATGGACCCCGACAAACTCCAGCGAGGACTAGGTGTATCTAAAATGGCTATGGTGGATACAAACCAAGATCCTGCATGTATGGCATCAAATGCTTGTTTGAGACTAATGGAAAGAGATAGTCTTTCTCCAAAGGATATAGGCAGACTGTACGTAGCCACCGAATCTTCTTTAGATGAATCAAAGGCAATGAATTCTTACGTAATTGGTATGCTTGAACAAATCTATGGCGATGATTCTTTTGGGCATTGTGGAGGAATTGAATGCAAGTTTGCATGTGTAAGTGGCTCTTATGCATTGTATGATAATTCTAATTGGATAAGAGCAGGCGAATCTGAAGGAAAATCTGCCATTGTTGTTGTTTCTGATATAGCAAAGTATGATCTTGGTTCAAGTGGTGAATATACACAAGGAGCGGGGGCTGTTGCAATGCTTGTTAATGACAATCCTAGAATTTTACAATTTGATCCTAAAGTAACATCGACTTCAATTAAGAATGAATATGATTTCTATAGACCATTTGGAAAGGAAACGCCCATAGTTCATGGGCAATACTCGAATCTACTTTACATGATTCAAGTAAAGAAGGCCTTGATGACATACAAAGAAAAGGCATTGTCTACTGGTTTAATAAAACTAAAAGAGGGTGAAACCATTTTAGATTATATCGACTTCCTTAACATGCATCTTCCATATAGTAACATGGGAAAGAAAGCACTAGCATATCTCCTAAGACATGAATGGCGAAAACTACCTCGCTGGAAAAACATAATTGATAAAATGGGAATGGAAGAACCAGTTCCAAAAGATCCACGAGGAACCATTGAATCAGTATTAGCAGATTCTGAATTCATGGCAAAAGATCATGAGTTTACTAAAAAGTTTACAAAAACTGAGGAATTCCAAGAAGTTTATGATCAAAAGCTTGCTAGCTCACTTATCGCATCCCAGATGATTGGGAATCTCTACACTGCATCACTTTATCTTGGATTTAGAAGCTGTCTTGAATTTGAATTCCAGAAAGGAACAGATCTTGAAGGCAAGAGAGTGGGATTTGGTTCATATGGAAGTGGAAGTAGTGCAATGGTCTTTAGTGGCGTAATTTTACCAAGGTATAAGGAAATTGTAAAAGATATGAATTTAGAATCAGAAATGGGAAATAGAATAAAGCTTTCACTTGAAGAATACGAGGAGATTCATGAAAATAAACGTGGACCAAATGAAAACCTTTTGGATAGTAAAAAGGAATTTGTCCTTGTAGATGTTGAAAATAACCCAGAAGTAAAAGGGCAACGCACATACATATACAAGGAATAACTACCCACAAAATAAGAATTCAACTATTTGATTTTTGATCTAAATTAATTAGAAAAACATCCACATTTTCAATCTAGAATGTGCTTACAAATGTTAGTTAATATCAAAAACGAAACGCTGTTTAGTTACAAATTCGATTAAAACAACAACAGAGAATAACCAAAAAAGATATAAAATATCAATCCTGAAATTAATCATGCAGGAACGCTCAATGCCTATTTGTTTTACAACTGATCAATACAGAAAGATCGAAGAGATTGCAAAACGAAAAGGAATGCTAAATACAAGTCAACTTATTGAAGAAGTATTGAATCATGCATAAAATATACATCAAATAACTTTTTTCATTTTCCTAATGTTTTTTTAACCCGGTTTTCATAGTAATTTTGTGGGAATCTTTAACCGTAAACCTTCCTTTTGTTCTGTTTGTAAGAAAAGTATCATACATAAACACAAACCCAAAAGAGAATGGGGTGTAGAAGGGCCGTTATGTGGAGATTGTTACATCACTCAAATGCAAAAATACTATGATCTAAGTGTCAAACAAAAATGTGTCATGTGTAGTATAGAAAAAAACGTACCAGATTTGTGGGAACCAAAATATCAATGGGAGATGAAAGGATTACTTTGTAAAATTTGTTTTGATAGAAAAAATGCAGAATATAACAAATCAAAGACATTTTGTAGTACTTGTGGAAAAAAGCTAAGCGTTATACGATATAATCCAAAAAGACAATGGGTCTTACAAGGCCAACTGTGTAGAGAATGTTGGGATTCTCAAAAAGCAAAGTTAGGTTAAAATGTTTTTTTTAAAAAAATTTAGGTGTGAAAAATGTCAAAAAAAATTCAGGCAACAAGAAGAGCTAATGCAACATGAACAAGTAGTCCATGGAAAAGATATTCCGTATGAATGTAAAGAATGTAACCAGTCTTTTACCAGTATGGAACAAATGAGAACACATTTACAAAGAAATCATTCTTACAGTGGAACAAGAGACATCTAAACAGCTTTTATTGTTTTTACTATAGGAGGTCGCAGTTTGTTGAAAACTCGGAATCCACAGATGCATTTAATCTCAGGCAACCTGCTTAACTCAGATTGGGTAACTTGAGTGCCACAACGCAGGCAGGTATAGATAACACTGAAACTTGCCTGTTGTTGTTCTGATTCAGCTTCAATTTTTGAGGATTCTTCAGTAGCCATATTTAATCAACAAAATGTCTGTAATTTAAGGTTAACAGAATTATTTTAATGTGAGCTCAATGTAGACATCGTTTGGAATTTTTATTCTCATTAATTGTCTAATTGCTCTGTCATCAGCAGTAAGATCTATTACACGTCTATGTATGCGCATTTCCCATTTCTCATAAGTATTGGTACCTTGACCGCATGGAGATTTACGAGTTACAACATTTAGTCTTTTTACTGGCAGTGGTGTCGGTCCTTTGACTTTGACACCTGTTTTTTCACCTATTCCTTTGATTTCAGAACAAACGCCATCAAGTCTTGGCAAACTAGTGCTTGTTAGTTTGATTCGGGCCAGTTGTGTCATTCAGACCACTATTTGGTGAATTTTTCAGTGATATCTTTTATAACACCTGCCGCAATTGTTGCACCCATGTCTCTGAGTGCAAATCTTCCTAACTCTGGAAAGTCTTGGAAGGTTTCAATTGGCAGTGGTCTGACAGGTCTGATTCTTACTATTGCAGAATCCCCTGCTTTGAGAAACTTTGGATCTTTTTCCTCTTCCGCACCTGTTTGTGGATTGATTTTTGATTCAAATGCAACAATGGTTGCTGCGACTTGAGCTGTGTGTGCATGCATAACTGGTGTGTATCCAGGCGCAATTGCCGTTGGATGGTGAATTATTATAATTTGAGCTCTGAATTCTTTTGCAACGTTTGGAGGATTATCAGGTGTTCCAATTACATCTCCTCTCTTGATGTCTTTCTTTTCTATCCCTCTGAGATTAAAACCAATGTTATCCCCTGCTTCTGCTGATTCCATTTGAGTATGATGAGTTTCAATTGTTTTAATTTCTCCTGTAGCACCAGATGGCATGACAACAATTTTCATTCCTGCCTTTGCGACACCAGTTTCAACACGGCCTACTGGAACTGTACCTACACCGGTGATGGTGTAAACATCTTGGATTGGAATTCTTAGTGGTTTACCAACTGGTTTTTCTGGTAATTTGAAATCATCGAATGTTTCAAGGAGAGTCTTTCCTGTCCACCATTTCATGTTTTCTGATTTCTTTACAAGGTTATCTCCCTTCCATCCAGATATTGGTATAATTGGAACGTTTTCTAGTTTGTAACCTACAGATTTTATCAATTTTTCTGCTTTTTCTTTTGCTGCCTTGAATGCTTGTTCAGAATAATTACTATCATCCATCTTGTTAATTGCTACAATTAATTGACTGACACCCAGAGTTCTCAAAAGAAACGCGTGTTCTCTTGCTTGGCCTCCAGGTGCAATGGCGGTATCTGTTTCACCTTCTTTTGCTGACAATACTAGAATAGCGCAATCGGCTTCAGAAGCACCAGTAATCATGTTTTTGATAAAGTCTCTATGTCCTGGTGCGTCGATTAATGTAAAGAAGTATTTTGGAGTTTCAAATTTTTGAAAAGCTAAATCTATTGTGATACCTCTTTCTCTTTCGTCTTTAATGTTGTCCATAACCCATGCGTACTTGAATGTATCACCTTTTCCGTGCTTTTCTGATTCTGCAGCGTGTGCAGCAATAGTTCTTTCATCAATAAGACCAAGATCCATCAACATGTGGCCCATGGAAGTTGACTTGCCGTTATCAATATGTCCTGTAACTATCATGTTCAAGTGTGGTTTTTTACTTGCGCTCATAACGAACCCTTCTAGGCATGGGCTTTATTACCATTTCGATTTTTTCAGATTCTTTTCAATAAATTTTGAATAATTTGTTGATCGAATCTTTTCTAATGATTATTTTTCACATACTATAAATCAAAGTGATTTCTGACTAGGAATAATGAAAATTACTGTTACAGTTATCAAAGCTGATGTTGGTGGAATAGGCGGACATACAAGACCAAGTGATGGATTACTAAACGCAGTAAGAAATGTTGTAAAATCACAGGTCAGAAATGATGGAAAAGGGCTCTTAATTGATCATTATATCGGTTATTGTGGTGATGACATCCATATTGTTATGACCCATACAAAAGGAGTAAATAATAGCAATATTCATCAACTTGCTTGGAAAGCATTTGAAGCAGCAACCCAAGTCGCAAAAAATGAAGGACTATACGGAGCAGGTCAAGACCTTCTAAAAGATTCTTTTTCTGGTAATGTGAAAGGAATGGGTCCTGGAGTTGCAGAAATGCAGTTTGATGAAAGACCAAACGAAGCCTTTACAATATATGCTGCTGACAAAACCGAACCTGGTGCTTTTAACTATCCATTTTACAGAATGTTTGTAGATACCTTAAGTAATACAGGTTTAATTGTAAACCAAAATCTTGCAAAAGGAGTTAGGATCAGTGTAATGGATGTTGAAAAAGGAAAGATTGCTCAACTGAATATGTGGGAAGACAAACCAACACTCGAGGCTGCCCTAATGTATCCTGGAAGATACGTGATATCAACAGTATCAACAAAAGACAATCTTCCAATTCTTGCTGCATCGACAGATAGACTTCATAACATTGCAGGAAAATACGTAGGGAAGGATGATCCAATTTGTATCATTAGAACACAAAAAGATTTTCCTGCAACTGAAGAAGTCGGCGCCGCCTTTAGTAACCCACATTATGTTGCAGGAAACACCAGAGGCAGTCATCACATGCCACTAATGCCAGTTAAAATAAATTCATCAGCAAGCATCAATTTTGCTATACCTATAGTCATCAGTCTTGTTTTTAGCATGCATGATGGAAAACTTGTTGGGCCTGTAGATGGATTTGGAACTGCAGATTGGGATTATATCAGAACTATTGCAGTAAAACGAGCAATAGCAATGCGAAGTCAAGGATTCGTTCACCCTGCTACACTTGTTCCCTCGGAATTAGAATATGCAGAAGGGTACAGAGCTAGGATGAGCGTACTTTGGAATAAGATGAGGCCAATATCTTCAGATCACATTTCAAAACAAACCCAGACAAAACCAGCTCAAACAAAAAAATCCCCAAAAATCAAAACCCGTAGAAAAGACAAAGACTGAAACAAAACATTAACTTAGTTATTTTGTCAATAACGGATTGATGTGATTATATAAATTACAATTTTATTATGTGGTTTTTCATGTATTTTGTTGACTAGGAAGATTCAGATTCTGGTAATAGGACATAACGAAAACGGTTGTACCCCTGAAGCTGAAAAAATTGCATATGAAACAGGTGCGGAAATTGCAAAATCAGGAGCAGTTCTTGTTACAGGCGGTTTGGGTGGCGTTATGCGTGCTGCATGTCATGGAGCAAAAGATGCAGGGGGATTAACTGTAGGAATAATTCCACAAAACGATCCATCTTTTGCAAATGAATACTGTGATATCGTCATTCCAAGTGGCATTGGTTTAGCTAGAGATTTTCTAAATGCGCTAGCTGCAGACGGAGTAATTATTGTTGGTGGTGGTTCAGGTACACTTTCAGAAACATGTGCTGCATATATGTACAAAAAACCGATTGCCGCAATAAAAAATACTGGTGGAATTGCAGACAAGTTTGTAGATCAATATCTTGACCATCGAGAAAATGTAAAGATAATTGGAGTATACTCGCCAAAAGAAGCTGTAAAATATATTTTAGAAATGATTAATTCTTCATAGACGCTAGTAAAGGATCTGGTTCATAAAACTGACCATATTTTTTAGCATGTTCACATAATGTGTTTACTATGTTTGAGATTCCAAATTCTTTTGCAGTTTCAAAAATTGGCTTTTTAAGTCCCATTCCAAGTTGTAAGGCCTTTTCTATTTCTGGTATGTCACTTGCTTGATTTGTAACAAGCCACGCAGTATTATTTAGAATGTTTGCAACAAGTTGGATTGGGTTGAATTTTTTTGCCAAACCTTTCGATAATAGAATGCGTTCATACTTATCCCCTGAATATTCATAAAATCCCGAACCAGTTTTTTGGCCTAGTTTTTTCTTATCATATAGTTCTTTGATTTTAGGATGAGGGTTGATTACTTTTTTGTCTCTTGAATGCATCTCAATGGTGGCTTTGTGAATCACATCTAATCCTGTGAAATCAGCAAGCTCAAAAATTCCCATAGGGAAACAAAGCTTAAATTTTACTGCAGAATCGATTTCTGTCATTGAGGCATTACTTCTATCCATTTCCCATGCTGCTTCATGAACAAGTGGGATAAAGATCCGGTTTACAATAAAACCTGCAACGTCTTTTTTGCATAATACAGGTTCTTTAGAGACAGATTTTACAAAATTCATTGTAATGTCAACCAATTCTCTTGAAGTTTTTTGTCCAGGAATAACCTCTACTAACTTCATTAGTTGTGGCGGATTAAAAAAATGGATTCCTATGAATCTTTCTGGTCTAGTTGTTGTATTTGCTATCTCAGTAATCGGAAGTGTACTGGTGTTTGATGCAAATACTGTTTTTTTATCTGCAACTTTATCTACTTCTGAATAAACTTTTTTCTTCAATTCCATTATTTCAGGAACTGCTTCAATCATCAAGTCACAATTTTTTAGTGCTTTTGCAAGATCAACCTCTGGCGTAATTCTTGAAAATATTTTATCTGCTTCTTGTTGTGAAAGTTTTTGTTTTGATACAAGCTTGTCAAGACTCCATTTTATTTTCTCCATAGCCTTGTCCAAAAATTCTTTCTCTATATCTCTAAGAACGACATTATAGCCGGACATGGCTGAAACTTGAGCAATACCATGTCCCATTATACCAGAACCTAATACTGTGATATTTTTTATCTCCATTGAAAAATGGGTTACTACAATCCCTTTCTAAGTTATTCGGTCTAGAGATTTTTTATTTCTATTAAATATTAAATGAAGAATTGACTATAAATTATCTATAATTGGCTTCAAATGAGTAGGTAAATCTGGAAGTTCACCTGTGTGACTGACATTATTTTGTAAGACATCAGGTCCTATCCTACGAACTTTCTGAGTTCCTATCAGTATATCAATAGTCCGTTCTATGTCTTTAAGAGACAAAATGTTTTTGAGTTTTTCAATTAGAACATTTTCAATTTCATACTTGTTTATAGCGTATTGAAGCAAAATCAATCTATCATTTAAAGAGAGATTTTCCATTTAGTTAGAGTCTATACAGTGCAATAAAAAAGGTTACTAATAATCAAGTAAAAATAACAAATTCTTGCATTATTGAATATAGCTATCTTCTTAAAACCCAAAAACAAAGATAATCTAGATTTTGGACGTAGAAAAATTCACAGATGATGTTTATACAATTGCACAAAAATTATCAGAAGGACAATCGTCAGAAATAAAATCAAAAATAAATTTTGTTCGAGAAAGACTAATTGAATTATACACTCAAAATCTAGTAAAGATCAACCATTCTGTACTTGAAATAATATGTGCCTCAAATCTTATTGCCCAAGGATACATGGTAGATGTAGAACAACATCTTTCTGACATACTTGTTTGCGATGTTTTTGCCACAAAAGGTGATGGGACATTTATTATGGAAATTGAGACTGGGTTTACACCTCCAGACCATGCCTTAGATACAATAGATTACTACGTAGCAAGAATTGCAAGCAAAATATCAAGATACAGTAAATATTGTTCTAAATTTGCTCTAGCAACGCCTGTGGTTGGAATTTTACCAATTCCAAAATTATTCTTAAAACCACCTAGCAAAAGAACGCGTGATGAGATACAAAAAATAAAAGATCTTTGTGATAGATTTTACAAAAGCCCTCCAATAGATCCTGAAGATATTCTAAATGCGAGATTACATTCTGTCTATTTAATAAATATCGACAAATGTTTTGCAAAACAGCTAGATCCATATGCATATCTTGAGATAACTGAAAAATTGCAAGAAAAAAGCGAATTAGATTTGTAAACCAAATGGTTATAATTTTAAGTTATGTCTTTCTTCCATACAGATTTTCATTTCTTGAGAGGTGTGTTCCTTAATTGGTTTTCCACACATTGCACAAGTTGGATTTGGTTGTATTGGTTTACGTTCAAATTTCATAATTTATCTTCTCCTTAGAAACATAATTCCTAATCTGGTTTTTGTGTAGTTTGTAATGTGTTTTTTAATTGCATCACTGAACGTAGAATGAGACTTGAGATACCAAGATGAGTTGTAAGAAAACTGGCTGTTTCTTCCAAGGCATTTTTCCCTCTATACCCTTCATCAAAAGTCATCTCTATTTCTCCTTTGTCTGTTTCTACGTAGAGCGTGATAAGCGAATATGGACCAAGATTTTCATCTTTTTTTTGCATGTAAAGATTCAGATGCACATTTTTAACTACATAACCCTGTTCGACAAAATTTCCAGAAGAAAGTAGAACAATTATTTTGTCAGGTGTTTTGTTTATCCTTTCAGGGCTAACAACATCTATGACTTTCACTAGCAATTATTAGTGATTCTTTCTAATAAATTTGCTAATGCTTTTGTATTAAAGATTAAATTTACACGAGAAAAAATTTTGTCTCTTAATAATAAAAAAGAGTAATTTTCGATTTTGAAAAAATGGTGTAGTTGGCTAATTTCGCTAGTTTTACTTATTTCTCTTCGTCAATAGTTCCACCCTGTCCATATATCGCAGGCATGGTGAATGTGCTTGTAATGTGTGATACGTTTCGTACTTGGGATATTGCAGAATCTACTTTCAGAGCATTATCTGCAGATATTTTAACGAAAACATCGTATTTTCCCATAACCCCATTTACTTCAACCACTTCGGGCAAAACCTTAATTCTTGTAATGACTTCTTTTTCACGCCCAGGAATACAGGTTGCTAGAATGTATGCAATCATATGATGTGCAGAGGAAAATTTACTAAATAAAAAGGCTTACCTTATTTTCATTTTATTGGATAGAAAAATGGTACTAAAAATACCTACTGCCAAAATCAAGACTGCTATTGAGCCAAATTCTGGAATAACAGTTGTGCCAATTATTGTTAGCTCTTTTGCACTTGAAGGAATCATGCAGTCTAGCATCCTATCAGCAGTTGTCTCTGTTTGCCCACATTGTAAAATCGCTCCATCAATTTTTACAATCAGAGATCCGCCAGGTGCATCGATGATTGCTTTTGGAATCTGAAATTCTTGTGTTACAGAACCACTTGATATGGCTCTTGCA
>Ga0209160_1003260_pt1 | contig 13282 bp, 22 predicted proteins | sample GraSoiAngelo_153_FD_186167 | JGI IMG/M metagenome (GOLD analysis project Ga0209160, IMG submission 186167) | Grasslands soil microbial communities from the Angelo Coastal Reserve, California, USA - 14_1009_12_40cm (SPAdes) (version 2) | ecosystem: Environmental > Terrestrial > Soil > Grasslands ...
GTCTCGGGAGCCTTGACTATCCTCGTCCGCCCAGGCCTCAAGGCGTGGAGATGCGGCCGTGATAGTCGACGGACACCACCCCGGTCTGCAGGTTCACCGTTCCGTGCGTGCGCAGGAACCCGGATGCACCCGCGAGCCGGCCGGTTCCTCCCGTGATGTCTACCTGGTTGTTGATCGAGTACTCCGCCGGCGGGTTGATCGGCGCCGCCACCACGCGATCAGTGCTCGTGAACGTGTCGCCCGAGGTGGTCGTGTAGGTATGCGTCAGCTCGAATCGCAGGCTGCCGTTGCCCATCTGCACCAAGGCGGTGATGCAGGCCACGAACGTTCCCCCGCCCAGGCCGGTGAACGTGCCCACCTCGGTGGTCCCGCCGCCACATGCCGGGGAAGGGCCGATGATCTGCCCGTCGATGTGTCCGGCGACGTTCTGGCAGGAACTGGACTGCGGCGCCCCCGCAGACGAGCACGGCGCCGCCTGAGCTCGAACGACGGCGGCATCGATCATCGGAGCGGGTTGCGTCGGGTTCCGGTCGGAACAACCCAGGGCGAACCAGACGATGGTGAGAGCCAAGCGCCTCATAGGTGCCTCCTTTGCCCGAGCACTCATGCCCGGATTGGGTGCCGCCTGACGGATCGCGCTTAAGCTGCGGGCGTAATGCCAGCAGGGCAAGGCGCTACACCCGAGTCTCGCCCTAGGGAATCCGTTGAACAAACTGTTCCAGCGCTCGATTGAAGCGCTCCGGCTCGTCAACGAAGACAGCGTGACCAGCGTGCTCGAAGATCTCGACCTGCGTATCCGGAACGCGTGCGCGCACGGTATCAGCCGCCTCGCGCATGAACCCGGTGCCGATGCACAGCACCGGGCGGTCCACGCGACGCAAAGCGGAGCGCCAGTCGCGACGCCCCACCGCGTACGCGCTCGCAAACAGCGTGTATGCGGTCGGAGTCGGCGTGGAGAGAGCCACGCGCGTCACGTGCGCCAGGTATTGCGGATCTCGTCGTGTCCGATACATGTCGCGCACGAACGCCGGAGTGAAGGTTCGACGGTCACGAAGCAGGCGGACCAGCGTCGAGTCGACGAACGCCGCCGCGCTGGAGTTTGGACTGACCCAGATAAGACCGTCCACCAGCACCAGGCCTGCAATGTCTGCGGTACCGAATCGCTCGACCAGCTCCAACGCTTCCACGACCCCCAGGGACCAGGCGACCAGGACCACGTGGTGTGTCCCGAGGTGGTGCAAAAGTTCGTGAACATCCTGTGCGCGACGACCGACAAAGTTCCCCTCGCTGACCCGTTCGGAGGCACCCTGGGAGCGCGGGTCCAGAGCGATGACGCGGTGGGACCGAACGAAGTACCGGAGTTGCGGCTCCCAGATATCGGCCGGCATCGTCCAGCCCGGCACGAAGACCATCGTAGGACCGGATCCGCCGCTGAGGTAGTGGAGCCGCACGCTATCGCTGGTGACGAACCAGCTGTCCGTCAATCCCGCAAGTGTCGGGGTCTGGGCGCCGGCCTGGGGGATGGTGATGAGCAGTAGGAGCAAGCCCGCGTGCCGGAGGCGAATAGTTTTACTCCGTTGCATGGGCTACCTCCCGATCACCGCGTCAACGCACCCGGTTGAACTTCAGAAAGCGACGGTGAAGTACGCGGTCGGTAGCGTCGATGAATTGCGATGTGATGAAAAGACGATCTCCGTCCACGCGCACGGCGCGTCGGTAGACACTCCCGACCTCCTCAGGGTGTAAGCTCGCCTCGATGAAGTGCGTGACTGAGTCTCCCCGCCCACTCAGCCGGTAGCGGCCGAAGTACGCATAGTAGCCGTCGTAGACGACGCGGAGTTCCTGAGGGGTTGCCTGACGGGCCGTGCCGGCGGCCACGGTAGGCCGGGGATCACGCATGAACTGTACAGCCATGTGACCCGTCGCATCGTACCGGATTTCGCCCGTTGGTCGCGCGCCGAGCCAGCTGTAGAGCGATCCGTCCGGCAGCGTGTCTACGATGCTCTCGAGTCGCCAGGTCCCCACGATGGCGGCCCCTCCCCGGGGTGTCGGCGCCTGCGCACCGCATGGCGCAGCGGAAAGCACGGCCAACACGCCGACGATGACGGAGCCGAGTCGCGACATGGGCGCCCCTGGAGATGGGTTGCTTCGGGACGCTAGCGCCGTGGGCCCACTCGGCGCGCTTGCGCTTCCTGCGCCAGCAGCCGTTCGACGAAGTCCAGGCGCTCCTGCGTTTCGCTCAGCTGCTGCCGCAGCTTGCTCTCTTCGTCTTCGAGCGCTGCAAGCCGGGGGTCGAGCTCGCTCCCGCCGGGACGCCGCCGCAGAAGCTGGGCCCATGACCCGAACGCCAGAGCGAGTCCCGCGTGAATCGCAGCATGCGACGGCTCGGACTGCGCCACCGCGAGCCCGGCTCCGGCCACGTTGATGACGCTCAGCACGACGGCGATCGGGTACCAAATCGCGGGCTTGAAGGTCATCGCCGCTCTTCCCGTCCCTTGCTGAGCAACCGCTCTGCGAAGTCGAGCCGTTCCTGTGTCTCTGCCAGCTCCCGTTGGAGGCCCTGGATGTCACGTTCCAGTGCCTCGAGCCGCGCGGTGGCGTCGGCCGATGGAGATTCTGGACGCGTGGCACGCAGCCGAGCGATTTTGACCGCCGCGAAAGCAATAATCGCGACGATTGGTATGAGTGGGACAAGAAACTCAGCAGGGCCCATTAGTTGTCTCTAGCTGCCAATCTGCCGCTCTTCCCGCGCCTTGCTCAGCAAACGCTCTGCGAAATCGAGCCGCTCCTGTGTTTCTGCCTGCTCCTGTTGGAGGTCCTGGACACCACGTTCCAGTGCCTCGAGCCGCGCGGTGAGGTCGGCCGATGGGGATTCTGGACGACTGGTCCACAGACGAGCGACCTTGACGATCGTGAAAGCAGCGGTCCCTACGACTGTTACGAGTGCGACAAGAAACACAGCAGGTTCCACGTTGTTTTCCCCAAGCGTTTGTTAGGTCACTGCCCCGCCCTAATCGCGCTGCTGCCATCTGAACGAGTCACGCGCACTGTACAAGATCTCTCCGCTCCCAGTGCGAACCGTCACGACCGCAGACAAGACCGCGGCGTCGAGTTGGTTACTCGCCAATCGGGTGAGGAAGCGACCGTCGATGGTGACCGTCCCTATCTGCGGGTCGTCACAACGGAGGTGGACATTTTGGGCACTGATTTGGGCCTCAATGCAGGCTACGGTCGTCTGAGCAAAGGTGACCAGAGCCTCCGGACGGAGGCTGAAACCGGTGAATTGGAAACCATTTACCGTAAAGGGATAGCCTGGAACGTAGTACCCTTCGGCGTCTGCTTGCAGCGGCGATTGGCGCGGCTTCGCGACCGGTGGCGGCAGACGCTGTTCCGCAGTCGTGGACCTGGGCGGGCGCGGTCGGAGCACGAGGAACAACGCACCAGCGAGGCCTAATGCAAGAACTAGCAGGAGACGATGTCGGCGCATGATCGCTATTCAAGACGACGCCACACTTCGATAAAATGCTGGTACGGACCCGGCCCCGCCGTCGTATCGTTCGGATCGGTGAAGCTGTGATACCACAAGCCCCCTTCGATCCGGCATCTCGCCCTGAACGATGTCCCTATCCAGCTCGGAACGACAAAGATGTCGATGTGCTCTATGTACGTCGTGCCGCTCGTGGTGTAGGTCCCCGCCCCGCCACTCATCTGGTACGCCCGCAGCGTGTCCATTTCGCTCTTGAGTGGCAGCGTGTCTCGCTTCGCTGCGTGGCCCACAAACATGAAATGCCGATCGGTCAGCACTTTCATCCCACGGTACCCGGCGAGCGGCTGATCTTTTCCATTCTGAGATACCGACACGAGTTCCCAAACCCCGCGCACCTGACAGTTCGCACCCGGGTGCACGGCGTTCGTCGCCCCGAGGAACTCACTACGTTCCCTGATGAGAGACGTTCTATGCGGGCCAGCGAGTGCCAGCCCGGATGCCGCAATGGTGAGCGTCGCGACCTGGCGGAGAGGAATCATCGTAGACCTCCTCGGAGCGAGCCTCGGCCTCAGGGATCGCACTTAAGGTGCGGGCGCGATGACGGCCAGCGCAAGGAGTAGCCGCGAAGAATGAAGAGCAGCAAGTGCCGTCCATCCTTACGGCAGCGCCAGCTGGTGCGTCGTCCACCACTCACGCGCCCGCTCCTGGGTCCAGGCACTCGCACCGTCCACCTCGGCCAGCCGAAGCGACAGTTCTCTGGCGGACTGCGGTCGATTCGCGGGGTCCTTTGCCAGACAGGAAAGCACGAGCTCATCGAGTGCCGCGGGAATCGGCAGGTCCGTCCGAGCAGATGGAGGTGTAGGCGCGGTCTGGGCGTGCTGCAGCAGCAGTCCCATCGGGGTCTCGGCGGTGAACACGAATTGCCCGGTCAGGAGCCAGTAGGCCACACAGCCGGTCGCATAAATGTCGGCGCGCCCGTCCAAATCGGTTCCCATCGCCTGCTCGGGGGCAATGAACGCTGGCGTACCTTGGACCGCGTTCTCCCGCGTGTGCACCGGGCTCGTGTCTGCGGAGTCGCGAACTGCCCGCACAATGCCGAAATCCAGCACCTTCACGAAGTCGTACTCCTCGCCGTACCGGCAGAGGAAGATGTTCGCGGGTTTGATGTCGCGATGAACCAGGCCGCATGACTGGGCCTCTGACAGCGAGTGGCAGACCTGGCGAAGCAGGTAGATAGCTCGTTCGGGCGGGGTTGGCCCGAAGCGCTGGAGTAGCGAGTCGGCATCGAGGCCGTCGAGCAGTTCCATGACGTAGTAGAAGGCGCCGTCGGCGGCTATCCCGAAATCGAAGAGCTCCACAGTGTGGGGGGAGCGGAGGCGGGCGATCACCTGGGCCTCGCGCTCGAATCGGCGGACGGCTTCTTCCGACACTCCGGCAGGCCCGTCCCCGGCGAAGGAGGGCCGGATGAGCTTGATGGCGGCAGGCCGTGCCAGCATCCGATGCTGGGCTCGCCAGACTTCCCCCATCCCCCCCTCGCCGAGCTTCTGCTCCAGGCGGTAGCTCCCCAGCTCACGCGCGCGCTTGACCTCCGTGCCCAGCTGGTAGACCACCCGGGCACCCACATAGGCCATGCCCACCACGAGGAGGTATGGGAACACGAGCCCGAAGAAGAACTGTGCCGGATCTATCCGGAACGAGGTGGCGCGGGACGCGATGATGAGCACGATGGTGACGGGGACCGAGCTGACCGATGCCAGGGCGGCCAGCACCGCCCGGCGCGGCGGGGTCGGCACGACGACCGTGAACAGCACGATCCATACGGCAACCCACGAGAGCCCGATCATGCCACCGTGCATCTCGAGTCCCATGGGATCGGCGAACTCGGCCGCGGCGATGGCGTAGCTGCTGGCGACCTCGAATGCCAGGCCGATGTTCATCGCCGTGGGGAGCGGAAGGCTCGCGCTCCGGATCACCGCCGCGACGAGCAACGCTACCACGATCCCGATCACGCCGGGACCCCACTGTAAGAAGCTCCCGAGGAATCGGGCCCGCTCGCCCGGGAGCAGCAGCGCCGGAACGATGCCGGCCATGAAGAAGACAAACGCGTACAGCAGGGCGAGGACGCGGAGGCGTCCGGCAGACTGGCTGAGCAGATCGACCGGGAATCCCGACGAGACCCCCCGAGCGGTCGGGTCCCGCGCGTCCGGGTGCAGGAGAGTGACGTGCTCGTTCATGCCGAGGCTCCAAACGGTACTCTTGGACCGCGGCGTTGCGCCGGAGTCAGGGGCGGACCACGACGACGCGCTGGAGCGTCACGTCGCCGCCGCCAAAACTCCGACCATGCAACCGCACGACCCCAGTCCCAGGGGCTGCGAAGGTCAGTGCTATCGATCGAGGCGATGCCCGCAGCAGTGCGATGCAGATCGTTTCCGGGGGCGGCAAGAGGTCATAGGGTGTGACGTCCGTCAGCAATCCCCTCGTCGACACGTCGGATCCGTCGGGGTGGTCGCAAGCACCACCGAACGTGGTTACCGTTGCGAGGAACGGAACCTGCACGTACACGGTGTCGGGCACGACGAGCGGCGTGATCCCCGTACCGCCGTTGTCGATGATCCCGACGACGCGCCGCGAACCTGGTTCGGCCGCCGAGCGACAGCCGACAGCGGCCGAGCCAAGGACGAGGACCAAGACGGACGCGCGAGCGAAGGCGGGTCGGGGTTGGGTGCTCATCTGGGGAGTATACGCCGCTGTCTGACGGATCGCGACTAGCCTCGCGCTTCCTGCGCACGCTTCGCCCATTGCCAGAGACCGCCCGTGACTTGGGCGGGCAAACGATACCCCAGCTGGCGCGCCAGCATGACGATCTGGCCCCGGTGATGGCCTTCGTGCGCAACAAAATACGCCAGGACGTGTCCAACATCGAGCGGAAGATTGCGCCAGGTATACGCCGAGCTGGCAGGGATCGTGCCGCCGTGATCACACCCCAACCTCAAGAGGCCGATCATCCCCCGGCTGCTCCGGTTGAGCGCTTGTACGAGCTGCTTCGGGCTGACGCGACGCCGGTCGACCGCTTCCGGCACTTCGATCCCGTGCTCTTTGCCCAGCGTTTTGATCCACATGCAGCGCGCGTTGTGCATGTGGCCAGCGATCATCCGAACGGTCCGGCGCGGGGCCCCGGGCACGCTGGCCGCCCAGAGTTTTGGGGATAGGTGCTCGATCAGGAAGACGGTGATGCGATTGGTCGTTCTCCACACAGGAACGAGAGTATCTGCCAGGTCGAGTCGCGACAGCTTCAAGCGCTTGTTAGGCCGCACCCCTCACCGCCCTACGTTGGTAGCCGCGTGGACTGCCAGGCGATCAGCTCCCAGCCGCGAACACCGTGGCGGTAGACCGCCAGATAGCGAATGCGGAAAGCGTGAGCTTGGCCGCCCGCTTCGACTCGCATCGCCGACTGGCCCGTGACAATCGCGCTTGATCCGAACACCCGGACCTCGCGTGCCTCGGGAGCGATCGACGCATACCGCAAGGCGCCGGTACCCACAATCCGCAGAAACTCCGCCCTCGTGTTCTGGGCACCATCGGTATGGGTGTACGTGAGATCGGTGGCGAGGAGTTGCCCGAGTGCACTGGTATCGGCGTGCACCATAGCCCCGAACCGCCGATCCTCGGCAGCGAGGACTTGGCGGATGGAAGCGCTGTCGACTTGTGCTCCGCAGAGACTGGGCAAGAGCGCGCACGCGGCGACGAGGAGGGGCGAGCGGCCGCTCCCGTTTTTACGAGGCTTGAATAACGACTGCGGTTCCATAGCATAGAACTTCCGTGGCCGAACCTTGACGACCAACCTCCGAACTCTCGTACCGCAATCCAACGACCGCATTCGCTCGCAGTTCGCGGGCATGTTGCAACAGGAGCTCGTAAGCCTGTTGGCGTGTTTGCTCGCACATCTCCGTGTAGGCTCCAATCTGCCCGCCAATGATTTGCTTGAGTCCACCCAGGATGCCTTGGCCGATGGTTGGGGATCGTACCACGATCCCGCGGACGAGACCCTTGTATTCCGTGATCCGATATCCGTCAAATGAAAATGTCGTCGTCGTCTGTACTGTTCCTTGCATCCTTGCTCCTAGAGGGTGTCGGTTTCTCAACCGAGGATCGGTGAATGATTGCCGCCTGACGGATCGCACTTAGGCTGCAGCGCTCTGGTGAAAGTTCAAATTCCCCGTCGCGTGCCGTTAGCTTCAAGCCCTTGCCAGGCGCCCGCTGGCGCAACTGTAGTCGAACGACAGTTCGTGCGCGGTCGGGCCGGCTCACTCGCCCTTTGCCGGTAGGGCGCGGCTTTGATTCTGCTGAGCGACCAGAGCACGCTCGAGGAAATCGAGCCGTTCCTGCATGGCATCGAGCTCCTCACGAAGCTCCCCAATTCCCGGATCGGGAGTGGCGACCGCGGGCGGGCGGGCTTCTAGCCGCTTGGCGAGCGCGCTCGCAAAGCGAGTGATGATCACGCTGACGGCGATGACTCCGATAATCAGGATGACGGGGAAGGCCTCGTGCATCGCATCGGCTCCCGCTTCAACTACTGGTCATGCTGCTGCTTAACGGATCGCGCTTAAGCTGCGGGCGACTCGCTCGCCAGCGCAGCTGTCGTTGAACGTTAGTTCGTGCGCGCCAGCGGACAACACCGCCCGTCAGCTTTAAGCGCATGTTAGGCGGCTTCCCCACGTCCCCGCACCCCGCGCGTCACGATCCGTCTGATTGTCAAGAACAGGCAGCCGATCGTGAGCAGACAAAGCGCTGGCCAGGTGACGAGCAAGTCGACCCGAATATTCGCGCGCTCGCGCCAGGCTTCGAGCTCCAGGAGGGCGAAGACACTCCACGCCACAGCGGTGATGAACAGGGGACGACGCTCGGTGCTCGGAAGCGTGAGCGCCAGCAGCAGCCAGCCGAGCGCGACGAGCAAGGCGCGAGCTGGATGCCAAACAAACGGTTGTGCTAAGGCATAGAGCCAGTTCATCAGCGCGGAAGCCGCCTAATGGATCGTGCTTAAGCTGCGGGTGACTCGCCCGGCGGCGCAAGAGTAGTGGACGAACGCCCCGTGTCCGCCGGGGCACGACACAACGGCTTCAAGCGCTTGTTAGACGGCTGCCCGTGGCGGGCCGCAACTCAATGGTGGTCGCCCGGGACTTCGGGCTTCCCAGATCCTTGGCGTACTTCAGCGCACCTGGTGTCGCGTACTTCTCGAGATACGCCCGATCCACGGCATCCCTCAGGCGGCCGGTCCGGATTCTGACGGCGAGGACCGGAATGGTACGATCACCTGATTGGATGAAGCCACGTGGGTCTGTGAGGAAGGCCCGGTACCAACCTCGAGTCTTGACGCTCCAAGACCGCACGAAGACCCGGCTCTCGACTACGACCACCCAAATGCCGATGAACCGATGCGTCGCTCCGGCTCTGATCCTGAGGCTCTTGCCATCGCGCAGAGCCGTGACGATGTCAGCTGAAAAGCGACGAGGCAGTGGCATTCGCACCTTCTTCGGGTGCGCCATCGAAAAAGTCCACCACGCCCGTCCGCAAACAGTACTCGGCACCGACGATCAACAGTCCGTCGCGTTCAACGAGGCGTTCGAGAAGGGCTGACCCGTGGCGCAGATGGTCTGCCGCAGCCCGGACGTTCGCGCGCACGGCGTGAGCCACGAGGGCCTCCGCCTGCTGGCCGAGTGGCGAGGCCAGTAAGGGCTCCACGGCTGGTCGGATCCGGTCGACAATGGCCCGCAGACCGGTCGACTGATGGGGCGCGGGTTGGCGTAGCTCCTCTATGGTGGCCGTGATCGCGCCACATTCCGTGTGCCCCAGCACCACGACAAGCCTCGTGCCGAAGCGTGCGGCCGCAAATTCTACGCTGCCGACCTGAGACGGCGCCACGACATTCCCAGCTACCCGGATGACGAACAAGTCGCCAAATCCCTGTCCGAAGACGAGCTCGGCGGGAACGCGGGAATCGGAGCATCCGAGGATGATGGCGAAGGGTTGCTGTCCCTCGGCGAGCGCGAGGCGACGGGTCTGGGTGAGAGCGGGAGCGGTGTCTGCCAGGCTCGCGACAAACCGCCGGTTGCCATCCTGCAATCGCATGAGCGCTTCATAGCCTGACGTCATTCGTGGTGAAGCCGCCTATGTTAGGTGGAGCACATCGGCTAGTCCGCGCGAACCACTATGTTCAAGGTCACAATTTGGCCCGCGTGACGAGACGAATGCTCGGCGGCGTGAAAGATAAGCCCGAGAGTGGTCGAGGGGAGGCGCTTCCGACCAACCTCGCGCGGGATAAGGAGACTGGCTTCTGATACAGAACGTATGTAGTCGAGGCTTGCGGCAATTCCGGTGGCAAAACGAGCGAGCAGGCGTGAGAGCTCAGGGCGGTCTTCGTGGGCAGTGCGCTCAGCAGCGAGTTCGTTGAGCTGCTCGGGGGTCAACGCGGCGCCTCGTGAGTAGGTCAGGAGTCGGTCCAGGCTGCCGGGCAGATGGAGAAGGTGGAATCCAATCGCGGCCGCACCGGCCGGGCGCGCCCAGAGTAGGTCGGGAGTCAGATCAGAGACGATGGGAAGGACATCCTCGCCTACTTGGAGAATGGCATGGGCGGCTGGCTGGAGGAGGGGATGGATCCCGTCGATCGGTCCGCGCAACCACACTTCAGCTGGTCTCGTCATCCTATCCAACCAATATAGATCGCTTGTTAGGCTGCGCCTCAAACGGGTCTTCCGACGGTTCAGGCCCTCGCAGCACTCCACGCAGCCATTAGCAGGCAGAGGGCGACAAGACTCGAGAAGATCAGCGGCGCAATGAAGAAGTAGCGCCAAGTGAGGAGGGCAATCACCACAAAAGACACGGCAAACGCCCACGTGACAAGGCTGAGGCTGCGCAGGCTCTCCTTCGAGAGGCCCGCGAGTTGAAATGCGAGGATGGCCGAGAAGAAGAGGAGCACGGTCACGAAGAAGCCAAACCCCGAAAAGAAGTCCCAATAGGTGCGTGTCATCCCTTGGACTTGAAACTGAGTGGCTTTGAGGGCCCCAATGGCCGAGTCCACGCCCCAGCGAGGATCGACGCGGCGGAAGCCGAGCTGGTGGCCGAGACCAAAGAGGACCAGGAGCACCGAGGCGACTCGATAGAGAAGGGAGGGACTCACTTTGGCTCCTGTCTGGGCTTTCGGCGCAGCCTAACGGCTCGCGCTTAAGCTGCGGGCGGCGCGCTCGCCGACGCAAGAGTAGTGGACGACAGTCCGTGCCCGTCAGGGAACAACCACCCCGATACCCTTGGAGCACACCCCGTCAACTCGCGGCTCGAAGCTCTTGAGCAGTGAACTCAACAATCTGCGGCGGCGTACGATTGAAGTCGCTATACCGTATCCAGGTCGGGCGCGCCCGTACATACGTGATACCGGGCCATCGCTGACGCTCGGGACCATCCGCGAAGGCTGTAAAGTACAGCTCCTTGAGGCGGGTGAGCTCGGCCCCCGTGGGTTCATCAGCGAGACCTTCGTACTGCACTGTGCGCTCGTCGCCACTGGTCAGGCCGCCGATGACGAAGGCGATCTTGGGATTCCGCCGCAGGTTCTGCACCTTGCGCGTCGTCTCGACGGTATCAAAGAACAGCTCGAAACGATCCGTCACAACAAACCCCACGACCGCTCCTTGCGGCGCAGCGGCCCTCGACACGGACGACTGAACGGCGAGGGAATGGCGCCGTATGAAGTCGAGCAGCTCGGCGGGGGTCATTGGACCATTGGGGAGGTGGGGAAGGTGCGCCGCCTAACGGCTCGCGCTTAAGCTGCGGGCGCAACGCCCGTGGGCGCAAGTTGGGCGAGCAGATGGAGAGGTACGCCGGCGAGGGAACACAATTCTTCCCTACTTGTGAGCGCCCCGCAGCTTCAAGCGCTTGTTAGGCGGCCCTTCGCGAGGCGAGACTATTTGCGATAGAAGATGACGGTGTTGGACGCGGTGCCTTCTACCCAGGTGCCATCAAGCTCATTCGGCCCCATGAAAAGGCCTGCGTACGTGGCAACGAAGCCACTGTCGCCTCGAATCGTGAGCTGAACGCTCATGCCGGTGGATTGACCGGTGATGGTCACGGCACCGGGCGAACAAGCTGGCCCAACTCCACAGATGGTTCCGGTACCAGAGACCGCTGACGCCGCGGTGGTCAAGGAGAGCGATACGCTAGAGCCGGCAGGATTGCGGTTGAACTGCCACTCCCACCGACCGTCGAGGCTGCCAGGGGAGAGAAGGGAGTGGCCGCAACCGACCGTGGTCAGAAGCACTAATGAGGCGAGTAGTGAGACGCGCATGCGGACCTCTGCGCTGGATTCCGTAGGAAGCTATACCTCCTGAGCGCCGGAGAACAGGGTTAGGAGATATCGGGAAGGGCTGCCTAACGGTTCGCGCTTAAGCTGCGGCGACCCGCCCGCCGCGCGCCGTGTCGCCGAACGATAGTTCGCGCGCGCCAGCGCACAATGCTCCGCTTCCCCTAGAACGATCAGCGCCCGCCAGCTTCAAGCGCTTGTTAGGCGGCAGAACGCGCGGCGACTACTCACCGACGCCAGGGCCGAGCGGCTTGCCGATCTCCCAGTGATGACCGAAGGGGTCGACGACGCGGCCCATAAGCCAGCCGTACTCTTCGTGCACCGGCCACACTTCCGTTGCTCCAGCAGCCACGGCTCTAGCGTAAACGGCCTTCGGGTCCCGTACGACCAAGACGAAGCGAGCCGTTGCACCGCCTAGGGTCTCCGGGCTGAAGTTGTGATGCGGTGGCGACTCGTCTGCTACCCAGAACTTCGCGCCTTGAACTGCGAGTTGCGCCACCACCGAGCCGCCATCCTCGATCTTGAACAATTCGTTTGCGCCGAACGCCGTCTTGTAGAACGCCACGGCATCGGCGCCACGGCGCACAGAGAGCATCGGAGCGAGGCTGACAACGGCTTTGTCAGGAGCTCGTGGCACGCGTGACCTCCTTAGTTGTGCCGCCTAACGGAGCGCTTGTTAGACAGCGGCGTCACCGATGAATCTCTACTGTGCGGACACAAGGGCCCGGGACAAGTCGGGATACTCCCTCCGTACGAGTGCCCACAGGACTGAATCCGAGGGAAGCTGAGAGCGTGTGTCCGCCTCAGGGCACGCCGCTAGGGGTTTGGGCACCTGGCCAGAGAGTTGAGCAAGACGGAACCCTTGGCGATGAGCGGCAAAGTCCATGAGGACGTCACGCGCCCCGACATTGGGCCGGGACGGGAGCAGATAAAGGGCATCGACCCGAAATCGACCAAATGTGGCTCTCACGTCGGCCGAGGCGACACGGGACTGAACGCCGCCTATACGCAGCAAGTCGGTGCCCGCAGGTCCTGACCCGAGATAGATCCTCGCCGGTGGCAGTTCGGCGCTGTCCTGAACCACCGCAGTCACCACCAGCACCGCGTGGCCGCTCATGGTTGCAAACTCAGCGCAGTCCTTTGGAAAGGCAATGTCGTAGAAGGCGATGCGCGGCACGGGGGCGTAACTCCGATACTGCATGGCGGCCTGGCTAAGGCGGCGATCCAGGGCCGTGTTTGTGACGGCCCCGTTGGCCCATCCAAGATAGTGCTCTCGGTGCGTGACCTGAGCGGTGGACACGCCTGCGATCGAAGCTAGGCTCAGAGCTAGAAGCGAAGATCGGGGAAGGCGTTCGATCATCAATCTACGCGCGCCGCCAGCTTCAAGCGCTTGTTAGGCCGCGCGTTGCGGCCCCGCCCCTTTCTCGGTCTGGGCTTGAGAACGGAAT
>Ga0209160_1003268_pt1 | contig 13262 bp, 10 predicted proteins | sample GraSoiAngelo_153_FD_186167 | JGI IMG/M metagenome (GOLD analysis project Ga0209160, IMG submission 186167) | Grasslands soil microbial communities from the Angelo Coastal Reserve, California, USA - 14_1009_12_40cm (SPAdes) (version 2) | ecosystem: Environmental > Terrestrial > Soil > Grasslands ...
ACGGCGTCGGCCCGACGACCGCGAGCAAGATCCTCGCGAAGATGCAAGATACCGAGAAGGAGTTCCTGAACGATCTCTTCGAGGCGAAGCTGAAGTACGTCACGACGCGGCCGTACTGGAACGAGCCGCAGGCGAAGCCGAAGCTGTACTGATTCCAGCGCCACGCGTTATTGGCCGCGCGATTCGCGACCGCGGAGCCGAGGTCGCCATGTTGAAATACGTGGAGGTCATCGGTTCTGCCTACCATGACCCGAATCGCCACGAAGAACAAACCGACACGGCCCGCGGTGGGCTTCCCAGCGTATTGAGAGCGAAGGCTCTCGTGTTCTGCGCCCGGAAGATTGGCGGGGCATGGTGTAAGGGCAGCATCCGAGGCCGTAGACCTCGAGGTGGGCGTTCGACTCGCTCTGCTCCGATTGCTCTCGGCGCGAGGGCCGACGAATACCATAGGAGGTGATCTGATTCCGGAAGAAACGGAGCTTCGGGATCCGGCGCCGCGTGCACTGGCTCCTGAAGAACCTGAAGGCCGCGCTCCGCGGCGGACAGTGGTGAGGTCGCCGCCAAAGCGGCGGCGTCCTTGGCGGGCGAGCGGAGCGGCCAATCCCGCGAAACGCTCCTTCGGGCCCTTGGTGTAACCTGGCAGCACCCGACGCTTGGAACGTCGAGGTGGCCGTTCGAATCGGCTGGGGCCCAGCGAGCCGGTCGCCTAGCACGGTCGAGGGCAGCGGTCTCTTAAGCCGCCAAACCGCCGGTTCAAATCCGGCCCGGCTCACCACGGACGCGTGGCCGAGCGGACGAAGGTACGCGGCTTTTAACCGCGTGGGCGAAAGCCCCGTCGCAGGTTCGAATCCTGCCGCGTCCACCAACGGACCCGTAGCTCAGCGCGAGAGCGGGGGACTGAAAATCCCCTGATCCCGGTTGGACTCCGGGCGGGTCCAAATGCAGCCGTAGCAGGAGGGTCCCTGCACTGGCCTGTTAAGCCGGAGACCGCGGTTCGATTCCGCGCGGCTGCGCTCTCGCATGTCCGAGACGCGCGGCGCAAGTTTCATTACGCCCCGCAGCATCGAGAACTTGGGTGAGTCCCACGCTGCTCACAACAGCCCGACACGATCGGCACCACCGTACGTGGTGTCGGTTCATGATGTGAGACAGCCGAGGCTCTCCGGTCTTCTCAACGATCGGTGGACGGTCTTCGCCGCTGACGCCAGAATGGGTCTGGCACCCGCCTAGTAAGCGGATCTCTGGGCGTTCGAATCGCCCCAGCGGCCCCGCAGGGCCTCGGTTCTCTCCATCGATCATCGCGGCCTGGTGCAACGGTGAGCATCTCGCCTTCATGAGGCGAGGATCGGGGTTCGAATCCCCGGGCCGCAACCGGATGACCGCGATGGTCCAACGGCCAGGATGCGAGGTTGTGGCCCTCGAGACGCGCGTTCGACTCGCGCTCGCGGTCCCAAAGGGGCGGTGTGGGTAACAGCAACCGGGCGGTCCCCAGAACCGCAGATGCCCGTGCGAATCGGGCCCGCCCCACCTCCCATGGATCCCCGAGGGATGCACTCGGGGACGACGCAAGCCAAGCGAAGGCGGCGACCAACGAAGCCGCCGCGTAGCGGATGCTCTGGTGGTCCAATCCGGTCAGGATGTTGGTTTGTCGAACCAACGGTCCGCGTTCAAATCGCGGCCAGAGCGTGCGGATCGGTGGCAGAAGAGCCCATGCGCTCGCCCGCAGAGCGAGTCGATGCAGGTGCGAGTCCTGCCCGATCCATCGTGCCGCAGTGGCTCACGCAGTGGGAGCGCCCGCCTCGTAAGCGGGAGGACGCCGGTGCAAGTCCGGCCTGCGGCCTCGGACGCGTAGGTCAACCGGAAACAGAGCCCATTCCCTCCAAGGGTCGAAGTGCAGTCGAGTCCCGTCGCGTCCTCCATGCCCCCGTAGTCTACCGGACAGGACGGTGGCCCGCGAAGCCACAGGAGGCGGTTCAATTCCGCTCGGGGGCGTCGGGCATGTGGTGTAACCTGGACAGCATCGGACGCTTCGAACGTCTCGGGTCGGGGTTCGAATCCTCGCGTGCCCGCTCATCGCGACTGCATTTCGTGATCGACGCCGAAATCTGCAAATAGGCCTTCCTCCTTCGACTTGACTGCAATGATGCACACGGCATTGCGGAACCCATCGGGACGTGTCGAGTCCCAACAGCGGTTAGCGACACTGCTAGAAGGCAGTGCCGCCAAAATACGCTGAAGCGGGTCCGGGATGCCGTTGGTTTTGGTATTCGGCCGTTGGGCGACGCCATCTCTCGCGGCGTTCCCGGCCCGTCTTCTGCGTTGAGACACAGCCCCGTGGGGAAGCGGCAATCCCTCCTGGCCTTGGACCAGGGATCCCCGGTTCGAATCCGGGCGGGGCAATGCGGTGGGCGACCGAGGAAACGCGGGCGGACGACAACTCGGTTGCGACGGAGCGGAGGTCCGCCACGTGAAGAAACGGAGCGCCCGTGGCGTAGCTTGGAATCGCAGCGAATTTATGATTCGCTCAACGCGTCCTTCTGATACAGGGATGATCGCAGGTTCAAATCCTGCCGGGCGCATGCGCGCGTCGCCTAGCGGACAATGGCATCTGCCTTAGAAGCAGACGGTTAGTCCTTCCGTTGGTTCGAATCCAACCGCGCGCACTCGCAGCCGTGTCCCGAGCGGTACGGGGGCGGGCCCAAAACGGCCGTGGGAGACCCGTCGGCGAAGGCCCTCCCAGGTTCGATTCCTGGCGGCTGCATTTTCATCTCATCTCTATGATAATAGTCCAGGAGCCCGTGGACAGCTGACGGTGGCCCGACGGGGCCGCTGAGGAAAGTCCTCGCTCCGACACGCACGCGGCCCGGCGCAAGCCGGGTGGCCGAGAGGTCAGGCAACCGCACCGAAACGACACCGCCCCGGCAGAGGATGATCGGCTTGTGGCCGTGACGGTCCCGGCGGATCGGGTGGAACGGCGAGTCCCCGCGGGAGCAAGTCCCTTGCGGACGCGTAGTCCAATGCTGTCAGAACAGAACGAGGCTTACGGCGGGCACCTGGACCATTCTTTCCGTCGTTGTCCGGCTGGCCGAACGGCAAGGCGCCAGGCCGCTATCGTGGGCGGATACCTGGCGGGCCTAAGAGCCCGAGAAGGTTCGACTCCTTCGCCGGACGGATGGGCTCGTGGTGTAATTGGAAGCACGCCGCTCTTGCAAAGCGGAGGCGGGGTTCGAATCCTCTCGAGTCCACTGCGGCGGTCGCCGATGTCCGACGAAGATGCCGAGTCACGAGCCGGCGACGCCGGTTGGCGGGCCTTTCTCTCACGCGGCCCGCCGCTTTTTCTGAGGGGCGAATGATGGCAGCATGGTCTAGCACCCAGGATCCGACTCTTACAAAGTCGAGGCCCCCGTGCGAATCGGGGTGCTGCCACGCCGTCATGGTGTAACGCGGTCAAGCATCGACGTCCTTCGAACGTCGGGCGCCGGTTCGACTCCGGCTGACGGCATCGCTGCTGTGGTGCAACGGAAGCCATGCCTCGTCCTCGGCGAGGGGATCCCGGTTCGAATCCGGGCGGCAGCATCGCGGCATGGGTGTGAAGGTCGCACGGCGGTCCTCCAAACCGCAAGACCCCGTTCGATTCGGGGATGCCGCATGGGCGTACTGTAGGCGGGAGATACTTCGAGCGAAAGATCGGAGGTTCGATTCCTCCCACCCCATCCCACAGGACGGGGTGTAGCGTAGTGGTATCGCATTCGCCAAAATGCTCCCGTCGCTCGTTCGTCGCCCAGCGACGCGTGAGCCCGGTGTCATCCGCGTTTGCGCGTCGCCCTATCGACTCATGAATCCTGTCGGTTCGTCGGATTTCGAACAAAGTGCGGGAGTCGGTCAATGGCAGGCCGCTCCCTCGCCAGGGGAGAGATCGCGGTTCGATTCCGCGTTCCCGCATGGGCGTAGTGTAGACCGGGGATCCTTCGATGTCATACCATCTCTCCCCGCAAGGGGAGCCTCCCCGGTCACCGATTCTCGCCCCTTGGACGATCGCGTACTGTAGGCCGCGGCTACTTCGCTCCTTGACCCGGGACATGCGACCCGGGGGCCGCGTCCGTCCGCTCGTCGCGGTCGTCCATACCCGCTCGACAGAGCCGCTCGCGGCATCAGCGACAAAAGGTATGAGTATTCATACTAGTATGAGTCCTCGGGCGTAGTGTAGGATCAAGGATACTTCGCTGGTAGACAGGCCCGTGAGGGCTTGGGGGTTCGACTCCCCGTCCCCCTTCGGGGGGAGTTCCTTGTCCGCCTTTCCTCGCCCAGGGGATGCCAAGAATGGCGAAAATCAACCGCAAGGCGCGCCGGTTCGGCTTGTTCAGCCGAAGCGATCGAACGGTGAACTACGAAGGCGGCATCGCGTTCACGATGACGCCGAAGATGGAGCTCTACACGCGGGTCGCGACGGCCCTCGTGGGCGAGCCGAAGTTCTACGAGCCGAGCGCGGAAGGGGACCGGGCGCTGCTTCAGCTCATCGGCACGGTCGCGAAGGGCGATCCGGAATTCATCCTGAAGTTGGCGGTCCATTGCCGTCGCGATTTGCATCTTCGCACGATCCCGGTGGTGCTGCTCGTCGAAGCTTGCCGCCACGAAAGCAAGCAGTTCGTCCGCCGGTACGCTCCGCACATCGTGCAGCGTCCGGACGAGCTGACGGAGGCAATCGCCTACTGGAAGCGCCTCTTCGGTGACATCGGCGATCAGGCCGAGAAGGGCATGCTGAGCAACCCGCTGAAGCGAGGACTCGCCGAGGCGTTCGAGAACTTCGATGCGTACCAGCTGGCGAAGTATGACCGCGACGGTGAGGTGAAGCTGAAAGACGTCCTCAAGATCGTCCATCCAAAGCCGAAGACGCCGGAGCGAAGCGAGATCTACCGCCTTCTGCGGGAGCGCGAACTCCCGATCCCGGAGACGTGGGAGACATACATCTCCGTCCACGGCAGCACGAAGGAGAACTGGGAGCACATCCTGCCGAAGATGGGGTACATGGCGAAGCTCCGAAACCTTCGAAACTTCTTGGACAAGGGCGTGGACCTCGAGCCGGTCCTGGAACACCTCACGAATCGCAAGGCCGTGCGCAACAGCAAGCAGTTCCCGTACCGGTTCTTCAGCGCCTATCGAGAGCTCGAGAACCTTCCGAGCCCGGAGACGCCGACGGTCCTCGAAGCGCTGGAGACCGCGTTGGAGATCAGCGTCGAGAACGTCCCGGAATTCAAAGGAACGACGTTCATCAGCGCGGACAACAGCGGATCGATGCAGGCCCCGGTCAGCGCGCGCTCGAAGGTGAAGCGGGCCGAGATCGCGGACGTGCTTCAGGCGATCGCGAAAGAGATTTGCGACAAGGCGATCACGTCTGTCTTCGCGCAGGGCTTCAAGGTCGTCCACACGATCAAGAGCGCGGGCATCCTTGCGAACACGCGCCGGTTCCAGGAGACGGATGTGGGCATGGCGACGAACGCCTTCCTCGCGATCCGCTACCTGACCCGGGAGCGCGTGGACGTGGACCGGATCCTGCTCTTCAGCGACATGCAGTGCTACGACACGCGGGATCCCGGCCGCTATTACGGTCGGCCGAAAGGTGCGTCACTCGCCGAAGAGCTGAAGCAGTACAAGGCGAACGTGAACCCGGACGTCTACCTATACTCGGTGGACCTCGCAGGCTACGGAACCGCGCAGTTCCCGGGGACTGAGCCTCGGGTCTGCATGATCGCGGGATGGTCCGAGCGCCTCCTGAACTTCATCCCCATCTTCGAATCCGTCGGCACGGGAGCGCTCGAGGCCATCGACAAGATTCGTCTGGAGGCGTTGGATGAAGCGAGGAAAGGTGCCCGCGAGGAGGAGCCCGTTGAAGAGTGACCGCGCCCGCCCGAATCGGTTGGTGCGGGTCACGATTGTTTTGCCGAAATGGCTGTACGATGAAATCGAGGGACAGCGGGGTCTCATCAAACGATCCACGTTCATCGTGAATCTGCTGCAGCAGAAATTCGAGCTAGCCGAAACTCGACCAACGAAAACGATCTCTTCGAGGCGAAGCTGAAGTACGTCACGACGCGGGCCATACTGGAACGAGCCGCAGGCGAAGCCGAAGCTATACTGAGTCCTTCCGACTCTCGCTCGCTGTCGAACGGTTCCTAGAAAGAGCGGAAGGGAGCCGGTGGACCGTCATCCTCCGCGCATGATGTAACCAGACGTAACCGTGGTTGTCTTATCGGTTGAGATATATGTGTTAGCGGCCTCGGAATCATGGAGGGGTTGTTTATGAAGGCCGTGTCGCAGACCGCGTTCCTTGCCCTGGCCGATCTGCGCCGGCAGCTCGGCTCTCCTCATAGTGCGATTTCCTTCGTGGGATCCATCGTTTTCGTCGGGTTCCTCTTCTGGCTTCTCGCCAGCTTTTCAATCGACCACTTTCTGAACGCCGCCTTCCTCATGGTGCCCATATTGATCCTCGCGCCAGCCACGGCCTCGATCGCTTCGGATCGCGACGCGGGCTACGCGAGCATACTCTTCACCTACCCGGTCACCGCCACGCGTTACTATGCGGCGAAATTCCTCGCGCTCCACCTTCTGCTCGGCGTCTACCTCCTCCTTCTGGTGCCCTTTCTCGCAATCGTCGTATTGTACGGCGGGGTTGGATGGCTCGGGGAAATCGCGATCATGGCCGGTTGGGCGACCCTGGAGACATCTTTCGTCAGCGCCCTCGGGCTCTTCCTCTCGGCTTCGTTCGGCCGCAGGGCGGCCACGGCCTCGGTATACGTCGGATTCGGACTCGCTCTCATCTTCGTGATCGGACCGTGGTTCCTTCCGTATTACGTCATGGCGATGCCCCCCGACACCGCCTCCCTGGGCATGCGCGTCCTCCATTTCTCTCCCATGATGGCGGCGTTGGACGCGACGGGCACGGGGCTTCTGGTTGCGGAGAACCCGCTACCCGCCCTCCTAGCAACGCTGGCCGTCGTCGTGATCCTTGTGGCCTTGGGGCTCCTGGTGTACCGGCGCTTCCAGAGTGCCGAGGGATGGGAAGTCGGCCGCGCGAAGGCGGCTCCGGTCGTCGCCCTTGGGATTGTTCTCCTTCTCGCACTGCCGGTTATCCCCGGGGTCAGCTACAGGGAGTTCCCGGACTCATACGGAACCCAAAGTTGCGTCATGGCCTCCATGCTCCAGTACTGTGTGAGCTTTGAAACGCCGCAGCAACTCGGCTCACCTCCGCCGTCCCTGGGCTCTCCGATCCATGCGCAAATGGTCGTCTCGCTGTACAACGATCAACCGGTGAACGTGACGGTGGGGAAGATTGTCGTGAGTTGGTCATCCCGCTTCATTGACTTCAACGTCACGCGTGCAGAGTTCGGTCCCGTCGAGGTTCCTGCTAAGCTGGCTCCGGACCAGAACGGCGCGGCCTTCTTCCGCCTGAACGTGACTGCAGTTCCCCTTCAAGTGCGCTCGTTGCCCATTTACGAAGGGTTGCCGGAGTACGCACTGATTCCCATGGAACTTACAGCGGATGGGACACGCCTACTCTTTTACAATGAGATGAATGTGTCAGGGCCTGTTTTCGAGCGGAACATCGTCTGGATCATCGTGGGCCTCGAAGCGGCCGTCGTGCTCGGCCGCCGCCTGACTCGCAGGCCTCGGAAGGCCTAGCCATGATCGAAACGGTCGGCCTAACCCGAGCGTACGACGGACTTCGAGCCGTCGACGAGCTTACCCTCGGGGTCCCCAAAGGCTCCGTGTTCGGTTTCCTCGGACGCAACGGGGCGGGCAAGACTACGACTGTGAAGATGCTGTCCACAGTCCTCCGCCCGACGAGCGGGACCGCCACGGTTGGCGGATTCGATGTCTGGAAGGAGGCGCTCAAGGTCCGCTCCATCATCGGCGTCATCGGTGAAGGCACGGAGCTGGCCCGGCCGTTCTGGACTCCGATGGAGTACCTCCGCTTTTTCTCGAGGCTCCAGGGCGGTTCGGACCGGAATGCCCGAGCGGACCTGAGGGACTGGCTCGCACGTTTGGGCCTCACGGCCCATGCCGCTCGGCCGATCGGGGGCTTCTCCTCCGGGATGAGGAAGCGGCTGGAACTGTGCCGCGTGTTCTCCCGTCACCCGGAGGTCCTGCTCCTGGACGAGCCGACGAAGGAACTCGACATCCCCGGCAAGCGAGAGATCTGGGAGCTCCTGCGGAAGCTCGCGACGCAGGAGGAGGTCACTCTCTTTCTTTGCACCCATGACGCAGCGGAGATCCAGGCCGTGTGCAATCGAATCGCGATCCTCCGACGCGGCAAGCTTTCCTTCGAAGGGACCAAGGACGAGCTGCCCAAGAGTGTGATTCGGATCGAGGTCGAATCTCCCGACGCGACGTGTGCAAGACTGGAAGAGGCCTCCCTTGCGGTCTCGAGTTCCGTCGCGGGCAGTTTCGTGTATGCGGCATTCCGGGATCGAAAGGAGCCGGAGGCAGTCCGGTCAGAGCTGGCCTCTGTGGGCATCTCTTGCCGCGACGTGCAGGAGGTCGATGCTTTTGACGAGCGCGTGCTCGCCTTCCTCTAGGCGATCGCTCAGAGGCGAGGTTGAAAGATCCTGACTCGGTCGTACAAGACCAAGGCGCAGGGCAAAGCCGGAGCTGGATCGATCAGGACCCCCGAGACCGGTCTCATCGAGGGTCCGTTCGCGGGTTCGAGGTTGGTGCCATCGGACGGGGCTCGTCCGTCTCCGTGGCATAGGCTTCCTCTCCGAATCCGGAGATGTCGAGCCCGGCGTCTTCCTCGGCTGGACTGACCCTCACCGGGGTGAAGATGTTGACGATTCGCAGGAGCACGTAGGACCCGGTGAACGCGAAGACCGCCACGATGACACACGCCAACGCTTGAATTCCCACCTGACCCGGGTTCCCGAAGAACAAGCCGTTCGGGCCCGCCGGGTTGACGAGCGCCGATGCGAACAAGCCCGTGGCGATGGTCCCCCAGATTCCGCCGGCTCCATGGCACGCGAAGACGTCGAGGGAGTCATCGAGGGTCGTCCGGGCCCTCCAGCTGCCGACGAAGTTGCAGAGGACGCCCGCGACCAACCCGATGACGATCGACGGCATCGGGCCGACATATCCCGATGCGGGCGTAATCGCGACGAGGCCGCAGACGGCGCCGACCGCCATCCCGACGGCCGATGGCTTCCCTTTGCGCACCCAGTCCGTCAGCATCCAGCTCACCGCGGCCCCGGACGCGGCCAGGTTCGTCACGACGAGCGCGTTGACGGCCAGCGCATCCGCGCGAAGGGCGCTCCCGGCGTTGAAGCCGAACCATCCGAACCAGAGCACGGAGGCGCCCAGGATCACGTAGGGAATGTTGTTGGGCCGGCTGTCCAACCGGTCGACCCCTTGTCGTCGCCCGATGACGAGGGCGGCGGCGACCGCGGAGACGCCGGCGGCGGTGTGGACGACCAGGCCACCCGCGAAGTCGATGACCCCGAGGGATTTCAGGAATCCGCCGAGGCCCCAGTTCCAGTGGGCGATCGGCACGTACACGAACGTCGTCCAGAGGACGATGAAGATCAGGAGCGCCTTGAACCGGATCCGCTCCGCGAACGCGCCGATGATGAGGGCGGGCGTGATTGCGGCGAACTTCAATTGGAACGCGAAATAGAGGAGCTCCGGGATCGTCGCGGAGTACCCGGGGTTCGGTGCCGCCCCCACGTTGTTCAGGCCGAAGTTCGAGAAGCTGCCGATGAAGCCGTTGTAGGACGGCCCCAGGGCGAGCGTGTACCCCCACAGCGCCCAGACCAGGCTGACGACGGCGAAGATGGCGAAGCACTGGGCGATCGTCGAGACGAGGTTCTTCCTCCGGACGAGTCCCCCGTAGAAAAAGCCCAGGGCGGGGGTCATGATCATGACGAGGGCGGTCGCCGCGATGACCCACGCGGTATCTCCGGTGTCGAGCGCCAAGTTCCGCTCTCCGCCGAAACGGATTTCGCCGGGGTAACCGACACGGCGTATAACGTTTCTCCTGTGACCTCACGGACGGGATGGCGCTGACGACTGCGAGCAAGATTCTCGCGAGAATGCAAGACACCGAGAAGGAGTTCCTGAACGATCTCTTCGAGGCGAAGCTGAAGTACGTCACGACACGGCGATACTGGAACGAGCCGCAGGCGAAGCCGAAACTGTATTGAAGTGCTCATCGCTCGTGTGACGAAGCGCTTGCGGAGCCGGATTGAGTTGCTTCACGCCCACAGAAGGGGACGAACTCGAACCGGCTCCAGGTTCCGAGGAGCCCACCAGTTTCCGTCGCACGCTCCGCCGCGGCCTTAGCCACGCCGTTTCAGGTGGTCTCCGCAAATGCGGTTCTGTCGCAGCCAGGCGGTCAATCGGGTCGCGAGCTCAAATGTGTTCAGGTGTAACCATGGCGCGCATACCGCTCCCCCCTCTCTACGCGTAATGCGGATTCGCAGGTGAGCGCATGGCACAGTGGGGCATGGTTCGCACTTTGTCTAAACCTTTGAAGCAGAGGAGCAGGCTTCGAGGGAAGGCCATTCGTGTTATGGCAATCAGCTTGCTCGTGATTGCGACCTCGTTGGCGACCGTCCTTTTCGCAAGGGGCGATCCAGTACCGCCGCCGGTCGACTACTATGGCGTTCGAGGTTACCAAGGCAATTCCGTGATCTATCTGAATACCGGGGTCGTCGGGACGATGCCGATTTCGGTGATCTCCGATCTCCCCACGGTGACTGGTAGTCAGCCACGAGCCCCTGAGTACGACAACATCAATAACGTTGTCAATCTCATCGTGGGGTCCGGCCACTCGACATCTTCAGGGAATAAGCAGTTCCAGGAGACATTCATGGGCGCGGGGTCGAATTACCTATACGTCGTGATCCCAGTGACGAGCCTCGGGGCGACGCGGAAGTGGTGGTCGGTAGCAAGGCCATCGGAACCAGCCATGGTGTACGACACGTTCCTCGGCGTCTCGGTTGCCAACGGAGACGTCTCGCCGCCAGAGGGACACTTCCAGGTACAAGTCAACACCGACACGCTGTACGACAGCGGGGTCAATGTCACCGGGGCAAACCACCGGGGCGATGGGAGCAAGAACTGGCAGGCACTCGCTTCTCTGGCCCTCGACGTCGGCTGCTACATCATCCCGGGTTACGACTTCGCCTGCCTTGTGGTCAGCCAGATGCTGAACCTGTACGGGCTGATTTCGGGTGTCGACTATGGACCGACCGACTTCCTCGGGAACGGTAACTCGTTTTTGCAGTACTACGTCACCGGCGGGGGTGATCCGGTCAACACACCGGACGCGCCCTTCGGCGAGGCGAAGGATGTGTTCGCGGCCGACATGCTGCTCTACGTCCAGATTCCGTATGACACGACCACGAATCAGTTCCCCTTCACTCCGACGTTTACGTTCGGCGCGACAAACTGGGTGGAAGATCCTAACTGGTATTATGACGGCTACACTTCCCTCGTCATCGGCGCGAACGCATCGGCCACGCTGAACTCGTTCCCCGCGGTATTGTTAACTGGGACCGTTTGTCGGGACGCGCAAAGTACAGCAGGAAGCTGTCAGGATGCACAACCGCTGGCCAACCAACCTATCGTGTTGACCACGTGGGTAGCGAATCAACAAATCAACTACCATTTGACGACAGACAGCCAAGGGAAGTACTCCTTCTTCGCGCCGCTCAGTACGGGACCTTATCAGATTTACACGACCTATTCGTCGCCGTTCGGCACCACGACCGCGTACTCGCCGTGGTTCTCCACGGATGCCAACCCGGACACCCAGACGATCAATCTTCAGCTCCCGACCATCTACGGCCAGGTTATCAGCAGCGGCTCGAATTCTCCGATTCCTGGAGCCACGATCAAAATCACGAGTCCGGGAGGCGCCGCGTACTCGACGACAACCGATTCCAACGGGAACTACGTTGTGACCGTTGGTCCCCAGGGCACATACTCAGTCAAGGCCATGGCGTACGGCTATCAGTATGCGACCTCTTCTGTGCCGGTCAATGCCAATAGTGGATTCCTGACGAATTTCGGCCTCGTTGCTGCGACGCCTGACTTCACTGCCACATCCTGTGGCGGGGTCACCGTGTACACGTATAGCAGCGGAACCTGCAGGATCACGATCTCGAGCAACGCCGGATGGCAAGGGACCGTCACCGTTACGACAACCCAGCCCTCCGGCTCCGGCGCGCCGACGATTACGAGCGTGACATCGCCGGTGACGGTGCCGCAGTTCGGAACGGTGACTTCCACCGTCGGCTTCAGCTCGTCCAGCGCAACGGGGACTTGGACGGTCACCGTCACGGTCACATCTCAGGACGGGAGCATCATTCGGACAACGACCTTCACGATTACGGTTCAAAATCCCCCGCCCCCTCCGGGATGTCCACCGGTCTGCAAGACGTAGGAGCGCCTCCTGCAGGCCCCGCGGCGGCACGGTGGCTTCCTCAATCGACCCCGGTTTAGAACAGACCAATCCAGGCGCTGGGCGGACCATGCCGCGCGGTCGATTGGGACGCAGCTACAGCCACCGGTGACGATTCGGATAGAAGACCGGACGCCCGTCGGGATATCGCGCCTTGTACCGCTTGTATCGTGCGTGCCATTTCCAGTACCGGGCGTCGGAGGTCCGCAGGCCGCGGTGGGGCATTCGGATCAAGGCCTGCTCCACGGCCCACACGTTCCGCGTGGAGAGCCGCCAATCCGCACTCAGGGTCCGCAAGTCGAGGACGCCGTACCCGTTGATGCGGCCCGTGAAATCGACGAACGGATCGACGTAGGAGTAGACGAGGTCCCGGACGGACTGGAACAGGGGCTTGCGCCCATGGAGGCCTGGGTCCCGAGAGCGCGCCACGGTGCCATATCGGGTCCCGTCGCGGAACAGGAAGACCACATGGTCGAGGTCGTCCTGGGATTCGAGATCGACGACGATCGGCGGGTATCCATGCTGCTCGAGGATCGTCGCCGAGCACAGCGCACCCTCGAGGCAATGGACTTTGTTTGCCCGGACGACGCCGCGAAACGTGTGGAGGGTCTCCCCATGTTCTTCATGATTGTAGGGCAACGACTCGAGCCATCGCTGCACCTTCTCCGGCGTGTCGGCGGCTTCGATGATCGCGCGTTCCCGCGGGCTGAATGCCGACCGTGGCGGAGCGGCGCTCGTGCGACGTTCGAGGCGACCGCCTACCATGTAGATTTCGTGTGCACTCCAATCCGGATTCGCACGTCCGGGGCTC
>Ga0209160_1003269_pt1 | contig 13260 bp, 9 predicted proteins | sample GraSoiAngelo_153_FD_186167 | JGI IMG/M metagenome (GOLD analysis project Ga0209160, IMG submission 186167) | Grasslands soil microbial communities from the Angelo Coastal Reserve, California, USA - 14_1009_12_40cm (SPAdes) (version 2) | ecosystem: Environmental > Terrestrial > Soil > Grasslands ...
CTCGCTGCGGATCCGCAGCCCGCTCCGTCGCATGGTCTCGGCGTGCAAGCCGCGCGCGACGAACGTCACCTGGTGGCCGGCTTGCTGCAGGCGAGCGCCGTAGTACCCGCCGACGCCACCGCTCCCCATCATCACGATCTTCATGGGCGAATGCTTGGATAACGCCGGTCCCCGTGGCAAGCAATCACCGTGCGACCCAGGCTGCTGGCCGGCGCCGTGGTGGCAGCGCTCTGCGCGCCCGTGCTCGATCCCGACGTCCAGCTCTTCTGGCGCGACACGCAGCGGTTCTTCTACCCGTTCAAGCTCGCCATCGCGGAGCGGTTGCGGCGAGGCGAGCTGCCGCTCTGGGATCCGTGGACGGAGTCGGGCGCCTCCGTCCTCGGCCAGCTCACTCCGGGGCTGTGGCACCCAGCGACGCTGCTCTACCTCGCCCTGCCGTTCCCGCTGGCGTTCAAGCTGAACCACCTCATCGCCCTGCCGCTGGCGGCGGCGGGCGCTTTCCTGCTCGCGCGCCGCCTCGGAGCGCAACCATGGGCGGCGTCGATCGCGGCCGTCACCTATTCAGGCTCGGGGTTCTTGTGCGCAATGACGGCCAGCAACCTGCCGTTCGCGCTCGGTCACGCGACCCTTCCGCTTGCGGTGTGGGCGATCCTCCGGTTCGTGGACGCGCCTGCCGCTCCCCGCCTGCTCGTTGCCGCGGCGGTTCTGGGAAGCTGCGGGCTCGCCGGCGAGCCGCAGACCATGTTGCTCGCCGGGATCATCGCCGGCGTTTGGGTACTGCTCGGCGCGGGGGCGCGTGCGGCGCCGCGGACACTTGCGCGGCTGGCGCTCTGCGGCGCCTGCGGCGTCCTGTTGTCCGCGCCGGCGACGTTCCCCGCCGCGGAGCGCCTGCGTCTCGGCGATTCGCGCCGGCTGGAGCGTGCGGCGGGACTGTTCGCGCTCGATGCCCGGCGTTTGCCCGGCCTCGCGTTGCCCTGGGCGTTCGATGATGCGCCGGAGCTCGCCGGGCCGGGCGCCTCCGACACGCCGTACTCGGAGTATTTCTCCGGCGAGCCGCACGTCGCCTTCGCAGGTTCCATCGCCGTGGGTGTGCCCGCGCTGGTCCTGGCTGCGTTCGGCGGCGCCGGCCTGCTCGCGGGTGCGGCGCTGTTCCTCCTCGCTGCCTTGGGGCCGGCAACACCGATCGAGTGGCTGGCGTCACACCTGATCCCGGGCTTCGCTTTGTTCCGGTATTCCGAGAAGCTGGTAGGTCCGGCGACGCTGCTGATTGCACTGGCCGCCGCTGCGGGAGCACAGCGGGTCTTGGGCGGCGAAGCGCGCCTGGCCCGGCGAGTGCTCGTGAGCTCCGGGGCGATCGCGGCGATCCTGTTCGCGCTCCGGCTCGCGGTCGCTTTCGGGCACGACTCGATCGCCGTCTGGCTGGCGCAGCACGGGCGCGTCCAGGCGGCCTCGACGGCCCCGCTCTTCCTTTCAGCGCTCTCCCGCGCGCTGCTGATCGAGGCGCTGCTTGCGGCCGGGCTGGCGGCCGCCGCCGCGCTTCGGGAAAAGCGCGACCTCGTCGCCGCGATGGTCTGCGCCGTGTCCGCCCTTTGCTCTGGCAGTGGACAGCTCGTCACCGCGCCCCGCGAGCTGCTGGAGTCGCGACCGCCGCTCGCGGACCTGCTCGCGTCGCGCGCCGGCCCGAGCGCGTCCACCTGGCGCATCGAATCGGATACGGAACAGTCGCTGATCCTGCCCGGGCTCGACGCGCGGCTTCGCCGCGCTGCCTGGAGCGCGCAGGTGCTCGCGCCGCGGATCAATGCAGCTCACCGCATCGAATCCGCCTCGGGGTACGGGTCGCTCAACGATGAAGCCTACGGGCTCGCGCAATCCGCCGCGCCGGGCGTGTTTCGCGCGGTCCTCGGCGTCCGTTTCCGCGTCCGCATGCCGTGGGAAACGGCGCCGGGGCCGGGATGGACGGAGGGTCCATATGGGACGTGGATCCTGGAGCAGCGGACGCTCCCGCGCGCATTTCTCGTATCGCGCGTGGTACGCGCGCAGGCGCCGCTTCCGCTGCTTCGGAATCCCGGCTTCGATCCGGAGCGTGTGGCGGTGACCGCCGGGCTCGGGTTCGACGAGCCGGGCCTTGCGGGTGAGGCGCAGCTCCAGCGCGATTCCCCTGAGCGGATGCGGATCGTGCTGCGGGCGCCCGGGCGGCGGCTGCTGGTGGTGTCGGAGCACTTCGATCCTGGCTGGCGCGCGCGCGTCGACGGGGCGTCCGCGCCCGTGCTGCGCGTCGATCTCTGCGCGCTCGGTGTGGAGGTGCCGGCAGGCGCCCGGGAGGTGAAGCTGCAATTCCTGCCGCGCGGCCTCGTGGCGGGTGCAATCGCGTGCGCAGTGACGCTGGCGCTGCTCGGCGCGCTCAGCGTCCGTCGATATAGGTCTGCAGCTGCTCGATGAGGTACTGCTTGTCGTCCAGCATCAACTGGATCACGTCGCGCATCGAGATGATGCCGACCACCTGTCCCATCTCCTCCACCAGGAGGTGCCGGGTATAGTTCGTCCGCATCAGCTCGGCCGCTTCCGCCTCGCTGGTGGTCGGGGGAACGCGCGGAAGGTCGGTGCGCATCGCCTCACCGATGGGCATGGCGCCGTTGTCTCCCGCCGCAAGCACGCGCGCGACCAGGTCCCGCTCGGTGAGGATCCCGACCACGCGGCCTGCCTCGCGGACCGCAACCGAGCCGATCTTCTTGTCCCGCATCACCTTCGCAGCCTCGCGACAGGGCGTCATCGCGTCGAGCGCCACGAGCGCGTTCGTGACGTGCCTTTCGATGGTGGCCATGTAACCTCTATACCTAAACTCCGTGGACCTCGACCAGCACCTCGACCGCCTCGGTGCGCTGCTCGACAAGGAGCGCGCCGCGGAGACGGAGCGCTTCGCCCAGCTCCCCTTCGCGGAGCGGGTGCGGCGCGGGCTCGCGCTGCCGGACGTCGAAGCCGTCGAGGAGTCCGGGCTCGCCGGACGCTCGCTGGTGACGTACGCCCGCCCTGGCGGCATCGAGCTGGCGGGACAACAGCTTGGAGTCGGTTCCATCGCACGGGTGATTCCAAAGCGCGATGCGGCGGATGACGCCCCGACCGGCATCGTGGCGAGGCGCCAGCGCGCGCGGATCGGCATCGCTTTCGACGAGTCCCCGCCGGATTGGGCGACGGAGGGCCGCGTGGCGATCGAGCTGCTGCCGTCCTCGGCGACCTACGACCGGCTCTCCGGCGCGGTGCGGCGGATGCGCGACACGCGGCGCTGGCACCCGGTGCTCCGCGGGGAGCCACCTCGGTTCCAGGCGCGGCCGCGCGAAGCGGCTGGAGTCCAGCACCGGCTGAATGCGGAGCAGGAGGCCGCGCTGGAGCAGGCGGAGCGCGCCGACGACCTGATGCTGGTGCATGGTCCGCCCGGCACCGGAAAGACCACCGTCCTGGTGGAGGTGATTCGCCGAGCTGCCGCGAGGGGCGAGAAGGTCCTCGCCGGCGCCCCCTCGAATCTGGCGGTGGACAACCTCGTCGAGCGGCTGGTGGCGGCCGGCATCGATGCTGTCCGCGTGGGACATCCCGCGCGAGTCCTTCCCGCCGTGATCGAGCACACGCTCGATCAGAAGACGCAGGCCCACCCGCAGGCTCGGATCGCGGCCGAGCTGGTCGAGGAGGCGCTGCGGCTGCGGGCGGACTCCCGCAAGCGCAAGCAGCGGCGCGGTCCGGGGCGCTTCTCCGAGGCGCGAGCCCGGGAGCGGGAAGCGCGTCAGCTGCTGGCCGAGGCGCGGGAGCTGGAAGATCGCGCGGAGCTTTCGGTGCTGGAGAAGGCGCAGGTGGTGCTCGCGACGCTTACCGGTGTCGAGTCGCGTGCGCTGGAAGGGCGGCGGTTCGCGATCGCCGTCGTCGACGAGGCGACCCAGGCGGTCGAGCCCGCGGCTTACCTCGCGCTGCTGCGCGCGGATCGGGTGGTGCTGGCCGGAGATCATCTCCAGCTTCCGCCCACCGTGCTGGCGCCCGACGCGCAGCAGCTCGCGCTGTCCCTCTTCGAACGGCTGGCGAGGGCACAGCCCGGCGCGATGGTGACGCTCCTCGAGCAGCACCGGATGAACGAGCAGATCATGCGCTATCCCTCCGACGCGCTCTACGGGGGCAAGCTGCGCGCGCATCCGGCGGTCGCGCATCACGCGATCGATGGATCGCCGCTGGAGCTGATCGACACCGCCGGACGCGGGTTCGAGGAGGAGACGCCGCAGGAGAGCGACTCGAAGCTGAACGAGGGGGAAGCTGAGCTCGTCGCCGCGGAGGTCCGCAAGCTGCTCGCGATGCTTCCGCCGCGGGACATCGCCGTGATCTCGCCATATGACGCGCAGGTGCAAGAGCTGCGGCAGCTGCTGCAGGACGTGGAGGAGCTCGAGATCGATACGGTGGACGGCTTCCAGGGCCGGGAGAAGGAGGCAGTGGTGGTCTCGCTGGTGCGCTCGAATCCGGCCGGCGAGCTGGGGTTCGTCGCCGACATCCGCCGGATCAACGTGGCGCTGACGCGCGCCCGCAAGAAGCTGATCGTGGTGGGCGACAGCGCCACCATCGCCCGGCACCCGTTCCACGAGGGGCTGGTGAAGTACGCCGAGCGGATCGGCGCCTGGCGGTCAGCGTGGGATCGATGACGCCCAGGCGGCCATCCCGTCCACGATCCGCGCCATCCGCCCGTAGTCGAGCGTGTCGGGCGTATCGTGCGCGGTGTGATAGCGCGGGTTCCGATACCAGGCCGTATCGGTGACCATGGCAGCGCGCACGCCGTTGCGCCAGAAGCTCGAGTGATCGGAGTCGGCGATCCCGGGGATCAGCTCGGGCGCATCGATCGACCGCACGGCGGCGCCGTTCGCAAGCAGCGCGGATTTGATGGCGCGCACCAGCGGAATGTCCTGGAGCCTCCCGACGACGACGATGTAATCGCCCTGCGGCGGATAGAGCAGGCGCAGGGCCGCGAAAGGGAACTGCTGCGTCTGATCGAAGCAGCCGAGCATCTCCAGCGAGACCATGGCGCGGACGCCGCGCGCGGACTCCGCGTGAGCGGCGCTGCCGAGCAGGCCGTACTCCTCGTTCGAGTAGAACGCCAGGTCGACCCCGACGGCGAGCGGCGAGCCGCGCAGGACCCGCGCCAGCTCGAGCAGCGCCGCCGTGCCGCTCCCGTTGTCGTCCGCGCCCGGGTACGGGCCGTGGACGTCGTAGTGGGCGCCGATGACGATCCGGTTTTCCGTCTCCGGTCCGAGACGGACGATGAGATTGCGGAAGGTCTCGCCATTCGCGACGTACCGCTGTTCCTCCACGCGCCGATCGCCGTCCTGAACTTGAAGCGCAGGACGGGCGACACCATCGGATGGTGTCCCCCCCACGATCTGTCCGCGGATCCAGTCCGCGGCGCGCGACTGCCCGGCTGCGTCGTTTCGCGGACCGAGCGCGACCAGCGCGTGCACCAACCCGCTCAGCCGCCCAGGGTCGGCGCGCGGGCCTCGCCAGGTGGGGCCCCTGCGGAAGACCGGTTGCACGACCGTTGCGACCACGGCGGCCAGAGCGAACGCAAAGAGCAGCGCGAGCGCGAGCGCGAGCTTCACCGGGCCGTCGCCACGTCCTGGAAGACCGCTGTGTTCCCGTCCGCGCGGGGCGGGTGTATTCGATCCCGGCTTCGCGGAGGCGCGCGCATGTCGGACGAGAGGAAGCTGAGCCGACGCGGGTTTGTCAAGGCTGTGCAGCTCGAAGGAGTCGAGCACCTCGACGTGAAGGCGGGGGACGTGCGGCTACACTGCGCCGCGGTCGGTCCGCGGGACGGCCCGCTGGTGGTCCTGATGCACGGTTTTCCCGAGTGCTGGCTCGCCTGGCGATACCAATTGCCGGCGCTCGCCGCCGCCGGATTTCGCGCCGTTGCGCCCGACCTGCGCGGGTACGGCGGCTCCGACAAACCACGCGGTGCGGCCGCCTACCGCATCGATCTTCTCGCGCGCGATGCGGCGGAGCTGATCGTCGCGCTGGGACACGAGCGAGCCGACCTGGTGGGCCATGATTGGGGCGCGCACATCGCGTGGCACGTGGCGATGTGGGATCCACGGCGCGTGCGCAGGCTGGCGATCCTGAACGTGCCGCACCCCGAGCGGATGCGGCGCGGCCTGCGGACCCTGCGCCAGCTGCGCAAGAGCTGGTACATGCTCTTCTTCCAGCTTCCGGTGCTGCCCGAGTGGTTCATGTCGCCGCGGCGGTTGCGCCGCGCTTTCCGGTACACGCCGGCGCGCAGGGGGGCCTACGACGACGCGGTCATTGAGGCGATGGTTGCTGCCGCGGGCGATCGCACTGCGCCGATCAACTACTACCGGGCGGCGGCGCGGTACCGGAGCCCGTCTTGGAAGCCCGTCGCGGCGGAGACGCTGGTGATCTGGGGGGAACGGGACCAGTGGCTAGGGGGCGAGCTGGCGGAACCGGATCCGCGCTGGGTGCCGCGCGTGCGCGTGGAGCGCATCGCGGAAGCGTCGCACTGGGTACAAGCGGACGCTCCCGGCCGCGTCAATGAGCTCTTGGTTTCCTTTCTCGGTAGGGCAGGCGTGGACTACCCCCCGCGTTGACCCATGCCGACCGTACGCACATGCCGCGTCCACGCAGTTCGTCCGGCAAGCGCACGGCCGCACGGCGGCGAGGCGCAGGCTTGACGCGGCCGCTGCCGGAGTACGAGGCGAAGCGCGACTTCGCCGTCACCCCAGAGCCCGCTCCGGGCAAGACAGCGCCGCACACGGAGCCCACCTTCGTGGTGCACAAGCACGACGCGACCCGGCTCCACTACGACGTGCGGCTGGAGATCGATGGCGCGCTTGCCTCGTGGTCGGTACCCAAGGGGCCGAGCTACGATCCGGCGGTCAAGCGGCTCGCCATCCAGACCGAGGATCATCCGCTCGAGTACGGCAGCTTCGAAGGGCGCATCCCGGACGGCGAATACGGCGCGGGCGACTCGCTGATCTGGGACAACGGCACTTGCGATTCGGTTCCGCCCGGCCAGCTCTCGCAGCAGCGCAAGAAGGGCCACGTCGTGGTGGAGTTCCACGGCAAGAAGCTGCGCGGGCAGTGGCACCTGGTGCGCACGCACGGTGGCGCGCCCGGCAAGGCGCAGTGGCTGATGTTCAAGGCCAAGGACGGAACGGAGAACCCGTCCTATGACGTGATCGCCGAGCGCCCGGAGTCGGTGGTCAGCGGGCGCGTGATCACCCGCGGTCCGGAGAGAAGCGGCAAGCTGCGCACGCCCCGCGCCGCGCCGGAGACGATCCTGCCCGCCTATCTGCCTCCGATGCTGGCGACGCTGGTCGACGCCGTGCCCGCGGGGGACTGGCACGCCGAGGTGAAGTACGACGGCTACCGCGCGGTCTGCGCGCTGTCGAACGGCCGGGTGGCGATGTGGACGCGCAACGCCCTGGATCTCGCGGGAAGATTCCCGCGCATCGCGCAGGCGCTCGCACGCATCGTGATCGGCGATGCGGTGATCGACGGCGAGGTCTGCGTGCTCGATCCGCAGGGAGTTCCGCGGTTCGAGCTGATCCAGCAGGGCCGGACGGAGGAAGCGGTGCTCTTTGCCTTCGACCTGCTGCGCCTCGACGGCGAGGACCTGCGGGCCCGCCCTCTCGAGGAGCGCCGGGATCTGCTGCGCAGCGTACTCTCCAATGCGCCATCACAAATATCGCTCGCCGAGGAAGTGCCCGGCGACATCGCGTCCGCGCTGGCGAAGATGCGCGAGCGCGGATTGGAAGGCCTGATCCTGAAGGCGCGCGGGTCGGTCTACGAGAAGGGGCGCTCGCGCGAGTGGCTGAAGCTCAAGGCGCAGGCGACGCAGGAGCTGGCGATCGTCGGCTGGACTCCGGGGAAGGGGAACGCCAGAGGTGCGCTCGGAGCGCTGCTGCTGGCGGTGGCGGACGGGAAGGGCGGGTACGAGTTCGCGGGGAAGGTGGGGACCGGCTTCTCCTCGAAGCAGCGCGCGGAGCTGCAGAAGCAGCTGGCGCAGGACGAACGGCCGGATCCGCCTGCGCGAGGCGCTCCGCGTCTGCGCGATGCCCACTGGGTCGAGCCGCGCCTGGTCGCGCAGGTGCGGTTCACGGAGTGGACTTCGGACGGCAAGCTGCGCCACCCGGCGTTCCAGGGGATCCGCGCGGACAAGAAGCCGGAGGAGTGCGTGCGTGAGAAGCCTGCGCCGGTGCCGACAGCGACACCAGCGAAAGGCCGCGCGCGGAAGCAGACGCCGGCACCGGCACCCGATCAGCCGCAGAAGCTGACCAATCCGGATCGGCTCCTCTACCCGAAGGACCGGATCACAAAGGCGGACGTCGCTGCGTACTACGACGCCGTCGCTCCGGCGCTCCTGAACGCGCTGAGGGACCGGCCGCTGACGTTGGTCCACTGGAACCAGGGGATCGAGAAGCCGAGCTGGTTCCAGCAGGACGTGGGCGCGATGGCCGAAGACTGGATGCGGACCGTGGAGACGCCCGCGCGCACCAAGAAGGGAACGGTGCGGCACTTGATCGCGGACAGCCCCCGCGCGCTGCGCTGGCTGGCGCAGAACTCCGTCCTGGAGATCCACGCCTGGCACTCGCGCGCAGAGAGCCTGACCCAGCCGGACTGGGTGGTGTTCGATCTCGATCCGGCCGAGGGCGAGACCATCGAGCAGGCCATCGAGGTCGCCGCGGTGCTCCAGGGCATGTTCGAGCGGCTCGGGCTCCCCAGCATTCCCAAGACGACGGGCAAGCGCGGGCTGCACATCCTGGTCCCGCTGGCGAAGGGGCACACCTACGAGGACGCGGAATCGTTCGCGCTGCAGGTGGGCGAGACCGTGGCGAAGCAGCTGAAGAACGTCACGCTGGAGCGGTCACGAGCGGCGCGCCGCGGCCGTCTCTACTTCGACTGCATGCAGAACGCGTACGGAAAGACGGTGGTCGCGCCCTATTCGCTGCGCGGGGTCGAGGGCGCCCCTGTCTCCACTCCCTTGCGCTGGAGCGAGGTGAAGCCCGGGCTCGATCCGCGGCAGCTGAATTTGAAGACGATGTCGCAGCGGCTGCGGGAGATGGGCGATCTTTTTGCTCCAGCGTTGACGCAAGGGGTGCGCCTGCCGCGCTACAAGCGGTGATAGTGTCGGTGGGTGCGGCTCCTCGCGCTCGCCCTTCTCCTGCTCGGCTGCGAAAAGCCGTGCGCGTTGCTTTGCTCCAATGACGCGGACTGCGGACCTGGCGCGTATTGCCTGAACCAGTCCGCCTGCATGCTCGATTGTCTGCGCTGCAACGGCGCCTGCGTCGAGAGCGTCGCGAACTGCACCGGGTGCGGCGTCGCCTGCCCGACCGGACAGAAGTGCACGCGGGGGAGGTGTGCCGACGCCTGCGCGTCCGACCTGACCGACTGCTCGGGTTCCTGCTACGACTTGAAGACCGATCGCTACCACTGCGGCCGGTGCGATGCTCCAGCGTGCGCGAGGAACGAGAACTGCGTCCAGGGCGCGTGCACCAAAGTCGATGTCTGCGGTTGACGTGTTACGCTCCACCCGTGAGCGACGAAGTCACCATCCCCGCGTTTCGCGCCGTTCCCCGCACCGGCGTCATCTACGTCACTTCCGAGGCGCACAAGCTCGGCTACCGCAGCACCGATACGTCCTGGTGCAACCTCGGCCAGGGCCAGCCGGAGACGGGTCCCCTGCCGGGGGCGCCGCCGCGCGTGCACGAAATCGCGGTGCGCGTCGACGATCAGGAGTACGCGCCCGTGCCGGGGCTCTGGGAGCTGCGCGAGGCCGTCGCCGCCCTCTACAACCGCCTCTTTCGCAAAGGCCTGCCCTCGCAGTACGGCCCCGAGAACGTCAGCATCTGCGGCGGTGGGCGGGCGGCGCTAACCCGTGCCGCGGCATCGCTGGGCCACGTCAACCTCGGCCACTTCCTCCCCGACTACACCGCGTACGAGGAGCTGCTCGACGTCTTCAAGGCGTTCACCGCCATCCCCATCCTCCTCGAAGGCGAGCGCGGATACGCCTTCACGGCCGACGATCTTCGCAAGGAGATCCAGGGGCGCGGACTCTCCGCGCTCCTCCTGAGCAATCCCTGCAATCCGACCGGCAAGCTGATCCAAGGGGAAGAGTTGTCCCGGTGGGTGCGCATCGCGCGCGAGCTTGAGTGCTCGTTCCTCATCGACGAGTTCTACTCGCATTACGTCTGGACCGGGCGGCCGGGACAGCTCCCGATCGAGAGCGCCGCCCGCTACGTCGAGAACGTCAACCGCGATCCCGTGGTGATCTTCGACGGTCTGACGAAGAACTGGCGGTACCCGGGCTGGCGCGTCACCTGGACCGTCGCTCCGGCCAAGGTGATCGATGCCGTGGCCAGCGCGGGATCGTTTCTCGACGGGGGCGGCTCGCGGCCTCTGCAGCGCGCGGCGATCCCGCTGCTCGACGACGAGGTGGTGCGCAAGGAGACCCTGGCGATCAATGCGGCGTTTCGCGACAAGCGGGACAAGATGATCCAACGGCTCGAGCGCCTCGGCATTCGCGCCGATCGCGCGCCCGACGGGACCTTCTATGTCTGGGGAAACCTCGCGGGCCTCCCGCCGCCGCTGAACGACGGGATGGGGTTCTTCCGCGCCGCGCTGGAGAAGAAGGTGATCACCGTGCCCGGCGAGTTCTTCGACGTGAATCCTGGCAAACGGCGCAGCCACCGGGCTTCGCGATTTCGCAGCTATACGCGGTTCTCGTTCGGAGCTGCGCAGCCGCAGCTCGACGAAGCGATGACGAGGATCGAGCAGCTGGTCCTGGCTCGTTGAAGCGATGCGCAGCCGGGTCCGGCGGACAATCAGGGCGTCCTGAACTGAGCAAAATGCGCGCGCCGGCACTTTGCAGGTGGTGGAGGGATCCCACCTTGCCGGCCGATGAGACGTTGCTGGGCCCTCGCTGCCATGGCGTGCGCCATCGGAGGCTGCGGCGCGCCGGTCGCGGACGCGGTGGATCGGAGCGCGCCGGCGACCGCCTTCGACGGCGGACCGATTTCCGAGGCCGATGCCGGCCCGATTCCTGCGGCTGACGGCGGCCCCGCGGACGCGGGTGTCTTTCTCGCCGCCGACGTGGTCCGGAAGGAGACCGGTTTCGATTTTTTCGCCGTGGATCGCGCGGGTGCTGCTTATGCCGTCAGCACCGACGGCTCCGACACCGACCTCTGGGCGAGCGCGGATGGCCAGTCCTGGGTGCGGCGAGGACCGCCGCCGAGCGGCGCTTCCTTCCGCGTGATGACGGCGCTCGAGGACGGCACCCTGCTGGCGGACGTCGTGGACCAGTCCGGCCACGCCATCGCGCGATCGACGGATCACGGCGCAAACTGGAAGAAGGTTCTCTCTACGGGCGTGTATCGGGCGCTGACGCCGCACAGCTTCGGCGAGCTCGGGGGCGTCGCGTACTTCCTCGAATACCAGGTCTTCACGGTCGCGAGCACACCCATCCGGCTCTGGGGGAGCAACGACGGCGGAGCGACCTGGACCGTCCGCTATACGTTCCAGGGTCACCGCCACGGACACGGTCTCGCGATCGATGGAGTGCGCAACGCCCTTTGGGCCCTCTTCGGCGATTCCGACGCGCAGTCCGGCGCGTACCGGTCGACTGACGGCGGCGCCACCTGGAAGGCCGTCGTCGCCGGCGATCAGGACGGCGACATCGTCGACGCCATCGTTCTTCCGGACGGCTCGCTCTTCTGCGGTCAGGACATCAGCTACGTGCCGCCGCATCCCGCCATCGCGCGAATCCACCTCGACGGGTCCGTCGACCACCTGTTCACGCTGCCCTCGGCCAGCTACTCGACGCACGCGATCGCGGGCGGCGGTTATGTGGTCGGGGCGACGTACGAGCTCAACACCGACGTCTCGCCGCCGGGCTGGACCAGCGGTTCCCTCTGGGGCAGCGGCGACGGGTTGCACTGGGAGAAGCTGCTCGACGTGGCCCAGCTCGACCCGCACGACGACGTTCGCACCGATGTGTACTGGGAGCTTTCCGGCGGCGAGCTGGTGGTGAACGTGCGCAACGCTGCCGGGTTCGGCCCTGGAGGAGTGGGCTATCTGTTGCTGCGTACGACCCGGCGGTGATCGCCCTCTCCATTTCAGGGACGGGTCACCTCGTTCACGGCCGTGGTCGGCCGTTCTCCGCGCAGCACGCGCTCGACCTGTTCGAGGGCGATGCGCGCCATGCTCTCGCGCGTCTGCTGTGTCGCGCTGCCGAGATGCGGCAGCAGGACCACGTCGTCGCGACCGAGCAGCCCCGGATGCACCGCGGGCTCGTTCTCGTATACGTCGAGCGCTGCGCCTCCGAGATGGCCCGACTCAAGGGCCGCAACCAGCGCCGCCTCGTCCACGATGGGGCCGCGCGCCGTGTTCACCAGCAGCGACCCGCGCTTCATCCGCAAGAGCTCCGCGGGCCCCATCAGGTGCCGGGTCTGGGGCGTCAGCGGGCAATGGACGGAAAGGATGTCCGCTTGCGGCAGCAACTCGTCGAAGGGCACCCCACCCCCGCGCGCGTTGAAGAGCACATTCATCCCGAACCCCTCCGCGCGCCGCGCCACTGCGCGCCCGATGCGCCCGTAACCGAGAATCCCCAGGGTACGTCCTCGCAGGTCGCGGCCGAGGAGCATGGTCGGCGCCCAGCCCCGGAACCTGCCCGCGCGCACCATCCGGTCACCCTCGCCCAACCGCCGCGCGAGCGCGAGGATGAGCGCCCAGGTCAGATCGGCGGTCGCGTCGGTGAGCACGTCCGGCGTATTCGTCACCCAGACGCCGCGCGCAGTGCAGGCTGGGACGTCCACGTTGTCGTATCCCACCGCGTGATTGGCGACGATGCGCAGCCGCGGGGCGGCGTCGAGCAGCTCCTTGTCCACGCGGTCTCCTGGGACCGCCAGCAGCGCCGAGGCCTCGCGCACCCGCCGCAGCAGCTCGCCGCGCTGCACCGCGTCCTCGGAATCGTGCAAGTCGATCTGGATGCCCGCTCCCAGGACGCTCTGCGGAGCGAGCACGAGCCTGCGGGTGATGAAGACGAGCGGCCTCTCCACGCGCCCTGTGTACCACGCTGCGTCTTGACGGGGCCCGAGCCGGGAGCAGAGTTGCGCGCATGCTGACCATCCGTTCCCCAGCATTCCAGCACGGTGGCGAGATCCCGCAGTTGCACACCTGCGAAGGGAAGGACGTCTCGCCGGCGCTCGAGTTCGCCGGTGTGCCGCAAGGCGC
>Ga0209160_1003274_pt1 | contig 13243 bp, 13 predicted proteins | sample GraSoiAngelo_153_FD_186167 | JGI IMG/M metagenome (GOLD analysis project Ga0209160, IMG submission 186167) | Grasslands soil microbial communities from the Angelo Coastal Reserve, California, USA - 14_1009_12_40cm (SPAdes) (version 2) | ecosystem: Environmental > Terrestrial > Soil > Grasslands ...
GGGCCGGATCCGCTCATCGGCCGATTCTCGCGGAAGGCGCATGACCGGCGGGATTCCACGGCTTCTCGCGCTGTCACGAGCCGAGCCACAGCCGCCGTCCGTGACGAGGGGCTAACGCTCCCGGACAGCTTTGCCGAGGGCAGCGTCGAGTGCGGCACGGAAACGCCTCGGGCTCACCGCTGCCGACTCGTCCTGAGGGGACGTCGGCTTCATGCAGTTCTCGGGCGACGGCCAGTACGACCACGCGAGCGTCGACGCGAAGCGCTCACAGCCGTACACCGCGTGCGGAGCATCCGGAGTCGGTCCGTAGCACCACTCCGTCGCGCCCAGGAGCTTGAGGAATCGCGCTCTGAGGCGGTCGTCGAAGCTGAAGTAGTCGACCTGATGCGCGTACTCGTGCTGCACGACGCCCCAGGCGAAGCGGCCCGCGTCGAGGAGATCAGCGTCCAGCCAGATCTCACCCGGGATCGCGAACGCATCGGCGCCCCGCACGATGTGGAATGTGATCACCGCCGGCACGAGGTTCCAGTCGAACGAGCTCGCCTCGAGTGCGGCGACGACCGCGTGTCGTTCCGCGGGCGTCCCGCCGTCGAGGACGTAGTGCCCGCCGCCGCCGCGAGCCGTCGGGACGGCGACGAGTGCAACGGCTGCAAGCGCGGTTGCGACGGCGATGTCGACGTCCCGCCCGCCGTATGCACCCGGCGCGGCGAGGGCTCGAACCGTGCCGACGCCAATCTCGCGCCAGGACGGCAAGAGCATGATGCGCCGGTGCGATGGGCTCGCGAGCCATTGCGACACGGCATTCCGAGCCGTGAGTGCCGACGCCGACCAGAGGAGGTTCTCGCCTGCACTCCACACGCGATACGTGCTCGGAGAGTAGAAGCGTCGGATCCACGCGCCGAACAGCTTCCCGTCTGACCAACTGTGTGTGAAGAGGCCTGCGGTGGCGAGAACACGCGCATGTTCCGTTCCTGCGCGGACGAGGGCGGCCGAAGCACGCAGCGCCCGCAGCCCGTGCGCTCGACGCGTCCTGTTGATCTCGGCCACGATCGAAGAGCTGAACGACGGTGTCGCCGCGACAGTGGTCTTCTTCGCGCTGGTAGGCGCTGCGGCCTCCGTGGCCTGCGATGAGGCGGATCCCGACTGCTGGGGAGCTGGACCGACCGGAGGAGGCAAGGTGACCGGGACCGGAATCGGGGGCGGATCGATGTCGGATCTCGAGACGGACGGCGCCAACAGCGCGACCGACGCGAGCGACAGAACGAGAATCAGGAAGCGGCAGTGGCTGCGGCATTTGCTGTCTCCCTTGGCGCGTCGAAGGCGTTCGCACCAGAGACCTGTACACCGAGCGGAACTTTCACTTTTGTCCGCAGGATCACTCGAACGAGTGATGGGTTGCGAACCGCACGGCTTTGCCCCCTGACAGACTCCGACCCGCGTGCAGACAGCAGCAGAGCAGCGTGTCCTCGTCGTCAACGCGGGCTCGACGAGCCTGAAGCTCTCCGTCGTGAGCGAAGACGGGTCGAGCGACCCGGTCGCCTCGATCGCCGATGCCGCGAATGATGTCGACGCCGTCGCCCATCGCGTCGTCCACGGGGGACCGAGGTTCCGCGAGCCGGTCGTCGTCGACGACGCGATCGAGAGCGAGTTGCGTGCGCTCGCCGAGCTCGCGCCGCTCCACAACGGGCCCGCAATCGCGGCGATGGACGATGCCCGCAGGCTGCTTCCTGCGGTGCCGCACGTCGCCGTGTTCGACACTGCCTTCCACGCGACGCTCCCGGCCGAGGCCTGGGCGTACGCGGTGCCTCGTCGCTGGCGCGAGGAGTGGGGAATCCGCCGTTACGGCTTCCACGGCCTCTCGGTGCAGTGGGCGGCCGAGCAGGTCGCCGAGCCGCGGCTAGTGGTCTGTCATCTGGGCGGCGGCTGCTCGGTGACTGCTGTCCGCGACGGTCGCTCGGTCGACACGACGATGGGCTACAGCCCGCTGGACGGCGTGCCGATGGCGACTCGCTCCGGGTCGATCGACCCGGAGATACCGCTTCATCTGCTGCGCGCGCAGCTGCTTCGTCTGGAGGAGCTCGAGCACGCGCTCGAGCACGAGTCAGGTCTACTCGGGCTCCAGGGATCGGACGATCCGTTGTCCCGCCTCGCGCTCGCGGTTTTCTCGCATCGCGTCGCCGGCGCGGTCGCGGCGATGGCGGCATCCCTGGGCGGCCTCGACGCGCTGGTCTTCACGGCGGGGATCGGCGAGAACTCAGCTCCCGTTCGCGCCGACGTCTGCGGCCGGCTCGGCTTCCTCGGCGTCGAGCTCGATCCCGATCGCAACGAGTCCGCGCGGCCCGACGCCGAGATCGCAGCGCAAGGTGCGCCTGCGCGCGTCGTGGTCCTGCGAGCCCGCGAGGACGTTGTCGCAGCCCGGGCCGCGCGCGCTCGACTGGCCATTTGAGGTGCTACCCTGCCGCGCGGACAAACGGGCAATGGGGTCGTGATGCGTTTTCTCCAGCTGTTCTGTCTCGCCGTCGTGCTGGCCGCGGGGATCGTTCCCAGCGCGGCGGCGTTCGGCTTCACCGACGAGTCGCTCCTGCCGCCGAACGGGCTGGTCGGACACTCGTACAGCTTCAAGCTCAATGCACGGAACGGCTGCCCGCCCTACATGTTCCTGATCGACTCCGGCAACCTGCCGCCGGGGCTGTCGATGGCGCCGTCGGGCCAGATCAGCGGCACGGCCGCCGCCGCGGGCACCTGGAGCTTCTGGGGCGACGTGACCAACGTCTGCCACGATCATTCGGAGCGCTTGATCTCGATCACGATCGCCGACACCAAGCCCGTGCGGGTTCCGGTTCCCTTGGGCGAGGTCGGCAGGCCGTTCAGTGCCCCGATCACGCCAACCGAGGGCACGGCGCCGTACCGGTGGTCGGTCGCGAGCGGAACGCTTCCCGCCGGGCTCGCCATCGACTCCGTGCAGGGAACGATCACCGGCGTTCCTGCGACGGCCGGGCGGTTCCCACTCGGGTTCGCTGTGTCGAACGACCGCGGTGGACTGACGCCTCAGGCGCTCACTGTCGAGGTGGCGTCTAGGCTCGCGATCGCGACGACCAAGCTCGCCCGCCCGATCGTCGGCCGCGCGTACGCGGCGAAGGTAACGGTGCGGGGCGGTGTCGGCGCCGTGACGTGGCGCGTCGTGCGCGGCGCGCTTCCGCGCGGAATCCGGATCGATCGCCGGAGTGGCGCACTGCTGGGGACCGCGCGTCACGCCGGCACGTTCCGGTTCACCGTCGCTGCCCGGGACACGCTCGGCGCAGCGTCGACGAGGACGTTCATCCTCGTCGTGCACGCGTAACCGACGTCTACTGCGCGCGGCGGCTCAGCTTCTCCAGGTCGAGAACGACCGTCTTACCGCGGCCCAGCGTGACCGTGCCGCGGGTCTCCTCGTCTCGTAGCACGCGGTTCACCGTCGCGCGCGATGTGCCGGCGAGCCCGGCGAGGTCCTCCTGCGTGAGCGGGACCGTGATCGGACCGGAGCCGTTGCCGTAGACGGCCGCCAGATCCCGCAACCGCCGTAGGACCCGCTTCTCGGCGCCGACGTAGAACGCCTCCACGATCAGCACGTCCATGCGCTGCACTGAGGCCGCGAGCACTGCGACCAACATCCGGTTGACGTACGGGTGGTCGCGGCGGAGCTCGTCGAACTCTCGTCGGTACAGCGAATGCGTCTCGGCGGACTCGAGGGCGGCGACGGTCGCCGACCGCGGGGCGTCGGAGACGAGCGCCAGCTCCCCGAAGGCTTCGCCGAGGCCCCGGATGGCGAGTGTGGCGGTCTCCCCGAGAGGCGTCGTGACGCGGACCGCGAAGCGACCCTTGGCGATCAGGTGGAGCGAGTCCGCGGGGTCGCCTTCGTGGAACACGACCTCGCCGCGGCTGAACGTGCGGCGACGCGCCATCGCGAGCACCCGACGGATTTCCTCGGGCGGGAGATCACCGAAGAGTTCCCAGTGCATCAAGTTGAGCGTACTCCTCTTCTGTCGCGGTCTCGCGCTGCCGGCGACTGGCCGAGGGCGCCCGCCGCATAGGCGCCCCCGGCAACCGGCCTTGCAGCGCGGTGCTGAGAACGTTAAGCGGCTGAACGGTCGCCGTCGTTCGTGCTCGCGACACAACGAGTGTCACGACGTTGACACAGCGAGCGTCGCACCCGCGAACGACAAGCGACCGCTCCCGCCCTAGCCTCGGTACGAGCAGTCAAAGGGAAGGAGCAACAATGAGCCCGTTCGTCGAAAGCTCACGGGGTTTCTTCGAGGAACTGCACCGGCGTGCGAGTGCCGGCCTGGAGGTCACATTGCTCTGGAGCCGAGGTGCGGGCAAGCTGGTCGTGTCCGTGGCGGACACGATGACCGGGGAGAGCTTCGAGCTTCCGGTTGCGCGCGAGGAGGCGCTCGAGGCGTTCAACCACCCGTTCGCGTATGCGGCGGGGCGGGGTATCACCTGGGGCGCGACCGGCTGGGGACTGGAGCGGGCGCGCTAACTCTCGCGCGGCCGGCGGCGGGGGGACGGACGAGTGCGCGCCTGCCGAGCCGGCGAGGACGAGAAACACGAGTCCGGCGGCGGCTGCGGCAAGGCGGCGCGAGCGGCGCGAGCGGCGGGCAGTTCCGAGGTCCGTGTCGGCCGGAGTCGTTCGCCTCTCATCCCCCGGAAGGGGTATCAGGCGAGCGAGGAGAGCGCTTCGGGAAGGTCGGCCAGGCTTCCGATCACGATCTCGGCGTCTGCCAGCTCTTCCGGGTTGTAGGCACCGGTCGTCAGCGCGACGCAACGTGCGCCGGCGCTGTGCGCCGACCGGATGTCGAGGGGTGTGTCGCCGACCGCGACCGTCCGCGCAGCGGGCCAGCCGCCCGCCCGTCCTCGCGCGAGCGGGAACAGCTCGACCCGATCCTCGCGCTCGCAGCCGAACGCGCCCTGATTGTCCGGGAAGAGGCCGTCGAGATCGAGCCGGCGGAGGCGCGCGCGTGCGACCTTCTCCGGGTTGCCGGTCAGCAGCGCTCGGTGTTCCACCTGCGTGAGCGTGTGCGCCGCATCCTGCGGCGCCTCCCAGTGACTCGTGTACGCGTCGCGCAGCAGCTGCTCGTAGCGGTTCGAGAAAATCGCGCACCAACGGTCGAGCCCTGAGTCGATCTCGTCGTCCCCGAAGCCGGCGCCCTGGAGCGCCCGCCGTGTGTGCGCGAGTGCCGTGTCGCCGGGGACGTCGGGGCCGTCGGGCGCGGATCCCCACACGGCCTGCAGCGCGTTGCGGTTCGCCTCGACGTAGATCTCGTCGTGCGTGAGGAGAAGCGTTCCGTCGACGTCGAAGAGAACGAGGAGACTCACGCGTCGAGCGCGGTCCGCAGCGAGCTCACGTACTTGCGGAGCGCGTCTGGGCCTTGCTCCGCGACCTGGACTGCGCGCGAGCCGACAACGATCCCGTCCGCGAGCGACGCGGCGGCGCGTGCGTGTTCCGGCGTCGAGATGCCGAAGCCGGCGTACAGCGCGACGCCGTTCCCGAGCGCGCGTGCGCGCGCGACGAGGCCGGCGAGCGCGGGGGAGAGGTCGTCGCGCGCGCCGGTGGTGCCCGTGACCGTGACGAGGTAGAGCCAGCCGTCCGTCTGCTCGGCGGCGAGGCGGAGACGCTCGTCGGTCGACGTCGGCGCCACGAGTTGGACGCGACGGAGCTCGGGCCGCTCGCCGGCCGGGAGGTCGGCCACGATCAGCGACGTCGCGCCGGCCGAGCGCGCATCGTCGGCGAACCGCTCCCACCCGTACGCCTCGAGGAGCGACGAATACGTCATCGGGATCAGCGGCGTATCGGGAAGCGACGCACGTGTGCGCGCGAGGCAGTCGAGACACGCCCGCGTGCGCATCCCCTCGGCGAGTGCTTTTTCTCCCGCGCGCCGGATGACGGGGCCGTCGGCAAGCGGATCGGAGAACGGGAACCCGAGCTCGACCACGTCGGCGCCGCCCGCGACGGCCGCCTCGGCGAGCGCGGGCGCATCGTGTCCGGCCATCAGATAGACGACGAGCTTCTTGGCGCCGCGCGGGGCGTCGTCGTTCACCACTGCGGAGTCTTGTTCCAGAGTCGGCACAGACGGGTGCGACCTGTTCGGGTATCGTCGATTGCGGGTGGCGGGTGGCGTCGGTCCCCACCCGGGCGGGGACGCGCGCGTGCGCGTGAACCTTTAATGGGCGAGGACCTCCGCCAGGTCCTTGTCGCCGCGGCCGCTCAGGCACACGAGCACGAATTCTTCTCCGAGGTCCCGCGCGCGCGCGAGCGCATGGGCGGGCTCGAGCGCAGGAATGATCCCTTCGCACCGCGTCAGCTCCCGGAAGGCGGCCAGCGCTTCCTCGTCCGTCGCGCCGACGTACTCCGCGCGTCCCGTATCTCGAAGGAACGCGTGCTCCGGCCCGACACCGGGATAGTCGAGGCCCGCAGAGATGGAATGCGCGTCGACGATCTGCCCGTCTTCGTCCGCGAGGACGGACGAGCGCGCCCCGTGCAGAACGCCTGGATGACCGGTGCCGAGCGACGCCGCGCCCGCCGCCTCGACGCCGACGAGCCGCACCTCGGCATTGTCCACGAACGCGGTGAACATCCCGATCGCATTCGAGCCGCCGCCAACGCATGCGACGACGACCTCGGGCAGCCGTCCCTCGGCCACCTCGAACTGCGCGCGCGCCTCTCGCCCGATCACGGATTGCAGCTCGCGCACGATCTCCGGATACGGCGCCGGCCCGACGCATGAACCGATCAGGTAATGGGTGGTCTCGACGTTCGTGATCCAGTCGCGGATCGCCTCGCTCGTCGCCTCCTTCAGCGTGCGCGTGCCGAACTCGACGGGACGAACTTCTGCGCCGAGGAGCTCCATTCGCTCGACGTTGGGACGCTGACGGCGCATGTCCTCTTCGCCCATGTAGACGACGCACTCGTAGCCGAACCGAGCGCACACGGTCGCCGTCGCGACGCCGTGCTGTCCCGCGCCCGTCTCGGCCACGATGCGGCGCTTGCCGAGCCGTCGCGCGAGCACCGCCTGCCCGAGCGCGTTGTTGAGCTTGTGTGCGCCGGTATGGAGAAGGTCCTCGCGCTTCAGGTACAGCCGTTTGTCCGGCGCGAACCGCTCAGCACGCATCAGCGGTGTCGGGCGGCCGCCGAACGTGCGGCCCAGCTCATCCAGCTCCGCGTGGAATGCGGGATCGGCCTCGGCTGCGCGCCAGCCCGCGTCGAGCTCGTCGAGCGCCGGGATCAGTGTCTCCGGGACGTACCGGCCGCCGTAGGTTCCGTACAGCCCAGCTGCGCTCATCGTGCCGCCGCCACGAACGCGCGCACCTTGTCGTGATCCTTGATCCCGGGCTCCGACTCGAGCTGCGATGCCGCGTCGACCGCCCAGGGCCGCACGGCGCGGATCGCGTCGCGGACGTTCTCGGGGCCGAGCCGTCCGGCGAGCATCACGCGCCCTTCCACCGCGGCTGCCCGCTGCAGGTGCAGAGGATCGCTCTCTTTCCAGGGCAGGTCGATCACCTGCGCGACTGGTTCGCCGTTGAAGAACAGCGTCGCCTCGCGCCCGCGCACACGTCCCTCCTCGCGGTCGTACAGCTGGACGAGATCGGCGCCGGCGTCCTGCGCCTCGCCGACGAAGACGGCGACGCTGAGCCTGTCGACGGGCACGTCGAGCACGGCCAGTGCCCGCCGCGGACTTGCCTCGGCGAGGATGAAGCCGAGCAGATCCGCGCCGGCCTCGACCGCGAGATCGACGTCCTCTTGTCGCGTCAGGCCGCAGACCTTGACGAGGGGACGCGACAGGATCTCGCCGAGCTTCGCGGCGGGATCGTCTGCGCGCATGAGCGCCGATCCGACGAGGACGGCGTCTGCGCCGGCGAGCTCGGCGGCCGCGCCCTGTGCGCGCGTCTGGATGCCGCTCTCCGCGACGACGACGGCGTCGTGCCGCTTCATGCGCGCGACGAGCTCGAGCTGCACGTCGCGGTCGATCTCGAACGTCGAGAGGTCGCGCGCGTTCACGCCGACCACTTGGGCGCCGAGCGCGACGGCTCGGTGGAGCTCGTCGGCGTCGTGCGCTTCGACCAGGGCGTCCATTCCGAGCTCGCGTGCATACGCCGCCAGTCCGCCGGCGGACTGGTCGTCGAGATCCCGGAGTAGCAGCAGGACGGCGTCAGCACCCGCGAGCTTGAGCTGCAGCAGCTGGAGCTCTTCGCGGAAGAACCCTTTCGCCAGCAATGGGACGGTCGTCGCCGCGCGCGCGGCTTGCAGGTCGGCCAGCGATCCCCCGAAGCGTTCGTCCACCAGCACCGAGACCGCCGCCGCGCCAGCATTCGCGAACTGCGCCGCGAGGCGAGCCGGATCCGCGTCGGGGCGAAGATCGCCTGCCGACGGGGAGCGGCGCTTGACCTCGGCAATCGCGCTGAGGCCCGGCCCGGCCAGCGCGTCACGGAAGCGCCCCATTACACGGTCACCTGCGCGCGCGAGAACGCGATCAGCTCGTCGAGGCGCGTCGCCGCCGCGCCGGAGTCGACCGCCTCGCGCGCGAGCTCGAGGCCTTCGCGCAGGTCGCCCGCGTGACCGCCGGCGGCGATCGCGCCCGCCGCGTTGAGCAGGATCGCGCTGCGCCGGCCGCCGTTGGCGCCGGCAAAAACCTCGCGGATCGCCCGCGCGTTGTCCTCCGGGGTACCGCCGCGCAGCTCCTCGACCGAACAGCGCGGAACGCCGAGCTCACTCTCGGGATCGAGCTCGCGTTCGCGAATATCGCCGTCGACGACCTCGCAGACGAGGTTCGGCCCCGCCGGGGACAGCTCGTCGATTCCGCCGGCGCCGTGGACGACGAAGGCACGCCGCGCACCGAGGCGCACGAGCACCTCGGCGATCGTGCGTACGAGCGCGGGCGAGTAGACGCCGACGACCTGCGCACGTGCGCCGGCCGGGTTTGTCAGCGGCCCGAGCACGTTGAAGACGGTGCGGGTGGCGAGCTCGCGCCGCACTGGCGCCGCGTGCCGCATCGCAGGATGATGCGTCGGCGCGAACAGGAAGCCGAAGCCGAGATCGTCGATCGAGCGCGCGATCCGCGCCGGCTCCTGCTCGAGCGTGAAGCCGAGCGCTTCCAGCACGTCGGCCGAGCCGGACGCCGACGAGACCGCGCGGTTTCCGTGCTTGGCGACCGCCGCTCCGGCGGCGGCGGCAACGAGGGCGGCCGCGGTCGAGATGTTGATCGTGCGAGCGCCGTCGCCGCCGGTTCCGGCGGTGTCGACGAGGTCCTCGCGCTGCGGCCGCACCGCCAGCACGTGATCGCGCATCGCCTCCGCGCAGCCAGCGATCTCGTCCGGCGTCTCTCCCTTCAGGCGCAGCGCGATCAGGAAGCCGCCGATCTGTGCGGGTGTCGTCTCACCGCTCATGATCGCGCCCATCACCTCGCGCGCCTCCTCCCGCGAGAGGTCGCGGCCGTCGAGCAGCTGCTGCAACGCCTTCTGGATCACCTGCGCTCCAGGAAGTTTCGCGCGATCTGCCCACCTTGGGGCGTGAGCACGGACTCGGGATGGAACTGGACGCCGTCCACCGGCAGCTCCCGGTGGCGAACCGCCATCACCTCGCCGTCCTCCGCCCGCGCGGACACCTCGAGCTCGTCCGGCACGCGCGTCGCGGCCAGCGAGTGGTAGCGGCCGACCTCGAGCTCGTCCGGCAGGCCGGCAAACAGGCCGCGGCCGTCGTGGCGCACGCTGCAGGCCTTCCCGTGGACGAGCTCGCGGGCGGGGCCGACCGCGCCGCCGAAGACCTCGACGATCGCCTGGTGGCCGAGGCAGACGCCGAGCGTCGGCGTCGACGGCGCGAGTCGCCGGACGATCTCCTCGGTGTTTCCCGCGGCTCCCGGGAGCCCGGGCCCCGGTGAGACGACGAGCTGCGACGGCGCGAGCCGCTGTGCCTCGTCCGCGTCGACGGCGTCGTTGCGGCGCACGATCACCTCTGCGCCGAGCTCGCCGAACAGGTGCGCGAGGTTGTACGTGAACGAGTCGTAGTTGTCGATCAACAGGATCACGGTTGTTCGTTTTCTGCCAGCTCGATCGCGGTTTCCACGGCCGCCAGCTTGCGGAGGCACTCCTCGTGCTCGGCGGCGGGGTCGGAGTCGGCAACGATGCCCGCGCCCGCCTGCAGGTGCGCGACGCCGTCGCGGAGCACGATCGTCCTGATCGCGATGCACGTGTCGAGCGTGTCGTCCGGCAGCGCGTAACCGACGGCGCCCGCGTACGCGCCGCGGCGCCGGCCTTCTAGCTCGGAGATGATCTGCATCGCCCGCACTTTCGGCGCTCCGGAGACCGTGCCCGCCGGGAAGCACGCGCGCAGGAGATCGAAGTGCGACACGCCGTCCCGCAGGTCGCCCTCGACCTGGGAAACGAGGTGGGTCACGTGCGAGTAGCGCTCCGGCTCGAGGAAGCGCTGAACGCGCACGGTCCCCGGGACGCACACGCGCGAGAGGTCGTTCCGCCCGAGGTCGACGAGCATCACGTGCTCGGCCCGATCCTTCTCGGACGTGAGCAGCCGCTCGGCATCGCCGGGCCCGCGCTCGGTTGTTCCCGCGATCGGATTCAGGCTCGCGCGCCTGCCTTCGGCCTTGACGAGCGTCTCGGGCGACGAGCCGATCAACGCGAGGCCGTCGAGCTCGAGCAGGAACAGGTAGGGCGACGGGTTTACCCGCCGCAGGGCGCGGTACAGCTCGAGTGCCGACGCGGACGTCGGGCGTTCTGCGCGTTGCGAGACGACGATCTGGAACGCGTCGCCGGCGCGGATGTATTCCTTCGCGCGCCGCACGTTCGCCTCGTAGGTCTCCCGATCCGGGAACCTGCTCGTCGCCCCGCGGTGCACATCTGCATGCGGAATCGGCGGCTCCGGCACGTCGAGCATTCCTGCCACCTCGCCGGCGTCGCCTCGCAGGACCTCTGCGATTCCGAGCGCATGGTCGAACCGGACGAGGACGTCCGCGACGAGGAACCGGCTGAGCGGGAGGCCCGTGCTCTCCTCCGGCAACGGCACGGTCGGCTCCAGCTCCGCCGCGTAGTCGTAGGCGAGATACCCGACGACCGGCTCGCCGCTCGACTCCGCGTCCTCGAACGAGCTCAACTGCGCGCCACAGCCGACGAGCGAGTGCCGGCCCAGACGTCCGCGCTCGACCGATTCCAGCAGAAACGCCGCGGGTGCGTGAGGGCGCAGGCGGAGGTACGCCCCGAGGGGTGTGATCAGGTCGGTTGCGATGTCGCGGGTCGTGTGCATGCAGACGAAAAGACCTCCAATCCGGAGGTCAGGTCGAGCGGAACGGGCTGGGCGCCAGAGTCAGTCCCGGCGCAGGCTCCCGCCCCGCTCGCAGCGCCAGGACCACCAGGTGCGAGTGGCAGGAGTCATCGGTCGTCTCAGGGTAGGCGCAGCGCGCGTCGAGGTCAAACGGCCCGGCCGAGGGCCGAAGGCGGTTGGTACGCTCGAAATGTGATCCGCTCTGTGATCGTGTCCGCGGTGCGCACGCCGTTCGGGAAGCTCGGCGGCGGGCTTGCGCACCATGAAGCGACCGAGCTCGGCTCGATCGCGATCCGCGCTGCGCTCGAGCGGATCGGGCTCGAGCCGGACGAGGTGGAGTACCGTGATCATGGGCCAGGTGTTGCAGGGCGGCGCGGGCCAGGCGCCGGCGAGGCAGGCGTCGATCGGCGCAGGCCTTCCGATCGAGGTGGGCTCGGACACGGTCAACAAGGTCTGCGCATCGTCCATTCGCGCGGTCGAGATGGCCGATCAGATGATCCGCGCAGGGGACCACGAGGTGATCGTGGCCGGCGGCATGGAGTCGATGACGAGCGCGCCCTATGCCCTGAAGAAGGCGCGGTTCGGCTACCGGCTCGGAGACGGGACGCTGATCGACCTGATGACGCACGACGGCCTCGTCTCGACATTCGACCAGCGGCACATGGTCGAACAGGCGTCGTTCGTGTCCCGGGAGCTCGGCATCGCGCGCGAGGACCAGGATCGTTGGGCGCTCCGTTCGCATGAGCGCGCGATTCAGGCGATCGACGAGGGCAGGTTCCGGGAGGAGATCGTCCCCGTCGGCGAGCTGACGACCGACGAAGGGCCGCGGCGCGACACCTCGTACGAGCGGCTCGCTAGGCTGAAGCCGGTCTTCGATCCCGAAGGCTCGACCACCGCCGGGAATGCGCCGAGCGTGAACGACGGCGCCGGTGCACTCGTCGTCACGAGCGAAGAGTTTGCACGCAAGCGAGGGCTCGAGCCGCTCGCGACGATCGTCGGCCAGGCATATGTCGCGGGTGAGTTCGCGTATCTCGCACGCATGCCGGCCACTGCGGGGAAGCAGGCACTCGCGAAGGCCGGCAAGAAGATCGGCGACGTCGAGCGCGTCGAGCTGAACGAGGCATTCGCGTCCGTCGTTCTCAACAGCGCCAAGATGCTCGACGTCGACCCCGAGCTGGTGAACGTGAACGGCGGCGCGATCGCGCTCGGCCATCCGATCGGCGCGTCCGGCGCCCGGATTCTCGGGACGATGATCTATGAGCTGCGCCGGAACGGCGGCGGCCTCGGCCTGGCCGCGATCTGCTCTGGAGGCGGCCAGGGGGACGCGCTCCTGATCGAGGTCTAGGAGGGACCTCCGGCAGGCCGACCGGTGTAGTAGGGGCGTCGACCGAAGGAGGACGCCCATGCTTCGTCGTTTGCTCTGGTGCGGGATTGCCACGCTCGCCCTGGCTCCTACCGCGTTCGCCAGCGGCGGGACTGAAGGAGTCAGTCAAGGATGGGACGGCGTCGCAGCGCCCAACGGGAACGTCCGCTACGTGACGCTGCCCGCCGGGAACGGCACGGCGCTCGCCGTCATCAGCACGCACAGCGGACGGGTCCTGCGTTTCGCTTCGCTCCCCGGGAGCTGGGGCGTTCCGTCGGTCACGATCGATGGATCGAGCGGCGGCGGGCTCAGCCCTGACGGACGGACGCTTGTGCTCGGCGATGTTTGGCAGCAGCAGGTGTATCCCCGGCGGGAGAGCTCGTTCCTCATCATCGACACCAAGACGTTGAAGACGCAGACGTTTGCGAGGCTGAAGGGCGACTTTGCGTACGACGCGATGTCACCCGACGCAAAGACTCTGTACCTGATCCAGCACGTGTCGACTTCGGATCTCTCGAGATACGTCGTCCGTGCGTACGACCTGGAGGCTGGCGTGCTCAAGCAGGGCGCGATCG
>Ga0209160_1003276_pt1 | contig 13240 bp, 16 predicted proteins | sample GraSoiAngelo_153_FD_186167 | JGI IMG/M metagenome (GOLD analysis project Ga0209160, IMG submission 186167) | Grasslands soil microbial communities from the Angelo Coastal Reserve, California, USA - 14_1009_12_40cm (SPAdes) (version 2) | ecosystem: Environmental > Terrestrial > Soil > Grasslands ...
AAACGCCTCGGGCTGCTTGCCGAGGCGGCGCGCCGTCGCCGCGCGGTCGAGAAGATGGAGCGGGAGCTCAACGGGCTCAGGCGGCGCATCGCCGGCCTGGGGGGCACCGTCTAGCCGATGTTCGAAGCGCTTGGAGACAGGCTCGCGGCAGCCCTGAAGAAGCTCACAGGGCGCGGCGTCCTGCGCCCCGAAGACGTCGACGCGGGTCTGCGCGAGGTCCGGCTCGCGCTGCTCGAGGCCGACGTCAACTTCAAGGTCGTCAAGGAGTTCGTGGAGCGAGTCCGAACACGAATCACCGGTGTCGAGATCTCGCCGGGGCTGACCGCGCCGCAGACCCTGGTCAAGGCGGTCAATGACGAGCTGGTCGAGCTGCTCGGCGGCAACAGCGAAGGCCTTCGGTATTCACCCCAGCCGCCGACGGTCGTGATGCTGGTCGGCCTGCAGGGTTCGGGCAAGACGACCACCGCGGTGAAGCTGGCGCTGCTGGCCCGGCATGACGGCCACCGCCCGCTGGTGGCGGCTCTCGACTTCAGAAGGCCCGCGGCGATGGATCAGCTGAGGACGCTCGCGGAGCGCGAGAACATCTACTTCTATGGAGTGCTCCCCATTCATGGGGACGTGGCGCGAAGCGCCGGAGGGGCTGTCGAAGAGGCCAGGCGCCTCAACGCCGACGTCGTGATCCTCGACACCGCGGGCCGCCTGCACATTGATGAGGACCTGATGGACGAGCTGAAGCGCCTCAAGGCCGCGACGCCGGTCACCGAGACCCTGCTCGTCGCCGATTCGATGACCGGCCAGGAAGCGGTGAAGGTCGGCGCGGCGTTCGGCAAGGCGGTAGGGCTCGACGGTGTGATCCTCACCAAGCTCGACGGCGACGCGCGCGGCGGTGCGGCGCTGTCGCTGCGCATGGCGACGGGCCAGGTCATCCGGTTGGCCGGAACGGGCGAGAAACCCCAGGACCTCGAGGTGTTTCGCGCGGACCGCATGGCGTCCCGGATCCTCGGCATGGGCGACGTGCTTTCCCTCATCGAGAAGGCCGAGCGCAATCTCGACACCGCCGAGGCGGAAGAGGTCGAGCGCCACCTGCGCGCGGGGCAGCTCAGCTTCGACGACTTCCTGGCGCAGATCCGCCAGCTCCGCGGCATGGGCTCGCTCGAAGGCATGCTGGCGATGGTGCCGGGCGGCGGGGCGTTGAAAGGCCAGCTCGCAGGCGCCGACACGGAAAAAGAGATGAAGCGAATGGAGGCGATCATCCTGTCGATGACGCCGAGAGAGCGGGCGCATCCCGACATCATCGACGGCAAGCGAAAGCGCAGGATCGCCCGCGGCAGCGGCGTGCAGCCCGCCGACATCAACCGGCTGCTCAAGGCCAGGGACGCGATGCAGCAGATGGCCAAGCAATTCGGTCGTAAAGGCAAGCTCGCCGGAATTCCCCGAATGTATGGACAAGGAGGCGCAGGTTGGTAAAGATCAGGCTGAGGCGGATGGGGGCGAAGAAACACCCCTTCTACCGCCTCGTGGTGGCAGACGCGCGATCCCCGCGCGATGGCCGCTTTATCGAGCACCTGGGGTACTACGACCCGATGACGGACCCTGTGAAGGTCAAGATCGACGCGGACAAAGTTATGAAGTGGCTGCAGCAGGGCGCGCAGCCCAGCGAAGCGGCGCGCAGCCTGTTGAAGCGGGAGGGAATCCTTGAGCGACGTGCAGAGAAGCCGACCCCCACGGCGTGACTTTCGGCGCGGCGGCAGCGGTGGCGGATTCAATCGAGGCGGCGGCGGTTTCCGGCGCGACCGGCCGGCGCCGAGCGGAGGCCCCGGCATCGACTACCGCGCGATGGTGGAGTACGTGGCGAAGTCACTGGCGGAGAAGCCGGAAGAGGTCTCGGTCGAGGCCTTCGAGCGCGGCGGAGGAACCGTCGCCATCAAGGTCAAGCTGGCCGACGAGGACGTCGGGCGTTTCATCGGCAAGGCCGGGCGCAACATCGAAGCCCTGCGCACGCTGGTGCGGGTCGCCTCATCGCGGGATCGCAAGCGAGTCTTCGTCGACCTGGCGAACGCGCCGATCGCGGGCCAGCAATTCTCGCCTCGAGGCGGCAGCGGAAGGCGGCCTAGCGGCGAGGTGACCGCGTGACCAGAGTCGGACAGGTTGCGGGGGCGTTTGGAGTGGAAGGAGCTGTCAAGGTGATCCCCTTGACAGATTTCCAGGATCGTTTCGACCCTGGTGTGAGCTTGCTGCTCGACGGGTGCGCTCACCAGGTCGAGTGGAGCCGCGAAGGCCAGCCGGGTCTCGTGGTGAAGTTCCGCGGCGTCGAGAACCGAACCATGGCGGAGCTGTTCCGAGGCCGCTACCTGGAGGTTCCGGATGACGACGTCCGTGCGCTGGAACCCGGCAAGTTCTACCACCACCAGGTCGTCGGCCTCGCCGTGCTGTCCAGCTCTGGCCGGCGCCTGGGGGTGATCGAGGAGGTCCTCGAGCGCCCGGCGAACGACGTCTGGGTCAGCCGCGAAGGCTCGATCGAGCACCTGATCCCGGCGACCAGGGATGCGGTCGTCGAGGTCGACGTCCAGGCCGGCCGTGTCGTGGTCGCCGACTGGCTCTTGCGGGTCGAGGACGCCAAAGAGAACAGCTGAGATGAGATTTGACGTCGTGACGATCTTCCCGGCCATGTTCGGTGCTGCCTTTCAGCAGGGCGTGATCGGCCGCGCCATCGAGCGCCGGTTGATCGAGCTGCACGCCCACGACCTGCGGGATCACACGCATGACCGCCACCGCCAGGTGGACGACATGCCGTTCGGCGGCGGTCCCGGGATGGTCCTGAAACCGGAGCCGGTGATCGAGGCCGTCGAATCCATCAGGAAGGACAACTTGGGACCCGTGATCCTCATGGAGCCGTGGGGCGAGCGCCTGGACCAGAGGCTCGCGGGCGAGCTCGCGGCCGAGCCAGGCCTCGTCATCGTGTGCGGGCGATACGAGGGCATCGACGACCGGGTTCGGGCGGCGCTGCAGGCGCGCGAGATCTCGATCGGCGACTACGTTCTGACCGGCGGCGAGATCCCCGCGATGGTCCTGGTCGACGCTGTGGCCAGGCTGATCCCGGGGGTCGTCGGCGACCCCGGCTCGCTGGCGCAGGACAGCTTCGCCGACGAGCTCACCGGCTGGCCGCAGTTCACGCGACCGGCCGAATATCGAGGCATGACCGTCCCTGACGTCCTCCTGTCCGGCGACCACGCGCGCATCAAGCAGTGGCGCCGGCAGCAAGCGGCCCAGAGACGCGTTCCACATGGCAAGGAGTTGAAGAAGACATGAACGTGATCCAGCAGCTCGAGAAGGAGCAGGAGAAGAAAAAGGTCCCTGCGCTGCGTGCAGGCGACACCGTGCGGGTGCACGCCAAGGTCGTCGAGGGCACGCGCGAGCGCATCCAGGTGTTCGAAGGCACTGTGATCCGGGTCACCGGCGGCGGACTGCGCCGGAACTTCACGGTCCGGCGTGTGACCCACGGCGTCGGAGTGGAGCGGACGTTCATGGTCCACTCGCCGCGCATCGACAAGATCGACGTCCTGCGCCACGGCGACGTCCGCCAGGGCCGCCTCTACTACCTCCGCGGCAAGGTGGGACGCGAGGCGCGCATCCGCGAACGGCGCCAGCTCGTAGCGAACGAGCCGGAGGAGGCGGAGGCCGAAGAGCCGGCGCCAACTGTGACCGATACCTAGCGCTACCATATGGTAACGTTACGTACCAATGCGTTTTGACGAGCCACTAAACGACATCTTTGCCAGCGGCACCCATGTGAAGGTGCTCCGAGCTCTTCATGCGCTTCCGACCGACCTGGCCGTAAGCGGCCGGGACCTGTCGCGGCGGGCAGCCGCATCGCACCCCCGAGCAACCAGGGTGCTTGCTGAGCTTGCGGATCAAGGAGTGGTCGCCGTGCAGCATTTGCCCCGCACCGATCTCTATCGCCTCAACAGGAATCACGTTCTGGCTGCGGCGCTTGCGCAACTATTCGTCCGCGAAACCGACCTGAGGTTCGAGCTGCTGTCGCTCGTGGCCAAGGAGCTAAAGCGGCGCAAGCTGCCCTTGGCGGAAGCGCGAATCTTCGGCAGCACAGCGCGTGGAAGCACGACTTCAGGCAGCGATGTGGATCTCGCCTTGGTCACGACCCGCGACAGCGTTCCAGCGGTTGAGAATGCCGCACAGCAAATTGCAGACGCCGTTCGCCAGCGTTTCGGAATGCGACTGAATGTGCTGGTCGGATCACCGACGCTGAATGTCCTGAGCCGAGGGAGACGACCTGGCCGGAGTGTGTGGCAGACGATCGAGCGTGAAGGAATCGATGTGCTGTCGGAATCCGTGGCGGCCCATTGATGGCGAGAGGCAAAACCGCCGTAGTCCGCCGGGGTGAAGCTCGGTTGTACCTCGGAAAGGCCGATCAGTTTCTCGAACAGGCCCGCGCGGCTCTTGACGCGCGCCGGTATGACGCAGCTCTCCTAAACGGCATTCACGCCGCGATCAGTGGCACGGATGCCGTCACCGTCGCTTTGGGCGGCCGCCGCTCCACGGATCCCGACCACCAGCGCTCGGTCGATTTGCTCGAGGAGTCCGCTGCGTCCGACCCCGAGATTCGGGAGCGGTCGCGTCAGGTCAGAGCTCTACTGGCGCAAAAGAACACCGTGGAGTACGAGTCAAGGTCAGCCAGCGCTCGAGACGCCCGTGACGGAGTCGAACGAGCCGGTCGGCTTGTCGAGTGGGCTCGCGAGATGCTAGCCAAGGCGCGGCTTTGAAGCGCCATTAAGACTCTGGCGGTCGACAACGCATCGGCAGCCACTGGCTGTGGTCAGCGCGTGCTACCAGTACACGGTCAGTCAGTGAGCTAGAGGCGGGACCCGGTTACAGGAGCGGCAGGTCGATGGTGAAGACGCTGCCCTTGCCGATCTCGCTCGTCACGCGGACGTCGCCGCCATGCAGCACGGCCAGGCGCTTGGTGAGCGCCAGGCCGAGGCCGGTGCCCTCGTAACGGCGCCCGGCCCCCGCGTCCAGCTGCTGGAACTCTGTGAACAGGCGATTGAGATCGGACGCGGCTATTCCAACACCGGTGTCTGAGACCGAGATCTCGACACCTTCGGCATGGCGCTGTGCGGCGATCGTCACGGTTCCACCCTCGGGCGTGAACTTGATCGCGTTGGAAACCAGGTTGAGCAGCATCTGCCTCAGCTTGCCCGGGTCCGCCTGCAGCTCGCCGTCCGACCCAAGGTTCATGGTGACCAGGATTTTCTTTTTCGCCGCGATCGGCTGGATCGTCTCCACGACCTGACTCACGACGTGTGTCAACGACACGGTTTCCCTACGCAGGACCATCCGGCCGGCCTCGACTTTGGACAGGTCGAGGATGTCGTTGATCAACCCGAGCAGGTGCCGGCCGCCGGCGTTGATCTGACCCACGAACCTCTGCCGGGTCGACGGGTCGATCTTGCCGTTCGCGTCGTCGAGCATCAACTCTGAAAAGCCGAGGATCGCGTTGAGCGGTGTGCGCAGCTCGTGGCTCATGTTGGCCAGGAAATCGCTCTTGTGCTGATTGGCGACCTCCAGCTTCAAGTTGAGGTCGGTGATCGCCAGCTCCGTGTCCTTGCGCGCGGTGATGTCGCGCAAGAAGGCGACGAACAGCACCCTTTCGCCGAGCGCCGAAGCTCGAGAGATCGCCAGCTCGACGGGGAACTCCCGGCCCGTCCGGTCCAGCGCCGTGAGCTCCAGCACCTTCCCGAGCACAGGGCCCTCGCCGGTGGCCAGGTAGTGAGCAACGCCCGCTCGATGCGCTATGCGGTACCTGTGGGGGACGATGGTGTCGGCCAGGACCTTGCCGAGGATCTCATCCCGGGTCCAGCCAAAAGTTGCTTCCGCCTGCGGGTTCCAGTCGGTGACCTGGCCACTCTCATCCATGCCCACGATGGCGTTGAGGGAGGTGTCGACGATCGCCTGGAGGCGAGCCTGTGAGGCCTCCATACGCAGGTTCAACGCTCGGACGAAATTTTCGGAGAGCCTCCGCTCGGTGACCGCGGCGTGCACCGTCAGAACGACCACCCAGAGCACCGCCACCACGAGAATCGAGATCGCGGGCTGTCCAGGTTCGGCGCCCCGATTGATGGACAGCGCCAGGATCCCGATCGAGGCCAGCGCGGTGGCGGCCCAGACCTCGTTCCGAGTGTTGTACAGGGCTGCGAACAGAACCGTCGTGAGGTACAGAGGGAAGACCAGGAGCACCGGGGTCAGTGCGTGGCTCGCTCCGTTGACCGTGGCCTGGATCAGGAACACGGTGGCGATGCCACCGAAGATTGGGAGCTCGTGGATCCAACGAGGTAGACGGTCCCACGGCAACGCGTAGATCGTCACGATCACGATCACGCCCGCCGCGGCCGCAGCCAGGGACACCGGCGAGCCCTGCGTGAAGGTGGCTCCCAGGGCAAGGAGCAGCCCAAGCACGATGGGCGCCGCAATCGTGAGTCGCGGCAGCCGGTCCCACGGGATCGGGGACACGGCGGCTGCGATCACCCCCGCGGCGACCACGACCGCGAGGACGTCGGCCCACGCCAGGCGACTGAAGGTGGGATCGGCGAAAACCACCAGGGCGATGAGTCCTGCGCCCATGAACGGCGTGACGCGCCGCACCAGGCCCACTGTCTGAAACGGTTTCAACTGCGGTGGATTATCGCCCCGTTAACTCGTGGATTAGCGCTCCAAGGTCTGTAAAGCATCTGGCGGTTCGCATCGCCGCCCATTACCCTCGAATAGATGCGTCCCAAGCTCTGGAGGTTCGAGCGGATGGCTGCCGACATGGGCTACCGGGTGGTGGCCGGCGTGGACGAGGTGGGCATGGGTCCGCTGGCCGGCCCCGTCGTGGGCGGCGCCGTCGTGCTGCGGATCGGCGACCGGATCCCGGGTCTCAACGATTCGAAGCAGATGACCGCGGAGGAGCGCGAGCAGGTCGACAGGATCATCCGGCGGCGTGCAGTCGCGGTCTCCGTGTGCGCGGTCGATCACACTCAGGTCGACCGGCTCGGGCTCTACAAGGCGCGCATCCTGGCCAGCGCGGGCGCGGTGGCGGGGCTCAGCGTGAAGGCGGAGTACGTGCTGGTCGACGCCTTCGACATCCCCGACGCGCCGCTGCCCCAGATGGCGGTCGTGAGGGGCGACAAGATCTGCGCGTCGATCATGGCCGCCAGCATCGTAGCCAAGGTGGCGCGGGACGCGACCATGATCGAGTACGACCGGCTCTACCCCGGCTGGGGATTCGCCGACCACAAGGGATACGCCACGCCGTCGCATCGCGCCGCGATCCGGCGGCTCGGCCCAAGCCCCATTCACAGGACGAGTTGGGCGCCGTTTCGCGTCTCCGAGCTGGCCGGCTCAGGCCTGTAGAGCTAGGCCGAGCCGGGGAGAAGGCGGCCGCCGAGCTTCTCAGGTCGCGCGGCTACGAGGTCATCGGCGCGGGATTCCTCGCTCGGCGCGGCGAGCTCGACCTCGTGTGCCGGCGCGGCAACGCGCTGGTGATCGTGGAGGTGAAGACCCGGGCAAGCGACGCGTTCGGAACGCCGCTCGAGGCCGTGGGCGCGCGCAAGCGCCGTACCCTCAGGGACGCCGCGGCCGAGTACCGAGCCCTCGCTGAATGGCGCGGGCCGATCCGCTACGCGGTCGTCGGCCTGATGGTCAAGCCGGCTGGAGGATTCGACGCCGACCTGGTGGAGGACCCCTTCGATTAAGCGGCGGTGATCGAGCCCTCGAACGACTCCAGGCGCGAGTTCGCGGTCCACAGCATCAGGGCGACCACGGCTGCACCCCCGGCCGCCAGCAGCACCGCCACCACGCTGACCAACGCCGCCATCAGCGGAGTCGCCGGCAGGAACCCGAAGCCCCCGCTGCCGGCGGCCAGCTGCTGGGCCAGCTGAAGGATCGCGAAGGCGCCGACAGAAAGCAGTCCGAAGCCAAGCTCAGCGCCCATCGCGGCGAGAGTCCCGACCATGCCGACCATGCGCCGGTCGTCGGCGGATTCGAAGTGCGGATCGATGGCGCCCGCCGCCACGCCGATACAAACGCACCCCAGGCCCAGCCACACCGCCAGGGCCGCGACCTGCGCTGCTCTCCCAGGAGCATTACCGCTGATCAAAGAGCTGGCCACCGTGATCGCGATGGTCAGGGCGAGCACCGGCACGACGGTGAAAAGGACCTTCGTCCGGATCAGCTGCCATGACGTGATCGGCGCCAGTCGCAACAGCTGGAAGCCCCGCCGCTCGGAGGGAATCGACGTCGTGGCCAGGAGCATCGACATGAAAAACGAAACGAACGCGACGATGAAGACACCGCTCCAGAACACGTCGACTCCGTTCGAGGGTCGGACCAGGACGAACGCGTAGGCGAAAAGGAAGATCAGAGCGGGAAGGAACCGGCTCAGCCGCCGGATGTCGCGCCGGTACACGATCCAGTCCTTGCGGGCGATGGCAAACCCCGGAGAAGCGCTGCCGGCGCGGGCCACACGGACCTGGGTCGCACCGCGATTCCTGACCCTCGAGGGAACACCGCCCAGCAGGCCAAGCCCCGCCAGCAGCGTCCTCTCGTAAAGCAGCCCCGCCGACAGCAGCAGGGCCGCCGCGAGGACGAGGGTCAGTGCGGTCCAGCCGAGCGCGGAGGCGGCATCCCCGTTGATCACCGCGCTCAAGGCGTGGCCCGGCCACGCCGACGGCAGCCAGTCCAGGCGCTGGAGCGTCGATACCAGGTTGGAGAAGTCTGGCCGGCGTCTGATCGCCGTGAACGACTCCCGGATCGTGAGGTTCCAGAGCAGGTAGAGCCCGGCGCCGGTGACGCTTGCCACGGCCAGCGCGACGTCGCGCGCGAGCCGTGCCGGAACCCATCGCAGCACGGCGGCCATGAAGTTGACCTGGAGCGCGGAGATCAACAGGACCTGCACGACCACCAGGACGAGCGCGAGCAGGTAGTACAGAGGCGATGCTCCCGAGCCGGCCCCGAGGCCGGCGATGAAGGTGAGAAAAAGCGTGCCGAACAGGATGTTGGCGCTCATCGCGAACAGGGAGCGCGCGATGAAGATCTCCGATGTCCTGACAGGGGCGAGGATGAGCTGCATCAGGTCACGGCCCGCGAAATAGCTGGCGATGACGGTGGGAAACCCCACGACGAGCATCAGCACGGAAAGCGCGGTGAATGCGCCGGCGAGAATCGCGTCGCGCGCGGATGGCAGTGCCCCACCGGCTGCGAAAGCGATCCCGAACAGCGACCCACCGAAAACTATCCCGCCGAAGAGCACGACGAGCGCAATGCCGACGATGCGGGCCGCATTGCCCCTCGCGATGCGATTGCGCCACGCGCGAATCTCGGCACGGATGATGATCGCGACCGCGGAGCGGCTCATCGCTGCGTTTCGAGCAGCCGGTCGATCAGCTCACGCGACTCGGGCCCCGCGGTCAGCCTGAGGAACAGATCCTCGAGGGTTGCCTGGGCGCTTCCCGTCTGCGCCCGGAGCTCGTCCACGGTGCCGGTGGCGACCAGGCGTCCCCGATCGATGATCGTGATCCGGCGGCACAGCGCCTGCGCCACCTCGAGGATGTGAGTCGACAGGAGCACCGTCGTCCCCCGCGCCGCAAGCTCCTCGAGCAGGTCCTTGACCAGCCGGGCGGAGCGCGGGTCCAGCCCGTTGGTGGGCTCGTCCAGCAGCAGCACCGACGGCTCGCGGATCAGGAGCGATGCGAGCCCGATCTTCTGTTTCATTCCGTGGCTGTACGCGCCGATCAGCTCGCCGCGGTCCGCCAGCTCGAACAGGCCGAGCAGCCTTTCCATCCGCTGCTGGCGCTCCGGCCCGCGGGGCATGCGATAGAGGTCCGCGATGAAATTGAGAAACTCGCGACCCGTGAGGTGCGGATGGATGAAAGGCTCCTCGTCCAGGTAGCCGAGCCTCGCCTTCGCCTCGAGAGGCTGCTTGAAGATGTCGAATCCATCGATCAGCGCCGTGCCCGCGGTCGGCCGGATGAGGCCGCACAGCATGCGCAGCGTCGTCGTTTTTCCCGCGCCGTTGGCGCCGAGGAAACCGAAGATCTCGCCCCGCGGTACCTGGAAGGTCACACCGTCCACGGCCTGCGTCATGCCGTAGCGCTTGACGAGGCCGCGCGCTTCGACCGCGATGGAACCGGATGCGATGCTCATCTCCAGTGTCGGTCCAGCTCGGATGCGTACTTCTGGCCGATGGTGTCCGCGTTGGTGAGCAGCCAGTTGTCGAGCCGCCGCGTTCCGCGCGGCCGTTCATGCGAGACGAGAAGCTCCTGCATCAGGCCCTCCAGCTCCGGCTCGTTGAGCATCACATCCTTCACGAGCCTTCCGATGACTTTGCTCGCGCGGATCGTGTTCTTCGGTGACAGGAACACGAAGCGAGGATGCCGCCCCACCGCGATGGCGATCGATTCGACCATCTCGCTGTAGTAGATGATGTCTGGCCCGGCGGCGTCGACCGTCACGTTGTCGACCTGCTCGGCGGCCCAGGTCGCGATCTCCGCGACGTCCTCACCGGCCACAGGCTGCAGGCGGTAGTCGCCTCGGCCCGGGATTCCAAACACGGGCAGCCTGCGCAGCAGCCACGCGATGTTGTTGAGCAGGATGTCGCCCTGGCCGAAGATCAGGGTCGGCCGGATGATCGCCCACGCGAGGCCCGACTCCCGAACCGCACGTTCCGCGCGCGCCTTGCCCGCGTAGTAGTCGAGGGGCGAATCCTCCGCAGGGTTGCTGACCGAGATATGCACGACCTTGCGCACGCCGGCATCCCTCGCCGCGCCCAGCAGGATGCGCGTGTTGGCCACCGCCTCGCCGAAACGGACGCGGCCGTGGACGAAGCGCACCCAGTAGGTGTTGTAGAGGACGTCGGCGCCGCGAAGGCTCTCCACGAGCGCCGGACGGTCGGTGAACTGCAGCGGTGCCGGATCGGCCTTGATGTCTTCGGTCCCAGGACGCTGAGGATGGTTGGTCAGCGTCTTGATCGGTCGCTCGAGCGCGGCGAGCCGGCGCGCGATGAACCTGCCCGTGAAGCTGAACGCGCCGGTGACGACGTCGAAGGCCCGCTCCTCCATCAGAACGGAAAGCGCGTGAGGTCATAAGCCGCCGAGCCAGGCCGCACGTGGCCCGTGATGACGACGCGCGGACGGTGTCGCACCGCCTCCGCCGGGTGCACCTCGGGCCGGAGGCCGTTGAAGATCGGAAAGCGCAGCGTGCCGTCCGGCGACCATTCCGAGTAGCGAATGCTCACGACCAGCTCCGGCCTCACCCAGTTCACCGGACGCACCATGATCGGCGGCGGCTCGAGCGGCGATTGCTCGGTCCGCAGCTCCCTGAGCCTCTCCTGCAGGACGCGCGTCGCGTCCGCGTCATAGCCGCCCCCGACCGTCCCGCACGGCAGCAGCCTCCCATCTTCGTGATACCCGACAACGAGCCCGTCGAAGGGCCGCTCTCCGATCCAGCCGATGACCACGAAGTCGTCGGACTTGACCGCCTTGACCTTGAGCCAGAACGGGCTGCGCTGCCCGGGGACGTATGGGCTCTGGCGGTGTTTCGCCACCACGCCTTCCAGGCCGCGCTCGAGGCACGCCTCGAAAAGCTCCACGCCGTCCTCATCGATGTGGTCCGGAACGAAGATGTGGCCGCCGGCCTCGACCGCCTTGGCCAGGCGGGCGCGTCTTCGCACCACCGGCTGCCGCTGCAGCGGCCTGCCTTCCAGGTAAAGCGCGTCGAAGGCGAGATACGCGGTGGGGATCTCGTCTCTCATCCGCGCACCCGCGGCCAGCCGCTGGCGGAGCCTGGGATAGTCGGGCCGTCCGTCGGAATCGGTCGCGACCAGCTCGCCGTCGATCACGCTGCCCGGCGGGACCCGTTTGGCCGCGGCCACGACCTCGGGAACGTCGGCCGTCAGGTCGCTGAGCCCGCGGTCCTGGAGGCGTACGCCGCCGTCCGCGTCGCGAAACAGGATGCAGCGCAGGCCGTCCCACTTCACCTCGAAGAGGTATTCGGCCGAGCTGAAGGGAGCTTCCACCGATGCAGCCTGCATCGGGCGAACCTCGCCGGGGAAGTTCTCCAGCTCGATCTGGAGCTGATCGGGGTCGTGCACTCGGCTCAGGTTAGAGCCAAATCCGCTACGAAGCTTTACGCCGTCTCCTGGTCTCGGCGGCGGGTTTCTCGCGCCCGGCGCGCTGCTTCTTGGCCTGCTCCACCGACTGCCGCAGCGCTTCCATCAGGTCCATGACCTTGGCCGGCTGCGGAGCTTCGGGGGCCTCGATGACCTCGCCTTCCATCTTCGCCTGCACGACCTTCATCACCGCTTCGCGGTAGTTGTCCTTGTAGCGGCTGGGGTCGAAGCTGTCGGCCAGGCTCTCGATCAAAGCCTTGGCCATCTCGAGCTCCTTCGGGTTGATCTTCACGTCGCCCTCCAGCCCTTTGAGGCCTTCGGTCGTGCGGATCTCGTCCGGCCAGTGCAGCGTGTTCATGATCAGCGAATTGCCGTTGGGGTGGAGCGCCGCGAGGTGCTCCTTGTCGCGCAGCGCGATCTTGGCGATGGCCATCCGGCCGGTGGCCTCGAGCGCCCTGCGCAGCAGCTGGTACGGCTTCTTGCCGAGCTCTTCCGGCTCGACGTAGTAAGCGCTGTCGAAGTACAGGCCAGGCTCGACGTCATCGACGGGGACGAACTCCTCGATGTCGATCGCGTGCGCGGTCGGCAGGGGGAGGTTGTCCAGGTCCTTGTCGTCGATGAGCACGTAGCGGTCCTTGCCGATCTCGTAGCCGCGCTTGATCTCGCTGTACTGCACCTCGTGGTCGCCTTCGGCGCACCAGCGTTTGTAGGAGATGGGGGAGTTGTGCTCCGGGCAGAGCTGCCGGAATGAGACCTTGGCCGTCGACTCGGTCGCGTTGTAGAGACGGATCGGGATCGAAACCATCCCGAACGAGACCACGCCCTTCCACATCGATCTCGGCATGGCGACGCAGTTTACCTCCTAAATCCGTGCTTGGCTACCTTTCGTAGGCGTCTCACGCGCCGACGTCCCGCCGCTGCATGACAAGTATCGAGCTTCCGACTCCCGCGAGCGCGAGGGCCAGCATCAGCGCCAGGCTCCTGCCGTCGACTCCATCCAGCAGAGGCGTTCCGACCAGCCTGAATGCGGAGATGCTCTGGGCCCAGCCGGGCAGCCCAAGAGGACCACCGATCTGG
>Ga0209160_1003278_pt1 | contig 13239 bp, 11 predicted proteins | sample GraSoiAngelo_153_FD_186167 | JGI IMG/M metagenome (GOLD analysis project Ga0209160, IMG submission 186167) | Grasslands soil microbial communities from the Angelo Coastal Reserve, California, USA - 14_1009_12_40cm (SPAdes) (version 2) | ecosystem: Environmental > Terrestrial > Soil > Grasslands ...
CCGAGTGCTGGCCCTGGTGGACGAGCGCCCAGTCGGCGTGTTCCGTGAACGCGATCGCCGGCAGGCCGACCTCGAGCGCCCGTTCGCAGCTGCGTTCCATCGATCCGTGGGGGGCGTCCCAGGACCACTCCGTATGCACATGGAGGTCGGGTGGCAGAGGCACCGCGCAAAGGCTACCGGGGTTCCACCTTCCCATCGGCGCTGCGCGCCAGTTCCCCACGAACGGGGGCAGAGACTGTCTATAAAATCGGCTCCGTGGGGTACGTGGTGGAGGGCGTTGCCTACGTTGGCGGCACGGTCCTGATCGGCGCCGGTCTGTACCTGGTCATGCGGGGCAGCTTTCCCAGCTGGTGGGGGCAGCGGCTCCTCTGGCCGCTCGTCCGAGTGACGCCCACTGTCTCCCACCTCCAGGGTTGGGCAGCGATCGGCCTGGGGGCCTCGATCCTGGCGATCGTCTTCACCACCGTTGCCCCCGACCTCGTGGCCGGGATCCTGGTCGTGCTGGCCATGGCCGCGTACGTCGTCGGGGTGGCCCTCTTTCTCTTCAGCACCTGGCTGTCCCGCCGCCCAGCCGCCTAGAGCCGTCGCGGGTGCGGCCCCTGGCAACGTGGATCATGTGCGTATTGCGCAGAAAGCTCCATTCGCGGGCCGGCCAAACGTGCGTTTTGCGCAAAACGCTCCGAATCTTTGGTAACGCTAGGACAGCAGCTTCAGCAGCAGCTCTCGCGCGACCTTCGGGTTGGCCTGGGGCGCTTTCTTACGCAGCTCGTTGAGCAGCGCGTTGAGGGCCTGCGTCTTGCCGTTTCGGTAATCGGCCACCGCCTTCGGGTTCGCGTCGATGACGGCCTCGGCGATGACGCGAAGCTCTGATTCGTCGCTGACCTGCCTGTAGCCGTGCTCGGCGACGATCTCGGCCGGCGTCCGCCCCGTCTCGACTGACTCGAAATAGGCCTCTCGCGCCTGGTCTCGCGTGATGTCTTTGGCTTGCAGCATCGTCATCAGCTCGGCGAGGTAGGCAGGGTCGAGCAGCTTGCCCGTCGGCGCCACCTCGTTGACGATCCAGTTTGCGGTCGGCAACGGCGGCGCTCCTTGCATCACCGCGGTTTCGTAGAGGTCCGCCAGGTCTCGGTCGGCGCTGATGATGGCAGCCTGGCCCGCGGTCAAACCGTGCTGGGAGACCAGCCTGGCTCGCCGGATCGCGGGAAGCTCTGGCAGCGCGGCCCGCAGCCCCTCGATCCAGGCTCGATCCAGCTCGAGCGGTGGGAGGTCCGGCTCGGGAAAGTAGCGGTAGTCCTCGGCGAACTCTTTGCTGCGCTGGGAAAACGTGCGCTCTTCGTCCTCCGACCAGCCCCGCGTCTCCTGGACGACTGTTCCACCTGTTTCGAGCAGCTTCTGCTGGCGGTCGACCTCGTAGAGGATCGCCCGGTGCAGGGCCCGGAAGGAGTTGATGTTCTTCAGCTCGGTCTTCACACCGAGCGCATCCGTGCCGGCGCGGCGGATGGAGACGTTCGGCTCGGCGCGGAGCTGGCCCTTCTCCATGTCCGCCTCCGACGCGCCGATCGCGCGGAGCACCGTGCGCAGCTCGATCGCGTAATCGCGCGCCTCGTCAGCGCTCCGCAGGTCGGGCTCGCTGACGATCTCCATCAGCGGCACGCCCGCGCGATTCAGGTCTACGTACGACTCCCATGCCTTGTGCAGCTTGTCGCCGGCGTGAACGAGCTTGCCGGTGTCCTCCTCCAGGTGCACCCGCCGGATGCGCACCTTGCGTCCGTCCACCTCGAGCAAGCCGTTGACGCTCATCGGCAGGTCGTACTGGCTGATCTGGTAGCCCTTGGGCAGGTCGGGATACATGTAGTTCTTGCGGTCGAACTTGGTGTGGCGCGGGATCTCGCACCTCAGCGCGAGCGCGGTCTTGATGCATGCCTCGACCGCGGCGCGGTTGATCGCTGGCAGCGTGCCCGGCAGGCCCAGGCAGATCTCGCAGACATGAGTGTTCGGCGGCTCGTTCACGTCCGCCACCGAACACCCGCAGAACATCTTGGAGCGGGTCTTCGGCTGGACATGGACCTCCATGCCGATCACGGTTTCCCAGTCGGCCACGGCCCCTCTCCCTAACCCTCTCCCCTACGGGGAGAGGGGCCTGGAGTGGCGACACCGGCTTTCATCTCGCTCGCCTCTTCGTAAGCGCGCGCCACGCGAAAGACGACGTTCTCGCCCCATTGGGGGCCCAGCACCTGCAGGCCGACCGGCAGCCCGTCCGACGTGCCGCACGGCACACTGATCCCAGGCAGGCCGGCAAGGTTGCCGCCCAGGGTCAGGACGTCGCACAGGTACATCGAGAGCGGGTCCTGCGTCTTCGACCCGATCGGGAACGCGACAGTCGGCGACGTCGCGCTGACGACGGCGTCGCATTTCTCGAAGGCCGCATCGAAGTCGCGCTTGATCAGCGTGCGCACCTTCTGCGCCTTCAGGTAGTAAGCGTCGTAATAACCGCTCGAAAGCGCGTACGTGCCGAGCATCACGCGGCGCCGCACTTCGGTCCCGAAGCCCTTGCGTCGCGTCCTCGAATATTCGGCCGTGATGTTCGGCGCGTCGACTTCCGAGAGGCCGTACCTGACCCCATCGAATCGCGCCAGGTTCGACGAACACTCGGCCGGCGCGATGATGTAGTACGCGGCGAGGCCGTAGTCGGTGTGCGGCAGGGAGACGTCGACGATCTCTGCGCCTTGCTTCTGGAGGATGAACAGCGCCGCGTCGATCGCCGCCTTCACGCCCGGCTCGATGCCCGCGACGTCGTAGTACTCGCGCGGCACGCCGAGCCGCATGCCCTTCACGCCGGCGCCGTAGTTGTTGAGCACCTCCATGGCCGCGCGGTCCGATGAGGTGGAGTCGAGCGGGTCGTAACCCGCCATCAGCGAGAGCGTGAGGGCGGCGTCATCGACGCTGCGCGCGAACGGTCCGATCTGGTCGAGGCTCGAGGCGAACGCGATCAGGCCATACCGGCTAACGCGCCCGTAGGTGGGCTTCATGCCGACGACGCCGCACAACGCGGCCGGCTGGCGGATCGAGCCTCCGGTGTCGGTGCCGAGCGCGATGATCGCTTCACCCGACGCCACGGCCGCCGCACTGCCGCCCGAGCTTCCGCCAGGCACCCGTTCCAGGTCCCACGGATTGTGCGTCGGGAAGTAGCCCGAATTTTCAGTCGAGCTGCCCATGGCGAACTCGTCACAGTTCGTCACGCCCAGCATCACCGCTCCCGCCTCGAAGAGCCGGGAGACGGCGGTCCCGGTGTAGGGCGGCCTGAAGCCGCGCAGGATCTGCGATCCGGCGGTCGTCTCCACCCCGCGCACGCAAAGCACGTCCTTGATCGCGATAGGTATGCCGGCCAGCGGTCCCGCGTCGCCGCGCCGGATCTTGCGGTCCGCCTCGTCGGCCTGCGTTTCCCAGAGGTCCTGGGTGAGACGCAGGTAAGCCTTCACACGAGGGTCGACACGCTCGATGCGCTCGACGTGCGCGGTCACGAGGTCCGCTGACGAGATCGATCCGAGCCGCAGCAGGCGTGTCGCATCCTGGATCGTGAGACTCGTCAGGTCGTCGGTCACGTCTCTTCCTGGATCGATGGCACGCGGAAGAATCCGTCCACCGCCGCCGGCGCGTTGGCCAGCGCCTCCTCCTGGCTGAGGCACGGACGCGGCTCGTCCTCGCGCAGCCTGCTCGCGATCTCGACCACCTGCGCGGTGGGCGGGATGTCCTCGGTGTCGAGCTGCTGCAGGCGGTCGATGTGCTCGAGGATGCCGCTCAGCTGGCCGGCGTAGAAGTCCTCCTCACCCGGCTCGAGCCCAAGGCGCGCGAGCATGGCGACATGGCGGACTTCGTCCTTCGAGAGAGGCATCAGGAGGCTTAGCTTAGGTTCTGGAGCGTTGGCGGCTGGCGATCAGCCCGATCAGTGCGATGATGCCCGCCCACGAGCTCACGACGGTGAGCACCATCAGCACCGAGGCAAGCCACGCCGTTGATGTCGCCCAGCGCGCATCACGCCGCAGACCGACGGCGGCCACCAGGCCGACGACGGCGGTGCCGATCGACCCGCCCCCGATCAGCATGAGTGCGATCCATACACGTCCTATGGCGGAAGGTTCCGACTTGAAGCTGAGAACGAAGACACCCCACACCAGGAGGATCGCCGCGCCGGTCACAAGCGTGGACCATATCCATCGCGCACTCCTCATTTAGGGAGCAGCGCTTTGAACTGCTCTTCGTCGAGGACGGTCAGCTTCAACTTCTGCGCCTTCTCCAGCTTGGATCCCGCGCCAGGTCCCGCCACCACGTAGTCGGTCTTCGAGCTGACGCTTCCTGCGGGCTTGCCGCCCAGCTGGCGGACCAGCGCCTCCGCGTCGGGCCGGCTCATCGTCTCCAACGTGCCTGTGAAGACAAACGTTTTGCCCGCGAAAGGTCCGTCGCCCACCGCCTCGGCCGCCTGTGGCTCGACGCCTGCGGCGAGGAGCTTCTGCACGAGCTCGGCGCCGTGGCCCTGGAAGTAGCGGCGCACCTCGCCGGCCATGTTCGGTCCCACGCCCTCGACGCGCTGCAAGTCCTCTTCCGTCGCCTCGCGGAGGTTCTCGATGCTGCCAAAGTCCGCTGCGAGCAGCTGCGCGGTCGCCTCCCCGACCTGCGGGATGCCGAGCGCGAACAGGAAGCGCCAGAGGTCCGGCCGCCTGCTCGCCCCGATTCGGTCGACGAGGTTCTGCGCCGATTTGTCGGCGAAGCCCTCCAGCTGAATGACCTGGTCCTTGCTCATCCGGTAGAGGTCGCTAGGGTCTTCCACCACGCCGCGGTCGATTACCTGGGTCAGGGTCGCGTAACCGAGGCCTTCGACATCCATGACGGCCGCGAAGTGACGCAGGCGCTCCAGCCGCTGTGCGCCGCAGAAGGGGTTGATGCAGCGATGCGCGATGTATGGCTCCTCGCGCACGACCTCTCCCCCGCACACCGGGCACTTCTTCGGCATCTTCCAACCCTGCTTTGGGTCTTTGACGCTGACGATCTCGGGGATCACGTCGCCCGCGCGATGGATCATCACGCGCGCGCCGACGTACACGCCCTTCTCGTTGACCTGCGCCTCGTTGTGCATGGTCACGTTCTTGATCGTCACGCCGCCCACGACGACCGGCTTCACATGTGCGACCGGGGTCAACACACCGGTGCGGCCGACGTAGCATTCGATCTTCTCGACCTCTGTCTCGGCTTGCTCAGGCGCGTATTTGAAGGCGATCGCCCATCGCGGCGAGCGCGCGACAAAGCCGAGCTCGAGCTGCTGCGCGAATCCGTCGACCTTGACCACCATGCCGTCGATCTCGTACTCGAGCTCGTGCCGGCGTCGCTGCCAGTCGGCGTGGTACTCGATGACCTCGTCAATGGACTTGAGGCGGCGCCGGTTGCGATTGACCCGGAACCCCATCTGGTCGAGCGTGTTGAGCACGTCCCACTGCGACCTGGCCGGGCCGGCGGGGTCGAGCGTGTACATGAAGGTCTGCAGGTCGCGGCTCGCGGTCACGTTTGGATCGATCTGCCGCACGCTGCCCGCCGCCGTGTTCCGCGGGTTGACGAAGCGGGGCTTGCCGGCCGCCTCCATCTCGCGGTTCAGCTTCTCGAATCCCGCGATCGGAAAGTAGACCTCGCCTCGCACCTCGAACAGGTCGGGCAGGCCCTTCGCCGGCGTCACCGAGAGCGGCACGCTGCGGATCGTGCGGACGTTGGCGGTGACGTCCTCGCCGACCGTGCCGTCGCCGCGCGTCGCCGCGCGCTGCAGGCGCCCCTTGGCGTAGGTGAGGCTCATCGCCAGGCCGTCGATCTTCAGCTCGGCGCAGTACACGACCTTGTCGCCGACTGCAGCGCGGACGCGCTTGTCGAAGGCGCGGATCTCGGCTTCGTCGAACGCGTTCTGCAGGCTGAGCATCGGCGAGCGATGGCGCACCTTGGCGAACTGGTCCGAGGCCTCGCCACCCACGCGCTGCGTCGGGGAGTCTGTGGTCAGCAGGTCCGGTCGCTCTTCCTCGATTCGGCGCAGCTCGAGAAACAGCGCGTCGTACTGGGCGTCGGAGACGGCCGGCTCATCCAGCACGTAGTAGGCGTGCTCGTGGCGCCGGATCAGCTCCCGCAGCTCTTCGACCCGCACAGCAGGATCGACCGCCTTATTTTTCTGTCGCTGGGTGCGCGCAAGCGCGGTCTGGTTTGGCTTTTCTGAATTCATTTCGTCAACGGCGCGAGCATGCCGCTGAGGATTTTCAGCCCGACCTTGTCGAACTTGATCAGAAGCTCCTCATCCGTCCGCGTCAGCGTGCTCTTCACGACGGTGCCGGAACCAAAAGCTGGGTGCTGGACGCGATCGCCGCTCGCGAATCGTTGGACGGGAGGCGCCGCCGGCGCCGCTTCGACCTGGCGTTCGATGTACCGCTCCTTGTAACCCTGTCGCGGAGGCGCCACCGGTGCGCTGCCGCGCGGCGCGACGAGGAGCGACTGCGGGATGTCGGTCAGGAACCGGCTCGGGAAGGCCGGCTGAGAGCGGCCGTAGAGGTGGCGGCGAAAGGCGCAGCTCAGGTAGAGGCGGTCCTTGGCGCGCGTCATTCCGACATAGCAGAGCCTGCGCTCCTCCGCCATCTCGGTCGCCGCGCCCACGGCGGAGGGGTTCTCCTCGCGCTCGTCGAGCGCCCGCTGATGGGGCAGCAAGCCCTCCTCCATGCCGACCATGTAGACGACAGGGAACTCCAGGCCCTTGACCATGTGCAGTGTGATCAAGGTCACGCCTTCGCCGTTCTCGTCGTACGCGTCGACGTCGGAAACCAGCGCGACCTCGGCAAGGAAATCCTCGAGACCCGTCGTCGGGTCGCGGTCGTCGAAGTCCTCGGCCAGCCCGCGCAGCTCGTTGAGGTTTTCGATTCGGGCTTCGCCTTGCGGGGTGCCATCGAGGTAGTGCCGGCGCAGGTCCATGACCTCGATCACGTGGTCGATCAGCTCGCTCGGCCGCAGAACACCCATCGTGGCTCGCACCGACTCGACCTGGGCGCGAAAACCCTGCAGCGGGCCCACAGCTGTTTTGGGGACGCCGGGCACGTGTCCCGGGTCGGCGAGGATCGACATGATGTCGGAATCACCCCCGCGGGCGAATGCGTTGACCGCATCGACCGTCACGTTGCCGATCTTGCGCGAAGGCACCGACACGATCCGCGCAAAGCTCAGCGCGTCACGAGGGTTGAAGCAGAAACGCAGGTAGGCGACGAGGTCTTTGACCTCGCGCCGCTCCCAGAAACGGATGCCGCCCACCAGGCGGTATGGGATGCGCCGCCGCGCCAGCACGTCCTCGAACGAGCGGGACTGGGCGTTCGTCCGGTAGAGGATCGCGAAATCGGAGTAGCCGCGTTTCTCGGTCTTGCGCAGGCGCTCGATCTCGTCGGCGACGAACTCCGCCTCCTCGACCTCGTTGTACGCCTGCATCGCCATGACTTTTTCGCCGCCCGCGCGCTCGGTCCACAGCCGCTTCTCCGCGCGTTCCGGGTTGCTCCGGATGACGCTGTAGGCGGCGTCGAGGATCGCCTGGCTCGAGCGGTAGTTCTGCTCCAGGTGCACGACATGGGCGTCCGGATAGTCCTTGCGAAAGTCGAGGATGTTGCGCACGTCCGCGCCGCGAAAGCGGTAGATCGACTGATCGTCATCCCCTACCACCGCCACGTTGCGATGCTCCTGGGCCAGCAGGTTGACGAGGACGTACTGCGCGCGGTTGGTGTCCTGGTACTCGTCGACCAGGACATGGCGGAAGCGGTCGCGCCACTTGGCGAGGGCCTCAGCGTCCGTGCTGAACAGCTCGACCAGCTTCATGATCAGGTCGTCGAAGTCCAGCCCACCGGACCGACGCAGCACCTCCTGGTAGGACTCGTACACGCGGCGCGCCACCTCGTCGGCGTAGCTCCGGTTGGGATAGTCCTCAGGCCGCTTGAGCTCGTTCTTGGCCTGCGAGATCGCATTGCTCAATGCACCGATTGGATAGCGCTTCGGATCGAGGCGGAGCTCGTCGAGGACGCGCTTCAGCGCCGCCCTGGTGTCGTCCTCGTCGAAGATCACAAAGCTTGACGCGATGCCGATCCGCTGCGACTCGCGGCGGAGGATCTTCACCGCGGTCGAGTGGAAGGTCCCGACCCACATCTTCTCGGCCCCCTCTCCGACCAGCGTCGCGACCCGGCCGCGCATCTCGCGCGCCGCCTTGTTGGTGAAGGTGACGGCAACCAGGCGGTCCGGCCAGACCCGCTTCGAGGCGATCAGGTAGGCGATTCGGGCCGTCAGCACGCGCGTCTTGCCGCTGCCTGCGCCCGCGAAGATCAATAGCGGTCCGTCGCCATGCGTGACGGCTTCCTGCTGCGGAGGGTTGAGGCGCCCGAGCAAGGCGTCGATCTGGGCCTGGGGAGACTCGCCAATCAAGAGGAATCGAGTTTACCCATGCCCGTTGGACGCCCCTCTCTCAGGCCCCTCTCCCTAAGTGGAGGGAAACTGCGATACCCGCCGTTATGCTCCTCGTGGCCGTGGCTCGCGAAGTCGATATTGGCATGCGTGATCACCTGCTTTACGAGCTCGCGCGCGACCTCAGCTCGTCGCTCGAGCTCGACGTCGTGCTCGCCAAGGTCATGGACCGGGTGATCACCCTCATGAAGGCCTCGCGCGGCTTCATCGTGCTTGTCGATCCGGTCGACGGCTCGCTCTCAGTCCAGATGTCGAGCGGCGAAGCCGACCCCGAGAAGACCCGCCAGTTCCTCGGCTCGCGGACGGTGATCGAGCACGTCGTGAAGACCGGCCAGGCCGTGGTCTCGACCGACGCCAGCCTGGACGACCGCTTCAAGGGCCAGCAGTCGGTGATCCTCCAGAACCTGCGCTCGATCATCGCAGTGCCCCTCGTGACCAAGGACGAGGTCATCGGAGCGGTGTACGTCGACAACCCCTTCCGCGCCTCGATCTTCGAAGAGAAGGACAAGGAGTTCCTGCAGGCGATATCGGACCTGGCGGCGATCGCCATCGACAACGCGCGCCAGTACGAGCGCTCGGAGTTTCTGCGCCAGCTCTTCGAGGCGCACGTCAACAAGCAGGTGACCGACTACGTGATCAGGCGGTCGGGTCGGGCGTTGCGATTTCTGCCCGGCGAGCGCCGCGACGTCACGATGCTCAACTCCGACATCGCAGGGTTCTCCACGCTGTCCCAGAGCATGGACGCTGAGGAGCTGGTCCGATTCCTGAACAGCTACTTCCAGCGGATGATCAGGGTCGTCCTGGACCACGGCGGCAACATCGACAAGTTCCAGGGCGACGGCATGCTGGTCGTCTTCGGAGCACCCAACCCGATGGAGGACCACGCAGAGCGCGCGCTGCACGCCGCGATGGCGATGGTCGAGGAGATCGACCGTTTCAACCGCGAGCAGGTCAGCGCCGGCAGGCCCGCGATCTCGGTTGGAATGGGTCTGGACACGGGCGAGGTGGTCGCGGGCCATGTCGGGTCAGACGACCGGATGGAGTTCACGCTGATCGGCGTGCCGGTGAACAACAGCGCGTTCCTCTCCAAGATCCGGCCCGCGCGGGTGCTGATCTCGGAGACGACGAGGGAGCGCCTCCCGATCGGGTTCCAGGTTGCCGACTATCCGCCGATGCTGCTCAAGGGCGCGAACCGGCCTCAACCGATCTTCGAGCTGTCGATCTCAGTAACAGCCGAATAGGTCGCCTTACCGACACGGCCTTGGCGGCCGGGTTCACCCCGGCCGCAACTTTGTCTTCAGCGTCTGTCAGACGTTGCGTGTGGAAGACGTCTAGATCAATCCGAACCGTATACCGGAATGGGAGCAGCCCCATCGGCGAAGCCGATCGGGCGATGAGGGAAAACCATCCGGGTTTTCCCTCATACGTCTATCCCTGGCACACCCACCGGCCGGGGCCGTAGTGCGAATAAAGCCAGGCTGCGGCGAAGGCGTTGGCGCGCGGGTCGAAGGGCGACTGGCTCGCGTACGGCGTCCCGGACCAGGTGCTGGGCAGGAACTGGAACAGGCCCGACGCGCCGCTGTCGGTGTTCACCGAGTTCGGGTGGTAGCGCGATTCGCAGTAGGCGACGTTCATCGCCCACTGCACCGCCGCCGGCCCAAGCGGGCTGAAGGCGTCGGTGATGTCCTTGGCGATCTCGGGGGGCGGACCCGCATGGTTGCTTCGAGCCGCGATCGCATCGGCCTGTGCCTGGGCCGCGGCAAGCGCCTGCTGCTGAGCGGCGTAGTCGGCGAGTCCCTGCTTGAGCTCGAGCGACCACGACTGGACCTGGGCCATCTGGGCGGCCTGGACCTTCTGGGCCCTCGCCTGCTGGACGGCCGAGGTGCGGTCGAACGCGGTGAGGCGGGTCACGGCGACCGAGACCGACTCCTGCTGGGGCGGTTCGAGGCGCGGCAAGACGATGCTTACCAGGACGACGACCCACACCAGCACCGCACGAAATAGCGGCAGCAAACCCCTTGCGCGCTCCTCCTTTCTTGCGCCCTACCCCTGGGACGCTTTCAGGCCTGAGCCAGGAGCTAGGACGTGTGGAGGACGCGCTCAGGATCCGGGAAAGGAGCCACCTTACCACACGGTCGGCGACTTGCAGTAGCCGTACGCCCCGGTACCGAAAGCCCCCAATTCGCGCGTACTGGGGATCAGAACAGGTGCGTCAGCTTATTCCTCAGCAGCTTGCGGCCAGGCGGCTCGACGTAGGCCGGAAGCATTTCCTCCACCTTTGCAAAGGCCACCTCGGTCAGCGCAGCCGGATCGTCGCTCTGAGGTAGCGCTTTGCCGATGACGACCTTGATCGGCTTGCGAAACCACAGCTCCTTGGTGCCCGAGAGGGCGACAGGGACGACCGGCACCCCTGCCTTGATCGCGAAATGGGCGAACCCCTTGTGGAAAGGCAGCAGCTCGCCCTCCGTCGGGCCGTAGTTGCCCTCCGGGAAGATCGCCACCGCCCCGCCCATCTCGAGGCAGCGGTCGACGTGGCGGAACAGCGCCTTGTCGCCGTGGCGCTCGCGGACGACGGGGACGTAGCCTCCGGTGGTCCGGACGAGCCACCACTGGAACTTCCGCGTGACGAGCATGGTCGGGTCGGCCAGGAAGTGGAGCCGCGGCTCGACCGGCATCAACAGAAGAAGGGCGAACTCGTCCAGCCAGTTCAGGTGGTTGGCGATGACGACGTAGTTGCCCGAGCGCGGGATGTTGTCGCGCCCCCGGACCTCAAACCTGAAGCACAGGCGGAGGAGCGGGATGCCGATCATGCGGACAATCCGGTAAGGAATGTTGGCGCGGGGGCCGACAGGAAGGAGGTCGGCGGCTGGTAGCGCAGTGCTGGCCGTGGCCAAGGCAGTGCGAGTGTAAGCCTCGGCCGGCGGATTCAGGCTAAGCCAGGAAGGCCAACCACTCCAGGAAACGATTGAAGGTGCCGAGCGCGGCCTGGACCGCGTGCGCGTCCGCGCGCAGCGTGTCGTAGGCGCTCCTCGAGATCTTGCCCGTGTTCAGGTCTGCCAGCAGCTCGTTGAGGAATGCGTCGAGCTGGTTGTTGGCCGCCTTTGTCTCACCCCTGGTGATCGAGGCCGACGCGTTGTCGAGCTTGCTGGTCAGGCTGTTCTTCTGCCCGCCGTTCAACCCTGTCAGACCGTTGACGTAGCCATCCATGCTGCTCAGCGCCTGCTGGGGCGTCACCACTAGCTGGATCGAGGTCTGGCCCGTGGCGCCGTCGTCGTCCTTGACGGTCAGCGTTACGGTGTAGGTGCCTGCAAACGAATAGACGTTCGTGGCAGCGAAGCCGCTGGCCGTGTGTCCGTCGCCAAAATTCCACGTGGCTGTGTGCGTGTCCTGGGTGGCGGGGTCGACGGCGCGGCCGGCGAAACTCAACCGCTCTTGCGGGGCGATGACATTGACCGTGGAGTCGGTCGGCTTGACGCTGTCGATCCGAGCCGTTGGGTTGACCTCGGCCCCGACCACGGTGAACGAGCTGGTACCCGTCATCCCGCCGTCGTCCGTCGCGTCGAGGGTCACGATGTATGTGCCTTCGTCCGCGACCGTGAAGTTGAAAGACGCGCCCGGTGTGGTGGTCGGCGTCCCGCCATCCTTGCTCACGCTCCAGAGGTAGTTGAATCCGGCGGCATCGTCAGCCGGATCGGGGCTGTGGGCTGTTCCCGCTAGCGACAGCAGCGTGCCCTCGGGGACGGTGGGGGGATCGTTGGTGATCGTCACTGTCGGCTTCACCCCATTCACCACGAATGCCAACTGGACAGAGGCCGACAGGCCGTGACTGTCGGTCACGGTCACCGTGACAGTCTGTCCCTTGGCCTCGTCGGCAACGGACTCGGTCCATGACCACGTTCCGCTCCCAGTGCCGGTGGTCGGGGTGACGGTACCTGAGGTTGAGGCCAGGGTCACCGTGTCGCCGTTGGGATCGGAGAACGTGCCCGCTGCGCTTGGGGCCGTGCCCTCGTCGACGTTCATCGGGTTCGGCGTGGTTGCGGCGATGGTCGGGAGCTGGACAGTGCTCGTGTTGACATACGTCGCGAAGACGAAGTCAGCCCCGTATCCTGCGCCTGAATACCAGCTCGGGCATCCGACACAGCCGACGTACAGCTTCCCGCCGAGGAAGGTCGGGCTGATAGTGGGCGGCGAGCTGGTGAAGTACCACGAGACGGAACCGGCCTTCTGGGCAAAGATCTCGTAGGCCGTCCCCTTGGTGATCGAGATGTTGGCTTTGGAGAAATCGAGGGTGTTCGAACCCGACATGTAACCGCTGAGGACGACCTTCGGATCAGCTGAGAGAGGGACGACGGGAGTCCCGTCCGAATTCGCCTGCCGCACCGTCACGGTCAGGCTGCCTGAGAGCGCGAAAAGCTTCAGGTCGACGTGGTCGAGACGACCCGTCTTGCCGGCGATGAACGTCTGGACCATGAGCTGGACGGACTGCTTTCCGAGGCCGGCCGGCTGCAACTGGTCGAGCTCTACCGCAGCCGCCGCGGGGGCGGCAAATGACAGCGCCAGCATCACAACCAGCGATGCCGTCGCCGAGGCTCGACCGACAGTTCTCCGGAACGGGATCTTCACTTGACCGTACTGACGCACATGAAGAGAAATCCCTGCGCTGAGTTGAAGCCCATTGCAACAGCTTCAACGCAGCTTCCTCTGTCGCTGGTCGGCCCTATTCGTAACGGA
>Ga0209160_1003279_pt1 | contig 13238 bp, 13 predicted proteins | sample GraSoiAngelo_153_FD_186167 | JGI IMG/M metagenome (GOLD analysis project Ga0209160, IMG submission 186167) | Grasslands soil microbial communities from the Angelo Coastal Reserve, California, USA - 14_1009_12_40cm (SPAdes) (version 2) | ecosystem: Environmental > Terrestrial > Soil > Grasslands ...
CCGTCGCTGTACGTCAGCAACGAGGTCGACAACACCGTCGCGGTCATCTCGCCGCAAACGAACAGCGTGGTCGCGACGATCGTGGTGGGCCGACGGCCCCGGGGCCTGGCCGCGAGCCCCGACCGGCGCACCGTCTACGTCGCCCTGGGGCAGGACGATGCGCTCGGCGTGATCGACGTCGCCAGCGGCAAGATGACGCGTACCATCCCCGCGGGCCGCGACCCCGAGCTCGTGGTCCTGAGTCCCGACGGCAAGACCGCCTACGTGTCCAACGAGGAGATCGCCCACGCCAGCGCGATCGACGTGGCGAGCGGCAAGGTCGTGTTCTCGACCGCCGTCGGCGTCGAGCCCGAGGGGATCGCGGTGACGACCGACGGCAAGAAGCTGTACGTCACCGCGGAGACCAGTAACAGCGTGTCGGTGCTCGACGCCAAGACGGGCCGGCTGCTGCGCGCGATTCACGTCGGCGAGAACCCCCGCACCATCGCGCTCGCCCCGGGCGGGCGCCGCGCGTGGGTGTCCGCGGAAGCGGGCGGCAACGTCACGATCATCGACGTGGCGAGCGACAGCGCGCTCGAGCAGTTCCCGATCCGCGACGGCAAGACCAAGCCGGTGCGCATCGCATTCACCGCCGACGAGCGCTGGGCCTACGTCACCGAAGGTGCGGCCGGGACGGTGAGCGTGGTGGACATGGCCACACACCGGGTGGTCGACTCGATCGCCGTGGGCCGGCGGCCCTGGGGAATCGCACTGTCGCCGGACGGCCGGCGCCTCTACACGGCCGACGGGCGGTCCAACACGGTTTCGGTGATCGACACGGAGGTGCGCAAGGTGATCATGGCCATCCCGGTCGGGGACCGGCCGAACGACCTGCTGTACCTGCCTTAGCCCAGCGGGAGCCGCGCGAGCCACGAGGCGGGGCGGTGGGTGCGCACCCACCCATCCACGCCCCAAGTGCGGCCGGCCCGCACCGCGAGCAGCACGATGAGGGTCACGATCAGCATGTAGTGGAACCCCTGTTGCGACGAGCCCTGCCACTGCACCGCCAGCCCGTAGTTCACCACCAGAAACAGGCCGATCGCCGACGCGAGTGTCGTGAGGCAACCGAACAGCAGGCCGAGGCCCACTGCCGCCTCGCCGAACGCCGTGAGCTGGGCGAACAGCGTTGTGTGCGAAACGACCGTCGCCTGCAAGAACTCCCGGAAGAACCCGACCGGATTTCCTTCGGCGTACTTCGTCACCAGCAGCGGCATCACATGGATCCAGCGGTCCGAGGCGGTGGGCACCGGCAGGAACCCCCATGCCAGCGTGATGCTGAGCTTGGTGAAGATCGCCTTGGCGAACCAGAAGCCGACCGCGATCCGCAGCAACGCGAGCCAGCGCTCGGGCGAGCGCATCGGGACAGCCGTCGAGGCCTGGGCGTCCAATCGGCTACGGCGTCAGGGGACGGCACCCACGGCGCGTGCCACGTTGACACGGCCGTGGCCGTACAGGAGGCTCTGGCCGTTCGTATCGATGTGGTCCGCCGTCTGCTCGATGCGAGCCTTGATCTGAGCGGGGTGCCTTCCCAGGGTCGACACCAGGAGCGCGGCGGTGCCGGTAACGTGCGGGGCTGCCATGCTGGTGCCTTGCACGCCCAGGATGAACGTGGGCAGCGGCGCGCAGTTGACCAGCAGGCTGGTCTGGCTGCAGGCGGCCCACACGAACACGTCCCGCGTCGCGGGGGCGGGCAGCTTCGGCCCGAATGAGCTGTTGCCACCAGGGGCCGCTACGTCGATGGCGGAGCCAAAGTTGGAGTAGTACGCGAACGCATCGGTGTTCGTGAACGGACCATCGGTCGCCGTGGCACTCTGGGTCGGGCCCGTCGCCGCCACACAAATCACCGCCGGCGTGTCGCAGAACGTCTGATACGCGTTACCGTTGTGATTCAGGTTCGCCGCCGCATTCCCGGCCGAGACGACGATGGTGACGCCCCTGCTCCGCGCGAAGTTGAACACTTTCTGGAGCAACCCCACAAACCGTCCGTTGCCGGCCTTCGCAAAGGCACCGCTGAGGCTCATGTTGATCACGTCGGCCCCGTTTTGCGCGGCGTAGATCACACCGTTCAGGATAGAGCTGAACGGGCAGGCGTTGATGTAGCCACACACCTTCACGGCCACGAGCGTCGTGCCCGAGGTGATGCCCGCGGCCCGAACCGCGTTGCTGCTCACGGTCGCCGCGGTGTGCGTGCCGTGGAAGAACAGATCGGTAAACGGCTGCCGGCCCGGGAAGTACCTGGCGACGGTGTCCGCTTCGGTGAACGGTACGATCACGGTGTCCTTGTTGATCACTGCCTGGGCCAGGAACGTCCCGAGCAGGTCGACCGAGCGATTCAGGTCCACCCGGCCGAGCAGGTCGGCGTGGAGATAATCGATCCCCGAGTCGAGCATGAAGATCGACACGTTGGAGGAGCCGAGAAAGCCGTGCGCCCAGGCGGCGTCGGCCTGCACGGCGCGCATGTTCCACTGCCGAGCGAATCGCACGGCGCCCGCCGGGTTCGCGTTGCTCGCCACCCCCGCGTTACCGAGCGCATCAGGCGCGGACAGCTGCGTCACCTCGAGCGGGATCGCGGCGTCGGCGTCCACTGTGAGAATCCCCCTCGCGGCGGCGAGCCGCGTCGCGGCCGCTCCGCTCAGGCCGCTCACCGTCGCGAGCCCGCTGCCCGGCGCCACCCACACAACCGTGCCGCCCAGGGCGTGCACCCGCGCGCCGAAATCCACGGGGACCGCGCCCGCAAACGACACGATGTGACGTCCGGTGCCGGCGACCGTACCGCTCGTTGCCGCGGTGCTCAGGGTCATGGCCGAGAGTCCGGGCGCGCGGCGCGCCGCCTGCTCGGAGGGAACGCGCGCGTCGTCGAGACACGCAGCCATCGCTACCAGCCCGAGGGTCGCGAGTCGAAACGCGGACGAGGGAAGGGACACGACTGCCTCGCGGAGAGGGGGACGGGAAACATGGTCCCGATCAGGTGGGTCAGCAAGCCGGCATGTCGGGACGGCGTCCGGCCCCGCTGGTCATTTGCCCACGCAAAAGCTCGCGAACACACGATCGAGCACGTCGTCGGGCGTCACCACACCGATCAAGTCATCCAGCGCACCGACCGCGGCCCGCAGATGCGTCGCGGCCGCCGCGGCGTCCACACCGCCCTTCCGCGCAGTCTGAAACCCCTCGACCTCCGCGAGCGCTCGCTCCAGCGCCTCGCGGTGGCGCGCCCGCGTGACGACCGGCTCCACGTCGCCCAGCGCGAGCAGGCGCCCGAACGCGGCTTCGGCGAGACCGCGCTTCAGCTCGGCGAGGCCCTCCCCCGTCACCACTGACACCGCGACGAAGGGCCCGTCGGACGGCGTGTCCAAGTCGGATTTGGTACGCACGAACACCACGGGGGCACTCACCTGCGCCAGGAACTCATCACGCGCATCCCTTTCCCGCTTCCCCGTTCCCGTTTCCCGATGGTCCTCGCAGAACAGCACCAGATCGGCGGCGGCGAGATACTTGCGGCTCACCTCGATGCCGAGGCGCTCGACGCGATCGTCGCTCTCCCGCAATCCGGCCGTATCGACGAGCCGGAACGGAAAGCCTTCGAGGACCCCGTGCGCCTCGATCGCGTCCCGGGTCGTACCCGGAACCTCGGTCACGATGGCGCGCTCCCGACCGAGCAGCGCGTTGAACAGGGATGACTTGCCGGCGTTGGGACGCCCGGCGATGACGAGCAGCGCGCCTTCGCGCAGCCGCTCCCCCTCGGGAGCCGTGGCGATGAGGTGCGCGATCCGCTGCCGCGCCGCGCCCCACGCGCGCTCGACTTGCTCGGGCGCCACGGGACCCTCGTCCTCTTCGGGAAAATCGATCTCGTACGCGATCAGGGCCTCGAGCTCGATTAGCTCGGAGCGTAGCTGCTCGAGCCGCCGGGACAACCCGCGGTCGAGTTGCTGCAGCGCGCGCCGTGCCTGCGCGGGCGAGCCGGCGTCGATCAGGTCGGCCGTCGCCTCCGCCTGCAGCAGATCGAGCTTGCCGTTCAACACGGCGCGGCGGCTGAACTCCCCGGGCGCCGCGGGCCGGGCCCCGGCGGCGAGCAGTGCCGCGACGACGGCCGCCGGTACCAGCAGGCCGCCGTGCGTCGACAGCTCGACGAGATCGTCTCCGGTGTAGGAGCGGGGCGCGGGAAAACAGGCGACGAGCGCATCGTCCACGGCCTCTCCCGTGGTGGGATGCACCACGCGGACGGGGCGGACGGCACGGGGCGGGTCGGGCCGGAAGGGCTGGAGCGCGCGCGCCGCGACGTCGAACGCGCCCTTCCCCGAGAGCCGGATAAGGGCCAGGGCGGAACGGCCGGGAGGCGTGGCGAGCGCGACGATGGGATCGGACAGCACCGGCTCTTCCCCCTTCCCGTTTCCCCTTTCCCGCTTACGTCTTTCGGCCCTGCTCCCGCAGCCGACGCCGCGCGATCATGTACTGCTGCGGGATGCTGAAGATGTTGCTCACGGCGTAATAGAGGTTCAGCCCCGAGGCGAAACGGAGAAACAGCAGCGTCATGAACGCCGGCATGAAGTACAGCATGGTCTTCGCCTGGGGATTCGGCGGTACGCCGATCTGGCCGACCTTGGACAGCACGAACATCGACAGTCCCATGACGATCGGGATGATGTAGTATGGGTCGGCACGCGCCAGGTCGGGGAGCCACAGGAAGGGGACACCCCGGAACTCGATCGTGTTCGCGAACACGAAGAACAGCGCGAACAGCACCGGCATCGGCAGGAGCATCGGCAGGCAGCCGCCAAACGGACTGACGTTGTGCTCCTTGTAGAGCTTCATCATTTCGCGCTGCAGCCGCTCGGGCTCGTTCTTGTAGCGATCCTGGACCTGCTTCAGGAGCGGCGCGACCCCCTGCATCCGGATGCTCGATTCCATCGCCTTCTGGTTCAGGGGCCACAACAGGCCGCGCACCAGGACGCCAAAAATGATGAGCACCCAGCCGTACGCGAGCTTGAGCCGGTCGTGCATCCAGATCAGGATGTTCACCACCAGCGCCGACACCGGTTGGATGATCGGGCGCAGGAACCCGCCGTACGGATTGGCGTCGTCCAGGTCGTGCGCGAGCTGGGCCAGGCGGCGATACTCGAGCGGGCCGACATACAACTGGTACCGGAAATCCCCGGCCGGCACGGGCAGGGTGAGCGTCACCGCCGCCCGCGTCGCCACGGCCGAGCGACCGAACAGCGACGAGGCCGTGACGCTGCGCGGCCCACCCTCCACGATGGCGGCGCCGAAGTGCGGCTGGTTCTCCTCGAAGGCGAGCCCTGCCAGGAAGAAGTACTTGGACTTGACGCCGGCCCACTCGAACGGCCCGTCCAGAATCCTGCGCTCGCCGGGCTTGAGGGCCCCGAAGTCCGTGCTCTGCGTCTTCGCCGCCTTGGTGACGACCGCGTAGTGACGGAAGTCGTCCATCGAATCCGCCTCGACTGAGCGGAGCCCGTCCCCCATTCCCACTAGCAGGGTCGCGCCGCCCGAGCCGAAGCCGGCGAGGCGGCCCTGCGCCGCGAATCGATACTCCGCGGCGTAGAAGCGGTACTCGAGCGCGATCCTGGCACCACCCTGCTCGGCCGTGAAGCTCAGCAGCGCGGTGTCACGGCCCTCCCCGACACGGACGCGGGTGGCGCCCGGCGTGAATATCCAGTCGGCGAGCGTCGCGGTGTCGCCCCCCGCGGTGAGGGCGTAGCGCAGCCAGGGGCGGCCGACCGGGACGAGTTGCACGGGACGCCCCGAGTCGGGGGCGGCGAACGAGCGGTACTCCAAGAGCTCCGCGCTCACCAGCGACGCGCCCCGTGTGCTGAACCCGAGCCGATACGTGGGCGAGGTGACCCACACGGTCTCAGCGGGAGCCCCGGCGGGCGGCAGGACCGGCGGGCGGGCGGCCTGGGGTTCGGGTGCCGTGCGAGCCTCGGCTTGCTTCGCCGCGGTGCCGGTGTCACCGACCGCCGGTCCACCCGTCCGCCCGACCGTCTTTTTCGGCGGAAACAGGATGCTCGGCAACACTGCCACGATGAGCATCAGCAAGATGGCCAGAATGATGCGTCGTTCCACGTGGCCTCTAGGCGTCTCGGCGTCTGGGCGTCTGGTCTTTCATGGCACCGGATCGTACCCACCGGGGTGCAGCGGGTGGCACCGCAGGATCCGCCGCACACCGAGCCACGCTCCCCGGACCACGCCATGGCGCTCCACCGCTTCGTACGTGTAGCGCGAGCACGACGGCTCGAAGCGGCACTGCGTGACTACCCAATGCGACAGCGTCAGCTGATACGCGCGAATCAACGCCAGAAGTGCGCGTCGCGGCCAGCGACCCACGCTCATATGAGCCGGCTCACCAGGTCCGCCAACTCGGCGCGCAGCGTCGCAAAGGAGGCCGCGTACGCGGCGCGCTTCGCGCGCACCACGAGATCGACGGCGGGCAGGGTCGGCAGCGCATCGCGTCTCAGAATTTCTTTCACGCGACGGCGCAGGCGGTTGCGGGCCACCGCGGTGAACTGAAAGCGGGGAACGACGATGCCCAAGCGCGGGTGGCCCATCGGATTGGGACGCCACGCCAGGTCGAGATGCGAGGTGCGCAAGCGGCGACCCTCTTCCCAGCAGGCAGTGAGCTCCGAGCCGCGCGCCAGACGCACGCGACGCGGATACCGTTCTCTCGTTAGCGACTCCGGTGCTTGGAGGGCAGGCGGACCGTGAGGCGCTTGCGCCCCTTCTTCCGCCGGCGGGACAGGACCGCGCGGCCCCACACGTCTTTCATCCGCGCGCGGAATCCATGCTTGTTGATGCGCCGCCGATTGCGCGGGCGATACGTCGGACCCATACATTCCTCTCGAGAGGCGGGGAAGGTACACTGTCGCGAGCGCGGCGGTCAAGGTTGACTTTTCCACATACGACCCGTACTTTCGGGCCGCCCTTGCAGGACGTCCCACCTTTCGTCAATCGCGGATGGAGCAGTCTACTAAAGAAGCCTGGAAACGCCTCCTCGACGAAGCACGGCGGGAACTCCCTGACGCCACCGTGCGAACGTGGCTCGAGCCGGCAGAGCCGATCGCGCTGGACGACGGTCGGTTGATCGTCGGGGCCCCCGATCAATTCGCGGTGGAGTGGAACGAGTCGAAGCACGCCGGCGTGCTGGCGCGCGCCGCGGAGCGCGTGTTCGGTCGTCCGACGGCCGTGGTGTTCCGCGTGCAGGAGGATCGTCAGCAGCGCCCCCAGATGGATTTTTTCGTGGCGCCACGCGAGGCGGTCGCGCTCGACAAGACCGGCGTCCCCACGACGCCGCTCAACGAGCGGTACACGTTCCAGACCTTCGTCATCGGCAAGTCGAACGAGCTGGCGGCGGCCGCCGCGCATGCCGTGGCGGAAGCGCCGGGCAAGACCTACAACCCGCTCTTCATCTACGGCGCGACCGGCCTCGGCAAGACGCATCTGATGCAGGCCGTCGCCCACGCCGTACTGACGAAGTACCCCGAGACGCGGGTCCACTACTTCGGGGCCGAGCAGTTCATCAACGAGGTCATCGAGTCGATTCACGCGCGCACGATGTCCGAGTTCCGGCGTCGCTACCGCAACGATGTGGACCTCTTCCTCGTCGACGACGTGCATTTCCTCGAGGGCAAGGAAATGACGCAGGAAGAGTTCTTCCACACCTTCAACGCGCTGTTCGAGGGGCACAAGCAGATCGTGCTCACCTCGGACCGCCCGCCGAAAGAGATCCCGGGCCTCGAGGACCGGCTGATTTCGAGGTTCGAGTGGGGGCTCGTGGCCGACATCGGGCACCCCGATCTCGAGCACCGGATCGCCATCCTGCGCAAGAAGGCGGAGCAGGACCACCTCGAGCTCACCATTCCCGACGACGTGTTGCGCTTCATCGCCGAGCACATCCGCTCCAGCGTGCGGGAGCTCGAAGGCTGCATCATCAAGCTGCTGTTGTTCGCCTCGCTCAAGAATCGCGAGGTCACCATCGAGCTCGCGCGCGAGGCGCTCTCGGACAAGATCCGCCAAGGGGAGGAGGCGGGGGGTTACGCCGGCCAGGCGACGCCGAGCATTGATCGCGTGCAGGAGGTCGTGGCGCGCCGCTGGGGCGTCACGCCCGAGGGCCTGCGGTCCAAGGCGCGGACCAAGACGCTCACCATTCCGCGCCAGGTGGCGATGTACCTCGCGCGCAACATGCTGAGCATGCAGCTAGTGGAGATCGGGCAGGCGTTCGGCGGGCGGGACCACTCGACGGTGATTCACTCGGTGGACAAGGTGGAGCGGCAGATGGTGCGGGACCGGACGTTCAAGGAACGCGTGGAAATGGCGCGTCAAGAGTTGTCCGCACTCTAGCCAACATGTGGGAAGGGATATGTGGGCCGGTGTGGACGCGCCGCGGCACGGTGGGAAAATGGGCCGGATTGCCAACACTCCCAACACCACGCCCACAGCGCGGTGGCCGGACAGTGCGGTGCACCACGTGGACGTTAGCTCGAATCACCAACATTTCCCCGTCCTCTACTACTACTACTAGTAGTTCTATTAGGTATAGGTAGTAGATTCTTACGTTCACAATCTCCACACGGGCGAGGCGGCGCAGCGGATGAAGTTCACGATCACTCGAGAACAGCTGCAGGAAGGGCTCAGCGCAGTCGCGGCGGCGATCCCCGCGAAGACCACCCTGCCCGTCCTGGCGAATGTCCTGGTGGAAGTCACCAAGCAAGGCCTGCGTCTTTCGGGCACCGATCTCGACATCGCCGTCACCACCACGGTGCCCGCGGACGTGGACGCGGAGGGTGCCGTGACGCTTCCCGCCAAGAAGTTGGTGGACATCGCGCGCGAGCTGCCCTCGGGCCCCGTTCGTATCACCGCGGCCGGCGAGTCCCGCGTGGGGATCGAGTGCGGTCGGTCGAAGTTCAAGCTGCTGGGGCTGCCGCGCGAGGAGTTCCCATCGTTCCCCGCCGTCAAGTTCGACGGGGCGTGGAAAGCGGCGGCGGGCGTGGTGCACAAGCTGGTGGGTCATGTCGCGTTCGCCGCGTCCACGGAGGAGAGCCGCCCGATCTTGAACGGCGTGCTCTGGGAGCTCCGCCCCGACCACATGCGCATGGTGGCGACCAACGGACACCGCCTCGCCAAGATGGACGTGCCGGCACAAGGCGGATCGACGGCGGACTTGATCGTTCCGCCCAAGGCGTTGGAGCAGGTCCGCCGCCTGTTCGCGGCCGACGAGGCGCTCGAGATCGCCCGCAGCGACAACCACATCGGGTTCCGCGCCGGCGGCACGCTGGTGTTCTCGCGTCTGATCGAGGGGCCGTATCCGAACTACGAGCAGGTGATCCCGCGCGAGAACGACAAGGTCGCCACGGTGGACAAGGCCGCCATGGCGGCCGCGCTGCGCCGCATGAGCGTCGTCGCGAGCGACCAGACGCACCGCATCCGGCTCGCGTTCTCGGGTGGGGCCGTCAAGTTCTCGGTGCAGACGCCCGACCTGGGCGAGGCGCAGGACGAGCTCGCCGTCACGTATGAGGGCGAGCCGCTCGAGATCGGATTCAACGCCACCTACCTGCTCGAGATCCTCAAGTACATGCCGACCGACGAAGTGCGGATCACCTTCAAGGCCCCGGAACGTGCGGCGACGGTGGAGCCGGTGGGCTGGGACGATCCGGCGAGCTATATGGCGCTGGTGATGCCGCTCCGGCTGGTCGATTAGACGGGTAGACGAATAGACGCCCAGGCAGACGCCGAGACGGCGAGACGCCCAGCGGGTGCGCCGTCTCCCTACAGACTGTCCGTCTGACTCCTCGTCGTGTCCGCCAAGGTGTCTACCGGCATCGGGAGCTGAACGTTCAACGAATCGACCGGCGGCACGATCACCGGCGGGAGAGCGACCGCGGTATCGCCCTCCTCTTCCGGTGGGATGTACACCTCGACCCCGTGGTACCTCGCCAGGATGAGGTTGCGCCGCTCGAGCGTGCGCTCCGGGCGAAAGGTCGGGTTGGACGTGCGAGGATGCGGCAGCGTCGCCACCAGCTCGGCCGCCTGCTCCTCGGTGAGCCCCGACGGCGGCACCCCGAAGTAGGCGCGGCTCGCCGCGTCCACTCCCCAGATCCCCGGACCCCACTCCGCCACGTTCAAGTACAGCTCAAGGATCCGATCCTTCGACAGCGCCACTTCGAGCCGCAGTGCAGTCACGGCCTCCTTCACCTTCCGGAAGGGATTGCGCGACGACGAGAGATACAGGTTCTTCGCGAGCTGCTGGGTGATCGTGCTCGCGCCCCGCACCCGGTCGCGCTGCCGCCACGCCGCGACGAGCGCGCGCGGGAAGGCGCGACGGCCCTCCCGATCCGCCCCGAGCGCGTCGGCGATCTCGCTCAGGTCGATGCCGTGATGGGTGCGGAAGCGCGAGTCTTCGCCGATGATGACCATGCGCTGGAGCACCGGCGTGATGTCCTTGAGGGCGGTCGGGCGGACGGTCGGACAGGCCGACGGTGACCGGCAGTCCGTGGTTGCTTGCATCATCGCCGTCGCCCGGGGCCAGTGATCGCGCCACCACAGTGGCGGCGGCCACACGCCGAGCAGCCACGCCAGGGCGACGCCGGCGGTCCCTAGCGCCCAGCGACGTGCGTTCCTAGGTTTCGCGTCCCCCATGTCGCTCGATCTCGCCACGCTGCGTCGCCGCCTCCAAAAAGCGCTCGGCAAGGAATTTACCGTCGGGGATCTGCTGGGCGAAGGCGGCTTCGCCGCCGTGTTCCGCGTGCGAGACAACTCGCAGCATCGAGACGTCGCGGTGAAGGTGCTCGACCTGGGTCTGACACCGTCGCCCGGGCTGGCGGAGCGCTTCGTGCGCGAGGCGCGCACCAGCGGGCAGCTCGAGCACCCGCACATCGTGCCGATCTACAAGGTCGGCGGCTACAAGAACGAAGTCCTCTACATCGTCATGCGCTGCGTCGACGGCCGGTCGGTGCGGCAGCTGCTCGAGCGGGAGCAGCGGCTCTCCGTGGTCGACGCGGCCCGCATCGCGCGCCAGGTCGCAGACGCGCTGGGCTACGCGCACGGCCGGGGCATCGTGCACCGCGATGTGAAGCCCGACAACGTCCTGCTCGACGGCTCCGGCCACGTGCTCGTCACCGACTTCGGAATCGCCAAGGCCGCACAGGAGGCCTCGGCCAGCCAACTCACGACCGAGGGCATGGTCGTCGGGACGCCGCACTACATGAGCCCCGAGCAGGCGACGGGCGAGCGGGTGGACGGGCGCTCGGACATCTACGCCCTCGGCGTCGTGTTGTACCAGATGCTCGCCGGCACGCCGCCGTTCGAGGGTGAATCGGCCCAATCGGTGCTCATGAAGCAGGCCACGGTCGAGCCGGTGCCGATCCGGCAGCTGCGTGGCGACGTGCCGGCGGCCCTCGCGGCCGTGATCGAACGGATGCTCGCGAAGGATCCCGCCGAGCGGTACCAGACCGCCGAGGAGCTGAGCCGGGCGCTGGTCGATGCGCTGCCGGGCGCCGCGCGCGACGGCCTCCACACGGGGCGGAGCGTCGCGGCCGGCCTGGTCCGCGTGCTCGTGGGTCTGGGCGCGCTGGCCGGGCTCGGGCTCGTGGCGTTCGCCCTCTTCTCGGGAGGGCCTCGCCTCTCCGTGAGCGCCCCGGTGCCGGACAGCGTGACACAGGTACTGCGGCGCCAGCGCGGCCTGCCGCCGGGCGACGTGGCCCTGTACGTGTTCGCGCCGCGCGGCGCCGAGGATACGACGCTGCTGCTGGTAGCGCGCCGGGTCGTGAGCATCGTCACGCCGCACGGCGCGCGTGTGTACGCCCGGGACAGCGTCCGCGTGCACTACCGGCTGAACCTGCGCGGCGGGCTCGCGCTGCGAATGATCCTCAGCGTGCGGCGGGCGCGGGAGGACACGGCGTTCAGCGGCCTGTCCATCCGGGACGTGTACGAGATGACGCCCCGCCTGCGGCAGCTCCGGCTCAGTCCCTGACGCCCCGAGAGCGGGCGAACCGGCGGGTGGTGACACCGTACAGATCGAGGGCGTCGATGCGGGCGGCATCGCCGGGCGCCGTGGCCACGAGGCCCGCGAGGTCCTGCGAGCCGAGCGACACCCCGAACGCCAGTCCGGCGCGTGCCAGCGTGCGGTCGGTGTCGAGGCGAGCGAGCAGTCCGACGGGGACGCGCGACGGCGCTCCCAGCGTGGCCCGCACGCCGAACGCGTAGCCGAGCACGCCCCCCGACGTGAAGCGGCCGTCGGCCGAGAGCGCCGCGCGGGCATCGAACAGGCGCAGCGTCGCACTCGGCACGTACGTGACGGGGAGCGTCGTGCCCCGCACGCTGGGGTGCCCGACGTTCTCGATCACCCCAGCCACGGAGAGCGAGGCCATCCGGTCGTACAACACCCCAAGATCCCAGCCGCTCGCCGAGGCACCGTCGCCGCGGTACAACGCGGCCGCGACGCCCGCCACGAGCCCCGCGCGTCCGGCGGCATAGCCGATGCGATAGGTGTGGCCCCGCGCTCCCCCGTCGAACACGTCGCGCTGATAGCCGAACGACAAGCCGCGCGAGCTCAGGCCGAGCGTGAGCTGTCGCAGCCGGCCGGCCGTCCCGGGCTCGCCCACCGACAGGTCGAGATGGAGCGATGCCTCCTCGAAGCGGCCGAACCCCGCGGGGTTCACCCACAGCGCGCGTGCGTCGGTCACGTCGCTCGGGTGCAGGTAGAGCGTCGCCCGATTCGGTACCACCTGGGCCCCGACGACGGCGGGGACCACGAGCGCCAAGAGCGACGGTCCGACCGCCCGCCGGCGACCGCTCGGGAGTCCTTTAGGGTCCGCCGGTCCGCCCACTACGGCAGCACCGAAACCGCGGTGCGGGCGACCTGGACCACGGGCACCGAGACTCCCTGCACCGGCAGGCGGATGGTGAGGGCCGTCGAATCACGCACCTCGCCGGCCATGTAGCGGCCGTCCGCGGCGAGGAAGGCGGTTCCGGTCGCAGTCCCCTCGCCCGACAGCTCGTAGGGTTGGCCCGCGTTCTTTCCGCTGCCCGTGACGTGGTAGGTCTGGCTGGTCTCCACGCGCAAACCGGACACGCCCGCGCGTTCCCACGCGGTCGCGGTCGCGTGAATGGTCGCGCGCCGGGAGCTCGTGGCGTCGCCGCCCTTCTGCGTGGTCTCGACGGTGTCCGTCCACGTCGCGCCCGGCTTGACCCCG
>Ga0209160_1003283_pt1 | contig 13227 bp, 4 predicted proteins | sample GraSoiAngelo_153_FD_186167 | JGI IMG/M metagenome (GOLD analysis project Ga0209160, IMG submission 186167) | Grasslands soil microbial communities from the Angelo Coastal Reserve, California, USA - 14_1009_12_40cm (SPAdes) (version 2) | ecosystem: Environmental > Terrestrial > Soil > Grasslands ...
GTTCCTCGGGGGGATGCACGCCCTAGGGTTCCTGGACCGCCGCCTTCGGAAGTCGAAGACGCGCAGTGCCTTCGAGTTCCGGATCGCGGCGCCCCGGATCACCCTCGACCTCGAGCTCATGGACGGGCCCGCCCCCCTGCGGGAGGCCCTCGACTACTACCTGGAATACGTCTCGAACGTCCTCGCGAGCGGCCGCCGTCTCGGGTGGCCCGGGATCGCGGAGAAGCTCGAGGCCCGGGTCGAGAAGAACCGGAACGCATCGAAGGACACCCTGTTCGGGCGGGTCCTCCGGGACGACGGGGCCCGGGGGATGGAGGAACTGCGAGCCGTGTTCCGCGGGATCCACGGCGAGTTCCTGCAGATCACCTCCGCATCGATGGGGACGGACACGGCCCGCCGGCTCCTCGGCGGGGCTGCGGACGAGGCCCGGAAGGGGCGCGAGGAGATCGTGGACCGCTACGGCCTTCGTAAGGTCTTGGAGGGATAACGATGGACGAGCGCCTCCCGACGGGCATCGAGGGATTCGACCTCCTCGTCCAGGGCGGGTTCCCCGCCCACACCGTGAATCTCGTCGCGGGGCCCGCGGGGAGCGGGAAGAGCCTGTTCGCCCTCCACTTCGCGTACAACGGCGCGCGGCGGTTCGGGGAGGCCGCGATGTACCTCGTCCTGGAGGAGACGAAGGCGAGCCTCATGCGGGTGATGCGGACGTTCGGCATGGGCTACGAGGACCTCGAGCGGTCCGAGCGGCTCCTGATGATCGACCTCGGGGAGCTGCGGGTCGCGGGTCCGGAAGGCTCCGCGGTCGGGTTCCGCGAGCTCCAGGACTTCCTCGCCTCTTCCTTGAAGGCCGCCCGGGTGCGGCGGCTCGTGATCGACTCCCTGTCCGCGGTCGGACTCCACTATGCGACCTCTGGAGAATACCGCGAACGACTCTTCGCGTTCTCGCGCTTCCTGCGCAGCCAGGATGTCACGACTGTTTTGATCACCGAGTCCGTAGACCCTCATGGACTCACCGGCCACGGGGTCGAGCAGTTCATCGCGGACTCCTTCGTCCACCTCGGCCTTGAAGACGTGAAGGGGGAACTCCGCCGGACCCTGACCGTCCGGAAGATGCGGTTTACGAAACACGACACGACGAAGCATCCGATGTACATCACGCCCGCCGGCCTGGTCATCGCCTCGGACGAGAAGGTGGTCTGAGGTGCGCATCCCGACGGGTGTCGAGGGCTTCGATCCGATCGTCGGTGGGGGTCTGCCCGGGGGCGCGAGCGTCGTCCTCCAGGGTCCCTCGGGGACCGAGAAGGACCTGTTCGCCCTCCAATTCCTCGCGGAAGGGCTGCGGGCCGGGGAGGCCGTCGTCGTCGCGATCTCATCCCAGTCTCCGGAGCAGTACCTCGAGTCCCTCGCGAAGCTCGGCGTGAACGTGGCGGAGGCGGTCGCGGGGAACCGGCTGAGGGTCGTCGACTGGCATTCGTACAAGCAGGAGAACGTCGCGGGCGTCGAGGAACGCGAGCACGTCATCCGGTGCTCCGTCGATCTCGCGAACGTCGGAATCGCCCTGAGCCGCGCCCTCGGGGCCCTCGCTTCCGGCGTGCAACGGCGGGCCGTCCTCGAAATCCTGTCCCCCGCTCTCCAGGTGTTCGAGGTCGGCCAGGTGTACGCGTTCGCCCAGAGCAGCAAGGCGAAGCTCTCCCGCCACAAAGTGACCGCGCTGTTCCTCATCGAGAAGGAGATGCACAGCCTGCCGACCTTGTCGAGCCTCTCCCAGCCCTTTGACGGGGTCATCGACATCGACCGTCAGCGGGAGGGGGACACGATCTCTCGGAAGATCGGCGTCCTTTCGATGAAGGACACGGTCCCCGAGGGCACGTTCCACGAGTTCCTTGTGGTCGCGGGGCGAGGGCTGATGATCAAGCCTGCGGGCCCTTCGACCCCCCCTCCAGTTCCCCAGCCCGAACCTTCTCCGTTCCCTGTGACGCCCCCCGCCCCAGAACCAGCGAGGCCCGTCGCACCGCCGTCGGACCGCGCGTTGATGATCCTGAGGATCGCGGACGAACGGATCCGATTCGACCCGAAGGATGCCGACGCCCTGTTCGCGAAGGCTTCCGCCCTCGCTTCGATGGGGGACCTGCGAGGCGCGACCAAGGTGCTGGACACCCTCGCCGAGGCCAGCGACACGTATCCGGGCCTCTGGGTCCTCCGTGCCAAACTGTTCGCCCGCCTCGGGGACGCAGAGGGCGCCCGGGAGAGCCGCCGGAAGGCGGAAGAGATCGCCCGGCGAGAAGAGACCCAGTCTCGCACCGGGGAAACCATCCCTTGCCCGATCTGTGAGGGAGCGGTCCCCGTGGATGCCCACGAATGCCCGAATTGCGGAGCCCGCTTTCTCGAGGAGGTCGGCCTGGCAGAGGAGCTCGACTCCTTGGGAAAGGCGGTCATCCAGGACAAGGTCGGTGAGGACCTCCGGCTTGAGCCCGAGACCGGCAAGCCCGCGGAGCGTCGGCCGAAACCGCTGGATCGCGTCGTGGAGCCGAAGGTCCCCGCGTCGGAGGAACCTGTCGGTCGCCGCGGGATGACGAACGGCCTCGCACGCGAGTCCCTCAAGGGTGCCGCTGGGAGGACGAACGGTAGGACGAACGGCCTCAAGGGGCGAACGAACGGACTTACGAACGGGCTGAAGGGACGGACTAACGGACTGACGAACGGATTGAAGGGGCGGACGAATGGGCTGACGAACGGTCTCAGGGGCCGCACGAACGGACTGACGAATGGATTGCGAGGTCGTACGAATGGCGTCGGTCGCGCGGATGGGATGACGAACGGCCTCCAGGGTGGGGGCCGGACGAACGGGCTCACAAACGGGCTCGCCGCGATGCGGCGCGGGATGACGAACGGACTCACAAACGGGAATGGTTTCACGAACGGGCTGGGGGCCGCGCGCTTCCATCGCGAGGCGGCGATGGCCCGCTGGAAGCTGTATGTGATCCCGCTCATGAGCGGCGCCCTGCTCCTCCTGCCGCTCCTCGGGCCCGCGAATCCCGCGGGCCCCACGTACCCGATCACGATCGACGGGAGCGTCGCCGACTGGGCTCCCGCCGCGATCGCTGCGCAGACCCCGAAACCCGGTTTGAATCCAAACGTCGACATCGTACGGTTCGGCGTGGCGGACAACATCGATTACCTGGCGTTCGTCGCCGAAGTGAACGGGACGGCGTTGCGCGGTGGGGATGCCCCGCCCACCATGGACACCTTCCGGTTCTTCCTCGACACGGACAGGGACCCTGCGACGGGCTACCGGGTGGGTGGCCTCGGAGCCGACCGCCTCGTCGAGGTCTCAGGTTGGGCCGGCAACGTCAACGTGAGCGCTCTCTACGAATGGGACACGAATCGCAACTCCAACGACTGGCGGGGTTGGATCAAGGCCGCTTCGGTGACCGCCGCGGTCGCGGGGGGCCGCCTCGAAGCCCAAGTGGACTGGCTCACTCTGGTTTCCCCGAAGGCCCCCGTGTTCGTGGCGCTGTACTCCCAGGGTTTCGATGGCTCCACGGACGTATCGGACTATTCGCTCAACTCTGCCGGGGCGAGCCTCGAGATCTCCGAGACTCCGGTCGTTGCCCTGACGATCGCCGGCGCGAACCGCCAGCTCTTGCGGCTCAACCTCTTAGCCTTTAGGGGAGGGGTGGGACTCAGCTCCCTCACGGTTACTCTCACGGGATCGGCGCCGTTCACCGCGACCAGCAACCTCCGTTTGGTCGATGGAAACGGTAGCATGCTGGATCAGCGAATCCCGATGGACCGGCGGGTTGGATTCCAGTTCTCCCCTCGATTCGTTTCGCCAGCGACGCCCCTCACGCTCTTCATCATCGCGGACATGACCTCCGCGAACGGTGACACACTGGGCGCCCTCCTGGCCGCCGCCTCGGACGTAGCCGCGTCGGGAGCGGTGGTCACAATCCGACGAGTCCCCTCGGCGCGGGACGTCGGGTATTTGGGCTCGATTCCCGCGGGGCCGCGGATCGACGGCGGCTTCTCGGAGTGGACCTCGTCGAGGAGCGACCCGGTTGGCGACGTCTCGGGCCCCCGGGACCCGAACGTCGACCTTGTGGGCTTCGATGCCCTCGGGGTGGGGAACGCCTCGTTCTTCTACGCGCAGGTCGCCGGCCGCGCGATGGCGGGGACCTGGGTGCCGAAGTCGAACGACGTCCCTCCCGTCACGTCGCGGGCTCCACCGGACCAGGACCGGGACGGGGTCCCCGACTCCGTGGACCCGATGCCGTACGACTTCAACAACGATGGCACCCCGGACTCCGAGAGCCACGGGGACTATGACGGGGACGGCATCCTCGACTACGGCCAGGTCGGCGGCACGGACCTCTGGCTGAACACGACGATCCCCGCGTCCTTTCCGGCACCGTACGCGAACCGGACAGTGAGCGTCTACATCGGCCCCACACAGGAGCCATACCGATCCCCGGACGACCTCGTGAGGATCTTCATCGACATCGACAACAGCACGATCACCGGGTACGGAATCGGCGGCATCGGGGCGGACCAGGTCGTCGAGGTAACCGGGAATGGGGGCTTTGTCCGAACCTCGAGCCTGTCTCGTTTCACGGGAAGCTCTCCGGGAGCGTGGTCCTGGGTGACGGTTTCCAATGTCTCGTTCGCCCTCGGGTTCGACCGTCTGGAACTCGGGGCGCCGGGGAATCTGACCCCGACGGGCTCTCGCATCTATGTGGAGATTGGCGGGCCTCTCGGCTCCATGGATTCTCTCTCCCAGGCGACCCGCGGAACGAGGGGCGGTCCCTCCGGCTTCCCATTCGAGGCGGGGCCCACCCGCTCCTCATTTGACGTCGCATCCGGCGCGCTTCCCGCCACGATGCCTTGGGACCGGAGAGTGGCCGGGACACGAGCCAGCACACTCCTCGATCCGGGATCGAATGCGATTTCCACACAGTACAACCATCAGAGGAAGGTCGTGCGGGCTGGGGACGCGCCAAGTCAGTCTGCGTGCGATCCGACGAACTCGGACGGGTGCTGGTACGCAACGTTTGCCGACCAAGCGGTCGAGCAGTCGACGTACACACCGCAGTCGCCGAAGGTCCAGAATGGGCAGTCCACGCTCGCCGCGGGAACGTCCACCCTGAACGTGACGATCACGTCCGTCGTGATGACGAAAGCGTTCGTGACGTTCAGCGCAAGCTTCAATGACGCGAACCCCGACTTCAGCCAGGTTTCGGGCCAAATCATCGACGCGACGACGATTCGATTCCAACGAGCCAAGTCGGTAGGGGCTCCCGCCATCACAATCGAATGGTATGTCGCCGAGTTCAATCGCGGGGTTACCGTCCAGCGAAACTCGACCACGATGACCGCCAACACGGTCAACGTCCCGATTTCGTCCGTGGCCTTGGCGAAGAGTTTCCCCATCGTGACCTACCGGAAATCGGGGACGGGGTACGGGTCGGACGATTTCCTGAGGGCGAAGATTACGACATCCACGAACTTGCAGCTGTCCCTTTTCAACATCACCGTCTTTGACGGCGTCGCGGAGTGGCAGGTGATCGAATACACGGACGCCTCCGTCCAGACAGGCGACGTGACGCTCAACCCCGGACCCAGCCCCCCATCGGACTTTTCGAAGATGATCACCATCCCAACCGTGGACGAAACGAAAGCGTGGTTGCTTTTCACCTACACATCCGACAACGGAACGGCATTCAACATCGGTCCGAAAATGGTGCGCGGTCTGATCATGACTCCAACCACGCTAGTGTTCGATCGTAACTTCACGAACGCCATGCTCAGCCTCACGTGGTACCTGGTCGTGTTCACCGACACGACCAGCGTGCAATCAAAAGGACATCTCGATAGAGTGCGTCGATCCCACCAAGACCATCGTCACCGCGGGAGGGATGTACTACCGGGGAGGCAGGACGTGGTATGGCTCGGATGACAACCCGGGTGTCGCGACGGTCACCTTGGACCTGACGACGTCCACAAACCTCCGGCTCATCCGAGGGGCTTCTCCCAACGATGCGGACATCGGGTGGTACGTGGTCGAGTTCGGCACGGGGTGCCCGGTGGCGGGGACGTTCCCTGACTATATCCTGTCGGCGGACGGCACATTCATCCAGTATCGTGAAGCAAACATCGGCCAGACCGGCGCCGGTAACAACCCCACCGGGATAGGTACTTCGCCAGCTTGCGCGTGGACGTCTTGTTCGAACGGCGAGACGAGCGACGACGCGTACGCGGTTTCCTCCTCCGACGCGCAGGTCGTATCCTACAAGACCTTCGGTTTCAATATACCGGCCGGATCGACGATCAGTCGGGTCCGATTCGGCGTCGAGGTTTTCCAGACCGGTGCGGCGGACGAACGCCTCGATCTCATGACGCTCTCTTGGAACAGCGGAACGACCTATTGCGGGAACACATTCCTCATGATCCCTGTTACGTTCGACCCCAATGCCTACACGTGGTTCGACCAAACGACATGTACGTCGCACACGTGGTCCGCATCGGACTTTACGGGCGACCTAATTGCCTGGAAGGGAGTTCATACCAAGAACGGAGGCGTCAACCCGATCGACTTGGACGCGATGATCGTCGAAGTCGCCTATACTCCTCCGAGTTACAAGCTCGCCGTTCAGTATGACTGGTCGGGCGTCACCGCCGGCGCGGACTTCTACACCGTGAAAGTCAAAGGGTATCGCCAAGACGAGAACGTCAACGTGCAGGTCATGACGCCGCCCTCGACCTGGAACACTCGAATCACGATTTCGAACACCTCGAATACTCTTTACTCCTATGACCTGACGGCTTCCGAATTCAATTCTGGTGCGCCCTCCATCCGATTCGTCGATGCAGCGGGCGGGGATGGGACGGCGTCCGACCTCTGGGTCGATTATGCCGCCCTTGTCTCGACCACTTATTGGGATCGAGTCATTCTGATGCGAAGCACGAACGCGAGCGGTTCAACATGGGGCACCCAGATCACCCTGGCGTCGGGACGATCGGCGGACAGTCCGGTCCTCCTCGCGCGTGACTCGACAGAGCCTTCGATCGCCATCGACTCCGCCGGTTTCCTGCACGTGGCGTGGGCGGCTGCGAGCGGCGCAGGGAACCAGCAGACGATGAACCTCATCCGTTACTCGAAGACGACCGTCGCCTGGCCCACCCAAGCCCAACTGGGCTCGAGTGCGAACTGGGAGGCGGTGACGTCCGTCGATGACTCCGCTGCGGGGTTCATGCCGACCGTGTCGACGGACCAGGGCAACTACCCCCATGTCGCATGGAGCGGGTCGAGGACCAGCGGCACGGTGTATTACAAGAACAAGGCGGCCGGCACTTGGCGGGCGACGGTCTCGTGGGGCGCGACCTACACGGGCCACTCCGTGGACGTTTCCCCCCAGAACAACTACACGAGCCTCGTCCGGTACTACGAGTCGGGCACGAACCAGATCCAGTACACCGTCTGCAGGAACCTGGCGAGCAGCTTCTGCGACGCGGCGTCCGAGTTCACGACGTGGGACGGGAACCCAGGCGTCGACACCGTCGCGTCGACGGTCCTATCCGCGGGCTACCCCACCCTCGTGACGACGTGGGACACGAACGCGGACCTCTGGGTCGGCTACACAACCTCTGCCGGTGCGGCGATGGTCCGGTTCCTCGACTACCCCGCCGGGGGTTGGCAGCCAGCGGAGACGATCGACTCCCTTGGCGGGACGACGTTCGCGAGACTTTCCCTCGGGGCGGATCGAAACGGAAACCTCCTCGCGATGTACGTGAACATCGCGACGCCGCAGTTGTACTACAAGCTGAGGACTTCCGGAGTCTGGGACGCCTCGCGGACGGCCATTGACACGTCGTCCGAGTGGCCCGTTGTTGTGGTTCGAGCCCCCAACGACGCGATGTACGGTTCGCTCCTCGGTGGCGTGTACTGGAAGAGCTCCTCCTCCGAGACGTATTTCTTCCAGATTCCGGAATTCGGGGCACTGCTCACCCCGGCCCTCCTGGTGCTCATCCTCTTCACCGGTCGCAGACGCCTCCGAGGTCGTTCTGGGAGGCGTCGAGACCAACCAGGAACCGCCGGATCCCAAGGGCCCTCGGTCATGCTAGACGCACAAGGGGTGTGACGTGCGGGTCCGGACGGGCGTCGAAGGGTTTGATCCCATCGTGGGGGGCGGACTCCCGGAGGGGGCCAGCGTCATCCTTCAGGGCCCGCCGGGGAACGAGAAGGACCTCTTCGGCCAACAGTTCCTCGCGGAAGGCCTGAAGTCCGGCGAGGCCGTCGTGATCGTGATCTCGTCCCAGTCTCCGGACCAGTACGTGGAGTCCCTCGCTAAGCTTGGCGTGAACGTAAAGGAGGCGATCGCGGGGAACCGGATCAAGATCGTGGACTGGCACTCCTACAAGGAAAGGAACGTCGCCGGGGTGGAGGAGCTCGAGCACGTGATCCGGTGCTCCGTCGATCTCACGAACGTCGGGATCGCGTTGAGCCGGGCGCTGGGGACCCTCCCGCCGGGCGTCCGTCGGCGAGCCGTGCTCGAGGTGCTGTCCCCGGCCCTCCAGGTGTTCGAGGTGGACCAGGTGTACGCGTTCGCGCAGAGCAGCAAGGCGAAGCTTGCGCGGCACGAGTTCACCGCCCTCTTCCTCCTCGAGAAGGAAATGCACAGCCCGGCGACTGTCTCCAGCGTCTCCCAGCCGTTCGACGGCGTGATCGACATCGACCGCCGGCGGGAAGGGGACGCGATCGTCCGGAAGATCGGCGTCCTCTCGATGAAGGACACCGCGCCGGACGAGCGGTTCCACAAGTTCCTCACCCTCGCGGGGCGGGGGCTAATCATCAAGCCCGACGCGCCTTCAGGGGCCTTCGCGACGCCCCCCTCCGACACCGTGCCCGTCCGCACCGCAAAGCCGACGGAAGCGCCCCCCGCCGTCGTCGCTCCTCCGTCGGATCGGGCTGCGATGATCCTCAGGATCGCGGAGGAGCGGGTGCGGATCGACCCGAAGGATACGGACGCCCTCTTCGCGAAGGCCTCCGCCCTCGCTACGATGGGGGATCTCCGCGGGGCGATCGGGGCCCTCGACGCCCTTGTCGAGGCGAACGACACGTACCCGGGCCTCTGGGTCCTTCGAGCGAAGCTGTTCGCCCGCCTCGGGGATAAGGCGAGCGCCCGGGAGAATCGCCGGAAGTCCGAGGAAATCATGCGCCGGGAGGACCAGAAGGCCCGCTCCGGCGACACCGTGCCATGCCCCCTTTGCGAGGGCCCCGTCCCCGTGGACGCCCACGAGTGCCCGATCTGCGGCGCCCGTTTCATCGAGGAAGTCGGCCTCGCGGAGGAGCTCGACTCCCTGGGGAACGCGGCGATCCAGGAGAGGGTCGGAGAGGACCTCCATGTGGAGCCCGCGACGGGCAAGCCCGCGGACCGCAAGCCCGCCAAACCCGTCGACCGAGTCGTGGAGCCGAGGGTGCCCGCGTCGTCGGAACCGATCGGGCGCCGGGGGATGACGAACGGACTCGCGCGCGAAGCCCTTCGCGGCGGGATGGGACGCACCAACGGTCTTACGAACGGGCTGAAGGGACGGACGAACGGCCTGACGAACGGACTCAAGGGCCGCACGAACGGGCTCACGAACGGCCTCAAAGGCAGGACGAACGGACTGACGAACGGGCTCCGCGGCCGGACGAACGGACTGACGAACGGACTCAAGGGCCGGACGAATGGCGTGGGCCGCACGAACGGGCTCACGAACGGCCTCCAGGCAGCGGGCCGGACCAACGGACTGACGAACGATCTCGCCGCGCTCCGCCGCGGGATGACGAACGGGCTCACGAACGGGAACGGATTCACGAACGGTCTCGGGGCCGCCCGGTTCCATCGGGAATCGGCGATGGCCCGGTGGAAACTGTACGTGATCCCTCTCATCAGCGGGGCTCTGCTCCTCCTGCCCCTCCTCGGCCCCGCGAACCCCGCGGGTCCGATGTACCCGATCACAATCGACGGGAGCGTCGGGGACTGGAAGCCCGCGGCAATCGCGGCCCAGACCTCCAGGATGGGCCTGAATCCGAACGTGGACATCGTCCGCTTCGGCGTCGCCGACAACGTCGACTACCTCGCGTTCTTCGCGGAGGTGAACGGGACCGCTCTCCGAGGCGGGGATTCGCCTCCGACGATGGACACGTTCCGCTTCTTCATCGACGCGGACCGCGACGCGTCGACCGGGTACCGGGTTGGCGGATTGGGGGCGGACCGCCTCGTCGAGGTCTCGGGGTGGCACGGCACGGTGAACGCGAGCAGCCTCTCGGAATGGGACGCGAACCGGATTCCCTCGGACTGGCGGGGCTGGATCAAGGCGGCGTCCGTCACCGCGGCGGTGTCCGGGGGCCGGCTCGAGGCCCAGGTGGACTGGCTCACCCTCGTCTCCCTGAAGTCCCCCGTGTTCGTGGCCGCGTACTCCCAAGGATACGATGGCTCCACTGACGTCGCGGACTACGCGCTCAACTCTGCGGGGCCAAGCCTCTCGGTGTCCGAGACTCCGGTCGTCGCCGCCACGATCGGCGGGGCGAACGTCCCGCTCCTGCGGCTCGACCTCTCCACCTTCGGACAGGACGCCGGGCTCACCTCCCTCACGGTCACCCTCACCGGGTCCGCTCCGTTCAACGCGGTCACGAACCTCCGCCTCGTCGATACGAACGGGAGCCTCGTGGACCAGCGCATCCCGATGGCGCGACGGGTCACGTTCCAGATCGCATCCCGCGTGATTTCCCCCGGCGCCCCCTTGCAGCTGGTTGTCCTCGCCGATACGGTCTCGTCGAGCGGAGCGACGCTCGGCGCAATAGTCGCGGGCCCCGCGGACGTCGGCGCGCCGGGGGCCGCTGTCTCCGTTCGCCGGCTCCTTTCAGCGCAGGACGTTGGCTACCTCGGAGCCCCGCCTCTGAGTCCGAGGATCGACGGTGGGTTCGCGGAGTGGACGTCGCCGACGCCGGACCCTGCCCTCGACACCTCGGGGCCCGTCGATCCGAACGTCGACCTCACGGCATTCGGAACCCTCCCCACTGCGAACGAGACATTCTTCTTCGCCCAGGTCGCCGGCCGCTTCCTGGCGGGGACCTGGGTCCCGAAGGCGAACGAGCTCACCCCGGTCACCTCGCAATCCCCGCCCGACCAGGACCGGGACGGCGTGCCCGACGTCGTGGACCCGCTCCCGTACGACTTCAACAACGACGGTACCCCGGACTCGGAGACCTCGGGGGACTACGACGGGGACAACATCACCGACTATGGCCAGCCGGGAGGCACGGACATGTGGCTGAACACGACGATTCCCGCAACCTTCCCCGCCCCCTACCGGGGCCGACCCGTCCATCTGTACATCGGGCCCGCGGACGAACCGTGGCGGTCCCCAGACGACATCCTTCGCGTCTTCGTCGACTCCGACAACAGCACGGCCACCGGCTACGCGATCGGAGGGGTCGGGGCGGACCGGCTGATCGAAGTCTCTGGCTCCGGGGGACTCGTGCTGTCCTCGGGGATGTTCTCGTTCAGCGGCACGTATCCGGGACAGTGGAATTGGACCCGCCTCTCGAATCTATCCTATGCCCTCGGGTTCGACCGGCTCGAACTCGGGACCGCGAGCAGCGTCACACCGTCAGGCTCGCGAATCTACGTCGAGATTGGCGGGGCCCTCGGGACGAGGGACTCCACCGCGTCACAAATGCGAGGGACGAGGGGCGACGCACGAATCATGAGTGGGCGGGCCCCGTCCCAATCTTCGTTCAATGCGGCGCCTGACGCGCTCCCAAAGACGATGCCATGGAACACGGCAGCCACCGCGACCCGGGGAACCCTTCTCGACGGCAGCTCGAACGTGATCTCCACCCAGTACAATCAGCAGCGAAAGGTCGTGCGGGCAGGCGACGTCCCCATCGACTCCGCCTGTGACGCCTCGAACTCCGATGGTTGTTGGTACGCGGTGTTTTCCGACCAGTTCAACGAGACAGGAGCGACGGCGACCCCGAAGCCTCCAAAAATCCAGAACGGCGCATCTGTATTGGTCGCCGACACGTCTTCCCTCGACGTGACGATCACTTCGGTCGACCCGGCGAAGTCGTTCCTGACCTTTGGTCTCGCCTTCGACGGGTCGGACTCGGGAGACACGCAGGTGTCCGGGAAAATCCTCGACGCCATGACCCTGCGGTTTCAACGAGACCTGTCGTCCAGCGGGCCAAGCGCACCCGCAATCACGATCGAGTGGTATGTGGCCGAGTTCCCGAGCGGCGTGTCGGTCCAGCGGGGGACCCAGACCATGACCGCCGCATCGGTCAATGTCGCGATCTCCGCGGTCAACATGGCGCACAGCTTCCCCCTCGTGACGTACCGGAAATCCGGATTGGCGTACGGAGCGGATGATTTCCTGAAGGCGAAGATTACGACCGCCACGAACCTGCAGCTTTCGCTCGATAGCGTGTCTGTGTTCGACGGGGTCGCCGAATGGCAGGTCGTCGAGTACACGTACGCGTCCATCCAGACGGGAGATATCGCGTTCGCCACGACCGACGCGACTCGGACCGCTTCGGTGAGCACCGTCGACACGACAAGGACATGGCTCCTGTTCAGCTACTCATCCCCGGACGGCACGACCGCGAACATGGGCCAGAAGATGGTTCGGGGGGTCGTGACGAACGCCACCGCGCTGACATTCGACCGCGACCAAACGGGGCAGACGCTCGCGCTCACGTGGTATCTCGTCACGTTCACGGACGATACCCGGGTCCAGGGCGGGACCGCCTCCTTCTCCACGGCCACGACGCAGGTTGACGCTACGATTAGCACTGTGGACACCACGAGGGCGATTGCCGTCGCCGGGGCCTACCACCACGCGGGTGGAAGGACTCCCTACAACTCGGACGACAACCCCGGGACCGGGACCGCAACGCTCGACCTGACGACAGCGACGAACCTCCGAATCACCCGAGGTCTTACCGGCGGCCAGACGGCGAACATCGGTTGGTTCGTCGTCGAGTTCGGGACCGTCATCACCGGCAGTCGGATCGCCGGGACGTTCCCGACGGACATCTTGTCCGAGGATGGGGTGTTCGTCCAGTACCGAGAGGCCGTCCCGTACGCCGACGCGGCGATCGCGTACCGGTCGAACACAGGAACCAACACGGTCAGCAGTCCGAAGACCCGACTGTGGGACGCCTCATCGTGGATCCGAGGGTGA
>Ga0209160_1003284_pt1 | contig 13223 bp, 6 predicted proteins | sample GraSoiAngelo_153_FD_186167 | JGI IMG/M metagenome (GOLD analysis project Ga0209160, IMG submission 186167) | Grasslands soil microbial communities from the Angelo Coastal Reserve, California, USA - 14_1009_12_40cm (SPAdes) (version 2) | ecosystem: Environmental > Terrestrial > Soil > Grasslands ...
CCGCTCCTCCGCCGGTAAGTTCCTTATCGCAGACGTCGGGCCACTATTTTCCACAGAGCCCGGGATTTTCACAGAGTATAGTTCAGCGAAACTGCAAAAGGGCGCTTGACGCAATCAGAGAAACTGCTATACTTCACCCCGTCCGGCTAATACGAGAATCAGGGGACGATGCATTTTGTCGAGCCCTCTCGGGGCTCGAAGTGAGGCTAGTTACGAATACCGGATAATATTCAGTCGAGCATCGCGCGAAGCCGCTTGCGCTCTGATGTGCAGGCGGATTGGCCCGGCGCTCGACGCCGGGTTTTTTATTTTCGGTTCGAAAAGTTTTCGGACGTTCCGCCGGGCGCGGAACGCTCTGGGCGTACCCAGGGCCGAAGCTCTTTGACAACTGAAGAAGCTGGCAAAACGCGGAGCAATTCGCCCCGATTTCAATCGGGGAGAATTGTGACGCGTGTAGTCCGCAAGTTCTGCTCGAGAGAGCGAATTGTGGAAAGGCGAATTATCCGCACGGAACTTCGCGAAAGCAATTTCGCGGCGGCGACGTGCCGGGTAAGTTTTATGGTCAAGCTACTAAGGGCGTATGGTGGATGCCTTGGCGCCAGAAGGCGATGAAGGACGTGGCTAGCTGCGATAAGCCTCGGGGAGCCGCAAGCAGGCTTTGATCCGGGGATTTCCGAATGGGGAAACCCATGCCGGTAAAACCGGCATACGGCCCGCTGAATATATAGGCGGGTGCGAGCTAACCCAGGGAAGTGAACCATCTCAGTACCTGGAGGAAAATAAATCAACAGAGATTCCGAAAGTAGCGGCGAGCGAAATCGGAACAGCCTAAACCGTCGTGCTTGCACGGCGGGGTTGCAGGACCGCGTGAGTAGAGTTACCAATCCGGAGGCTAGGTGAACCTGCTGGAAAGCGGGGCCACAGAGTGTGATAGCCACGTAACCGAAAGCTTACCGGACTCGAAGCGGTATCCTAAGTACTACGGGACACGTGAAATCCCGTGGGAACCCGGGGAGACCACTCTCCAAGGCTAAATACTCTCTGGCGACCGATAGTGAACCAGTACCGTGAGGGAAAGGCGAAAAGCACCCCTGCGAGGGGAGTGAAATAGAACCTGAAACCATATGCCTACAAGCAGTCGGAGGGTGATCTCCGACCTTCGGGTCGGAGCCGCCTGACGGCGTGCCTCTTGCTTAATGAGCCGGCTAGTTACTCTCACAGGCGAGGTTAAGCGTAAGCGAGCCGTAGCGAAAGCGAGTCCGAATAGGGCGCATAGTCTGTGGGAATAGACGCGAAGCGGGATGATCTACCCTTGGCCAGGCTGAAGGCGGCTTAACCGCTGCTGGAGGGCCGAACGGGTGTTAGTTGAAAATAGCTCCGATGAGCTGAGGGTAGGGGTGAAAGGCTAATCAAATTCCGTGATAGCTCGTTCTCCCCGAAATGCCTTTAGGGGCAGCCTCATGTGATCTGCCGCGGCGGTAGAGCACTGAATGGACTAGGGACCAACCAAGGTTACCGAATCCAATCAAACTGCGAATGCCGCGGACAGCAACATGGGAGTGAGACTACGAGGGATAAGCTTCGTGGTCGAGAGGGAAAGAACCCAGACCGCCAGCTAAGGTCCCCAACTGCAGGCTAAGTGGGAAAGGAAGTGTGATCGCTCAGACAGCCAGGAGGTTGGCTTAGAAGCAGCCATCCTTTAAAGAAAGCGTAACAGCTCACTGGTCAAGCGATCATGCACCGACAATCCAACGGGGCTTAAGCCTGCGACCGAAGCTGCGGAATTGTGTGGCGCAAGCCGCACATTTGGTAGGGGAGCATTCTGTGGAGTCTGAAGGCAGACCGAGAGGACTGCTCAACGCCACGGAAGAGACCCTGCCGGCATAAGTAGCGATAAACACGATGAGAACTCGTGTCGCCGAAAGTCTACGGTTTCCTGAGGAAGGTTAATCCGCTCAGGGTTAGGCGGGTCCTAAGGCCAGGCCGAGAGGCGTAGCTGATGGATAGCAGGTCAACATTCCTGCCCCACCTAGCGGGCGTTATTACGATGGGGTGACGCAGAAGGATAGAGGAGTCGGGAGATGGATTTCCCGATGGCCCTGTGTAAGCCGGATCGCGCCGGAAAATCCACGCGGTCATTCAACGGTCAGACAGGTCCCCAGGCCACACGGCCACAAAGTCCTTGATTTCACGCTGCCAGGAAAAACCTCTAAGGAGTCCGCAAGGTGCCCGTACCACAAACCGACACAGGTAGACGAGGATAATCTCCACAGGCGCTCGAGAGAACACTCGCTCAGGAACTAGGCACATTAGCCCCGTAACTTCGGGAGAAGGGGTGCCGCACTAGGGTTTATAGCCCGAAGCGGCCGCAGTGAAACGCGCTCTGCGACTGTTTAACAAAAACACAGCTCTCTGCAAAGTCGAATACGACGTATAGGGGGTGACGCCTGCCCGGTGCCGGAAGGTTAAAGCGAGGGCTCAGCCGCCGCAAGGCAGCGAAGGCCTGAACTGAAGCCCCGGTGAACGGCGGCCGTAACTATAACGGTCCTAAGGTAGCGAAATTCCTTGTCGGGTAAGTTCCGACCTGCACGAATGGCGTAACGATAGAGCGACTGTCTTGGCGAGTGACTCGGCGAATTTGTGGTTCCGGTGAAGACGCCGGATGCCCGCATCTAGACGGAAAGACCCCGTGCACCTTTACTGCACTCTGGTCATGATTAACGGGAGGATCTGCGTAGCATAGGTGGGAGCCTATGAACCTCGGCTTTCGGGCCGGGGGGAGGCGCCGGTGAAATACCACCCTGATTCTTCTGTCGGTCTAACTTACGGCCCTTGACGGGTCGGAGGACATGGCCAGACGGGTAGTTTGACTGGGGCGGTCGCCTCCTAAAATGTAACGGAGGCGCCCAAAGCTCGGCTCAGGCGGATTGGAAACCCGCTGTGGAGTGCAAGAGCATAAGCCGGGTTAACTGCGAGACACACACGTCGAGCAGGAGCGAAAGCTGGGTCTAGTGATCCGGTGGTCCCGCGTGGAAGGGCCATCGCTCAACGGATAAAAGGTACGCCGGGGATAACAGGCTGATCTAAGCCAAGAGTTCACATCGACGCTTAGGTTTGGCACCTCGATGTCGGCTCATCGCATCCTGGGGCTGTAGAAGGTCCCAAGGGTTAGGCTGTTCGCCTATTAAAGCGGTACGTGAGCTGGGTTCAGAACGTCGCGAGACAGTTCGGTCCCTATCTGGTGTGGGCGCAGGAGACTTGAGGGGAGTTGTCCCTAGTACGAGAGGACCGGGATGAACGGACCACTTGTGTACGAGTTGTCCCGCCAGGGGCATTGCTCGGTAGCGAAGTCCGGACGAGATAATTGCTGAATGCATCTAAGCAAGAAACTCACCCCGAGATAAGGTCTCCCAACGCCGCTACGGCGGCGTAAGAAGGCCGGTCGAAGACTACGACCTTGATAGGCGGGAGGTGGAAGCGCAGTAATGCGTGTAGCTTACCCGTACTAATCGGCCGTTCGGCTTGACCATAAAACTTTCCCAGCACGTCATCAGCAAGACGTGCGGATGCTCTCGTAGAGCAATTGCGGACGTCAGCTTCTTCAGTTTGTCGATGCTAGCTCGTTGGAGGCGTTTTACAGCCTCCAGAGCTGGCATCCAGAGTTTCTGGTGGTCATACCGCGGGGGTCACACCCGTTCCCATCCCGAACACGGAAGTTAAGCCCCGCAGGGCCGATGATACTGCACGGGTAACTGTGTGGGAACGTAGGTCGCCGCCAGGATAAACAACGAAGGCCGAAGCAGCTTTTTACTGCTTCGGCCTTTTCTTATTTCAGATGGCTTTTTGTTAGTGCGGCGTAACTTATTTCTCGAAGCTGACGAAATCGCCGTTATCGGCGCAAACTTGCTCGGCAATGGTCCAATCCGGATGCAGTTGGAACTGCAGGTGCACATTCCACGGCGTAGCCAATGCCTTCGGGTCTTCCATACTGACATCCAGTTCCAGGTCATTCAGGTTCACACGCTGGAAGCGCTCGATAACGTGCAACTGATCGCTATGGCTATGGCCGATGCGATCGAGCCACGTCTTCTCATTGAACCCGACTGTGTCCACAACGAAGGTGTCGCCTTCCCAATGGCCGATCGAATCACCCATGTAAGTAGGAGTGACATCGTCGGGATGTTTGCGCCCGTCGGTGAAGATATGGCGGGCCGTGTGGTCATATTCGTAGAGAAAGATGACCTCTTTCGGAGTTTGCACAATTTGCAACGGAAACGGCTGAAGATAAATTCTTGGAACGCCGGGAGGGAAGCACTTCGTGATGACCGGATCGTTTGTTTCTTGCAGGGTGTATTGTCCCCCATTCGAGGACTTCTGGAGTTTGTATTGTTGTTCGCCCCAAGCGGTCATATTGGGGTCCACGCGGCCAAAGCCACCCTGCCCACCGCCACCCCGCATATTCCAGACTCCGGTCAGGTCGTGAGCATCGTGAGGCGGCCCCGCGATGGGCCCCGACGGTCTCCCACGCCCTTGCTGAGGGGGATTGCCTGCCGGCTGATTACCTTGCCTGGGCCGCTGGCCGGCTGGTGAATTCTGCGCGGTCGCAGGCATACCCAAGACGAATACCGCGACCCATAAGAAGGTGCCACACACGAAAGCCGTTCGCATTATTGAAACTCCTTGGATCGCTGGCGCGCCCCGCTGCGGGGTTTAAGCGCATTTTCAATTATCGCCGCCGCCGCCCAGCGAGACTTCCTGGCCGTCTTTGGTAATTTTCCGGATCCACATCGTCGTAGAGCCGCTCTTTGCTGGTCCGCCGGCCAGGGTGACTTGATCACCGGGCTTGAGCGTGCTCTTGGTCCACCCGGCTCGGGCGAGGTGGTTCGGGCTGGTGAGTTCGCCTTCCCATTTCTCGACCTTACCCGAGGGGTCCTTTACGTCCATGGATATAAGCACGTGAGGATTAACAAACTGAAAGTCCGTGATTGTCCCGGTGACCGAAACGGTTTTCGACATGTCGTAAGCGGCCGATCCGTGATGTGCGAAAGCAGATCCTGAAAGGATGAACAAAACGCCGAGCGAGATGAGAGACAAGGTCAACGTCTTCCGCATGTGAGCTACACCTCCAGCCAACTTGTGAAGTCTCGCATTAGGCCCTGGGCATGTCAACCGCTGACACCCAGTCAGCCGTGTTAAATTAATGTTAAGAAGAGGCTTATGGGCGTTGTACTCGCCCCGAGCCAGCAAAAACTCTACCATTCGCCCCCGAGCCTCGGCGTTAATCGGCTCGAATCACGGCCCCTTCTTGGCCGCAGCTGAGCCGCAAAGTGTCTTATGTTCCGTGAAAGAAATCGCGCAAACGCTGCGCGCCCTCCTGGAACTCAGCTTCGTGCACAATCAGGCTGACCACCAGGAAGCCATCGCGTGGGAAATCGAAGAAATGCCCCGGGTGCACCAGCAGATCGCGGGTTTCTAACAGCGCGATCGCGAGATCCTCATCCGAACGGGTGGCCGGTACACACAGCACGGCGTACCATCCTCCCTCGCGTCTCAGGCGATCGACAGAGCCTGCTTCCCGCAACAATTTGTCGAGAACACCCAGATTCGAGCAGAGCCGCTGCCGCATTTGCATTTGCAGATTGCCACGCATGGCTAACATTTCGGCCAAAGCAAGCTGCCCTGGCGTGCTCGGCGACAGATACGTATCGCCGATCAACTCCAGCCGCTGCATGGCCCGGCGGGCCAGTGCTTCCGGTCCGCTCACGATTAGCCATCCGAGCTTCATCTGCGGGAGCAGGGAAATTTTGGATAGGCCGCTCAGCGTAAACGTCAGCGCCGGGGAATCGAATGCGAAACTGCAGCGCAATTCCGTGCCCTCCGCATAGTCCAGGAAAACCTCGTCGGCAATGATGGCCAGATCACGGCGCGCGCAGATTTCGGCCAGCTCTAGCGCTTCTTCTCTCTTGATGAAAGAGCCTGTCGGATTGTTGGGATGCACGACCATTACGGCTCTCGAGCGCTCCGTCAACGCCGCAGAGAGCCCCGGAAAATCAACTTGCCAGCCCTGGTGGTAAACGAGCGGGTAAGGCACGGGGCGAATGTCAGCAAGATCGGCCAGATATTCAAAGAGGGGATAGCTCGGCGCAGGCACCAGGACTTCATCTCCTACTTCGCAGAGCAGGCGAAAGACGTAGTTATAGGCCTCGCTTGTGCCGGAGGTAATGACAATGCGTTCCGGGTTAACACATGTCTCTCTCCCGAGAAATCCAGGCCGCCCGCGGTAATAGTCCGCTATCGCTTCACGAGCCTGGGGCAAACCCTGGCTCTCGGGCTCATAACGCAGCATGCGGCGATTATTCAGGGCGGCAAAAAGCTGCTCTTCCGGATAGCGGAAGCCGCAGGTCGTAGGGTTGGAATTCGTCAGGTCAAGCAGTGGCTTGCCGCGGCGCCGATGCTCTTCGAGAGCAGTTGCGAAGCGATTCGGTTCCAGACGCCAATTTGTTCGCGACGCAAACATGCATTCGCAAAGCGATCGCGGATATCTATATCATGGCCGCACGGAACCCGCGGTTAGTACGGGACAGCGACGGCAAGCAAGATGCCAAAGCCATTCATCCGGAATACAATTGCTAATTCGCCTTCTCGTGTGTCACCATCTCGTCGCACTCAATCTTGCCGTCCCGCAGGTGGATGATCCGATCAGCGTGTTCTGCGATCTGGTGCTCGTGCGTAATCAATATAATGCTGTTCTTTTGCTGATGCAGGCGCGCAAACAAAGCCATGATCTCTTCCCCAGTGCGCGTGTCGAGATTTCCCGTGGGCTCATCGGCGAGCAGGATCGAAGGCGAATTCACCAGGGCTCGCGCGATGGCCACGCGTTGTCGCTGACCGCCGGAAAGTTCGCTCGGCCTGTGCATCATGCGACTCCCCAACTCCACCGCTTCCAGCGCGCGCTTGGCCCGCTCCTGCCGCTCCTCGGCCGTCATTCCCTTATAAATCATGGGCAATTCCACATTGTGCAGGGCAGTAGCTCGGGGCAATAGATTGAACGTCTGGAAAATAAACCCGATCTCTTGATTGCGAATTCGGGCCAATTGATCTTCGTCAAGATCGCTTACCAGTCTGCCTGCGAGCCAATACTTGCCGCTTGTAGGCATGTCCAGGCAGCCGATCAAATTCATGAGTGTCGATTTTCCTGAACCCGAAGGCCCCATGATGGCGACGTATTCGCCACGATGAATCGATAAGTCCACGCCTCGCAAAGCGTGCACTGTCTCCGCGCCCATTTCGTAAATTTTTGTGAGATTCTCGGTCTTAATCGCCAGATGTCGGTCCAGCACATCGTCATGAAAAGAAGTGGGAACCGCCGAGCTGACGGCCATTAAGATCGCCCCGAAGGTCGCAGGGATTCGACCATCGGATCGTGCAAACCCACGAATTCCAATGCCCCTCCGACGCTTTCTCGATTTCGTCCGATTGTACGGCTCACCATGGGCTCATTCTAACAGTATTCGCTCGCCGATATCTGCCGTGCAGGTCAACCAGTTTCGCAGGGGAGTATTTCCCCGGCCCTACAGAACGTCAAGCTGCCATGGCCTAATGGTCATCCGCTGGGAGGCGAAAAATGGATTGACTTAGAGGGTTCCGACCCCTCCGCCGTCAGGCAACCCCCGGACGCGCCTAATGCTCTGAAGAGATTAAAGTATGGTCCTGAAAGCGGGATTCTCTCGTTGACGGGCGCTACACTCTGGGACTAGAATTTCAACTCTGCCTAGAAGAGGCATACTCGATGAAGAAGTCTGAGCATTTCCGGGTTTCCATTTTGGGAAGTACTGTGTTTCTGCTGGGCTCCTGGGCCATTCCTGGCCTGGCGCAAGGTCAACCGGCCAACCCGCCGCAATCATCTCCCAGCCAGCCATCAGACCAAAAGCAAGACAACAACAAGAAAAAGATTAATGAGAAGCAGGTCCTCAAGGAACTAGCCACGCCTTACAAAAAGTGGCTGAACGAGGATGTCGTCTTCATCATTACAGATACCGAGCGCAAAGCCTTTCTCGCATTGCAAACGAACGAAGAACGTGAGCAATTCATCGAGCAGTTCTGGCAACGGCGCAATCCCGATCCAGATTCGGTCGATAATCCGGTGAAGGAAGAGCATTATCGCCGCATCGCTTATGCCAACGAGCATTTTGCGTCCGGTATTGCCGGCTGGAGGACCGATCGCGGCCGCATTTACATCATGTACGGTAAGCCCGACACGCTCGAAAGCCACACGCAGGGGGAGAACTACGAGCGCCCGCTGGATCAGGGTGGCGGTGAAACCAAGACCTATGCCTTCGAAGATTGGACCTACCACTATATTGAGGGCATTGGCGAGAACGTAGAGTTGGAATTTGTGGATCCCAGCGGCACTGGCGAGTTCCGCCTGACCACCGACCCCTCGGAAAAAGATGCTTTGCTTTATGTCCCCGGAGCCGGCTTGACTCTTGCCGAGCAGGAGGGAATGTCCTCCAAAGCGGCCCGGTTCACGAATACGGATGGAACGCACATGGCGCCTTCGCCCTACGGGGCACGGAACTCCAATCTCGATGAATTTAGCCGCCTCGAACTGGAGGCTAAGATTTGGCAGCCGCCGGCGGTGAAATTCAAAGATCTCGAGGCAGTGGTATCGTCGCGTATCGTTCGGGACCAGATCAAGTTTGACTACCGCTTCGATTTCTTGCGCGTCGCCGGCGATACAGTCCTGGTGCCGATAACGCTGCAGATTCCCAATAATCAGTTGAGCTTTCAGAGTAAGGATGGGGTGCATACGGCCACGCTCAACCTCTTTGCCCGCGTGAGTTCCCTGAGCGGGCGCACGGTGCAAACGTTTGAAGATACGATCCGCCGTGACTTCCCCGATTCGCTTTTGCAGGGCTCGCTGCGCTCCGCCTCGATTTATCAGAAGGCCGTTCCGCTGCGCCCCGGCCTTTATCGCCTGGACATGGTCCTTAAAGATACGACGAGCAATAACATCGGCGTGGTAAACACGCGCCTTGCGGTGCCGCCCTTTGACGACGACAAGCTGCAGGCCAGCACCCTAATCCTGGCCGATGAGATCTCCCCGGTGGCGGCCAAGGATATCGGTCTGGGCATGTTTGTGATCGGCTCGATGAAGGTCCGGCCGAAGTTGGACCACAGTTTCAGCGCCGCTCAGCCGATCGGGGTTTATTTCCAGATTTATAACCTGAAGATTGACGACAAAACGCACAAGAACAATGCCTCCGTCGAGATCCAGATCTTTCAGGGCGACCAAGCGATCAAGCACGTAGTGCAAAGCTCTGAACAATTGCACCAATCCGGCGAACAAATGACGGTGCAGGAATCGGTGCCGGCCCAGACCTTGGCGCCCGGGAAATATCGGATCGAGATCAAGACGACGGATGCCGTAGCCAATCAAACCATCGCCCGGTCGGCGGACTTTACCGTTACGCCTCCACCCAACGGGAAGATTGCGGCGCAAACTTCTTCCGTGAGGTGATCAGTGAAATTGCGGTGGACTGCGGCCTTCTTTTTTTTCGGGTTCTTCCTCTTCGCTGCCTCGCCCCTCGCCGCGCATAATTTCGGCAAGTTAACGGGTATCGTGGCCGATCCGGCCGGCAACCCGCAAATGGGCGCCGCCGTCTGGTTGACGCCGGAATCCGCCGGCGGCCGGGCTATTGAACTGCTTACCGACGAAAACGGAATCTTTGTAAGTCAAAGACTCCGCCCCGGACTGTACTCGGTTAAGGTCACCCTCGCCGGATTCATGCCCTCGATTCAATACCACGTCAGCGTCGGCGCGAATGTGAATACGTCGCTCCATGTCGAACTCGATTCCATCTTTGCCTCGCTCGATCAACTACGCCGGAAATCGCCCAAGCCTGCTGAACCCGATGACTGGAAGTGGGTTCTACGCACCTCGAGTTCTTCGCGCCCTGTGCTGCAGCTGCGGGATGGCACGGTCGTCATTGCCAACAACGCAGACGCCGAAAAAGATGCTCCGCCCCGTATCGGCCTGGAGTTGAACAACGGATCGGTTCGGCCCGGTTCTTCCTCCGCACGGCCTGGATACATGGGCACGGCCGTCTCTTACGATCAGAGCCTAGGGAAGGCGGGCAGGCTGCTGATGGCAGGGGAAGTCAATTACGACCAGGCGCTTTCCGGAGTATTTGGCGGCTCGGTGGCAAGCATCTGGCTGCCCCGTGGCAAGTTCGGAGAAGGACCGGAAACCACCCTTACCGTGCGTCAGGTCCGGCTCGGCGACCAGGGCAGATCCATCCGTGCCATGCGCTTTGAGCATTCCGAACAAATTGCTTTGGCTGATCATGTAGTCCTGGAATATGGGGGCGAATATCTCTCGGGCGGTTTTGTTGGAGCACTGACTTCATCCTTGCGACCGCACGCCCGCTTGGGCATGCGGCTCTCGCCTCGTTGGAACGCGGCGTTTTTGGTCGAGACAGACGCTGACGCGTACGGTCTGCGCGCGCGTCCACAGAGTTCTGAAGAAGAACCAGCCATCGACGCGTTGCAGACGGGACCGACATTCATCTGGGCCAATGGGCGTCCGATCTTGAATGGCGGGTGGCACGAGGAATTTGCGGTCCGGCATGACTTGGGAGCGCGTGGCGAGATTGAGAGCGCCTTATTTCGCGATGACTCGAGGCACCAAGCCGTGTATGGCACGGTAATGGGAACATCGGGCTACTATTCACCGGTCGGCTATCTTCCTGGGCCGTTTGCAAACGATGCTGGAGTTGCCGGCTTCTGGGGTACCCGGGTGGTTTATCGAGAGAAGCTCGCCGATAGCCTGGAAGTGGCCGGTGTCTATGCCTGGGCCGGCGCACTGGCTCCCGACAATCAATTTGCACCCCTCTCGGACCTGCGAGAAATGCTGCAAACCACTTACCGCCACAGCGTAGCCGCGCGCGTCGCGGGAAAGGTTCCTAAATCGAAAACCCAATTCGCGGCCAGCTATAAGTGGATAAATGGGACCGTGGTGACCCGCCAGGACCTCTATAGCGAATCCGCTATGGCGATAGATCCTAACCTGAGCCTTTCGATCAGGCAGCCGCTGCCCTCGTTCATGATGGCTGGGCACTGGGAAGCCTTGGCCGATTTCCGTAACATGCTGTCACAGGGGTATGTTTCTCTTGAAGGTCTGGACGGGCGCATGCTTATCATGCCGGTCGAGCGTTCGTTTCGGGGTGGAGTAAGTTTCCAGTTTTAATCAGGACTACGGAAAAGAGTAAGTTCCTACCAAAAACTGTATGCCCGTGGAAAACCACGCCCCGGTGTCGCCCATGAGCTTGTCTTTAATGGCCTTAAGGATTTTCAAAATCCGTATGCCACGGTATAGAACGTGCTACCTTTTTAGGCAGTGTTTCTGAGCCAGCGTAACGATAAGCGACAATTATGACTGAGGACAGCCAAAGCGTTGGGGCCCGGCTGAGCGCAATTGTTCTTGGGCTGCTCGCCATCGCGGCCATTACCTTCTTTATTATTAATTTCCAGCAGCGCCTTTCGTTTGACGTGCCAGACGATGGTGTCTCCTGGGTCGATAGCGAACAGGGTGTTGAGGCAATCTTCGTGGCGCCTAATTCCCCGGCCGAGCGGGCGGGGATACGGTCGGGTGATGTCCTCATCTCAATCGACGGCCAAGCCGTAGGTCGCGCCGTCGACGTCACCAAACGGCTCTGGGCATTAGGAATATGGTCACAGGCGCACTACCAAGTCTCACGCCAAGACGGCAGGGTCGAGACGAGCCTGGTCACAGCACCGGGCCCTAAACCTCTGTCCATTGAAAACTATCTCCGCGTCGTGGGCTTGCTTTATCTGTTCATTGGCTTATTCATTTTCGTGCGCCGCTGGAACGCCGCACGCGCAGTCCACTTTTATATGTTTTGCCTCGCCTCATTTGTACTTTGCTCGTTCCATTACACCGGCAAGCTGAATCCGTTCGACTGGGAAGTCTACTGGGCGAAACTTGCTGCGCTCCTCGCCGCGCCCGCGCTCTTAGTCCACTTTGCGCTAGTTTTCCCGGAAAGAAGCATCGCCCGCCGCATCACTCACCGCATCTTGCTCTTGACTTGTTACTTGCCGGCAATCGCCTTACTGGTGGTGCATATCTACGTAGCCATCGGCGCCGCGGGCTTCGCTTCCTCCCTCCCTGCGCGCATTGCGCTCGATCAACTGGAGCTGGGATATCTGGGGGCTTACTTCCTGATAGCCGCGGCGATTTTTCTCCGCAGTTATTGGCGGGCGCCCAACGGTCTGCTGCGCCAGCAGTTGAAATGGATCACGGGCGGCACCGTGGCCGGCATTTTGCCGTTCGCCGCGCTTTACATTCTGCCTTTCTCCTTGGGAGCTATCCCGCGCCAGTGGATGAATTTATCCGCGCTCTCTTTGGCGCTGATCCCCCTGTGCTTCGCCTACGCCATCGTGCGTTATCGCCTGATGGACGTCGACATTATCTTCAAGCGCGGATTAGCTTACACCGCGGCTACGGGCGCTGTCGTGGCGGTCTATATTGCGCTCGTCGCCGTCATCGGTGGGCTGTTTCACACGGCCTGGCCGAGCGGGTTGCTGGGCGAAATCATTGCCATCGTAGTCGCCGCGTTCCTGTTCCAGCCTTTCCGCGATTGGACCCAGGCTCGTCTTGATCGCTTTTTCTATCGTGACCGCTTGAACTACCGGCGCACCTTGATCGAATTCGGGCGCACGCTAACCAACGAGGTTCGCCTCGAACCCATGCTCGCTTCGGTTATGGATCGCCTCTCGCAAACTCTGCTGGTGGACCGCCTGGCGGTCTTCCTCGACGACTCTTCCCAGCCCGGCCGTTATCGCTTGGCCGGCTTCCGTGGTTCGCGCATTTCCAAATCAGGGGCCGAGGCGCTGGATTTGAGTTTCCTCTCGCCCGAGCGGCCCGAATTCGCCCGCGGCTATCTCTTCCACGATTCCGCTCGCGCGGCGCGCGAGGAGAGCGGGTCCGTGCGGCGCGCGCTTGAGCAGCTGGATCTTACTTACTTTGTGCCTTGCCGCATTCATGAACGCACGGTTGGCATTCTTGGCTTGGGCAAGACCATCGACGGTGATTTCCTCACCAGTGAAGATGTCGAACTGGTCCTTACGATCGCCGGCTACTTGGCCGTGGCGCTCGATAATGCCCAGCTTTATTCCTCGCTCGAACAAAAGGCGCAGCAGAT
>Ga0209160_1003287_pt1 | contig 13218 bp, 13 predicted proteins | sample GraSoiAngelo_153_FD_186167 | JGI IMG/M metagenome (GOLD analysis project Ga0209160, IMG submission 186167) | Grasslands soil microbial communities from the Angelo Coastal Reserve, California, USA - 14_1009_12_40cm (SPAdes) (version 2) | ecosystem: Environmental > Terrestrial > Soil > Grasslands ...
GGTTCGATGCAGACCGTGCAGGCGGCTCCGCGGTGACGCGATGACCCCCCGCGTCGGTGACCGAGACGATTGCGAACCGTGGCTCGACCGCCTCGCTGTAGGTCAGGAGGACGCGAGCGGGCGGGCTGCTCACGATGACACTCGCCGACGGCGACGTCCGGAGGAGCGCGGCATGCGCCCACGCGGCCGCCGGCAGTGCGAGTGCGAGTGCGGCCACGACAACGACTGCGCGAGCAGCCCGCCCGAAGCTCACGCCAGCGATCTCCTGCCGCCGACGAGCCCGACGACCCCGACGACGAGCGCGACCCCCGCCACGATCAGCGCGACGATCCCGAGCGTGGAGCTCGAGCCGCCGCCGCCGAGCGAGCTCTTCGCCTCGAGGCGCGGCGAGGGCGTGTCCGAAGACTCCGGCCCCGACCAGTCGACGACCTCCCCGTCGGAGTACATCTGCCTGACGGTGAACAGATAGCTCTTCGATCCGTTCGTGGCGGCGTTGAAGCCGAACACAGAGTCTTCGCCGGTCGGAACCTTCCCACCCGTCCACGTCACCTTCGTGACCACGGCGTTGTCGCCGGAGCCGGTCGACTGCACCTGCCGTTTCCAGCCGGGAGTCGGCTGGAACGAGTCGATCGCGAAGCCGCTCGGCGGCGTCAGCTCGATCGACGTCGTCGACGCGTTCTCCTTCTCCGTCGGCACCGAGAGCGTGAAGAACTGAAGCGTCTTCGCGAGCACGACGTTCGGCGTGACGACGGCGTGTGCAGACGCGGCCGCCGGTAGTGCGAGCGCTGCGACCGCTGCCGCGGCCAGCGCACGGTGGAAACTCATAGACGTCGTTCCTTTCGTCGGGAGGCGGAACCCGCCGCCTCGGCTCACCGGACGACGGCGAGCGCGGGCGGTCCGCGTGCGCGCAACCGCTGCGTCGCGTGCCGCGGTTGCGCATCGGTGGCCGACGCCGAAACGAGAACGGCCGAGATCGGAAGCTCGAGACGGCGCTGCGTCAGCGCGCGCACCGTTCTGCGCATCCATCGAATCAGGTGGGTCGCGGCGGCGACAACCGCCGCGGCGACGAGCGACAGCGCGGCGAGCAACGGCAGCGCGTCCCGGTGGACGGGGCCGACGAGACAGTGGAGGCCGTGAAACCCGAGACCCGCGCGCCAGTGCAGGTACGACTCGAGCGCGTCGAACACGCCACAACTCGCGGCGAAGAGCAGGAAGGCCGAGCCGAGCACTCGGACGGGCCGGATCGGCTCCGGTGTGGGGCCGCCCGCCAGCAGGTGCCGCTCGCGCACGCCGAGCGCGGCCAGCCAGACGATCGTCGCGGCGGCCGCGAGCGCTCCCAGCAGTGCAACGATCGCCGTGACGACGAGACCCGGGCCGCCGACGGCCTGTTCCAGCGTCGTCCCGACGAGCGTGGGCCGCGGTGCCAGCTGGTAGGCGAGCGTGCGCGCGGCCAGCACCACGAGCGCGCACACCGTGACCCAGATGAGCGCCCGGAGTCTCATCGCACCCGCAGTGTGAAGGGCGCTGTGAGCACTGTCCCGCCGGCCTTGCACTGCAGGAAGAGCCGCCACGTTCCCGATTGTGGCAGGAGCACGCCGACGCTCAGACGCCCGGGCGTCGACGAGTGGCCGCTGATGCGCGTGGCACCGAACGCTCCGGCACAGGCCGGTGTGTTTGCGCCGCACACATGCGTGTGGAAGTACGACAGCGTCCCTGCTCGGAAGAAGATCGCGTGCGCAAGCGCCCCGAACCACGGCGTGAACCGGGCGGGGCGGCCGCCTGCATCGGCGACGGTCACGGTCAGGAACGCCGACTGGATCGCGCGCAGCTTGGGCTTCCCGTGGATGGTGATGCGGTAGCCGCCGACGTCGACCGAGGGCGCGAACGGCGGGATCGGCGGCGGGTTGTACGCCCCGGCGACCTCGATCGTCCTGAACAGCTGGAAGTTCCTCTGCGGACCGCTCGCCGGGTACACGTCGATCAGCACCCGGTAACGGCCCGGCGTGGCGAAGGTCATCCGGTCGGAGACGTGTCCGTCGGTCCCCACCGGCGGGTGGTGGTGGATCATCGGCCCGGCGAGGTCGTCGCGAACGACGATCAGGTGAACGCCGGTGTGCGGCCCGGGACCGCGCCGGTAGCGGGTCAGCGGCGCGCCCGAGGGTTGGTCGATCGTGAACGCCAGCGTCGTCGCGCGGCCGGGCTGCACCGGCTGCGCCGGCTCGAACCCGGCCAGCTGAAACGTTCGCGCCGGCGCAATCGTCGGCGCGCTCACGTGCGACGACGAGGAGCAGGCGGCGAGCACGACTGGAACGACGAGGAACGCGAGCCGCGCGCGTTTCATCCGCCGCTCCCGAAGAGGAACAGAGCGTGCGGGCGAACGTAGCCGCCGACCTCGAGGACGATCTGGGCGTGCCACCGCAGCGGGATCGCTCGCACGTCGCCCCGCCAGGGCTTCCCCGCGACGTACGCGTGCACATGCCCCCGGAAGCCGGCGAGGCGCGAGCTCCTCAGCGGCTGGCCCCAGACGCGGAACAGGTCGCCCACTGTCGCTCGGCTTCCCGGCACCACTTCGACGACACCCGTCGGCGCCGTCGTCCGGAGTGCGTACGAGCATCGCGCGCGCAGCACGTAGGCGCCGTCTCGGACGACGGGCTGCGGCATCCCGATCCCCGCGGGCAGGAGAAGGACGCGACGGTTCGCGAAGAGCTCGACATGCGCACGGGTGCGTGCGTGTGGCGTCGTTGCGCAGTCGAACCGTCCGACCGGAGCTCCACGCATCACGGCCGCCGGCGCGGCCGGAAGCCGGTACCCCGGGCCGACGCCGATCGGCGTCGGAATCGGCGCTCCGCCGCCCAGCACACCCAGCAGTGCGACGACGACCGCTCCACCAAGCACACAGAGAGGATAGACGCGCGGTTCGCCGTCCCTGCTCGTTGAACCGCTCCGCTACGCTCGCAGCGTGACCCGGCGCTCGAGAGCGACCGCGCTCGCGGGATCCGCCGTTGCGGCACTCGCCGCGCCTCAAGTCGCGGCCGCCCACGTCGCGACCGTGCCCGCGTCGCGCGTCGGGGACGACTGGCACGCCCCGCCCGCAGTGCTCGCGATCGCTGCGCTCGGCACCGTGCTGTTCGTGCAAGCCTTCGTCCGCCTCCGCCGCCGCGGCCGGGCGGATCACGCGGGCTGGGATCGCCCTGCGCTGTTCGCGGCCGGGCTCGCGCTCGGAGTCCTGCCGCTCGTCTCTCCCCTCGACGCGGCCGGAGACCACTACCTCCTCTCCGCGCACATGCTCCAGCACGTGCTGATCGGGGACGCGGCGCCGCTGCTGCTCGTGCTCGCGGTGCGTGGACCGCTCGTGTTCTTCCTTCTGCCCCCGTCTGTGCTCAAGCCGCTCGCGTCGTTCGATCCACTCCGCGCGTTCCTACGTACGTTGCTTCGGCCCGGCGTCAGCTTCGGGCTCTGGGTCGCCGTCATGCTCGGCTGGCACGTCCCGGCGGCGTACGACTTCACGCTCTCGCATGCCGTCGTGCACGACGTCGAGCACGCGACGTTCGTCCTCGTCGGGACGCTTGCGTGGGTTCAGCTCATCGATCCCGCACGTCACGGGCGGTTGAGCCGAGGCGGACGAATCGCATTCGCCTTTGGTCTCTTCGTCCTGAGCCAGCCGATCATGGACGGTCTGCTCTTTGCACCCTCGGCCGTGTACCACCCGTACGCGGCGCAGCCGGACCGGCTGCTCGGGCTCAGCGTGATGACCGACCAGCGACTCGCCGGCGCGGTGATGCTCGTCGAGCAGCTGCTCACGCTCGGAACGTTCATCGCGGTCCTCCTGTGGCCGCTGCTCCGCGGCCGTCGAGGCGCACGTGCGATCGCAGTTCAGAGGCCGGCCTGATCCGTCGTCTGGCGCTCGTCGCCACGGTCGCCGCAGTCGTGGCAGCGTCGTCTGCTCCCGCTGCGAGCGCGGACGGGGATCCGGCCAGCGACGTCCTCTACACGCAGTGGGTGTTCTTCCCGTTCGAGGCCTCGATCCGGAAGCCCGTGTCGCAGCGACTGGAGCAGGTCGTGCAGAGCGCGCGGTCGGACGGCTACCCGATCAAGGTCGCGATCATCACGATCCCCGCCGATCTCGGAACGGCCTACGTGTTGTGGCGCAAGCCACAGCAGTACGCGGAGTTCCTCGGCCAGGAGCTCGTCTTCCTCTACAAGGGGCGGCTGCTGATCGTGATGCCCAACGGGTTCGGCGTCTTCCACTACAAGCACAGCGTCGCCGCCGAGCGAAGCGTGCTGGCGAGGCTCACGGTCGCGCAAGGGACCGAAGGAATGGTCGACTCTGCGACGACGGCGGTCGCGAAGCTGGCCACGGCGGCGGGCCATCCGATCCCCGTACCGCCGCCGGCGGTTCTCGGCGGACCGGCAGGAGGTTCCGGCTCGAAGCTGCTCGATCGGTTGATCATCGCCGCGGCCGGAGCAGCGTTCGTCATCCTCCTGGTCGTCGTCCCCGTCGTACATCGCCGGCGCGCACGCGCAGCGCGCTAGCGGCGCCCCTGTTCGGTACGCTCGCCGCGTGCACCCGGCGCCCTGGTCGTTCAGCTGGGAGCCGCTCTTCCTCGCGCTCTCGCTTGCAGCCGGCTTCGCATACGCCCAGGTAGCGCGTCGTGCGCATCCGTCGACGCCGCGGGCGCTCGTGTTCGGGCTCGGGCTCGCGCTCGTCGTCGCTGCTCTGTGCTCGCCGCTCGAGACGATCGCGCGCCACTATCTCCTGCTCTTCCACCTGCTCGGCAACGTGATGATCGCCGACTGGGCGCCGCCGCTCCTCATCCTCGGGCTCACACCGTCGATGCGTGCGGCGCTCGCGCGGCGCGGCGGCCGCGTACTCGCGCGTGTCGCCCGGCCGTGGGTGTCACTCCCCGTGTGGCTTGCCGTTTGGTACCTCATCCACCTGCCCGCGTTCTACGACTACGCCCTCCGGCACACGTGGGCGCTGAACGCGGAGCACGCGCTGCTGATCGCGGCGGGGCTCCTGTTCTGGTGGACGGTGTTCGGCAGCGTTCTCTCGACACCCAGCGCGCTCGCGTACCTCGGCGTCGCGTTCGTGAGCTCGATCTTTCTCGGGCTCGCTTTCATCTTCTCGTCGACGCCGTTCTACGACTTCTACGAGCACGCGCCGCGGCTCTGGGGCTTGTCCCCCGCGAAGGACCAGAACCTGGGCGGCATCCTGATGAACGCGGAACAGACAGTCGTGTTCCTCAGCGCCCTGGCGTACTTCCTCGTGCGGCTCCTGAACGAGGAGGAGCTCCAGCACGCGGCCGAAGCCCGGAAAGCAGAAGCGGGGCGCTGAGCGCCCCGCTTCGCTGTCCTCGGATCGAACGTGCCTAGCTAGTTCGGGGGAGGGGAGGGTGCGGTTCCCGCGGTGTCGACGCCCATCAGAGGCGCAGGGCCGAGCGTTTCGCCCTCGACGCCGTCCTCGGAGGAGGTGTCTGCCCACGAGGCATCCGCCCACGAGGCGTCGCCCCATGAGGCGTCTCCCCACGATGCAACACTGAACGAGAGGTCGCCCCACGAAGCGGTAGCCCACGAGGCATCCGCCCACGAGGCATCCGCCCACGACGCGTCACCCCACGAGGCATCCGCCCACGACGCGTTGGACTTCACCGTGTCGACCCAGCTCGCCGCGTTGAAGACCACGCCCCCGAGGGAGTCGGTCACGCGGAAGGCGTTGAGGCCGGCGTTCGGATTCGGCGGCGCCGTCACGCCCAGAGCCCGTGCAGCGTTGAGCTCGCCGACGCCGCCCGAGCGGGGATGCGATGGAATCGCCGAGGCAGTCAGCATGAGAGCGCCCTTGACCTGATCCGGCGTCCACGAAGGATGCCGTGCGAGGAGCTCCGCTGCCGCACCCGCGACGACCGGCGCCGAGAAGGACGTGCCCGAGAGCTGCATGTAGCCGCTCGCGACCACGTGGTCGGGCCGCTCCGACGTCAGCGTCGCCGACGTCGGGACTCCGCCGATCATGTACCGGCCCGGCGCGCTGATTTCCGGCTTGGAGAAGCCGTCCTCGGTGTAACCCCACGCGGACCAGGGTGCAATCGAGTCGTCATAGCGGTAGTAGCTCGACCCGATGTCCAGCGCACCCACGGTCATGACGAACGGGTCGTTCCCCGGTGCGTTGAGGACGCCGCTGGGGCCCGTCGGGACCCCGTAGTTGCCGGCGGCTGCAACCACGAAGACGCCGCTGAACCAGAGCTTCTCGACCGCCCTGTCGAGCGGATCGTTGTAGAAGTGGTTCCGAGCACCTGAGTGGAGCGAGAAGTTCGCAACGCGGATGTTCAGTGCGCTCTCGTTTTGCAGGATGTACGCGCACGCCGCGATCACGTCGCTCGTCAGCGCCTTGCCGGTGTCGTCCATGACGTCGATGGGGAGAACACGCGCATTCGGCGCGGCGCCGGCGTGACCCGGAGCCGAGCCCGCCGCGATGCTCGCGACGAACGTTCCGTGTCCCCGCCCGTCGCCCGGCGAGTTGGGCGTCAGCGATGCGAGGTTGACCTGCGGCAGGACGCGTGCGCCGTTGTCGAAGTCTGCGCGGTTCGCGTCGATCCCCGAGTCAACGATCGCAATCGTCGGTGCGGACGGTGCAGGAGACAGGCTAGAGCCCCAGCCCACTGCGACGCCCGACACGTACGGCCACATCTGCGTCGAGTAGTTGATCGTGCCGCTCAACTTGATCGGAGCGTCCGCCGTGATCGTCAGCCCGTCCTGCTTGCGCAGGGAGTCGAGCTTGCCGGCGGTGATGTCGACCGCGACAGCGCCGATCAGATCGAGGTTCTTGCGCACATCGGCGCCGAGCCCCTTGATCTTGGCCTTCGCGTCGGCCGCTCCACCCGAGCTCTGGATGATGACGTGAAGCTTCTGACCAGGATTCTTTTCCGCGCCTGCCAGCAGACCTGGCGCGATGAATGTCGCGTTGTTGCCGCCGCTGCTGCTCGCACTCTTGCTGCTAGCAGTCGCGCCAAGCGGGACGGCGATCGTAAGGGCAGCCACGATCCCGAGCACGAGACCGCGTCCACCGCGGCCCCAGAGCGCGTTCGCGCGCCGACCGCTACGACCCCACATCGCGTTGGAGCGAGTTTCGCCGCCGCGGGAGCTGGATCCCCACAGCGCATTCGAGCGAGTCTCACTCCGAGGACTGTTCGAGTCTTTCACGGTTGGTTGCCTCTCTCCCTTTCTGCCGCGCATCCCAAGGCGCGGGCCGCAGTACCTAAGGCGCAAGCTAGTGAGGGGATGGAGGCCCAACCTCACCCGAACGGGTCAGGACCGGTGAAGATCACTCCATCGGGGGAGCTAGCGCCGAAGCGCACAAAGCGGGCCTTTCAGGGACGGATCAGCGGCGGCGGAAGCGCCGGCGTTCCGGCTCGTTCACGTCCGCCGCGAGGGCTCGGTCGTCCTCGCCGGTCTCCTCATCCGGCTCGTCCCCGGACACCGTCGAATCGACCGAGGCCTCGTCGAAACCCCGCTCCCAAGGGTCCAGTGGGACGGCATCGCCAGGCTGCTCGTCGGCCGGCAGCACGCGTACGTGGCGCGGAGCATTCGCGATCCCCGCGTCGTCCTCGCCCGTGTCCAACCGCTCCCCCCGTTGCCACCAGTGACCGCGGGGCTCGCCGCCGGGCTCGGCCTCCCGTGCCCCGTCGTCGACGGAGGCGGCGGCGACCGGCTCGGGCTCGGTTCGCTCCTTAGCCGGCTCCTGAGCGCCAGCCTCTTCCGCGGCCGGCGGCTCCGGGGCGCGTTCGTCCTCGATGCCCGGCGGCGTGCCGATCATCGTCATCGCGTCCGAGGGCTCCTGTGCCTCCTCGAAGGCCGTCCAGCCGACTGCCTCGCGCTCCTCGGTCCGGTCGACCGGAGCTTCCGCCTCGACGATCGGATGGACGGGAGCGGGCTCGGTGCGCACGAACTCGAAGTCGCGAGCCGATGCCCACTCGATCAGGCCGACGAGCAACCACGTAAAGGCCATCACGAGCGCGATCACCCACCAGGCGAGCTTCGCGACGCCGAGCGCGACGGCGACCACGATGATGAATGCCGCCTCGCCCCCGATCCGCCAGACCGCGGGCGAGATGCCCTCGCGCGCGGGGCGCACGCCGTAGCCGTACGCCGGTGTGGTCGGCCAGGTCTGCTGCGTCCAGCCGGCGGTCCGTAGCACGCGCAAGTCCCCACGCAGAGCGGCCGCCTGCCGATGAAACGAGTCGACCGCCTCGAGCGTCCGCAAGGAGGCGTCGAGTTGCGCGGCGTGACGGTAGAAGGAGTCGAACGCGGCCTTGACGCTCTGCTGGTCGTACCCATGGTCGGCGATCGGCAGGTCCTCGACCCGCGGCAGCGGCTCACGCGACGGGTGTTGCGACGTCGGCCAGGCTTCCTCGGTCACCGTCAGAGTATGCCGCTCTAGGCGACTTGCAGCGGAATTCGACTGCGCGCGAATCCAAGTCGCGGTGATGGACGGCCGCACGGGCAAAGCCCGCACGGCCTCTCGGCGGCGCCGCCGAGTCGGCGCCTTTCGTGCGGCCTTTAACCCGCTGCTTCGGCGCGGCGGAGGCCTCCGAGCGCCCACAGCGCGAAGCCCGCGACGAGAGCGGCGCCGACCCCGAAGGAGATCAGGGTCTGGGTCGGCTCTCCCGACACGAGCCCGCGCGCCGCCTCGAGGACGGGTGTCAACGGATTGGCGCGCGCGACGGCATGAATCCACCCGCGGAGGAGATCGAGCGGGACGTACACGGGAGCGAAGAAGAGCGCGAGGAACACCGGCATCTGCATCACGGGCCCGGCCTGCTGCGACCGGATCCTCATCGCGACTCCCGTCGCCCACAGGGTCCCGGCGAAATTGACGAGCAGCGCAAGTGCGTAGAGCCCGAACAGGTCGACGCCGCTCCCGCCGACCCTCATGCCGACGGCGAAGGCAACAACGGTGATGATCGCCGCGGTGATCAGCCAGCGCACAGCCGATGCGATCGCGTAGCCGAGCACGAGGCCGATGCGATTCGGCGCGGCGAGCAGGAGCCGGCGCGTAAATCCGGTCTCGAAGTCGCGCGCGACGCCGAAGCCCGAGAAGACGCCGCTGAACGCGGCCGACTGCAGGAGCACGAACACGAACTGAAACGCGGTGTAACTGCCGGCGAACGTGAAGCCCGGGACCTGCCGCACCTTCGACAGGCCGCCCGCGAACGCAGCGAAGTTGAGCAAGGGGAACGCCAGCGACGGCAGGAAGATCACCGGGTTCGTCAGTGCGTTGTGTAGCTGTCGCCACGCGACAGCGCGCGCGACGTCGAAGAGCTGACGCACGTTCACGTTCGCGCCATCCTCTGCGGCAGCGCCGCCGCAGCCAGGCCGAACCCCGCAACGACGACTCCCAACCCGATCCCGAACGCCAGCCCGAGCGCCTCGCCGTCCCAGCCCGTGATGACCAGGCTCCGCACGCCCTCGATCAGGTACGACACCGGATTGATCGTCGCGAGCCACCGGAACCACGTCGTCCCCATCAGGTTGCGCGGAATGTTCATCGACGAGATGAACAGGAAGACGAAGAAGAGCGGGAAGAGACCGTTCACCGCTTCGGTCGAGCCGGTGCGCAGCGCGGCGTACGCCCCGAACGCCGCGAAGCCGAGCGCGATCACCGCCGCGAGCAAGATCAACACCAAGCCGCCGGCGATCCCGGACTTCAGGCGCACGCCGAACACCAACCCGATCGACAGGTAGAAGAGGCCCTGCACGAGCGCGAGCGTCATGACACCGCCCAGCTCGCCGGCGAGCAACGCGATCCCGCGCATCGGCGTCAGCGCGAGCCGGTTGAGGAACCCCGTCTGGATGTCCTTCGCAAGATCGATGCCGGCGTTGCCTGTTGCGAACAGGCCACCCTGGATGAACGGGACCGCAAGCGCGAAGGCGAGAAACGAGTTCGTCGGGAATCCCGGCAGGCGCGTCTCGGCACGCAGGCCGCCGGAATTGACCGCCAGGAGCAGGACCGGGAAGAGCAGCGGGAACACCACCGCGGCCGGCTGCCGCAACGTCCGGATGATGGAGCGCCGCGCGAGGTAGCCGACCTGGAGCGCGAGCGCCCGGTTCACGCTCGCGCGGGCTCCGGCTCGAGCTCTTCGTCGCCGCCACCGGCGCCCTCGAGGTGCCGGCCGGTCTTGTCGAGGAAGACGTCGTCGAGCGTCGGCTCGTGAATCTGCAGGTGCGCGATCCGCAGGCCCTCGCGGTCGAGCGCGCGGACGATCTCGGCGAGGTGACCGTCCGACGAGCTGAGCTGGACCGCCACGGTTCCCGGCGAGAAGCCGGTCGTCGCGGTGCCGAAGCGTTCGAGCACGGTCGCGACGGCCCCCTTCTCGTCTGCGTTCGCGGGTAACGCCTCCACCGTCGAGCGGGCGATCTGCCCCTTCAACGATTCGGGCGTTCCCTCGGCCACGATGCGACCGTGGTCGATAATCCCGACGCGGTCTGCGAGAACGTCTGCCTCTTCCAGGTACTGCGTCGTCAGAAAGACGGTGACGCCGTCCTCCTTGGCGAGCCGGCCGACCTCTTCCCAGAGCGCGGTACGACTCTGCACGTCGAGACCCGTTGTCGGCTCGTCGAGGAAGAGGATCCGCGGGTGGTGCACGAGGGCGAGCGCCAGGTCGAGCCGTCGCTTCATGCCGCCCGAGTAGCCCTTGACCTTTCGGTCGGCCGCTTCCATGAGGCCGACGCGCTCCAGCAGCTCGTTGCTCCGGCGCTTCCGTTCCTCACCGCCGATGCCGTGCATCGCCGTCTGCAGGCGCAGATGCTCGCGGCCGGTGAGCAACGGATCGAGGGCGGCCTCCTGGAGCGCCGCGCCGATCGCCTTGCGAACCTCGGGCCCTTGTTTGACAACGTCGAATCCCGCGACGCGCGCGGTGCCCGCGGTGGGCGGCAACAGCGTCGTCAACATCAGGACGGTCGTGGATTTGCCGGCGCCGTTCGGGCCCAGGAAGCCGTAGATCTCGCCGGGCTCGACGCGAAGATCGATCCCGTCGACGGCGCGCGGTCCCTTCTTGAACTCGCGAACGAGACCCTCGGTCTCGATGCTGTTGTCCTGCGCGACCTGCACCTCCGTGCAGGCTACCGATGTCAGTCGAGCTCGCGGTACAGGACGGACGCGACTGCACGCAGGGCGATGCGCGTCTCATCCAGGCGCGGTTCGCGTGTCGTGACGCGCTGGAGTGCGAGGCCGGGGAGCAGGAATGCGCGCGCTGCGCGATGTGACGAGGCCTGCACGAGCTGCCAGAGCTCCATCGTCACCGCCAGCGAGAGCGCGGTGACGACGAGCGGCGTCATCGTTGCGGTCGGCAGCGGCCAGAACCGCTGACCCAGCGTGGCGACCGGAAGCAGAAGCGCGGCGAAGTTCGTGCCGCAACGCGTGGAGAAACGGGAGGGAAGCTCAAGCCCTTGCCACGTGCTGCCGAGGCGCCGGTGCTCGGCAGCCGCGATTGCACGGTGCTCCGCGCCGTGCAGGAAGAGCGTGCGGCCGCGGAGGAGCCACAGGATCAACGCAGCGGTGAGCGCAAGGCCGACGACGAAACCAATGCGGCCCGGCACGAAGACGAGCCCGAGCGGGGCGAGGACGGCGAAGACGAGCAACAGCCGTTCCCGCCGCCTCGCGACTCCAGTTCCACGGAAGAGCGGCGAGAGGGCAGCGCCGAGCCGGACCAAGCCGCGCAGAAGCGGGATGCGACGGAGTGCGTCCGGCGGCGACGGCATCCGGCCCTCCCGCAACGACCCGTCGACGCCTGCGAACGCCCAGTAGCGCTCGCTGACGATGACGACGCCGTCGGCGCGCGCCATCCCGCCCAGGCGGGGAAGGGAAGTCGTGCGATCGGCGCGGTCCAGCACCTCGAGGACGGGAGGCCGCTCCACCCCTCCATAGTCGCCATGCCAACGGCCGCCCGGCAAGTGCCGGGCGGCCCATTCTCAGCTCTCAGTAGGTCCTAGTGCCTACCAGGACCCGCGCGAGAAGAAGCCGAGCAGCGCGAGCACGAGAACGACGATCAGGATGATCCAGAGGATGCCCACGTGTACCTCCGTTTTCGTTTGTCTAGGCGGAAACGAGGTCTCCGGGTGGGTACAACGACAAACGGGCGCGGCGCAGGTACGGCCGCAAGGTGTCCCAAAGAGCCACCCCCGAGGGACAGTCCCTGGGGGAGGGACAGTCCCTACCCGGGCCAGGCACTCAAGGGGACTGTCCCTGGGACATGGCCTCAAAAGACACCTTGAATCGGCCAGTAGAAGGCGGCCGCGACCGCTGCGGCGGCGGGGAGCGTCAGCACCCAGGCGACGACGATGTTGCCGGCGATGCCCCAGCGGACGGCCGAGAGACGCTTCGTCGCGCCGGCCCCCAGCACGGCGCCCGACACGACGTGGGTCGTGGACAAGGGATAGCCGTACTTCGTCGCCAGATAGATCGTCGTCCCCGCAGCGGCCTGCGCGGCGAACCCGCTCTCAGGCTCCATCCGGAAGACTCGCTGGCCCAGCGTCCGGATGATCCGCCACCCGCCGGCGTACGTGCCGAGGCCGATCGCGAGCCCGGCAGCGACCTTGACCCACGTCGGGATCGTCAGGTCCGCAATGTCGCCGTGGCGGTGCAAGACCAGCGCGAGCGCGATGATGCCCATCGTCTTCTGTGCGTCGTTCGCCCCGTGCGTGAACGCAACCCACGTGCCGGTGGCGAGCTGGCCGAGCCGGAAGCCGCGGCTGGCGATCCCCGGGTGCAGCCACACGAACGCCCAGTAGATGAACAGGAGCAGGAGGAACGCCCCAGCGAACGCGATCGCCGGTGCGGCGAGCGCCGGGATCACGACCTTGTGCGCGAGCCCGTGCCAGAGCACGCCCTTCTCGCCGGACTGCACGAGCGCCGCTCCGACGAGCCCGCCGATCAACGCGTGCGACGAGCTCGAGGGTAAGCCGAACCACCACGTCAGCAGATTCCACGTGATCGCGCCGAACAGCGCTGCCAGCAGTGTCTGCTGCGTGGCGAGATTCGCGTCGATCAGTCCCTTCGCGACGTTCTTCGCGACGGCCGTCGTGACGAATGCACCGGCGAGATTCGCAACCGAGGCGATCAGCACCGCCATCCGCGGTGTCACAGCACGCGTGCCGACCGAAGTCGCAATCGCGTTCGCTGTGTCGTGGAAGCCGTTCGTGAAGTCGAAGCCGAGCGCGATCGCGACG
>Ga0209160_1003291_pt1 | contig 13213 bp, 11 predicted proteins | sample GraSoiAngelo_153_FD_186167 | JGI IMG/M metagenome (GOLD analysis project Ga0209160, IMG submission 186167) | Grasslands soil microbial communities from the Angelo Coastal Reserve, California, USA - 14_1009_12_40cm (SPAdes) (version 2) | ecosystem: Environmental > Terrestrial > Soil > Grasslands ...
CCGCGCCCGATCTTCTGCTGCGGCGTGTTGTACTCACCGAGCTGGTCGATGTAAGGACTGGACACCACGAATTGAAAGAACCCGTTCAGGCTCTGCGCCGTGGCCTGCGCCGCTGGTTCGTTCCAGGCCGCTCCCCAGTACACGGTGACCACTTCGACGGCGGTCAAGAGCGGGCCACCCCGATAGGTCAACTGCGCCGTCGGGGGCGCAGCCACCCGGGCCGCGGGCGCGACGAGCCCGCCGGGACCGCGCATCGGGACGACGCGAATGGGGCGGCGTTGCGTGGACCGCTCTGAGCGCGGTCTCCGTGAGGGACTCATGGGTCGTTCTTACCCCGCTATGCCTCGACCGGCGATCACCGCACCCTCACCCGGTATCCTCCCTCGCCATCGTCCAACCCCCACTCGCTCACCATCCCGCGCAGCTCGCCCTGTAACAGTGTTTTCACGAGGCCGCGCAGCACGGGCCCGCCGGCCGATCCCTTCCCTTTCCCCGTGATGATATGGACCACGGCACCGGCCTTGCGGCGCCGCCAGCTCTCGAGGAACGCTCGCAGGGCGGACCGCGCTTCGATCGCGCCGAACCCGTGCAGGTCGAGCTCGCCGTCCGCCGGTGCGTCGAGCAGCGGGTCGCGCGAGTCGAACGCGGGATGGCCGGTCTTTCCGCGTCTACCCACGTCCGCCGATGTCTCTGTCGCTAGGCCGGAACGGCATTCGCGATCACGGTTTCCAGATCCTGCGGCGCCCGCTTCCGACACTCTTTCTGGAGGTCCGCAATATCCGCCGCGAGGAACTCTGCCAGAATGCAGTCCGAGGTGATCTCGAACGCCGGCAACTCCTTTTTCGCAGCGGTGTTGGAATAGAGGGCAATCACGGCGCCGTCGGCGAACTTGTAGAACGAGTACGTCGGGTAACGCCCGAACAGCCATACGTGGGCGGGTTTGCCGAAGTCCCTCGCCAGACGCGCGAAGTAGCGGTAGGCATCCCCGACCAGGGCCGGGATCAGCGGACCGTCCTCGAAGTGTTTGCCCAGAGAGTACATGAGCTCGTGATTCTCGAGATCGGGCAGAAAAACCTCGAGCGTGGTGCCCGCTCGAGCAACGAAGGCCTTGATCGCGGAGTCGTGATTCTCACGCCAGCGGCGCGAATGGATGAAGTAGAGGGACATCGTGGTCGCGGACCCGATGAGGTCGTCGAACCGTTGAACGAATCCGGCGAAGGGGGCGACGCGCAGGATCCCGAACGACGCGCTCATTTCCGCCGCTTCGATCCGAGCAACGAATGCCTCACGACGCTGTCCGGCACCTGGTCACCGTGCCGCACCGTGAACACTGCCTTCCGGCGGAATCCGAGATCGAGCTCGACCACCAGATGGCTCTTGTCGCGGGCGATCCGCCAGGCGCGGGACGCCCTTGGCGCGCCCCCGCCCATCACGGCTCGCGCGGCGGTCACCACGTGCTCCGGCGGGTCGGCGATCGTCGCCAGCTGCGCGCAGGTGGCGCAGCGACGGGACGGCTGTTCCAGGTCGGCCGTGCACACGTGCCGGCCGCAGTAGCCGCACGCCGCGCGATGCTGGGCGCACGCGTCCTTGCCGCACACGGGGCATTGCTCGACCTCGTCCGATGCGAACAGTGTCATTGCCTCCTCGACACAGCCGGCCCGGTGCCGTCCGCAGACGAGGCGCCGCGACGTATCGGTGCGGCGCAGATGCCGCGAGCAGTGGACCTGCCCATCGACCACGCACACGGCCTGATGCGCCGTGCAGACCGACTTGCTGCAGCTCGCGCACTGTGTCACTTCGTCCGCGCCCACCGGCTCGTTGGTGCCGCCCTCACAATACTTGAGGCACGCCGTACAGAGACGCCGGCTTCCCTTCGGCGCATCCGCGCCGCTCTGCTCGGCGTGCCGGTTGCACACGACCCGGCCGCAGCTGCCGCACGGCGCGAGGCACGCCGAGCAGGCGGTGTGCCCGTCCTCGGCGCAGACCCCTTCGTGGGCCGTGCAATGCTGCAAGCGGCACGAAGGACAGACGCGCACGTGCTCGTCGCACGCCGGTTGCTCGTCCACGCGACACTGCGCGATACCGTGGTCGCTGCAGAAGTCCTCGGCACAGACCGAGCAGCGAGACGAGCACGCCTCGCAGCCGCAGTGGTCGTGCCGGCAGATCACCAGGGCCGTGGGCGAACGACCGCAATGCGGACACGCGAGCACCCAAGCCGACCCACCACTGAGGGACCGCTGGGCGCTGAACGGCGCGCGGCGCCCGTGCGCGGACTCGAGCTGCCACTCGGCGCGCTGCATCAGGACGGTCGCGTCGATCAGCTGCACCGGATGCACGACGGCCTTCACCTGGCTGCGCCTGATCTCCTCGGTGCGGCGACGCTCGGCCAGCGCCGTCACCGTGCCAATGGCCTCGGGGTCCGATTGCTCCTTGAGGATCGACTCGAAGTACCGGTCCAGGCGACCGAGCTCGGTAGCCAGGGCCTGCTCCGCGGCCGCGCGTCGCGCCGCGACCCGCTCCGCCGACTTTTCCTGGAGATGGTTCAAGAGGAGCCGGAGCAAGTCCCCCGGCTCCCGGGCCGGGACCGTTGACGCTTTGCCCGCGTCGGCCGGATTCGCGGGCTCCACCCGGCCCGCCTCCAGGTCCCGGAACGCGCCGGCCAGATCATCACTCAGTCTGGCGCCGGCCGCCAGGTCGTACACGTCGCTTTCGACTACGGCTTCCTCCACACCGGCCCCGGCGCGCAGCACGACGCGCGCGACGAGCCGCCCCACCGGATGCACGGCGAGCTTCGCCTTGCTCGACTGGACCGTGCCGTCCCGTACGGGAATCGGCAGGTCGACTCCACCATGGTCCCCCGTCTCCCGAGGGGAGATGGGGACCGGGGGTGAGGACGGCGCGATCAGGCCGAGCGAGAGGCGCGCCGCCCGGGTGCGGATCGCCTCGATCAGCTGGGAGAGGAAGGGGCTCCCCAGTACGGCGATTTCGGCGTCGGGGTCGCGCTCGAGCGCGTCGAGCGAGAACGCCACACTCAAGCGTTCGCGGTCCCTGAAAAACGGCTGCTCGGCTTGGGGCAGGCTCAACTTGACGTGATCGGAGCCGAGCGCCGCTTGTTTCACACCGGCGAGGCCGCAGTAGCGTTCGAGCAGCGGCCGGATGCGGGCGTCGGCGAGGGGATCGGCGTCGGCGAGGGAAGCGACGTCGGCGACCGATGAGTCGCGGCTGAAGCCGCGGCTCGGCCCTGCCGCTGAAGCGGCCACGGCCGCGAGCTTACTCGCGCGCTTCGGGCGGCGCTTGCGAGGACGCTTCACGCGGGGTCAGCCTCGATGTCCACGAGCGCGAGCGGAAGACGGTCCACCTGCGCCACGAGCGTGATGGCGCGTCCGGTGCTGGTCAAGCCGGTGAGCCGGACCAGGTCTCCATATTCGGGGTGGGTGCCGGCCGGCTGCTGCTCGGTCGTGACGCCTCCGATCGGCTCGATCGACTCGAGCGCTTCGAGCAGTTCCGTCACGTGCACGCCGAGCCGGTGGCGTTTTGTTTCCCAGCGCGTGGTCTTGACGACCTGGCTCGTGCCGAGCCCGAGGCGCAGGCGCCCCGGGACCGACAGGGTCTCGAACCGGCGCTCGAGCCGCATGGCGTTGTCGTCCGGCGCGATGAGGGAGTTGAGCTCCTCCTGCTCCTTTCCGGCGGCGCTGCTCTTCTCGATGTCGACGCCCATGGTTTCCACCCGGCGCGCGAAGTCTTCCTCACTCTCGGCGGCGAGCCATTCTTTGGCGAGCCGGCCCTCGAACTCTTGTGCGCCGCCGAATTCGCCGAGGATCAGGTCCAGCTCGCCCACGACCAGCTCGAACAGCTTGATCTTCTGATCGAGCAGCTGGAGGATGTACGACTCGATCGTCCCCGCCGCGGCGAGGTTCACGATGTGGACCTCGCGCGTCTGCCCGATGCGGTGCAGCCGTCCAATGCGCTGCTCCACCACCATCGGGTTCCACGGCAGGTCGTAGTTCACGAGCACGTTGCAGAACTGGAGGTTCCGTCCCTCGCTGCCGGCGCGAGTGGCGATCAGCACGCTGCGCTTGTCATCGTGGAACGCGCGGATGCGCTTGTCCCGATCGGCGGTCGAGTGCGCGCCCCAGTAGACGATGGGCTTTCGGTTGAGCTGCTTCACGCGCTCTTCGATCAGCTGAATGGTCGGCCGGTGATCGCTGAAGACCACCACGCGATCCGGCGTTTCCTTCAACAGTTTGGTCAGCACGTCCAGCTTGGCGTGGGTCTTGATGCGCTCCGCCCGTTTGGCGAGCTGCGTCGCGATGACGCGATATTGGGGGCTGATGCGCTCGCTCTCGGCCAGGTGCGCGAGCGATTCGGCGAGCGCCCGCGACGAGGAACACAGCCGCTGACGCAGGTGGATCACGGCGAGCTGCAGGATGCCCTTCTTGGTACGCCGGCGTGGCGCCCCGTCCTCCGTCTCCTCCTGCTCGGCGGGCTGGATGAAGCCCTCTCGATACAGCCGTCTCAAGAAGTCCGTGGTGCGCTGGTACAGGTCCGCCTCGGCGCGCGTCAGCTTCACCTCCGGGTGCCGCGGCCGGCGCGGCGGCAGGTTCAAGTCGTCGACCACGCTCGAGCGCCGGGTGCGGATCATCACCTCGTGCGTCAGGGCGCGTAACGCTGCGGGGTCGCGCGGCTGGCGGTGGTCGCCTGAGACCAGGTGCTCACTCTTGAACTCCTGCCAGGTGCCGAGCTGCCCGGGCCGGAGCAGGGTGATGAGGTTGTAGAGCTCGCGCAGGTCGTTCTGGAGCGGCGTGGCGGTCAGCAGCAGGATGAAATCCCGCTCGATTTTCTCGATGAACTGGTAGGTCGCGCCGCGGTGGCTCTTCACCTTGTGCGCCTCGTCCACGATGACGAGATCCCAGCGGTGTCTCAAGATTTCCTCGGCGTGCCGGCGCGAGCGCGCGCGGTCGTGCGAGATGATCGCCTTGGTGACGCGCGGCCAGTCGTCGGGATCGGTCGGAGTCTCGAAGCGCTCGAAGAACTTTTCCTCGAGCTCCCCCTGCCACTGGCCCACGAGTGACGCGGGCGTGAGGATCAGCGCGCGCCGGGCGAGCCCGCGGACGGCGAGCTCCTTGTAGACGATGCTCGCCTCGATCGTCTTCCCGAGGCCCACCTCATCGGCGAGGATCGCGCGGCCGCCCATGTCGCGCAGGACGCGTTGGGCCACGTCGATCTGGTGCGGCAGCTCCTTGATGGCGTTGGCGTCGAGCGTGATCAGCCGGTCAAAACCGGGAACGAGCGCAATCCGCTCCGCCTCCCGCCGCAGCTCGTACCAGGCGCGATCGGCGGGTGGCTCCTTGAGCTTTTCGACGAACAGCGTGAGAGAACGCTCGTCGACCTCCCAGGAGGCGTCGGGTTGCGGGAGCGGGTTGGGTAACGTCATGCCGTGGCTCTGGGCCGGGGGACGCAATATAGGGAATCAACCCCGGGCTCGCGCCCCGGGTGAGTCATTGCGAGCCGAGTGCCGGCGGGCATATTGGCAGGTGCGCGGTTAGCTCTCTGAAGAGGCTGCACGACCGATGGATAAGAGCACGCGTCGCCTCCCGCCCGGACCGAAGGGGCATTTCCTCCTCGGCAACCTGCCGGAGTTTGGCAAGGATCTGCTCGGCTTCATCACCCAGTGTGCGCGCGAGTATGGGGATATCGTGAGGCTGCGGCTTGCCAACCGCGTGGCCTATCTCCTGAATCACCCCGATTACATGGAGTACGTCCTCGTCACGAATCACCGCAACTTCGTCAAGAACTCGTTTTTTTGGCGCCACGTGAAAGCGGTGTTTGGGAGCGGCCTCCTCACGAGCGAAGGGGAATTCTGGCTGCGCGAGCGCCGCCTATGCCAACCGGCTTTCCATCGCGAGCAAATCGCCGGTTACGGAACGGTCATGGTGGACCTCACCGCCCAGGTCCTGGCCGCCTGGCATGACGGGGAGGGCACCACGCTCTTCATGAGTCAGTGGGTGATACATCGCAGCTCCCGCTACTTCCCTGATCCCGAAGCCTTCATGCCGGACCGCTGGGCCGACGGCTTGGCGAAGCGGCTCCCCAAGTACGCATACTTCCCCTTCGGGGGCGGCCCTCGCATCTGTATCGGCGGCGGCTTCGCCATGATGGAGGCGGTCCTCCTCCTGGCCACCATTGCTCAGCGATTCCGGCTGACGCTGGTGCCAGGCCACCCGATTGCGCTGTACCCTTCGATTACCTTACGACCCGCGTACGGAGTGCGAGTAACGCTAGAGCGGCGACGGTAAGCCCATCCGCTCCCGGATCTCCGCAAACCGAGGGTCTTCGCGGAGACGCGCCGTGGTCGGGTAGCCGTAGAGCGTGAATATGAGAAAGGGGTCGTGCTCATCGCACGCCCGGTGCAGCAGCGCCAGGGCCTCATCTCGCGCTCCCACCGCGGCGGCTACCATCGCGAGGGCGGTAGGCTGGACGTATTCCTGCTGGGATCGTCTGACGAGCTCGTCCCGGATTGCCCGCGCCTCGTCTCGTTTCCCCCAATCCGCATAGACGACTGCTTGGCCCGCCACCCCCCACGGGTGTCGGCCCGAGATCGCGAGCGCCGGCTCGTATACCGCCAGCGCGTCCTCCAGTCGCCCGGCGCCGTGATACGCCGCTGCCAGGACGATCTGCGAGAGGTACGCATCGGGATCGAGCGCCACGGCCCGACGGGCCTGGTCCACCGCTTCGTGATGGCGGCGCGAGCCGGAGAGCGCCAGAGCGAACATCGATCGCGGATACGCCGCCAGCGGCTCCATTTCGACCGCGCGCGCGGCCTCCGCAACCCCCTCCTCATCCCGGCCGTGCACCCACTGAAGATTGACGACCCCATGCCAGCACCGTGCTTGCACGTAGCTCGGGTTGAGCTCCAACGCCCTGCGGAACTCCCGGTCGGCGCCCGGCCAGTCCCAATCCCACCCTCGCACGCCCGCCACGGCATTGTGGGCCTCGGCCAGCTCGGGGCCCAGCTCGACGGACCGCCGCGCGGCGGCCCGCGCCTGCGGTAGCGCATCGGGCGGACGGAGAACCCCGTACATGCCCAGGAGCGTGTAGGCGTCAGCCAGGCCAGCGGAGGCGAGCGCGTACTCGGGGTCGAGCTCGAGGGCGGCGCGGAACGCTTCGAGCGCGTGCCAGATGGCGACCCCCCGCTTGTAGAGGAACCCACGGCCTTTGAGGTAGAGGTGGTAGGCTTCGAGGTTTTCCGTGTGGGGCCGCAGCAGTGTCCGCTCGGCACTGCCGGTCAGGCTCACCTGCAGCCGATCAGCGATCGTTCGGGCGATCTCCTCCTGGATCGCGAACACATCCTCGGGCCCGCGGTCGAACCGCTCCGACCAGAGATCGTAGCCGTCCGCTACGTTGACGAGCTGCGCGGTGATCCGCAGCTGCGCTCCTGCCTTCCGCACGCTGCCCTCGAGCACCGTGCCGACGGCGAGCTTGTCCCCGATGACGCGCAGATTCTCGTGCTTGCCCTTGAACGAAAAGGCGGACGACCGACCGGCAACCCGTAGCCCCGGCAGCCGCGCGAGTACGTTGATGATCTCTTCCGCAATGCCGTCGCCGAAGTACTCGATCTCCGGGTCCGAGCTCATGTTGGTGAACGGGAGCACGGCGATAGACTTGTCGGTCGGCGCTTCGCGTTGGACCGGGCTCCCCGGCTCCGGCGCGATCAACGCCGCGGCGAGCTGCGCGGCCGTGGCGTAGCGTTCTGCCGGGTCCCGGGCGAGCGCTCTGGCGACGGCTCGGCTCCCCCACACCGGGACTCCGTCGCGCACGCTCGACACCTCCGGCGGGCGGTGGGTGAAACGCATCGCGATGACTGCCTGCGCTGTGGACGCGGTGAACGGGGGTGCCCCCGCCCACATCTCGTACAGCACGCAGCCCAAGCTGTAGATGTCGCTGCGGCCGTCCAGCTCCGACTCGCCGGCCGCCTGCTCCGGGCTCATGTACGCGGGCGTCCCGAGCAGTATGCCGGTCTGCGTCACGGTCTGAGCCCCGGCAGCCTGAATCGCGCGCGCGATGCCAAAATCGGCAACGACCGCGTGCCCGGCGGAGATGAGAATGTTCTCGGGTTTGATGTCACGGTGGACCACGCCCTGCTGGTGGGCGTACTCCAGGGCATCGGCCACTTCCCGCGCGATGATCAGCGCCTCCTCCACCGGGAGCTGCGGCTCCCGGACGAGCCGGTCGCGTAGCGACTCGCCCTCGACGTAGGGCATGACATAGTAGAGAAAGCCGGCCGCCTCTCCCGAATCGAGTAGCGGCAGGATGTGGGGGTGGTTCAGCCGGGCGGTGAGCTTGATCTCCCGCAGGAACCGCTCGGCACCGAGGGCCACCGCGAGCTCCGGTCGCAACACCTTGATCGCGACGAGCCGCTCGTGTCTGGGGTCTCGTCCCAGGAATACGAACGCGGTCCCACCGTGGCCGAGCTCGCGCTCGAGCGCGTACCGGCCAGTGAGGGCGACTTTCAAGCGACCAGCGAGGTCGGGCACGGGGCCTTCGACGGCTGGGACAAGTCCATGATACGGGTGGCGATCGAGTCCGACCAGATGCCATGCAGCTACTTCGCCGCCGCCCCGTCGTACACCCGCCGGAATTCGATCGAGCGGCCCCGTCCGCCCTCGAACTTGACGATCACATACAGCTGCTTCCCGTCCTGCGAGCGGAGATAGTCCTCCGTAACCTTCCCGCCACCCGAGACCTTGCGCTCGACCACGAAATCGCTGCCCTGCCAGTGGCCCTTGATCTCGACATCCCCGCCTCCATCCACTATCTGAGTGACCTTGCGGCCGTCGTCGTGGAGTACCATCGCCGCGCCGCTGTCCGACCCGAACGCAAGGCTCGAATCGGTCTCGACGATCACGAGCGCGGGGGGAGCATCGAACACCAGCTGCATCGTCTGGTGCATCCGCTGGCGCTGCTCGTCGCTCATCCCTCCCCCGCCCCGCTCACCGCCGCCCCGCCCACGGCCGAAGCCCCCGCCCCCTCGTCCGCTAAAACCGCCACGACCTCCGCCCATACCGGGGTACCCGCCGCCCCGGCCCCCACGCGACTGGTCGCCGGTCGAGTCTCGGCCCTGGAGCATGTCCCGCGGGTTGTCGCTTTGCGCCGCATTGAAGGTCCAGTGGCCGGAGAGATCGGGCTGTTGAGCCAACAGAGGGGTCGCGGCGACCATCAGGGCCACGGCAATCGTCAGTTTCATCGTGCAGGTCCTCCAGGTTGATGTCTAATCATTCGGTCCGGACCGCCTGAATCCGGGCGCCTTGAGCGGCATCACGAGGGCGACGTCGTCTTCACCACCGTGGCTCATGCCCTCGGCGACCGGTGCACTCATGAGCGATATACGAACAGAATTCCGCAGAGGTTGAACCGGCGGGCGCAGTCAGCGGGCGCGAAACGACACTCGTATTCCCAGTCAGTGACGAGAGCGTCGTCAACGATTCAAGTAGGAACTGGCGCTCGGAGAGACCCGTTCGTGGTCGACAAGATGCGGCACGCGTTGGCAGCGGCACTCGCGGTACCAGTGCTGTGGGCGAGTACCCTGGCCTATCCGCTCATGGGTCTGACGTATTGTGTGGCGATGGTCGCGCTCGATGGCATCGAGCACGTCGTACGCCGGCTCAAGGTCTCCCCCCGACGGACTGAAGGCCCTTAAGGAACTATTGCTTGTAGAGCGCGGGGAACTGCTGCTGCAGCCGCTGCACCTTCGGCAGGTCGTTGAAGACGATGTACGGCTGGTCGGGGTGGCGGGCGAGATAGTTCTGGTGATACTCCTCCGCGGGATAGAAGTGCTCGAACGGCGCCACCTGGGTGACGATCGGACGAGAGAAGACGTGGGCCTTGTTCAGCTGATCGATATAGGCCCGCGCGGTCTCTTTCTCGGCCTCGTTCGCGTAGAAGATCGCCGAACGGTACTGGCTCCCCACATCCGGGCCCTGGCGGTTCAACTGGGTCGGATCGTGCGCCACCGAAAAGAAGATCCGCAACAGCTCGCCATATGAAATCTGCGACGGATCGTAGGTGATCTGCACCGACTCGGCATGCCCGGTCATGCCGGTGCTCACGACGCCGTAGCGCGCGGTGGCCGCACCTCCGCCCGAGTAGCCGGACACCACGCCCGACACGCCCTTCACGTGCTTGAACACGGCGTCCACTCCCCAAAAGCATCCGCCCGCGAGCACAGCGATCTGCTCACCCTTGGCCGGCGGGACCCGGGACGTGGCCGCGAAGGCCGGGATCTGCGCCTGCGCGACGCTGACACAGGCGAGGAGGGGCACAAGGCTTCGGAACAGGGTCATGCCGGAATCTAATCGATGGCGCAATGGACGCCCTCGCCACCTGGACGGGCGTTCTGCATGTTACCGCCGCGGCAGTGCTTACCCTCGCAGGGGAGATCCATCGTGGAGTCAACGCCGTTCAGCGCCTGGGAAAACTTCTACGTGATCATCGGCTCGTCGGCCGCGGCGCTGACGGGTCTGCAATTCGTGGTGGTCGTGCTCGGCGCCGAGGCGCGGTCGATCGGGCCGGAGGTAGGGGCCTTTGGCACCCCCACCGTCGTGCATTTCTGCGCGGTGTTGCTCATGTCGGCGATCCTGAGCGTGCCGTGGCGCGCGGTCTCGCACGCCGGGCTCTCGCTCGCGGCCGTGGGTGTGGCGGGAATCGTGTACATGGCGGTCGTCATCCGGCGGGCGCGCCGGCAGACGCGCTACGTACCGGTGCTGGAAGACTGGCTGTGGCACTGCGTCTTTCCGCTCATCGCGTACCTGACGCTGCTGGTGGCGGCGCTCGTTCTCCAGCGTGACCCTCCGATGTGCCTCTTGTGGATTGGCGCGACCGCGCTGCTCTTGCTGTTCATCGGGATTCACAACGCCTGGGACGCCGTCACCTACATCGCCACGCAACAGCCGCAGCATCGGGAGGGCGAAAAGAAATAACAAGGCTAGCCGTGAGGGGCCTCGAGTAGCACCCTCACCTGCGCGAGCAGCTCGCTTGCAGTCCACGGCTTGGTGACGAACGCCACGTGCGAATCCTGGCCGACGGTTTTTCGGAAGTTCGGCGCGGGAAAGCCGCTCATGAACAGCACCCGCACGCCGCGCGACTCCCCCCGGATGACCTCATACATGTCGAATCCGCTGAGCTTGGGCATCACGACGTCGGTGATCACGAGCTGAAGGTCCGCACGGTGGGCGCGGAACGCGTCGAGTCCCTGCTGGCCGTCGACGGCGGTGAAGACCCGGTAGCCCACCTTCGACAGGAGCTGCTGCGCGGCCAAACGCATGGTTTGATCGTCCTCCACCAGCAGGATCGCTTCCGTCCCGCCGGGGAGGCTTTCGTCGGCGACGGACTCGAGCTCCGACATCCCCCGATCGCGCACGGCGGGGAGGTACACCTTGGCCGTCGTGCCCTGCCCGACCTCACTGTAGATGTGCAGGTAGCCGCGGTGCTGCTTCACGAGGCCGTACGCCATGGACATGCCGAGGCCGGTGCCGACGCCCACGGGCTTGGTGGTGAAGAACGGCTCGAACACCCGAGCCAGGGTCTGCGCGTCCATCCCGACGCCGGTGTCGCTCAGCGCGACGCTGACGTAGGACCCGGGCTCGACCCAGGCGTGCAGCGGGCGATCCGCGGCGCCGAGCCGCGCGCGCCGCACTTCGACGTGCAGCGTGCCGCCGGTCCGCATGGCGTCCCGGGCGTTGGTCACGAGGTGCAGCAGGACCTGCTTCACTGCGGCGGGATCGGCTTCGACGACGCCGCCGTCCTCGTCCGCCTCGAACTGCACCTCGATGTTGGCCGGAAGCTGGCGCCCCAGCGAGTCGAGCGCGTCGCGCACGAACTCGGTGAGGATCAGCGGCTGCAGGTCGAGCACGTGGTGGCGGCTGAAGCCGAGGAGCCGCTGCACCAGCTCGGCCCCGCGCTGGGCCGTGACTTTCAGCTCGTCGAGGTCGCGGTTGGGAGGCAGCGATTGAGCCAGCGCCGCGGTGCGCGTCAGGATCGCGGTGAGGAGCTCGTTGAACTGTTGCGCGATGGCGCCCGTCAGCCGGCCGATCGTCTCCATCTTATCGGCCTGCCTCAATGCCCGCTCGCGCGCGAGCTGCGCGGCGACGTCTTCGGCGGTCATTCGGTCCCCTTTATATGCGGCCCCGTGGGCGGCGTCAAGCGGGCCGGACCCGTGTCACGCGCGGCGTAAGTCTTTCAGACAGCACACGGCTAGAACTCGCCCGTTACCTGTGCTCAGGCGTGTGACGTCTTCACCTCACACCCTATCGGAGGCGCCTCATATGCGCGACTCCGCACCTCACAGATTGACCGAGCGACGTCAAGCCATCCTGCGCCAGACGAGCGCCGCCCTACGGGGGCGAGTGGTCACATTGTGGCGCGTGGCGAGGGGGCTCGCGGTGGCGGAGGTTGCCAGCCGCCCGAATCCGCCGCGGGACGCGATCGAATTCGACGTGGCCGCGGCTCTGGGAACGTGGGTCGGGGCGGTGGGCGACAAGAGTCTCTGGGTGGCATGCCGCTTTGACCCGAGCCGCTTGCATGTGGCCCGCGTGCGGAGCGACGTGCCCGCGCCGCCACCTGCCGGTATCGAGCGCCGCAGCCCGGAGCGCTTGGTTCTCGAGTTGGCCGGTCTCTCGCTCGGCGCACTCGAGCGGATCTGGGCGGTCGCCGATCAAGCGACCGGGTATCTCTGCGGCGCACTCGCCTTGCTCGACGCTTGTTTCGAACGCGTGCGCCGGGTGGAAAGCCTGACGCCGAGCGCCCGCGCGCACCTGCTCGCCGATCTCGCGGTCGTCGAGGACGCAATCGAGGGCGCGCTCGACGCCGCATAGACGATCGACCAAGGTACTGCTATCGCCTGGACGGCATTCTCTTTCCACCCGAGCAGTGCGGGGCAATGAAGAACGCGACGCAGGGCATCAAGACCGGTCGAGAAAGCGGAAGCCCTGAGGCGGCGTGCGCCGCTCCCCGCGCGCACGCCGCTGGGGGCTCGCGCGGCGATCGGTGCCGCTCCGGCGCTCGACCTGGACCTCGAGCGTTTCGCGTCGCCGGTCGCGCACCATGCGGCGGCCGAGATCCCGTCGGCGGTCCCAGGGGCGCCGCCGCGGTTGCTCCTGCGGTCTCGTTTCGGTAGGCATGTGGTCGTGTCCCTCGGCGAGGCGCTGCATACCAGAGG
>Ga0209160_1003297_pt1 | contig 13195 bp, 12 predicted proteins | sample GraSoiAngelo_153_FD_186167 | JGI IMG/M metagenome (GOLD analysis project Ga0209160, IMG submission 186167) | Grasslands soil microbial communities from the Angelo Coastal Reserve, California, USA - 14_1009_12_40cm (SPAdes) (version 2) | ecosystem: Environmental > Terrestrial > Soil > Grasslands ...
TACATCGGCCCCCAGAGCGCGCGCATCCTCAAGGACAACAACCTCGGCTACCTCGACCTCTCCGGCAACTGCTACGTCGCCTTCGACCAGGTGCTCATCGAGAAGGAAGGCAAGCGCAACCTCCGACCCTCCACCCGCCCGCTGCGCTCGCTCTTCGCGCCGCGCGCGACGCGCGTCGTGCGCGTGCTGCTGGCCGAGCCCCAGCGCGCCTGGCGGCTGGAGGAGCTGGCGAAGGCTGCGCAGGTGAGCCTCGGCCACTCGCACAACGTGATGAGCCGACTCGAGGACCTCCGCTGGGTCGAGCGCGACCGGGAGCAGCGCATCCACCTGGGCAAGCCGTTCGACCTGCTCCAGGCGTGGTGCGAGTCGTACACGTATCGCGCGAACGAGATCGCGTCGTACTTCGTGCCGGAGCGCGCGAACCGCCGGCTGATGGCCGACGTCGCCCGCGCGGCGACCGCCGAAGGGCGCCGCTACGCGTTCACGCTGAGCGCGGGCCTGTCGCTGGTGGCGCCGCAGCCGCGGCTCGCCGCGCTGCACTGCTACCTCGAGGGCGACCCGGCGCCGGTGGCGGCCGCGCTCGGGCTGCGGCCGGCCGCCGAGACCGACGGCGCGCTGCACCTGCTGTCGCCCTATGACCCCGGGGTGTTCTACGGCGTGCTCGAGAAGGCGGGCCTGAAGGTGGTCAGCCTCCCGCAGCTCTACGCCGATCTCGTCAACTACGCGCCGCGCGGCGCCGAGCAGGCCGAGCACCTGCGCCGCGAAGCGATGGGCTACTGAGGCGCGCTCTCGAAGCGCGATTGCGACAGGGAGGGGGGTGAAACCTGAATGGCGAAGAAGAAGAAGGCGACCAAGAAGAAGAAGAAGTAAGGACGTTATTCAGTACCGGTGGGGGGTGGCGGCCCTCCACCAGTCACCAGTCGGGAGGGGGGCAACGCCCCCTCCCGTCTGTGTTTAAATGACCTTCGTGACTTTCCCCGCCTTGAGGCAGCGGGTGCAGACGCGCACGCGCTTCGCCCGACCATCCACCAGCGCCCGCATCGAGACGAGATTGGGCAGCCAGCGGCGCCGCGTCAGCTTGTGAGCGTGGCTGATCGAGTTACCGACGGACGGGCCTTTCCCGCAGACATCACACCGCTGAGCCATGATCACTCCTCGAGTCGAATGGCGGACCGCCTGAGGCGGAGCGCGAACGGCCGGGAACCAGCAGGTTTTATACCACGATGACCGAGAGCCGGCAAACCCGCGCCCCCGTCGGGCCGACGACGCCGCTGCAGTACGTGAAGGGTGTCGGGCCGCATCGCGCGAAGCTGCTCGAGCGCAAGGGCCTCGTCACCGTCGGCGACGCGCTCTTCCACCTGCCGATGCGCCACGAGGACCGCACGCGCTTTACCCCGCTGCGCGCGATCCGGCCCGGCGAGACTGTGACGTGCTCGGGCGTGGTGACGGGGATCAGTCCGCCGCCGCCCGGGCGCCGGCGCCAGCCGCTCGTCATCCTGCTGCGCGACGAGAGCGGCTACGCCGCCGCCACCGTCTGGGGCCGCCCGTGGATTGCCCGTGCGGTGCAGCGCGGCCAGCGGATGATCGTGCACGGCCGCGGCGCCCGCTACCAGGACAAGGTCACGCTGCAAGTGCAGGAATGGGAAACCGTGGACGCGGCGGACGACGAGCCGATCCACGCCGGCGCGCTCGTGCCCGTGTACTCCAGCACCGAGGGGCTGCCGCAGCAGGCGCTGCGCTCGCTGCTCTGGCGGCTCGTCGAGGCGCACGCCCACGAGATCGAGGAGACGCTGCCCGACGCCGTGCGCTCGCGGCGGAGGCTGCTGCCGCTGGCCGACGCCGTGCGCGGTGCGCATTTTCCCACGAGCGAGGGCGCGCGCGCGGCCGCCATGCGCCGCCTGGCCTTCGACGACTTCCTGCTCCTGCAGCTCGGGCTCGCGATCCTCCGCTCGCGCACGACGCGGCAGCGCGGAGTCTCGATGCGCCCGCGCGGCGAGCTGATCGCCCGCCTGCGCGCGAGCCTGCCCTTCTCCCTCACGGCGGCTCAGGAGCGCGTGTGGCAGGACATCCGGCGCGACATGGCCGCGCCGTACCCGATGCACCGGCTGCTGCAGGGCGACGTCGGCTCGGGCAAGACCGTGGTGGCGGCGCTCGCCGTGTGCGCGGCGGTGGAGGCCGGCTACCAGGCGGCGGTCATGGCGCCCACCGAGATTCTCGCCGAGCAGCATCTCGCGACCTTCCGCCGGCTGCTCGAGCCGCTCGGCATCGGCGTGACGCTGCTGACGTCGGGGCTGAAGGGGCGCGAGCGGGCGGCGCGGCGCGCGGCGATCGCGGCGGGGGAGATCGGCTGCGTCATCGGCACCCACGCGCTCGTGCAGGAGCCCGTCGCGTTCAAGCGACTCGGCCTCGCGGTGGTGGACGAGCAGCACCGCTTCGGCGTCCACCAGCGCGCGCGCCTGAAGGGCAAGGGCGAGCGGCCCGACGTGCTGGTGATGACGGCCACGCCGATTCCGCGGACGCTGGCCCTCACGCTCTACGGCGACCTCGACGTGAGCGTGCTCGACGAGCTGCCGCCGGGCCGCAAGCCGGTCCGCACGGAGGCGCGCACGGAGTCGCGACGCAGGCAGATCTACGACTTCTTGAGGGCGCAGATCGCCGACGGGCGCCAGGTCTACGTCGTCTACCCGCTCGTCGAGGAATCGGAGCTGATCGACCTCAAGGCCGCCACCGACATGGCGCATCGCCTGCAGCACGACGTCTTCCCCGACCTCACCGTCGGCCTGCTGCACGGCCGGCTGTCGAGCGAGGACAAGGACGCGATCATGCGGTCGTTCAAGGCGGGCGCCATCCAGGTGCTCGTGGCCACCACCGTCATCGAGGTCGGCATCGACGTCCCGAACGCCTCCGTCATGCTGATCGAGCACGCCGAGCGCTTCGGGCTCTCGCAGCTGCACCAGCTGCGCGGCCGCGTCGGCCGCGGCCCGTGGAAGTCGTACTGCATCCTGCTCACGGGCGGGCGGCTCGGCGAGGAGGCCCAGCGGCGGGTGGAGGCGATGGCGGCGACCAACGACGGGTTCAAGATCGCCGAGGTCGACCTGCAGCTGCGCGGTCCCGGCGAGTTCTTCGGCACGCGCCAGTCCGGCTTGCCGGAGTTCCGCGTCGCCGACCTGCTGCGCGACGCCGCCATCCTCGAGGAGGCGCGGCTGGAGGCTCAGACGATCATTGCCGAGGACGCCGAGCTTCGCCAGACGGTCCACCGTGGGCTCCGCCAGGCGCTGCTCACGCGCTGGCGCGGCAAGCTGGACCTCGCGAGCGTGGGCTGACGTGCGCATCATCGCGGGTGCGTACAAGGGCCGCCGGCTGGCCACGCCGCGCGGCGCCACCACGCGGCCGACGGCCGATCAGGTCCGCATCGCGCTGCTCGACACGCTCATGCCGTGGCTGCCCGGGGCGCGCGTGCTCGACCTCTTCGCGGGCGCCGGCGGGGTGGGGCTGGAGGCGCTCTCGCGCGGCGCCGCCCACGCGACGCTCGTCGAGCGCGACGCGCGCGCGGTGGCGGCTCTGCGCGCCAACGTGGCGACGCTGGGCGTGGAGAAGGCGGCGCGCGTCGTGCGCGACGAGGTGGCGCGCGCGCTCTCGGCGCTGGCGCGTGCCGGCGAGAGGTTCGACGTCGTGTTCCTCGACCCGCCGTACGACACCGACGACGTCGCCACGACGCTCGACGCGCTCGGCGGCGCCGATCTCCTGGCCGCCGGCGGCGTGGTCGTGGCGCAGCACCTCACCAAGCGCGCGCGGGCGGCGTCGGCGGGCGCGCTGGCCGCGTTCCGGACGCGGCGGTTCGGCGAGACGACGCTGACCTTCTTCCGTCACGGCGCACCCGGCGCCGGGCCCGACGATCCTGCGACGCGTTCGGGGTGCGTGTGAGCGAGCTTCTCGCGCCCGGCGGCGAGGCCCGGGTGCTCGTCGACGAGCTGGCCGCGTGCGCGCCGCGCTTCGGCGCCGAGGCGCGCCTGGCGAAGCTGCGACTGCTCGCGCGGCTGTCCACCGTGCGGATCGCGAGGGCGAAGACGCTCGAGCGGCTGCACGAGACCCTGTGTTTCGTGCGGGCCTACCCGGACGACGCGGCCGTGCAGGATGCCGCCGAGCGGGCGCTGCGGGAGTTCACGCTGCGCGTGCGCCGGCTGGGGCCGCCGGCGCGGGCCCGCCTGCACGACTCGGGCATCGCCGAAACGGACCTGGATTATCCCTTCGGCCTGCCGATGACGCGCTGGCTGGCGACGCGCTTTCCCGGCGACGTCAAGATCGCGTGGCGGAAGTTCGACGGCGGCGAGCGGCTCGAGGAAGCGCTGTGCCTGCTCGTCACGCCGACGGAAGGGGAGGCCCTCACCGAGGGCGGCCTCGGCTGGCGGCGCTGGCTGCGTCTCGCGAGCGGAGGGCGGGCGAGCGACCTCGAGGTGCTGCTGCGGCTCTTCCGCGAGGCGCCCATGTCCGACGACACCCGGGAGTGGCTCTTCGAGTCGCTGGAGCTGCCGATCGCCTGGCGCTTGCGCGGCGCCACCCCCTCGCGCACGCTGCTGCGTCTGCCCGGCGCGCCCGTGTTCCACCAGCGCGAAGGGCTCCGTCGCAGCGGCGTCGACGTCGTGCGCGAGATCACCCGGCCGCTGCCGGCGCCCCGCCGGGCGGATCGCCCGCTCGCCGGCGCCGTCATCGAGGCGGCGCGCGCCTCGATGGCGACACGCGCGCGCGAGCTGCACGCCTTCGCCCGCCCGAACCCCGGCGACGTCCTCGTGGCGGACCCGGGCCGTGGGCTCCGGATCGCGCTCGTCGGGCTGCAGCCCGACGACCGTCTTCCGCTCGACGCCTACTACGCGTACCTGGCGTTCAGGAATGGGGTGCCCGTCAGCTACGGCGGAGGCTGGGGATGCCTCGGCACCCTCGAGTTCGCGCTCAACATCTTCGAGTCGTTCCGCCAGGGCGAGTCGGCGCTCGTCATCGGCCAGATCCTTCGCGTCTACTACCAGCTGTTCCGCATGCGCACCATCGTCGTCGATCGCTCCCAGATCGACGACTCCAACCCGGAGGGGCTCCGGACGGGCGCGTTCTACTTCTACGCGAAGCTCGGGTTCCGTCCGACCGACCCTGAGGTTCGCCGGCTCGCCGACGCCGAGCGTGCCCGGATCGCGCGCGACCCGGACTATCGGTCGCCGCTGGCCACGCTCAGGCGCCTGGGCCGCTCGAACCTCGTCTTGACGCTGGGCGGCGGCGCGCCCGCGACTGCGGTGACCGGCAGCCGGCTGGCCGCGCTGGTGACGAGCCACATCACGCGCGGCTTCGACGGCGACCGCCGCGCGGCGACCGCCGACGCCGTGGCGCGGGTCGCGCGCGCGCTCGGTGCGACCGGCTGGCGCCGATGGGCTCCGCCGGAGCGGCGGGCGTTCGCGCGGCTGGCGACGGTGATCGGATTGATCCCCGATCTCGCGCGCTGGCCGGCGCGCGAGCGCGAACGTCTGCGGCAGCTGATGCGGGCCAAGGGCGGCGTGAGCGAGGCGCGATACCTCGGGCTGCTCGACGGCCATCGCCGCCTGCGCGAGAGCCTGGAAGTGCTCACGCGCGAGGCGGCCGCGCCTTGACTTTCTTTCGAGCGGGCGGCTACGATGCGGCGTCGAAATCCGCGACCCAGCGAGGGTGAGCGAGTGGCCAAGCGCGCCGTCTATCCCGGGATGTTCGATCCGCTCCACAACGGCCACGTGGACGTCATCCAGCGCAGCCTCGCGATCTTCGACGAGGTGATCGTGGCCGTGGTGGCCAACCCGTCCAAGCAGCCGCTCTTCACCGTCGAGCAGCGCCTCGAGATGATCGACGAGGCGACCACAAACCTCGGCGTGGGCCCGCATCTGCGCATCGTCTCGTTCGACGGGCTCCTCATCGACCTCGTCGCCCGCGAGCGCGCCGACTGCATCGTGCGTGGCATCCGCGCCGTGTCGGACTTCGAGTACGAGTTCCAGATGGCGCTCATGAACCGCAAGCTGCGGTCGACCGTCGAGACGGTGTTCCTCATGCCGCACGAGAAGTACACGTACATCTCGTCGAGGTTGATCAAGGAGGTCGCCAGCTTCGGAACGTCTGTCGCAGGAATGGTTCCACCGGTCGTAGAAAAGCGGCTCACCGAAAAATATCCGCTGAAATGACGGGGGGCTCCGAGCGCCCCCCATACCCCCCAGTGCTGGCCGATCGCCTCAAGACGTTGGCGCCGTCCTCGACGCTCGCCGTGCAGGCCAAGGCGAGGGAGCTGCGCGCGCGCGGCATCGACGTGATCTCGTTCGGCGCGGGGGAGCCGGACTTCGACACGCCCCAGCGCATCAAGGACGCCGCCGTCCAGGCCATGCGGCGCGGCCAGACGAAGTACACGGAGGTCGGCGGCATCCTCGAGCTGCGCGCCGCCGTGTGCGCCAAGCTCAAGCGCGACAACGGACTCGACTACACGCCGGCCGACGTGCTCGTCTCCTGCGGCGCCAAGCACACCCTCTTTAACCTCGTCACCGCCCTGCTGAACCCCGGCGACGAGATGCTGGTGCCGAGCCCGTTCTGGGTCTCGTATCCCGAGCAGGCGCGGCTGCTGGGCGCGGTGCCGGTGGCGGTGCCGACGCGCGAGGCGACGGGCTTCGACCTGGACCCCGACCGGCTGCGCGCCGCGGTCACGCCGCGCACGAAGCTGATCGTGCTCAACAGCCCGAACAATCCGACGGGCGCCGTCTTCTCGCGCGAGGCCCTCGAAGCCGTCGCGCGCCTGGCCGTCGAGCGCGGGCTCTGGGTGGTCGCCGACGAGTGCTACGAGTCGCTCACGTTCGAGGGACGGCACGTGTCCATCGCGTCGCTCGGCCCGGAGATCAAGGCGCGCACGCTCGTCGTCAACACCTGCTCGAAGGCGTACGCGATGACGGGCTGGCGCATCGGCTACGCCGCCGGCGCGCGCGAGCTCATCCGCGCGATGACGGACATCCAGAGCCAGGTCACGTCGAACCCCTCGTCGATCGCCCAGTGGGCGGCGGTCGAGGCGCTGTCCGGCCCTCAGGACGAGGTCGCCAAGATGGCCGGCGAGTTCGACCGCCGGCGCCGGGTGATCATCGAGGGGCTCAACGCGCTGCCCGGGGTGTCGTGCGTGATGCCGAAGGGCGCCTTCTACGCCTTCGCCAACGTCGCCGGGCTCTTCGGGCGGACGTGGGCGCAGGGCGACACGCGCACGACACTGCAGGGCTCGCTCGACGTGACCGGCTTCCTGCTCGAGGCGGCGCGCGTGGCGGTGGTGCCGGGCCTCGACTTCGGCTCGGACGCCCACGTGAGGCTCTCGTACGCCACGAGCGACGCGCTCATCCGCGAGGGCCTGAAGCGCATGCAGGCGGCGATCGCCACGCTCGCTTCATGATATGGGGGGCCCCGAAATGGCCCCCCAACCCCCCAACGCTCAGGGCGCCCCGGCACAGCCGTGACGCCCCTCGATCGTGCGCTCGAGGCGGCGGCGCGGGCCCGCGTCACCCTGATCCTCGGCACGAGCGACACCGGCAAGACCTCGTTGACCGCGCGCCTGGCCGGCGCCCTGGCCGCGCGCGGCGAGCGCGTGGCCGTCGTGGACGCCGACGTCGGCCAGTCGGAGATCGGCCCGCCCACCACCGTCGGCCTCGGCCACGTCGCCGGCGCCGTCGCCCGGCTCGGCGACGCCGAGGTGATCGCGCTCGAGTTCGTCGGCGACACCTCGCCCGTCCGCTACATCCGCGAGACCGCCGACGCGACAGGACGGCTCGTGCGCCGGGCGCTCGACGCCGGCTTCGAGCGCGTGCTCGTGGACACGGGCGGCCTCGTCGAGGGCCCGCTCGGCCTCGCGCTCAAGCGGGCCAAGGTGCGCGCCGCCGATCCCGATCTCGTCCTCGTGCTGCAGCGGTCCGACGAGAGCGAGCCGATCGCGCGCGCCCTCGAGCGTGACGTGCGCCCGCGCGTCGTCCGCCTCGCCCCGTCGCCCGCCGTCGTCCGCCGCTCGGCGGCGCGCCGGCGCGAGCACCGCGAGCGCGCGCTGCGCGACTATCTCGCCCACGCCGCGACGCTCACGCTGCCGACGGCGCGCGCGCCCGTGCGGGATCGCCGGGGCGAGGCGCTCACGGACGTCGCGGAGGGACTGCTGCTCGGCGTGCTGGGCGCCGGCGGCGAGACGCTCGGCATCGCGCGCGTCAGAGCGTGGGACGCCGCGCGCGGCTGCATCGTGGTGGACACGCCGGTGCCCGCGGAGCAGATCGCCGCGCTCGTGGCGGGACGAGCGACGTGGCGGGCGTGAGGCGCCGGCGCGCCGCGGGCAGCCCGGACGCGCCGGCGCGGCCGCCGTTACTTCGTGCTGATGTTGGAGCTGCTGCTGCTCGGCGAGGTCGTCGCCGAACCGCTGACGCTGCCCGACGCGCTGCCCGACGGAGTCGTCATGTCGGTCGTCGTCGTCGAGGAGCTCGAGCTCGAGGTGGTGTCCGACGAGCGCGGCGTGCTGGGCGTGCTCGGAGACGCGGACGGACTCGTCCGCTCCGGCACCGTGCCGACCTTGTCGGTCTCGGTGCGATTGCACGCGATGGTCATCCCGCCGGCCAGCGCGAGGGCGCAGAGCCCCGATAGCAATTTCTTCATCGCCGATGATCCTCCCTGTGGGGTGTGTTTCGACCCCCCGCCGAGGGCTGCAACGGCCATGCCCGTGGTACGATTCGAGCCCGCGTTCGTCACATCGTGCAAAGGAGACTCGCGGCATGAAGCTCGAAGGCTCGCACGACGTTCCCGCGCCCCGTCAGAAGGTCTGGGAGGCGTTCCTCGATCCCGCGCGGTTGAAGAAAGCCATTCCCGGCTGCGAAAAGCTGGAGGCGGTCGGTCCCGACGAGTACAAGGCCACGATGAAAGTCGGGGTGGGCGGCGTGAAGGGCACCTTCGAGGGCAAGGTCAAGATCACCGAGCAGAAGCCACCCGAGTCTTACAAGCTGGCGGTGGAAGGCAGCGGTGGCCCCGGGTTCGTCCGCGGCGAGACCGTCATCACGCTGAGCGACCCGGAAGGCGGCGGCACGCGAGTTGCCTACAGCGCCGACGTCCAGGTCGGCGGTCTCATCGCTTCGGTGGGCCAGCGCATGCTCGGTGGCGTCTCGAAGATGATGGCCGACAAGTTCTTCGGCAAGATGTCCGAGCTGCTCCAGGACAAGAAGTAGGCGGTGGCCTCCCGTTATCTCGAGCCTCGGCTCGAGCGCGCCCCGCGCGCCGACATGCGGCGGCTCCAGACCAGGCGCCTGCGCGAGCAGCTCGCGCACGCCCGGGCCCACAGCCCGTTCTATCGCCGCAAGCTCGAGGGCGCGCCGCGCGTGAAGACGCTCGACGACTTGCGACGCCTGCCGTTCACGACCAAGGACGAGCTGAAGGAGAACCAGGCGGCGAAGCCGCCGTGGGGCGACGTCCTGGCGGTGCCGTTCGAGGACGTGCTGCGCATCCACATGACGTCGGCGACCACCGGGCGGCCGCTCGCCTTCCTCGACACCAACGAGGACTGGCACGGCTTCTATCACTCGTACGCGCGCGCGCTGCACGCGTTCGGCGTCCGCAAGGCGGACATGGTGATGGCCGCGTTCTCGTATGGGCCGTGGATCGGCTTCTGGTCCGGCTTCTACGCGGCCCAGGACCTCGGCTGCCTCGTGTTCCCGGCGGGGGGGCTCTCGACGGAGCAGCGCATCGACGCGCTCACGGCGTGGCCGATCACCGTGCTCGGCTGCACGCCGTCCTACGCGCTGTTCCTGGCCGAGCAGGCAGCGAAGAAGGGGATCGATCTGGCGAAGGACACGAAGGTGCGGATCACGTGGCACACGGGCGAGCCGGGCGCCTCCATCCCCGCCACGAAGGCGAAGATCGAGGCGGCGTTCGGCGCGCGGGCGTACGACCTGCCCGGACTCACCGAGATCGCCGCGTGGGGCTTCGAGTGCGACGCGCGCGCCGGCCTCGTGCACGTGAACGAGGACTACTGCCTCGCGGAAGTCCTCGACGAGGCCGGCGAGCCCGTGAAGCCGGGCGCGGGCGGCGAGCTGGTCTTCACGAGCCTCTATCGCAAGGCGATGCCGCTCATCCGCTACCGCACGCGCGACGTCGTGCAGCTGGCCGATCGCCGCTGCCCGTGCGGGCGCACGCTGCTGGCCCTGGAGGGCGGCGTGCTGGCGCGGCTGGACGACATGAAGAAGGTGCGCGGGATCATCGTGTACCCGCGCCGCGTCGAGGAGCTGGTGCGGCCGTTCGCCGGCGTGGACGAGTTCCAGATCGTGTTCCGGCGTCACGAGGGTCTGGACGACATCGTCGTGCGGATCGATCCGTCACCGGCGCTCTCGCGCAGCGAGTGCGAAGGGCTCTGCGGCCAGCTCGGCGACGCGCTGCGGGTCGGGCTCGGCATCCGCGTGACGGTGGAGGCCACCGAGCCCGGCGCGCTGCCGCGCTGGGATCACAAGGCGCGGCGGGTGAAGGACGAGCGGACGGAGGTTCCCTTCTGAGGACGCACGGCGGCAAGGGCGCGGCGTTCGGGCTCGGCGGCTACCGGATCCTCGTCGTGGAGCTATCCGCCGCTGACGCGGATCGATTCTGTGCCCTCTACGACGGCGACTTCTATCTCGACCGGGATGCGGTGGCCGCCGCCATCGCGAAGCGAAGCGCGTTCGCTCGGTGACTGACACCCCGCCCGAGGTTATGCGACGGTACCGGGCGATGCTGCTCGCGCGTTCTCCCGAAGAACGCCTGACGATGGGTTGCTCGATGAGCGCCACGGCGCGGGCCCTCGTGCGCGCCTCGGTGCTGGCGCAGGACCCGCACGCGTCATCGGCCGCGCTGCGCCGCGCGCTGTTCCTGCGCTTCTACGGCCACGAGTTCGAGGCGGCGGAGCGGGCGAGGATTCTTGCCTCGCTGTAGACCGTTCGTCGGACAATCGCCGGAAGCGTCGTGGTACAACTAGGACCTCGATTTCTCTGATTGTCAGGAGCGTGGAGTGAGGGCGGCCTACTTCAAGGAGCACGGCGGCAGCGACAAGATCATCTACGGCGACTATCGCGATCCCGTCGCGGACACCGGCGAGGTGGTGGTGCGCGTGAAGGCGTGCGCGCTGAACCACGTCGACATGCTCCTGCTCGACGGCCGCTTTCCGCCGCCCGAGGGGCTGCCGCACGTGAACGGCTGCGAGGTCACGGGCACCGTCGAGACGCTCGGGCCCGGCGTGAAGGGCCTCGCGATGCGCCAGCGCGTGATCGTGTTCCCCGGCTTCTCGTGCGGGACGTGCGAGTTCTGCCTGCGCGGCGAGCGCACGGTATGCCTGCGCTACGGCTATCTCGGCGCTCACAAGGACGGCGGCTACGCCGAGCTGGTGAAGGCGCCGGCGGCGAACCTCCTGCCGCTGCCCGACGCGATCGGCTTCGAGGCGGGCGCCGCGCTCCCGCTGGCGTTTCTCACGTCCTGGCACGCGCTGGTCGCGCAGGCCCGGCTGCAGCCGGGCCAGACCGTGCTGGTCCAGGCGGCGGGGAGCGGCGTGGGCAGCGCGGCCATTCAGATCGCGCGGCTCATCGGCGCGCGCGTGATGACGACGGTCGGCAGCGACGACAAGCTCGACTTCGCGAAGTCGCTCGGGGCGGAGCACGTCGTCAACTACCGCACGCAGGACTTCGTCGAGGAGGCGAAGAAGTGGACGGGCAAGCGCGGGGTCGACGTCGTCGTCGAGCACATCGGCGGCGAGACGTTCGAGCGCTCGTCCTACGCGCTGACCCGGCTCGGCACCCTGGTGTCGATCGGCTCGCACGACACTCACTGGGGCACGCTGGACCTCCGTCACGTCTATTCCAAGAATCTGAGAATCCTCGGCACCAACCTCGGCTCGATCGTCGAGCTGCGCACGATCCTCGACTACGTCGCGGCGGGCCGGCTCAAGCCGGTGATCGACCGTGCGTTCCCGCTCGAGGACGCGCGCGCGGCCGTGCAGCACGTGCTCGACCGGAAGAACAAGGGAAAGGTCCTCCTCGTCCCTTGACGCTGGCCGCCCTCCTCGAGTGCGCCGCCCTTCGGCGCCCGTACGCCGACGCCGTCGTGGACGGCGACCGCCGGCTCACCTACGCCGAGCTGGCCGCGCGGGCCCGGGCGCTCGCCGAAGGCTTCCGCCGGCTCGGCGTCGGCCGCGGCGACCGCGTGCTCCTCGTGCTGCGCAACCGGCTCGAGCACGTGCTGGCCTACTGGGGCCTTCAGATATCGGGCGGCGTGCCGACGCCGGTGAGCTTCCGCCTGGCGCCCGGCGAGCTGCGCTACGTGCTGCAAGACTCCGGCGCGCGCCTGGCGCTCGGCGAGCCGTCCACCGCGGCCGCGCTGGGCGAGGCCGCCGACGGCGCCGCCGTGCGTCTCGTCGCGGTGGGCGATGGCGGTCCCCACCGCGCCATCCCGTTCGATGAGGTGGCGGCGACGCGGCCCGCAGCGCCGCCGTCCGTCACCGCGCGCGATCTCTCGCTCATCCTCTATACGTCGGGCACGACGGGCCGGCCGAAGGGCGTGCCGCGCACGCATCGCAACCACTACGCGGGCGCCGTCGCCCACGTGGTGCAGTGCGGCTACACGTGGCAGGAGCGCACGCTCGGCGTGATGCCGCTCTACCACACGATGGGCATCCACTCGCTGACGAGCATGGCCGCCATCGACGGTTGCTTCGTCTGCCAGCCGGAATGGAGCGCCGCGCAGGCGCTGGCGCTCATCGCGCGCGAGCGACTGAGCGCGCTCTACCTGATCCCGACGCTCTTCTGGGACCTCGTCCACGCCCCCGGCCTCTCGGCGGCGGACGTGTCGACCGTCCGCAAGCTCGCCTACGCCGGCGCGCCGATGCTGGCGCCGCTCACGGAGGCGTGCGTGCGCGCGTTCCGTCCGGACGTCTTCGTCAACCACTACGGCTCGACCGAGATCTACACGTTCACCGTGCGCCCCGACGTCGGCGCCAAGCCCGGCTGCGCCGGACGCGCCGGCCTGCACAGCACGATCCGCGTGGTGGCGGCGTCCGCCGAGCGCCGCGTCGGACCCGACGAGGTCGTGGCGCCCGGCGAGAAGGGCGAGATCATCGCGAGCCTCGCCTCCGACGAGGCCTTCGCCGGCTACTGGAACCGGCCGGACGCCGACGCGAGCGCGTTGCGCG
>Ga0209160_1003298_pt1 | contig 13192 bp, 8 predicted proteins | sample GraSoiAngelo_153_FD_186167 | JGI IMG/M metagenome (GOLD analysis project Ga0209160, IMG submission 186167) | Grasslands soil microbial communities from the Angelo Coastal Reserve, California, USA - 14_1009_12_40cm (SPAdes) (version 2) | ecosystem: Environmental > Terrestrial > Soil > Grasslands ...
AGACCACTCCGCTCAATGCTGACGACCCGCAGTTTGGCAGAGTGAACCTGTTTGGCCGTTACCTTGGCAATGCCAACTACGAAGGTGACGCCGAACTTGGCGGATACGCGCCTCTTGGAAAATTACGCGATCACCTCTTCTATTTCGGGAACTTCAATCCCAGCGTAAATAACCAGTACGTAGCCCCGGCCGTTGGCTCAGGTCTTTTCACCGCATATGACGGTCAATTGCAGCGCACCAAGACTTCCTACGACTATGCTGGCAAGTTGACCTTTAAGATTAACGACCGGCATACCGTAGAATCCTCAGTTTTTGGCGACCCCTCGCACACCAACAATGTTCCTTGGGCGTCGTTGAACGCTTCGGACAAAACGGTAAATTCCAAGTGGGATTATGGCACACGCAACTGGGCGGCGCGTTACGATGGCACACTCACCTCGACCTGGCTGGTTGATGGCGCGTTTACCTGGAGCTGGAACCACTTCACCGAAACTCCTTTGGCGGACGTGACCCAGATCCAAGACGAATCAGGGCTCCTGCAGGCGGGAACATTCAACGCTCAGGGGTTTGGCTTCCTGGAGCCATACGACTCTAACACGCGCAGCATTTCTTTCGATACTTCGAAGACTTTTCATTTTCTCGGCCAGCATACTTTCAGCATCGGCTACAACTGGCAGTTTCCTGTGTATGACGACAGCACGTCCTATTCGGGAGGCAAGTTCGCACTTCCGGCGACCAACGCTTCTGGTGGAGATCCCGGATACGGGACAGCCACCAACCCGACCGTCGCCGGCAAGATGACCGACGCCTCACTCGTTCTTGAGCCCATTTCAGCCGTTTCCAATAGTTCCGGCTGTACGCTATGCCCGTACATGGCGAATTCGGTCGGTGGGGGAAATCCTGTTCAAGTCGTACTTGTCCAGTCGCGTGGCCGCTTTGACGGAGGCATTACCAAAAGCAGCGGAAAGTATCACGCTGGATACGTGAACGATTCCTGGGCTTTAGGCAAGCGCGTCACCGTCAACCTTGGTCTGCGCTGGGAACAGCAACGTTTGGTCGGCAACCAGCTCAATAAGCTTTTTAACGACATGTGGTCTCCTCGGCTTGGCTTTGTCCTCGATCCCAAGGGTGACCGAAAGACCAAGTTCTACGCCAACTATGGCCGGTATGCGTTCATTCTGCCGCTCGACGCGGCCATCCGCGCTCTCAGCGCAGAGGATGATGTGCTGGGCGCGTATTGGGCCCCCGCTTCGACAACCACCGGGTGCCCGGCGGGGACACCTGCGGGAGCTTCTTGCATCGTGACGGATTCCAGCGGAAACCCTGACTACGCAAACATGTTCAAACCAAGTTCCGCCACCTTGCTCAATTCGGCCTCCGGGGGCATCGGGAACGCCGTGACCGTTGGCCTCAGTGGCGGTGAGCCATTCCAGCCAGGAATCCGCATGGAATATACCGACGAATATGTCGCCGGATTCCAGCACGAATTTCGGGGCGGCATTGTCTTCGGCGTGCGTTACATTGACCGCCGCCTGAAGCGCGTCATCGAGGACGAAGGTGGCATTTCGGTGGAACAGTTCAATGCCCTTGCAAACAATGGCGGCGGCTTGAACTACTTCATTGGAAACCCCAACCAGAAATCGGATATTTTCGTGAACCCCAACGAGCAGACGTTCGCTAGCGTAGACGAAACTCAATCTGCGTGTGCCGCAAATGGCGGCAAGCCGCTCGGCGCATTCGACTGCGCTCTCCTCACCGCGGAAACGAACCCTTCGGCCGCTAACGCTGCGGCGCTCGTGGCGTTGGGCTTTCCTTCTTCCTGCATAGATACGCACAACGCTCCAACTCCCTATGTCGCGCCAAATGTTGCCAATACGTTTGGCACGGTGCTCGGCAGTGCGTGCTTCCCCGCCGTCAACACGGGCACCTGGACCGATTCCACCGGCAGCCTGCTTTCCGATTGCACCACTTTGGCTCAGAGCAAGCAGGCGGGTAACTGCGCCGCTTTCGGAGGCGAATTCTACGCCGATGGCAAACCGGATACTTACAAGGATCCCCGGCGCGTATATCAGGCAGTGGAGATTGAATTGAACAAGGGCTTCAGCCACAACTGGGCTCTTATTGCGAACTGGCGGATTGCCCGCCTCAACGGCAACTATGAAGGCGCATTCCGCAACGACAACAACCAGGCTGACCCGGGCATCAGCTCTCTGTTTGACCTTACCGAAGGAGCATTTGGGCTGCTCGGCAAACAGCAGGGAATTGGTCCTCTAAACACGGATCGCCGCCATGTGATCAATATTTTCCCGGTCTACGTCTTGGATCATAGCCGGCTAAAGGGAATGGTATTTGGCGGGGGACTCAGAGTGCAAACTGGCCTGCCCCTGACGACCTTGGTTGCTCAGCAGGCTTATCAGAACGCGGGCGAAGTGCCGCTGTTCGGTCGCGGCGACCTCGGCCGGGCACCCACAACGGCTGGCATCGATGCACACCTGGAGTATCCATGGAAGTTCAATGATCGAATCAGCCTCAAGTTCGGTTTTGACGCTTTCAACATCGCCAACAGAAAAGCCAAGACGCTGATTGACCAGAACGCCGATCAGGGGTTTGGCGTAGTCAACCAGGACTTCAAGCTGCCGTTCGCGACCAACGGAATGAACAACTATTTCTTCCAGCAGCCGTTCAGTTCGCGCTTGAGCCTGCGCTTGGTGTTCTAACCGAAACTCTTCCGGAGGGAGGGCGCTGCCATGCGCCCTCCTTTTTCTTTTGTAGCGCGAGCAGCGGCGAAGCGTATCATCGTCATTTGAGCTGGACTTTCCTTTTGGAACGTTTCATGGCCGCGTCTCTTTTTTTCTGTACCTGGTGTCGAACGAGAACTTCTCTGTTTGATCGTCGCGCGTCAGCAACCCTCCTGCTTTCCCTTGTTTTCCTTCTTCCACGTTCGCTCTTTGCGCAACGCTCCCCGGGAGCCGCCGAAATCAACGTTCAGGTTCGCTATCCCAATGGAACCGCCGCCCCACGCGGCATCCATGTGCGCCTCGAATCCGAGGAAGGCGGAGCCGTCGACGATTGCGTCACCGAAACGGCCGGCAAGTGCCGCTTCCTTCCCAATTCATCGGGAATGTACATCGTGCGGCTCAATCAAGTCGGCTACAAGGAAGTTTCCGTTCACGTCAACCTCGTCGACAGCTTGAGGGGATATGTAACTCTGGACCTGAAACCCGACCACCCGGAGGCCCCCTCCGACGGCCCCGATGGCGTCATTGGCGATTCCGTATCGGCCGCAGAACTGAGCATTCCAGAGAATGCTCGCCTGGAATTTGAAAAAGGCCAAAGGGCCATGAAGGAAAATAAGCTGGACGCTGGCATCTCTCACCTGCACAAGGCCATCAAGCTTTATGAAACCTTCCCGCTGGCCTATACACTTTTGGGTACGGCATACCTAGAGGCGAAAAACTGGAAAGACGCTGAGACTGCGCTGCGAAGATCCATCAGTTTCGATTCCCACTCTGCGGATGCCTACCTGGCATTGGGTGCGGTGTTTAATCAAACCAAGAGTTATCCTCAAGCAGAAACGGCGCTTCTTCGCGGACTCGAATTGAAGCCCGATGCCTCCGCCGGCCACTACGAACTGGCCAAGACCTACTGGGCCTTGGGCCGTTGGCGGGAAGCTGCTCCCCACGTGCGCAAAGCCGTCTCCGGCATGCCTGACGTGGCCTCGCCACATGTTCTGTTGGGAAACGTCCTGCTTCGGGAAAATAACCCGCGGGGGGCGCTGGACGAATATCAGGAATACCTCAGGCTGGACCCCCGCGGGCTTATGGCACCGGGCGTGCGCCAAATGATCGAGAAAATCCAGAAAACCCCGCGACCCTAGATGCCTCAACTGGTAATCCCAGAGCTGTCCTGCGCGTATGTTAGGATGTGGTCTATTCCCGCTCTATGCCGCGTGCCACCACAATGAACTTGTCCGAGGCGGTAGCCATCTCCGCCTCCAGCCTCTGGGCACACAAGCTGCGCAGCGTCCTGACGCTCATCGGCGTAGTCATTGGTGTGGCCGCGGTGATTGCCGTCGTCAGTCTCATCAACGGCGCAAACCAGTATGTCGCGACACGCGTCTTCCGTCTGGGCGCCGATGTCTTTGGCCTCTCCAAACAACCTTCCATCATCACCAACGTGGACGACTGGCTCGAATTCCAAAAACGCAAGCGCATTACCTATGACGACTTCGAAGCGGTGCGTGATCTCTGCAAATCCTGCAAAGAAATCGGCGCCTCCCTGGGCGGCCGCGTGGAGGTGAAAAGCGGCCTGAATTCGCTCAAAGACACTAACCTGCGCGCCTGGACGCCGCAGATGCCCGAATTGTACGACGTGGATCTGGTTGCCGGCCGTCACATCACCGATTCGGACTTGAATAGTGCGGCGCCGGTTTGCGTGATTGGCATGGACATCGTGGAAAACCTCTTGCCCGGCCTAGATGCCCTCGGCAAAGAGGTTCGCTGGAACAACATCCCCTGCGAAGTGATCGGTGTTGGAAAAAAAGAGGGTTCCTCTCTGGGAACCTCGCTGGACAACTGGATCATCCTGCCGCTGAGCACCTACAACAAGGAATATGGCAACCAGCAGAATTCCTTACGGGTCACTTCCCGCGCCGGCTCGGCAGCCAACATTCAGGTCACTGTGGACGAAGTTCGCCAGATCATGCGTGGACGCCATCATTTGTCCTACGGCACCAAGGATGATTTTGCCATCGAGACCAGCGATTCGTTTCTTAGTCTGTGGAAGGACATCAGCGGCAGCTTTTTTGCCGTGACCATCGCCATCGCCTCGATTTCACTGGTCGTCGGCGGGATCGTCATCATGAACATCATGCTCGTTTCGGTCACGGAAAGAACCCGCGAAATCGGCGTCCGCAAAGCGCTGGGCGCCCGCCGGGGCGACATCCTGCGCCAATTTCTCATCGAGTCCTCCACTATTTCCGTAATTGGCGGGGCTCTCGGCGTGTTCTTCGGCGTACTGGCGGCCAAGCTGGTCTCCTGGGTCTCGCCGCTTCCGAGCGCCGTACAACTCTGGTCGGTCCTGGGCGGGCTGGCGGTCGCGCTCAGCGTGGGGCTGTTTTTTGGAACCTATCCGGCGTCGAAGGCTGCCAAGCTCGACCCCGTGGAAGCGCTGCGATCGGAATAGGCAATCATCTTTATGGCTACCCTTGGAAAAACTCTGCCGCGGACCGCTGTCCTCCCGGTGCGTTCCCTGATTCGCAAGGAAGGCGCGCTAAAGCTTCGCGGCGAAGTGCTGCTGGCACTGGATACGCTGCGGAAAAATCCTCTGCGCTCGGCGCTGACCATTCTCGGCATCGTCATCGGTATCACCACGGTCATTACCGTCAGCGCGGTCATCAACGGATTGAACGAAAACGTGCTGGGCGGCATCCGCGAATTGGGATCGGACACCATTATCGCGTATCGCTTTCCATGGGCCTCGCTTTCGCGGCCTCCCAGCGAATGGTTCAACCGCAAAGAGTTGCAGGCGGAGTGGGCGGATGACATTGCCAAGCTGCCGCACGTGGCCGCCGCTTCTCCCTCCATGCGCATCTTTATGCCGCAATTCGGTTCGGGAACAGTGGACGTGCGCCGCGGCTCCTATCGCGCGAAAAACGTGATCCTCCAGGGGAACACTCCCTCCATCAGCAAGATCTTCGATTTGAAAGTGGCTTTCGGGCGTCCCTTCAATGACACGGATACCGAACATCACGCCCCGGTGGCGCTGCTGGGTTACGACACCACACGGATTCTTTTTCCCGAATCTCCGGCACGTTCGGTCGGAGAGGAAGTTACCGTTGACGGTCAACTCTTCACCGTCATCGGTTCGTTCGAAAAACGCAAACAGGGCATCTCCGGCGGTTCGAACCCGGAAGACAATATCGCCATCATGCCGGTGACCACGCTCCGCAAGCTGTACCCCAACAAAAAAGACTACGTGATTTTCGCCAAGGCCAAGGACCCCAGTAACGTCGGCGAAGCCGTCGAGGAGATCCGTGACATGCTGCGCCGCAAGCGGCGCCTTTCGAACGACAAGCCGGACGACTTCGCGCTCTTCACTTCGGACTATTTTCTCGATTTATGGAACAAGATCAGCGGCCTGATTTTCATCCTGATGTTCGCGGTCGCTTCGGTCGGGCTGATTGTCGGCGGCATCGGCGTGATGAACATCATGCTCGTAAGCGTCACCGAGCGCACCCGAGAGATCGGCGTCCGAAAGGCCATCGGCGCGAAGCGCGGCAACATCCTCGCGCAATTCTTGATCGAAGCAGTGACCCTGAGCGCCGTGGGGGGCGTCATCGGCGTGTTGTTTGGCTCCGGCCTGTCCCTGCTCATGCGCTATGGCCTCAAGATGCCCGCAGTCCTCTCCTTTTTCTGGATCTCGACCGCACTCATCCTATGCGCTCTGATCGGCATCGTCTTCGGGGTTTATCCCGCTTGGAAGGCCGCGCGCCTCGACCCCGTCGAAGCCCTGCGCTACGAATAGCCGCCCGGACTCCTGACTATTCCGCAAGTTGTTTGGCCAGCACCAAGGCCGTCTTGCCATAGTGCTCGCCTTCAAGAAATCGCACCTGGCAGCAGGAATCCGGTGGTCGAATTTCCAGCACTCTCACCGGAGTCCCGTCCGGCACCATGAGAAGCTTTTGTGACGCAATTAAAAGAGACAGCCCCACGTCGTCACTGGCCGCTTCCAATTTCTCTCGCTCCCGAGCAGCAGCTTCATCAACGGACACCAAAACGAAAGAGAGATTGCCATCAGCGCGGAGTCTGGTGAGCCGGCCTACCCCAGAAGCTGGCGCCGGAGTCTTGGCGGACACAGGCGGCGCTTGCTGCTCCAAGTGGCCGATGAACCGATAGCCGCGCTTCGGCAGGGTTTCGACGAAACGTGGCTTCTTGTTGTCGTCGCCTAAAGCCAGGCGCACCTTTTTGATGGCCGTGTTGAGGCTATGATCGAAATCCACAAACGTGTCTCCGGGCCAAAGCCGCTTTTCGAATTCCTTGCGGGTGACGACTTCGCCTGGCCGCTCCAGCAGCATGGCCAGCGCTTGAAACGGTAGAATCTGCAGTTTGATTTTGCGGCCTGCTTTGTGCAATTCTCCCGCCGAAAGATCCACCTCGAACACATCAAACCGCGCGACGCCCGAGGATCGGCCGGGAGAGGACATGGATTCGCTTCTGCCTCGTCGGATGACTATAACACTCCCGGGAAAAACCACCATGGCGGCAGTGCCTCTCGATTAAGTCCCGCGCTTTCTTGCTGTTTGCTGTTCATTTACAGTCGTTTTTCAGTTCATCCGCAGTGCATTGCGCTCCCTCCGGGAATGCGTAAAAGTGCACAGCATCGCATGACGCTTCAGGGGCGCCAGGAGCAAAAAAAAACAAACAGGCCGGCTCCCAACGCCCTGACCAAGACGAAAGAGGAGGTTCTTATGAAAAAGCGAGTTTTTGTGATGGCCAGCTTACTGGTGCTCTCCATCATGGTGGCGGCACAAGTTGTGCGGGCCGAAGAGTCCATGTTCGTGAACATTCCATTTGCATTTACAGCCGGCCAGGTGACGCTGCCGGCCGGCGAGTATCGCATCCAGAAATTTGACAGTAGTTCCGGGGTGCTCTTGATTAACTGCTTGGACCCGAGCACGCCGGTCATGGTGCTCACATTTGCAGCGCAGGCCAACGCGCCGCAATCCCAGTCGAAGCTGGTTTTCAACCGCTACGACCATCGCTATTTCCTCTCGCAGGTTTGGAGGGCGGGATCCATCCGTGGAAGACAACTCTCTAAATCGCCGCGAGAAAAAGAATTGGCGCACGTGGCGCGCACCGAGACAAAAGGCGAAATTACGTTGGTTGCCCGCCTGGCCCCCCGCTAGGGCGTGATGTAGTCGCGGCTGCCATGGCAAACCAACGGAGCGGAAGCCGGAGCCCCCAGCTCCGGCTTCCTTTGTAGTTTCGAACCAATTTTTTCAGCACCGCTCCGCTGTTTCTTACCCTCCTGGAGCCGCAAGAGAAATACTCCTCCTACGAAAGAAGCCCACCCGCGAACGCCGCAGCGTGGTGTTCCACCACACTCCAAGCCGGCTCCACAACCTCATACTTCCTCCGCCTTGGTCCCCTGGATTCCTGCCATCATTCATGCCTCAGCGCCACCATCGGATCCACGCGCATGGCGCGCCAGGCCGGCACGCTGCACGCGACGACCGATACGCCTGCGAGCAGTGCGATCATGCCGAGCTACGTGACCGGGTCGAGCCGCGACACCCCGAACAACATCGCCGCGATGGCCTGACTCCCTGCCACCGCTCCGACCAGCCCGATCGTGACTCCCAGCCCACTGAGCATCATCCCCTGACGAACTACCAGGGCGAGAATGCTTTCGCGCGATGCGCCGAGCGCCAATCGCACTCCGATCTCGCGCGTGCGCTCGGCCACGCTGCCGGAGAGCACGCCGTAGATGCCGGCAGCCGCGAGTACCAGTGCTGCGAGAGCGAACGCTTCGAACAGGATCAGCGCGAAGCGTCGCTGGGAAGCCGAGGCGGTGAGCAAGTCTTCCATGGTTGCAACACGCACGACCGGCTGGTCCTTGTCCACCGACCAGATGGCCTTCTGAACAGCGGACCCCAGTGCGGCTGCGTCGCCGCGCGTGCGAACCACCAGCCACTGTGTCCCGTCCGCCCACAGCCACTGCGCAGTGGTGACGTATACCGCATCCGATTGGCTTACCGCCAAGGACGTCTGTTTCACATCGCCCACCACGCCCACGATAATATCCCAGGGCCGGTTGGGGGGGCCGCCAAAGCGAACGCGCCGCCCAATGGGGTCTTGGCCGGGGTACTTGCGCTTTGCGAGCGATTCGTTTATCAGCACTGGCCTCACCGGCAGTCCAGCCGCATCCTGCGCGTTGAACAGGCGCCCGCGGCGGAGCGGAATGCCCATCGTTTCAAAGTAGCCGGGCGCCACTCCGTAGCGAAACGCATCCTCAACGTCTCTGCTCTTGTTGTCATTCTCGAACTGGACACCGTACACGTCAGCGTCGCCGCTCAGCGGCAATTGGGTGGTGAACGCCGCCGCCGACACTCCGGGCACGCTCTCGACCGCTTCAAGGGCCTGAGCGAAGAAACGATTGCAGGTGGCATCATCGTCGAATCGGCGCCCGTAGGTCTGCACTTGCATGGTGAGCAAGTGTGAGGCGTCGAATCCCGGAGCGACCGCAAACAGACGCTCCAGGCTCCGCAATAGCAAACCAGAACTCACCAGCAAAACGAGAGCGAGCGCGACTTCCACTACGACCAGCGCGCTGCGCGTGCGCCCGTGTCCGCCAACGCTGCGCTTCGAGCTTTCTTGTAGTCCCATTTGCGGTTCGTTGCGGGAGGCGCGTAGTGCGGGAATCAGTCCGACCACCAACCCGATCAGCGTGGTCATGCCCAGTCCGAAGGCGAACACCGGGCCATGAACACCGATTGCGCCGACACGCGGCAGCTCCGCTGGGCTGAGCGCCACCAGCGCGCGTACGCCTAGCTGCGCCACGGCCATGCCGGCAACACCGCCACTAGCGGCCAGGAGCAGGCTCTCTGTGAGCAGCTGGCGAATCAGCCGGCTGCGCCCTGCGCCGAGCGCAGTGCGCACGGCAAACTCGCCGCGCCGCCGCACACCTCGAGCCAGCAGCAAGTTGGTCACGTTTACGCACGCGATGACCAACACCAGCAGGACTGCCCCAACTACGGCGAGCAGTGCCGGTTTCACGCCGCGCGTCACATCGTCCTGCAGCGAATTCACGATGAACCCCTGCTTGTGGGATTCCCAAGGAGGCCTTGGAAATTCCTCGACTGGGGTACGCACGATTGCTTCGAGCTCTCGCCTGGCTTGATCGGTGGAGACGCCGGGCTGCAGCCGCCCCACCATCCGCAGGTGATTGCCCCACTCTCTGGTCAGGAAAGAAGTGATGTGTCCCGCATCGTACTGCAAGGGCGTCCAGAGCTCCGCAGACGGAACCAGAACGTTTTCGAACGAATTCGGCATCACCCCTATCACGGTATAGCTGGTGTCGTCGAGCGTGATTTGGCGCCCGATCATCGTGGGATCGCCGCCAAAGCGACGCCTCCACAATGCATCGCTGAGGATCACCACGTGTGGCCCGTTGAGTCGATCGTCGGAGGCCTCAAAGTCTCTTCCCAGAAACGGCGGCACACCTAGCACTCGGAAGTAGCCAGCGCTCACGAACTGCCCATCGAATCGTTCTGGTTCCCTCACACTGATACGTATGGAACGCAATATGGCTGCGCGAGCCGGCGGTCCCGAAATCCCAGATCATCATGATCCGGCTGGCGTGCGGGTACGGCAGCGGTTCGAACAAGATGGGGTTCACCGCGCTGAAGATCGCCGTCGTGGCGCCGATTCCGAGCGCCAGTGTGAGTACGGTGATCGCCGTGAAGCCCGGCGTACGCAGCATGTTGCCTGTGCCATAGCGCAAATCCTGGATCAGAGATTCCACAAGATTCACGCCTCTTGCCTCGCGGCACTCCTCTTTGGCCCGCTCCACTCCGCCAAACTGCAGCCGCGCCCGCCGCAAGGCTTCCCGAGAAGGCACGCCGCTCTGAATCAAGTCTTCCGCGTAAGCCTCCATGTGAAAGCGCAGCTCCGCATCCATCTGGCTTTCCATCCGCGAACGCCACAGCGTCGCGTTCCACCACGAACGAAGCCGGCTCCACAACCTCATACTTCCTCCGCCATGGTCCCCAGGATTTCCATCATTCATGCCTCAGTGCCACCATGGGATCCACGCGCATGGCCCGTCGCGCGGGGATGTAACATGCCGAGAGAGCGATCCCACCGAAGAGAAATGCGACGCTGGCAAAGGTGATTGTGTCGGTAGGCTGCACTTCAAATAGGAGACTGGACAGCACCCGCGAGAGCATCCAGGCGCACGCAAGTCCCAGCGCTGTGCCTGTGAAAGCGAGGCCTGCGCCCCAGCCAATGAGGAGTCGCATGACGTCGCGCTTCTGGGCTCCCAGCGCCAGGCGGATCCCGAGTTCCGCGGTCCTTTGGCGGACGGAATAGGCTAGCAGTGCGTATAGCCCCACCAGAGACAAGACCAGCGCGGCGCCGGAAAATACCGATAACAGCAGCGTCTGAAAGCGACGCTCCGCCGTGGCTTCGGCGACAAGCTGATCCATGGTTCGAATGTCAGCCACGGCCAGTGCGGGATCCAGCGTGTTCACTTCTCTCTGGACGGCGGCAGCAAGCAGTTCCGGGCTTTCGCTGGTTCGAAGGACGACCGAGGCGGCCGCTACGCTCGACTGCCAGAACGGCACGTACACTTGCAGTTGCGGCTTCTCTTCGAGGCTCGCATGGCGCACGTCAGTTACGACGCCCACGATGGTCCACCAAGTCGGTTTGGGGCTGCCATCCTTGAAATGGAGGCGCTTCCCCAAAATGGTCTTCCCCGGGAAATACTTCCTCGAAAAGTTCAGGCTAACGATGGCTACCAACGGCCGCCCGGCTGTATCGTCATCAGTGAAGGACCGTCCCTCATAGAGGCGCATCCCCAGGGCCGCAAAATAGCGAGGCGTAACCGACCTCGTTTGGAAGAAGACCTTTTCGTCAAACGGATAGTCTTCCACGGTTAGCCAGCTGAGGGTTTCTCCGTGCCCGAGAGGTAAGTTCGTCACTGCGCCGGCCGCCTGCACACCCGGAAGAGCACCGAGAGTGTCGACAAGCTTGCGGTAAAACGCAGTCTGCCGTTCGGAGGCCGTATATCTCGCGTCCAGGGAGAGATTCATGGTGACCGTCGAGTGCGGTTCGAAGCCTTTTTCCACGGACTGGACTCTCATCAAGCTACGAATCAGCAAGCCCGACCCGGTCAACAACACGACGGTCAGCGCCACTTCTGCAACGATTAGCCCCTGACGAAACCGGCCTGGTGTGCCTTTTACACTTCTGCTGCCCGATTGATTCAAGACCATAGAAGGATCGCCACGGGAAGCTGACACTGCCGGAAGCAATCCAAACAACAAACCCGTGATCATCGATACGCCCAAGGCGAAGAACAACACGCGGCCGTCCAGGGATGTCTCTTCGAGCCGTGGGATGTTCCCCGGATCAAGCCGCACAAGCAGCCGCGTCGAGGCCAACGCCAGGCCACACCCCAGCGCGCCACCGCCCACGGCCAAGAACAAGGACTCGGTAAGGAGTTGGCGTACTAAACGTGACCGCCCGGCACCGAGGGCGGCCCGCACTCCCATTTCGCGAATTCTCCCGGTGGCGCGAGCTATCTCTAGGCTTGCCACATTGGAGCAGGCAATGAGCAACAGCAAGGTCACGGCTCCCATCAGGAGCAGCAAGGCGTGGCGCGGCCCGGCAGTCCCGGAAGCGGTGAACGGCATGACCATCGCGCCAAATCCTCGATCGTTCACCGGACGGATCATGTCGATCTTGGCCATCAGCGCGCTCATCTCGGCCTGCGCCTGTTCTAGGGAGACTCCCTGACGCAACCGGCCAATGGCATCTCCGGCGCTGTCTTCTCGGTTAGCCTTTTGCTCCTCCGTCATGGCCCAAGGGATCCACACGTCGGTCACCTTAGCCGCATCCAGGGCGTCCGTGGCGTGCGGAAACCCAAAACCGGCAGGCATGACGCCAATAATTTGATACTGCCTGGCGTCCAGGAGGAGTGTCTTGCCCAATATGTGCGGTTCTGCTCCGAACCGGTCCCGCCACAACCGATCGCTGATGACCACGACCTGGTCCTGCCCTGGCTGATCGTCCCTGTTACTCACCGGCCGTCCCAGCTTTGGCGAGATTCCCATGGTCGGAAAAAAATCTCCGGTGACACGCGCGCCACCCCACACATCCGCGCGTCCTGCACTTACAACATTGAATCTAGCAACGCCAAACAGGGCCAGGGTTGCGAACGAGTGATTTTGTCTTTGTAGGTCGAAAAAGTCGGCCGTCATCGGCGTTAGGTATTCGATCGGCACCTCGAACCGCGGATTGGGGGACCACAGATAGACGAGACGTTCCGGCTCGTGGTAGGGCAGCGAACGTATCAACACGGCATTGATCAGGCTGAAAACGGACGTGCTCGCGCCGATGCCGAGCGCGAGTGTGAGGACCGCAGTAACCGTGAAGCCGGGGTTCTTGCCGAGTGTGCGAGCGCCATAGCG
>Ga0209160_1003299_pt1 | contig 13192 bp, 13 predicted proteins | sample GraSoiAngelo_153_FD_186167 | JGI IMG/M metagenome (GOLD analysis project Ga0209160, IMG submission 186167) | Grasslands soil microbial communities from the Angelo Coastal Reserve, California, USA - 14_1009_12_40cm (SPAdes) (version 2) | ecosystem: Environmental > Terrestrial > Soil > Grasslands ...
AGAGGCGAGTTGGACATTGTTTGTCGCGAGACCAGCATTGTAAACGGTTCCCAATGTGAGAGTCGATATGAGGAGGACCATCTGAGACCAAATGAACAGTTTGAACCAGATGAATCTGCTACGGTTGGGCATGTTCCCTTGTAAGCTGTGCTTGAGGCGTGGGTCTTGTAAAGGGGCCAGCTAGGTCTTTGGCTGATCGAACATAACAACATCGGTAGCCTTGCGAGGGGCTTCCTGCTTCCGTCTCTGCCTATTTCCAAAGATTCCTAGGGCGATGCCCACCGCGATCAACGCGACTCCTGTTCCTAGGAATATTGGGTTCCATCCGTCGCGGAGGTACGTGATCTGGACGTCTTGGGCGTTATTGTTGGCGGCATGATCGAATACGAGGTAGTATGTTCCAGGGGTTGAGACGGTGGCTGAGAAGCTTCCCCCGCTGCCTGTGGCTTGAAAGATGTTACTGGTTGATTGGCTGGTTCGGTAGAGGTCGAATTGGCCGGCGGTAAAAATGTAGACGTTCACAGTGGTTCCTCCGGTTACAGAATATGTTCCTGAGATCTGATTCTCCTTCACTATGCTGAAACTGATTCTGTAATAGTAGTTTCCAGTTGGAATGTTTGCTGCCAGATTATCGGAGACAGGCAGGGGAGGATAGATGACATAGACTCCTATGACGAATAAGATGCCTGCCACTATTAGTAGGGCTTGGAAGCTTTTCACATTTTAGAACTCACGACGGTCTCGTAACGCGGCGGCGACAAAACCTGCTTGTACACATCATGAACCTTCTTGGCATAATCGTAATGGATCTGCTTCTTGTCACCACCTTCCTGCTTCTTCTGCTTAACATGTTCGCCTGGAGGGTTGAGGAATCCCTTGATCTTTTTCCGCTTGTTGTTAGGAGCCTGATACTTGACCTCCATCCTGAAAACGGGACCAAGGAAGGCCTTCTTCAACTGTATCAATTCTAGGGAGTCGTGTGGAATGACGACGTTCTTCGGATTGATCGCGAAAGATTCCGGATTCTCCGTCTCATAATCGAAAGACTTTCTAGAGGCTGCGGCGTTTGCGATTGCGGCCCCGACAGCGCCTCCCAGAGCGCCTGCTATGCCTGATTTCGAACCCTTCTCGAGAACTAGGATCGAACGCTTATCCGTAACTAATAGTGCATACTCGTTTAGTCCCATCTTGCCTTGAACGACAACTCGTGGGATCAGCGCGATCCTCTTCTCTGCCGTACTACCGCTGTACATGGTAGTGAATGCGGAATGATGTGCTTTATTTCACTATCTGCTGCTTTTTGAGCGTGGATTTATTCGATTTCAAGAGCTGAGTTTGCCTTCTAGCTTATTGTCCGGCAGGTCCAGCTTCTCAGTCTTGAGAAAAGGTACGGCATGGGAAGGCGGGTTCACATTGTACTTTACAGTTACAGACACGTCCTTACTAGTACAATTCTCAACAACCAGGAACCAGGTGCCTCCTTCTTCAGGACAGAACTTTACAGTCGTATTCCTGACCCTCTCATTACCTGCCTCATACCAGAACTCCTGATCTAAATCTAGACTGTTCAGGTTCTCCTCGGTCATCACGTACACGTTCAACTCTCCATCCCCTGAGACGTCCGCGACCAATTCTTCCCCTTCATGAACTCCCACCTCGAAGCTAAGATAATCCCCAGCAGGAATGATCTTCGGACCCCCACGATCCTCCTCCTTCTCACTCAGCCCCTCTACCCCGGACGAAGCAACATTCAACCGGACGTGTTCTGGTCGCGAAGTCTTCAATGCTCCCCTCGTTTCTTGTCGCGACTGCTCGATATAACGCCGCGAATCAGATCTCGAGGATATCTCTGCTTCCTGCACCGGCATCTTAGAGACTGGTAAGCTTGCAAATACAGCGACGGCAATGATCAACAACCCAGCCACAAGCCATGGTAACAATGCTAGAAGGCCTAGTATCGCAAGGCATACGATGATGAGATTTCCTGCGACGAATCTTTGGTTTCCCATTACCCGGGCTCCACGCAGAGACTAGGAAACCGTGTGTCAGCGCCTAAAAACGCTAGTGTAACAGGTTCTGCTGCCTAAACGTTGGATGAGTTGGCTGAACTCACCTGAACTCACCATCACTCTCTTGAGTAAAGCCTGACTTATGGACATGATTCGACCGATACCTAGCCCTCTCTAGAAGCAGGCATAGTCAGGTTGAGAACAGGGAGAACAGCTGGACCAAAACTGGCCGTTCTAACTGCAATTCTAATACTGTCTCTAGCTTTGTCGTCCACCGTCCATGTTGCAACCGCGGCTCCTGCGGGAAAATATTTCGATCATTTAGTAACTATAGTCATGGAGAATCAGGACCAAGACAGTGTACTATCCGACGGGCATTACCAGTCGAGTCTCGCCGCGAACTATTCCCTCGCAACCGGATACAGCGGAACAGCTCATCCTAGCGAACCCAACTACTGTGTCATGTTAGGCGCGTCAACATCAGGATGCTCCGATAATGGAGCATGCTGCAACACGGGACCCAACTTGATAGATCGGTTCGACCCGGCGGGAATAACCTGGAAGGCTTTTGCGGAAGACGCGGACGGCTCAGGAACATGTAGTTTCAATCCTCCCCGTGGAGGCGACCATTTCCCATTTCTATTGTACACCAGCATCAACAATAACCCGGGACGCTGCACCAACATGCTGACCACAAGCTCTCCACGCGATCCTGAATTCGTAACGTCACTATCCGATCCTGCATCTGCACCAAGCTTCATCTGGTTGACACCCAATGACAATGACAACTCTCATGACACCTCAATCGGCACTGGAGACCACTATCTAGCCCGTCTTGTTCCCAGTATTCTAGCTAGTTCAGTCTTCAAGAATACGAGGGCAGCATTGTTCATAGTCTATGACGAGGGCAACGATCAAACATGTCACAGTGGAGGTCCAGACTGCGTCTACGCCTCCTGGTCCGGACCAGTGGTGGCTAAAGCGTTCAACTCGACCAAGAGCTACGATCACTACTCCTATGTTCACACAATAGAAGACAACTGGGGACTGCAACCATTGAATTCCAATGATGCAAAAGCAGCGGTAATGTCTGAGTTCTTCACCGGCAGCAGCTTTTTCACAGGAACAGGTCAATGGCTCACACTCGTAATATTAGCCGCCGTAGTATCCGCGGCGGTCCTCATAGGCTGGAAGATCATCCCGTCAAAAACTACAAGGCACGCTAGAAGAAGCCCTCGCAAGCATGCATCCCCGGTATCCTCAGTTTGAGAAAATCACAGAGATACAGGTAAAACATAACCTCGGCCCGCGAAACCGCCAGCTTCTGGCCAGTGTTATGGGGTAAGGTTCTGAAGGATAGAGTCGGATGATGGCCTCCTCGACGGCGCGCGGATCAGATAACAGATACAGGTCCAAGTCAGATAGTTCCCGCGTTCCCCACCGCCTTCTGAACTTCCATTTTCCTTCAAGCATACCTGTGGTCAACGCGGAATACAGCTCGTCCCTACATCACAGAGCACGCAATATCATTTTCTTGCAGTGAAGTTAGAGGGAAAACTCCAACCTCGCCAGAATCACCACACTTCCAGCGGACCAGATGCCGACAGCACCGACCATGACGGCCCAGGCTGGAATGAAGTTCTGCCCCAGCTGCGGCACACAGCTGGCCTCCTCGGCTACCGTCTGCTCCAAATGTGGAGCTAAGCTCAATTAACATAAGCCGCACCTCACAAGACGCTAAGTGAGAGTATAATCGAAAGTTTGCTGCTGCCGTGACTCGGCCATGCCACTAACCGAGCCCCTGCCCAATAACAACCGATTAGCTAGACTTGAAATAAGGTTTCTCCGAACCAGACCAGTGGATCCTCAGTCTGCAATGCCTGCGCCTTCGCAAGGAATTTGGTAAACAATGGGTGCGAGTCAAACTCTTCATGCTCGGCCATGCCAGGCACCTCCACGTGAAGGATGTAATGGCGAACTCCTTTCCTCGGAGTCATCCCACCTTGGATAGGAGTAAGCGAGGCACCTAGGAATTTTCCCTCAGACTTGAACTTACGCCAGAGAGGCAGAACCTCGGCTTTGAAGAGACGCTCAAACTCGACGGCCTTACTCTCAGGAAACCTCAAAATAATCGCACTCGTCTGAGACATCAGTCTACGAGTTCTCCACAACTTGCGTTTATCGTTGTAGCTGTGATCGCACTCGCATAATCCGACGCTATCAAAACAGCCGCATTCGCCACGTCTAGAAGTAGTGGGGCCCGCTTTAGCGCTGTGTTTTGGGCTTCCGAGTCGGCAACCGCCTGAAACGAGGTTCCTCTAAGTTTTGCAAGATGAGTGAAGACAGCTTGGAGAACCGGATTGTCCGGAGTCCCGCCAGTTCTCAGACAGACGACTCGGACTCCTCGAGGCCCCACCTCGAGGGCCAGCTGTCTGCAGAGAGCCTCGATCGCCGCTCCTCCGATAGCGAATCCTCCCATGTCCGGTCTTGGTAGTCGTGCGTTGGGGGCAGTGAGCCCGAGAATGACACCGTTGCCCTGCTTCTCCATTATGCGGGCCGCGGCGGTCATGGTGATGAAATATGATCTAACTTTCTTGAAGGCAGCATCCGAGAATCTTTGATCGGAGAGTTCAGTTAGCTTCGTGCCTATTGCGACGCTTGTCCCGATGAGGTTGAAGGAAATGTCCAGCTTTCCTGTCTTAGTAACAACCCTGTGCAGATGTGTCTCGACGGACTCTGGACTAAGCGCATCGACTTTCGAGACATCTGCAACCCCACACGTGCTTGAGATTTCTTGGGCTACGGGGTTCAGCGAGTTTTCGGTGCGGCCGGTGAGAAAGACTGTAGCTCCCTCCCTGGCAAACGCCTTCGCGACAGCTGTCCCTACTCCCCCGGCGGCTCCATAGATTACCGCGACCTTCCCGTCCAACAACTTTAGACCTTCAATCTGATGAGACCTTGTAACCGACATACTGGCTGGATCGCTGGTTTTGGTCAATTAAAAGTTGCCAGGATCGCCTATCAGGCGAGCATTCCCGCTGATTATGCCCGATGTTGCCCCTGTATAGCCCATCCCGTCATCGGGAATTTGCCACTCAACCATGGATAGGGTAAATAATTGGAAGAGCAGACTATTGGTTGTCCTTTTGTGAAAACTCAAGAAAGGATCTACAATCTGAGCAAAGGCGTAGAATCCTTGACCAAGGAGGAGCACGGCCTATTCTTCGACGCGATGCACAGGCTTGGATTACCGAATGAAGTGAAGCAGGCGGCTGTTGCGCTTTATCTGGACTTTAAGACCCGGCCGATCGGCACGTACAATGCGAGTCGCAAGAATCTCAAGATCTTCCTGCTCGCATCAGTATCAATCGCCGCAAAAGTTACAGGAGATCTAAGAACTGATCCTGAATTTGAGTCTAAAATGTTTGTGAGCAGAGAAAAGCTTGTTGATGCCGAAGAACGCATGATCAGATCATTCGGGGTCCAAGACAGCATCATACCTATTCCTGAACTTGTTTTACAGCTCACAAAAAGACAGATGGAAAGCATGGGAGAGAGCTTTGCCAGGCAAGAATTAGTAACCGACAATGAAAAAGAGGAACTGGTCCGGCTTTCCTATGACTATCTTGATGCGGCGGTTGAAAGAGGGCTGGATCCTATGATGAGTTATAGGGGGAGAGCCGCGGGCGTGATGCTCAGGGCAGTTAGAGACCTAGACCTACAAGTTTCACGAGTGGACATTGCGAGAGCAGCCGGCTTTGACAAGGGATCGATGGGAGTTAACGCCAATGCCATAGAGTCCCTGCTAAAGGATTTGAAGAGCTCCGAAAGTAACGGGAGTTAGCTCATTCTGTGCTAACGTCCCGCGGCTTCGCTATGAGACGTTCTTCCAGTCGATAGGTTGCTTGTCTAGGAGCGGCTACGGCAGTCCGTCTATTATCTTGGACATTTCTTCCTGAGGCCAGGCCTTGAGGCTCGTTGTTCGAACATTTCCCTGGCTCCCTAGCCAGACTGCGAATTTGTTGTAGGCCTCGTCACTCGGCATCTCAATGATGCTGACAATGTCATGCTTGCCCATGGTGTACCAGATGTCAAGTTTTCCACCAAGCTTTCGTGCCATAGCCTTCGCATTCTCAGCACGCTTCACAGTTTCCTTCACACTGCGAATGCCTTGCTCGGTCCAATTAAGCAACGCTACATAGTGAGGCATGGAAACTCAATCAGATAGTAGAACCTAGAAAAGACTTCCGATTACGTCCCAGGGTCCTAACCGACGACTTGCAAAATTCCCGTCATCGTTGGAGGATGGAACTGGCAATGATACACGAAGAGTCCCGATGTGGCAGCGACAAATGTTATGTCCATTTTTGGTATACTGGTCGGATTCCCTAATGGTGTAGCTGCTGGCAATGTGACATTCTTCGAATAGGGAGCAGCTAGCGTGAAGCTGTGATGCTCGTCCGTATACTGGTAGAAGTGAATAAGGACAGTGTCCCCTTTGTTCACAACTATCGTGTCCGGATTGAAGACATAATGTGGAATCCCTGCTATTGTGTCGTTGAATGGTAGCTCGACCGGGATCAGATAGATCACTCGTGTCTGAGATGACGGTGCCATGTGCAGCAGAGTCCCTGCTCCAAGCCCGGCCAGGCTACCAAGAATTATCGACAGGATCGCCGAAACGATCAACGTTTTGCGAACAGACCAGTTGGCCATTTTACTCGTTGTTGCAGTGGTGCTCATACCAAGCTCGTTTGGCAGGATTCCGGATTCTTAACGGATTACCAGAATATCCTACCAATTCCATACAAAACAGCCTGCCTTTGTGGCCATGCTCAGTACGATTGCTGGGATTGATCGAGTGAAAGAGGCGTGTCACGAAGAGGTTGAGCAGCGATATCTATGGCACGAGTTCGGGGACAGTCACCTAATTCTGAATTGAGCAGAGTCGCAATAGTTACTATGCGACAGCTTCTGCCTTGGGAGCACTAGTTGCTTGGGTCCTTTCAGGAAGCAGAGAGAATCTGCCATCAGATGTTCGGTAGACTGCTAGTTTTCCGACGGTTTCCCAATCCTGACCTGTCTGATGACGGACTTGAACAGTCAGAACCTCGGCGTTAGGATCACTCTTACCTGGCCATACTGTGATGCCTAGAAAGTCTCCGTTAGGTAGTCTCGTTGAGAAGCGTGCCTTGAACTTCTGCCCTTCCAACACTACTCAGCATTCTATAGGCTCGGAACTGGAGTATTAAGCTAACCCGTTCCAGCTTAGGATTCTTGCTCCGGAAAGAGCACGATCTGGGAGTTAATCCCTGAGAAAGTAGTGACTTTCAGATAGCGTTTTTCGATTAGCTATAAGCTAGAGGCCGCATGCGTTCGAATAATTAGACTAGATGATCAGAAGGATTCCTGTTGCTAAGAAGGCAGCTCCCACCAGCTTTGAGATGGCGGGTCCAAACGGGCCCAGTTTCTCGGCAAAGATGATGATGGAGAATACCCCCATCAAGGGTAAGCTCATGGCTCCTACCGTCAAGAGCCCTGCCATGAGGACCCAGCAGCACTTTGTACAGAACATGCCATAGTCCACGCCCATCACGGCAGCTCCACTGTTTCCATTTCTCCAACGCATCATGATGAAACTCATAGGACTCCGGCATTTCATCAAGGCTCTCTGCTTGAAGCCGCTGAACTGGTACAACCCGGTTAGAAATATGGTGACGCCGGCCCACAAACCCAGGGACCCCATGACAGGAAACCCGAGTTGCGCCAAGAGAGTTATTGCGAGGTAGAAGACGGTGCCGACAAAAGTCCAGACGGCAACATAACCCAAAACGAACAGTGATGCTGGCAGAAAAGCAACATGTTGTTGAAATCGTCCGATTCCTTGGTCATCTTTTAGCTTCTTCCGTGCTGATACCGTGACCGTGTAGACCATGGGTATGAGGGAGGGAAACATCATGGCCACCATTCCGACTCCCCAGATTCCCGTGAACAGCCCTAGGGCGACGGGGTCCAGCATCCCTGCCATAGGCATGCTGGACTGAGCCACCAGAAGCCAGGCCGCTGTCGATAATGATAGCAATGTCCCTGCCAAGATGGCAACAGGCAGTGGTAACTTAGTTGCCGGGGCGATGAGAAGTGTCTTCACTACAGGGTCACTAGAACAAATTTCGGTAGGAATGGAATCGACGGAGATTTACGAAGATGGCTGCATATTGACAGGGTGAACGAGCAAGGTTTGTTTGTCAACGAGGCGGTTCGAGAGCTTCCTCGATCCTTATCCTATGCAGCCTTTGTCGCTGAATTTAACGGTGGTTACGAAGCCGGCCCTGTTCTGGTGCGTTGCCAGGAGGTCGCGGTCTTTCATCCACCATTTCTTGATATTGGTCACGATAGCATGTTTCCAGTTAATGCCGCCTGGGAGGACTACTTCTCCCTTGAACTTCTCTCCCGAGACTGGGTTGGTAATGTATGTTGATCTTACTTCGCCAAGCCCTTCTACTTTGAACCAGCTATTGTAACCGTTGTAGTGGAAGTCAATCTTGGCCACTTTCGTTGGCAATGTCTTGGCGAAGGTCTGGGGAAAGATTTCGAATACTCCGCCCCCATGTTTGCCGCTGAAGATTTGCTCAATCGCTTTTCTCTGCTCGGGAGTCGCGCCTTCGTCAATGTAGAGGGTGCCAATGCCGTTCCCTTCGTGAATCGCTTTGGGCCACCATAATCCCTCAGCGAAGATGACGCCGTCCAGCTTAGTGCTGGCGAACCGTCCCTTCCTGATATTATAGGCGACTAGGGCCTCGCAATTGCCATGGGTCGGGTACCCGTTGAAATTGCAGGGACACCCGTAATCGCAGTTACAGCTTTGAATATATTCTGCTTCAAATTGCCATTTCGTCTTTGTTGCCAAACAAACGCCGATCCTTCATAATTCAATTACAAATATAAAGCGTAGGATTGCTCCTAAGATGAGAACCAACCTCCGTCCACCAGCTTCCTGTTGGTTCTATTGTCTAATTTGGTGCGGGGGGTGGGATTCGAACCCACGAACCCCTACGGGACAGGGTCCTGAGCCCTGCGCCTTTGACCTGGCTTGGCAACACGGGAGACACCACAATAGCATGGTGCCTTCCCCCGCACGACACTAGACCAGGCTTTACCCCGCGATAAGATCGAGAAGAATACGCTCAGAAGATAAAGTCTAGAGCTTTGTCTTCTCGGGAGCCGCTGAGGGCCTTTGCCCCCGTCAATGCTCACTTGTCCCCTTCGCATTTTCATATGCGAGTTGAACGAGTTCCTTGGCTCTTTCAACGCTCTCCTTACTTTCAATCCTGAAGCTTACCCATCCCTCATGATGATGCACGTCTGCTCGGTGATGCTCAGCCTTGCCTTTCCGAAGCACTCGTGCCTGTTCCTTCGGCGATAGACGTACGTCCAAGAAAGATGGACCATGAGAATGCATGAATTCCAGTCCATGGACCCGGAATTCGGTCCCACCCATTCTATGGGCGGCCTGAGTAACATCTGGGAGTTGGAGGACCCAGTCCATCAAGGACCGAAAAGGAGCCTCCCGAGAACCTGCCTCGCTCGTACTCCGGGCCATAGATCACAGACCGATAAAGCAAATTCTCTCGACAGCATAGTTAAAGAATCGGGAAGGGCTCTGAAGCAAGTCTCTTGTGAATTCGTCTTTGTCCGAGGCTGGAGAGGGAAAAAAGTGATCATGTAGCGCCTCCTTCGTTAAGCGCACGCGGCGCTCTTCCACTTAACAAATTTTATGCATGATCCAGCGAAGACGGTCGAACTCGCTCATTTTGAGCCCTGATCGACAAAATACGCATATGTTTTCAGGCCCCCGATGTCCTCCTCGTAAATTTCCGCTATGTTTAAATGAATAAACCCATTTCCGTAAAATGCTATTCCCGCATTTTGAACGAGTTAGAGCAGATCTCTCCCAAAATGAGGGGCAGTAGAAAATATAATTGTAAAAAAGGGGGGGTAGATTGTGAAGTTTCAAGACGTGAAAGAGACTTTCCGAATACTTTCACACCTACCTCGTCTCCTCGCTACCTTGGCATTACAACAATTCCTTAGCTCGTGAGAACGATACTCATCATTAGTTAACGGAAGCTTTTCTCAGAGCTTCTCTCTTCCTCATGTCGCGTTTGACGACCATTATCGAGCCGAGAGAAACTAGGACAGTATAAGGAGCGATGATCAACCATCCATAACTCATGACGCCTGCCAGCATGCCCGTGAGCCAGCCCAGACTCCGTAACCGGTTCGATGTCCCCGGAAGCTGAGTAGAAGACGGGCGACTTACCACCGTCAAAGTACTGTTCTTCCAGAAATTCGACCCAAAGTACCACAGCTGATCGATGATCTTTTGATACTGCCAAGAGACGAAGAAATCAATCATATGCGGTCCCAGCGTCTCATTCGACGGAATGACAACGTTGACGGTCCGGTTTGCGGTCTGTCCAGTGCTAAGGACCGGCCCTTCTTTGATGTACGAGCCGAAGTCGCCGGTCACATTCATGCCCAGAACCCTAATCGGGTCCTGCCCCGAGTTGCTGAACGTACCCACCAAAACGATAGTCGCACCAGGATATGCAATCCCATGGTAGCTTGCCATGAAAACCAAGCACGCTTCGTAGCCAGCGCAGTTTTGAGGAGCGGTACTGAAAGTTGCGGAAGGCCCCACGCTCTGGTTGCCGAAAGGATCTACTGCAATAATCTGGAAAGTATAGGTCGTGTTTGATGGAAGACTGCTCATTCCGAACATGTTGTCGGCATAGTAGCTGTTGTCCATGTGCAACATCCCATCCCATGCTCCATTGACCAATATCTTGTAGTTCACAATTCCATTGTCATCGGATGCGTGAGAGTAGCCTATGTTGAGAGAACTCGCCGTGATAAGAGTCGCAATTATCTTACTGCCTTCAGGCCAGACAGGAGGCGTTACGTCCGGTTGAACGGCGTCCAAGAATGGGGAGAATCGGACCCGCGAGATCTTCGTTACGGGAGAATTGCCTAGACGGCAGGATGCAAAAGGGACTGCCAAGATTAGTAGCAATATCACAGTGCAATGAATACGTCTAGATCTAGGCAGCAAGACAAGTCATCCCAAGCACATGCGGAGACCGTTCAGGATATGATTGGTGCTGCCTACAGATAGGTTTTCCCCGAACAGCAATCCCAGAATATAATAAGAGATTTCGACAAACACTCTTCTTTGAAGTCGTGTTAAAGCGCAGAACAAGACTTTTTCTGGGACGCAACTCCAGTAACTAGTTTCAGGAGGATTCGACTCCTCGACAGGTCTACGAACCAAAGCGACACCTGTTACCGCCCTCCAAGTCGGCCTCGACAACTGGTTTGCAAGGAACAGTGACAAGCTCAAGACCGTCATGAGAGTAGTCTTCGGACTGGTCTGGCTGGTTGACGCCGCGTTCAAATTCCAGCCAGAATTTGCCCAATCTTTTTCTGACTTGATATCCTCGACGGCGGCCAATCAACCCTCTTGGCTTGCTGGATGGTTCTCATTCTGGGCCTCCACAACATCCACAAACCCCGCCCTCTTCGCTTATTCAATCGCACTCCTAGAACTACTCCTCGCTTTCTGTCTAATCGCTGGCTTCCTAAGAAAACTAGCCTACACCCTGGGCTTCTTCTACAGTCTCATACTATGGTCCGTCCCAGAAGGCTTCGGCGGACCATACGGACCAAGCTCGACCGACATAGGAACCGGAATAATCTACGCCATCGCTTTCATGCTACTACTACTCATCAACGCGACATCGGGTCCGAGCAAGTACTCGCTCGATCGATTGATAGAGCAGAAATGGCCCGGTTGGAAGAGGATCGCCGAGATCCGAAGCGGCTCGTAGCCATCTCAAGACTGAGGATTTCGAGACTTTACAGGAACATCTTCATTTATTCGAACGCGAGCCAGCTGGTCTGCTAACAAAAGTTAGCCTTGTCCACACGAGACAAACTGAAGCGTTAAAACACTCACCCCTCTATTTCTTGAACAGGGTTATCACGATTGACAGCCATAAAGAAACACGCCATCCTCCTACTCATCATCTCCGCCAGTATGCTCGTACTCCTACCGCCTAACGTCCGAGCCGACGCACCCAAACCAATCCTATCAGCTGGAGACATGTGGAAATACAGTATCACGTCCGCCCCAACTCTGACTGGAGCCACTGCACAGGGATCATTCACTGGCAGTCTCACACAGACCGTACACGACATCGAGGCAGTGATCGTCGGCGGTCAAACATACGATAGCTACAAACTCGATATCTCCGGCTCTGGGACATTCACAATTTTCAGCGGGATTGCCGCAGGTATCTACTCCTTCACATTGACAGGCGCGTTCTATCGACGAGTCAGTGATCTCGCGGATATCCGAGACACCTTGGATATCACCATCTCCAGCGGCATCATCTCCTTCACTATCTCAGGCGAAGGTGATGTCGCTCCGCCACTTGAATACTACAGATTCCCGCTCAGCACAGGAAGTTCTTGGACCAGCTCAGCCCATGTCACCCAAACCTCTACTGGGCCAGGAGTTGGCGGAGGAAGTATGACCACAACAAACAGCTCAGACGTGGTTTCTATGTTCAATGTAGAAAGGACGGAACGCACTACGGTCCAAGCTGGAGCATTCCAATCCTATGTAATCAAGCAGGACGTGACCCAAACATACCAATTAGGAAGTACCACTTTTTCACAAGAGTCCTATTATTCACCGCAAGTCGGGAATCTTGTGAAGGGAACGCTTCAACTAGGAGGCTCGCCATTTTTCAACGTAGAACTAGTCGACTACACTGCATACCCATACAGCTCGCTAGTGGATATATCGAGCTCTGGGAAGTCGTATGCGGTTGGATTGAGAACGAACCTGGAAGCGACAGGGATAGCGTCCAACTCTACAGCGATCACATTCAATGTTGACGGCGTAGGAACCGGAAAAGCTCTTGTCAGAATCCCCTCAGGATTGAACAATACGGCTATCACCGTCTATGAGGATGCCGGAGTCATAGCCTCTACGAGTTCAAAGAATGGGACCGAATATGACGTACGATTCAACTTCGCCCTATCACAACATCGAATATCCATCGTGTACACGAAACCACCGTCTGGACTAGCCTTTGTCATTGGACTCTTAACGAATC
>Ga0209160_1003300_pt1 | contig 13189 bp, 17 predicted proteins | sample GraSoiAngelo_153_FD_186167 | JGI IMG/M metagenome (GOLD analysis project Ga0209160, IMG submission 186167) | Grasslands soil microbial communities from the Angelo Coastal Reserve, California, USA - 14_1009_12_40cm (SPAdes) (version 2) | ecosystem: Environmental > Terrestrial > Soil > Grasslands ...
CTCAATTCCATCGAAATCGTCAACAGCAAGACCGGGGAGAAGCGGACGGTGGAGACGCCGGCGGTGTTCAGCTTCATCGGTGCGGTGCCGCGGACCGACTGGCTCCCGCCGGAGATCGAGCGGGACGGCAAGGGGTTCATCAGAACCGGTCCATCGCTGGCGCAGTCCCCGCACTGGACCGGCAAGCGACAACCGTTTCTGCTCGAGACCAGCCGCGCCGGCGTGTTCGCGGCCGGCGACGTGCGATCCGACTCGGTCAAACGCGTCGCCTCCGCCGTCGGTGAGGGCGCGATGGCGGTTCAGTTCGTGCATGAATACCTCAAGGAGATGTGACCATCACGCTACAACCAACAGGTCAAAGATTCCTTGTCTATGGCGTGGCCTTGTTCGCGCTGTGCATCGCTCACCCCCTTAGTGCCGCTCAAGAGTCGGCCCCGCGGGTGCAGGAATATCCCGTGCCGGCCGGGTCTCACCCGCATGATGTCGCGCCGGCGCCCGACGGCGGTGTCTGGTACGTCGCGCAGCGCTCGGGCGAGCTGGGCCGGCTGGATCCCGCGATAGGGCAGATCCATCGCATCAAGCTGGGGGAGAAGTCACGGCCGCATGGCGTGATCGTCGGCCCGGACGGCGCGCCCTGGATCACGGATGGCGGCCTGAATGCCATCGTGCGCGTCGACCCCATGACCGAGAAAGTCAGCGTCTACCCGTTGCCGTCCGGACGGGAAGGAGCGAACCTGAACACCGCTGCGTTTGATAAGCGCGGTGTGCTGTGGTTCACCGGCCAGAGCGGCATATACGGGAGGCTGGATCCCAAGGTCGGCAAAGTGGAGGTGTTCGATGCTCCGAGAGGGTCGGGGCCTTACGGGATCGCCGCCGCGCCGGACGGAACCGTGTACTATGCGTCGCTTGCGGGCAGCTACATCGCGCGGCTGGACCCGGTCACCGGTGCTGCCACCGTGATCGAGCCGCCGACGCCGAAGCAGGGTGCACGACGGGTGTGGGCCGACTCGAAAGGGAACGTCTGGGTCAGCGAATGGAACGCGGGTCAGGTGGGCCGATATAACCCCGCCACCAACACGTGGAAGGAGTGGAAGCTGCCGGGCAAGAACCCTGGCGCCTATGCGGTCTATGTGGATGACCGCGACATGGTGTGGCTCAGCGACTTCGGCGCGAACGCGTTGGTGCGTTTTGATCCCGTGAAGGAAGCGTTTGAGGTTTTTCCGCTGCCGAGTTCCGGTGCCAATGTGCGCCAGCTCCTGGGTCGTCACGGCGAAGTCTGGGGCGCCGAGTCCGGCGTGGACAAGCTGGTGGTGATCCGGTACTAATCCCCTCCCTGTTTCCTCACCGGATCATGCTAGTGAGACCTAGGCCGATGTAGAGCACTCCCAGCAACACGAGGAAGGTGGTGCGCCACCAGGGTCGCCACTGCCTGATGATTGCAGAATCCACCATGTCACCGCAGTTCACGCATTGCCGGACGCGTACCCAAAGATGTGCCTCGCCGTCGTGTAGATCAATGACGTGATCTACCAGTCCATGACTTTGCTGATAAGCCATCACGCACCTCCTTAGTTTGGAGTGAGGTGCAAGCGTTCTGACACACATTGCACTACGCTAATAGGATAAGATGACCGACACCGGGGTCCACTCTGGTATACACCGGAATCTGGGGAGGGAAAATACTCTAACGGTCTACGTGGCGGGGGGAAAAATGGCAATATTTCCCCTTCCTTTCAGCATTATTCAGGTTTCAGAAAATAGAAGTGGTTGGTGGGACCCTTGCCGTGGCCGATGGCCAGCGCATGGCGGATGGCCTCGGTGGTGTACGCCTTGGCGGCCTTCACGGCCTGGCTCAACGGCTTGCCGAGCGCGAGGTGCGCGGCGATGGCCGAGGCGTACGTGCAGCCGGTCCCGTGGGTGTGCGGCGTGTTGATGTACTCGCCTTTGAAGACCTCGAAGAACTTCCCATCATAGAGCAGGTCGGTCCCGCGATCGGCCAGCAGATGGCCGCCCTTGATGAGCACGTGCTTGCATCCCATCTTGTGGATGATCTTGGCGGCCTGTCGCGTGTCGGGGAGGGTTTTGATCTCGACGCCAGAGAGCTGCTGCGCCTCGTGGATGTTCGGCGTCAGGACGAGGGCCAGCGGAATCAACTGCTTGATCACCGCCTCAATGGCGTCCGGCTTGAGGAGCGGGTGGCCGCTCTTGGAGACCATCACCGGGTCCACGACGAGATTTACAACTTTTTGCGGCTTGAGCATCTTTGCGACGGTCTTGACGATCTCGGCGGAGGAGAGCATGCCGGTCTTGACCGCCGCCACGTCGAAGTCGTCGAACACGGCGTCGATCTGTGCCGCGATGATGGAGGCGGGCAGCTCGAAGACCTCGGTGACTTCCTCGGTGTTCTGCGCCGTGATCGCGGTGATCACCGACATCGCAAACACCCTATTGGCCGACATCGCCTTGATGTCCGCCTGGATCCCCGCGCCGCCTCCGGAGTCCGACCCCGCTATCGTCAGAACCTGCTTCATGATGAATAGTTCCAGTTGAAATAAACGGGTGGCGCCGCATGGGACCCTGGCGGAGCTGTCGTTGCGAGGAGTCCGCGACGTGGCAACCTCGACCGAGATTGCTTCGGCTGCGCCTCGCAATGACAATCAGGGTGATGCGGTGACAGGACCCGCTCCTTATCTCTTTCGCTTCCGATATTTAAAACATCCTACCACGTGGTCGTCCACCATGCCGGTCGCTTGCATGTGCGCGTAGCAGACCGTGGAGCCGACGAACTTGAAGCCGCGTTGCTTCAAGTCTTTGGACAGGGCGTCGGACTCCGGCGAGGTCGCCCTGATGGTTTTTCGAGTCAATCCGTTGGGATTGCGCACTGTCCGGTTGCCCGTGAAGCGCCGGATGTACCGATCGAAACTGCCGTACTCCTTTTGCACGTCGAGAAACCGCCGCGCGTTGGTGATGGCCGCTTCGATTTTCAGGCGATTACGGATGATGCCCTCGTCTCTCATCAAGCGCGCAACGTCGGCCTTGCCGAATCGCGCCACTTTCCGCACATCGAAGTTCTTGAACGCCTTCCTGAAATTGTCGCGCTTGCGCAGGATGGTAATCCAGCTCAGTCCCGCCTGGAAGCCCTCCAGGGTTAGCATTTCGAAGATCTTTCTGTCGTCATGGACCGTCACGCCCCATTCTTTATCGTGATACTCACAGTACAGCGGATCCTCCCCGCACCACCAGCACCGCGGCTTACACGAAACGCCCCTCACACTGGCCACGATTCCTCGTTCCACGCCATCTCCCAGAACATCCACTCATACCGCGAGCTGATGATGAACGCCTGCTCCATGCGCGCCTTCTCGCCCTCGCTGGCTTTCTTCGCCCACGCATCCACTTTCTCCCGCATCCATCGCCCCACTTCCGCAAACTCCGGCGAGGCATAGAGCAGCAGCCAGTCCCGGTAGGGATGGGACTTCGGCGGCTTGCCCTTACGCAGCAGATGTTGCCCTACCACGCAATAGATCCAGGCGCAGGGCAGGGTCACGACCGTGGCGTCGAGGGCCGTTCCGTTCTGCGCGATGTGCAACATATGCCGCGTGTAGGCGTAATTGGTCGGCGCCATCGGTGCCCTGCTCATTTGTTGAAGCGTCAGTTTCCAGCGCTTGCCATAGGTCTCGTGCAGCGAGCGTTCGACGACCAGTGTGTCCTTGGCCAGCTTGGCGAAACGAGCTGCGGAGACCGCCTCAGGCGCCTTTTCCGAGGCAATCGCGAAGACCTGCGCCAGATCATTGAGAAACAGCGCGTCCTGGAGGATGTAGTACTTGAACTTCCGCTCCGGCAGCGTCCCATTGCCGAGCCCCACGACGAACGGGTGGGTGAGCTGGGCGGCCCAAATCGGTTCGGCGATGGACCGTAAGTGCTGGCTGAACTTCATGAGCGTTCCTCATGAGTGGGGGAATCACCTTAGCGGAAGCGGGGACGGCGACGCAAGTGGGTCGGCCTGTGTTATATTTGGTCCATGTGGCCCAAGATTCTTGTGGTGTCTGGGCTGCTCTGGATCGGCGCAGTGGCGACCGTCTCGGCCGCTGAGCCGCGCAAGTTGCCCGCCCTCCCCCCGCCAGAATTCCGCGTCGCCGAAGTCTTCGACAACCGGCTGGAGCTCTGGATCGAGCTGTACGCGACGAAGAACCCGGATGTGGTGGACTATGCGACCGGGCGGAAAGTGCTTCGTGTGATCATGAATCCGGATGGGACACCAAGCTATGACTTGGCCCCCAATCCCATCTTCATCTGGTGGGGGCGGGCCTTATGGAAGGACCCGGAAGAGGACGGGATCAACGGCAACGAGGTGATCCAGGAAGACAACGTCATCTTCCACCCGAACCCCTACCTCCGTCTCTATCGCGATCAGTAAACCCTCTAAAATTCCTTCACCATCGAGATCTCGATCTCGTCCTGTGGGGAGGAGCCGCGGTTGCGAACGTGGACTTTCCAGGCGGGATGCTGGCGGAGGTAGTCAAAGACCATCTTCACGAGCTCCGGTTTGAGCCGCTGCTCCCACTCTTTCACCCACATCTGGCCGTCTTGATCGCCGTCATAATCGTCCGGGAAGACGGCTTCCAGGGTGAAACGCAAGTTGAATGTCTTTTCTTCCTGAAACACAGTGGCCTCCCAGTCATGATTGATAAGCGGAGTGCGAGCGCTACGGTCGTGCCAATCGATTGATGCCGTCGAGGGCCGCCGTGCGGTAACACTCGGCGAGGGTGGGGTAATTGAAGACGTTGTGGACGAAAAAGTCCACTGTTCCGCCGTAAGTCAGGACTGCCTGGCCGATGTGGACGAGTTCGGTGGCGCCGTCGCCGAGGATGTGGACGCCGAGCAGCTTCAGCGTGGTGCGATGGAAGATGAGCTTCAACAACCCTTCCAGATCGCCGACAATCTGCCCACGCGCGATCTCCTTGTAGAAGGCGCGGCCGATCTCGTAGGGAACCCCTTCCTTGGTCAGCTCTTCCTCGGTCTTGCCTACCGTGGAGATCTCGGGAATCGTGTAGATACCGTAGGGCAGCACTGTGGGTAGGGTGGACTGCTCCACGTGGAAGGCGTGGCAGGCGGCGAGCCGGCCCTGCTCCATGGACGTGGCAGCCAGCGCCGGAAAGCCGATCACATCCCCGGCGGCGTAGATGTGCGGCACCTCGGTCTGGTAATGCTCGTTCACCTTGATCTGGCCCATCTTGTCGGGTGTGATGCCGACGGCGGTCAGGTTCAACATGTCCGTGTTGGCAATCCGTCCCATGGCGTACAGCAGCACGTCCGTGATGATGGTCTTGCCGCTCTTGAAAGTGGTCACGACCAGGCCTCTCTCGTCGGTAGTGACCTTGTCGAGCTCCTCTCCCAGCCGCATCGTCACGCCGTTGGTCCGCATGTGGTAGATCAAGGCCTGGACGATCTCCTGATCCACAAACCGGAGCAAATCATTGCGTTTGTCGAAGAGGGTGACCTTGATCCCATAGGCGGCGAACATGGAGGCGTACTCGCAGCCGATCACCCCGCCGCCCATGACGATCATGCTTTTGGGAATGACTTCGGTCGAGAGGATCGAATCCGAATCGCAGATCGTCACGTCGTTGAAGGGGATCTCCTCCGGCCGGCGCGGGCGCGACCCGGTGGCGATGACGATGAACGGCGCCGTCAGCAAGTCCTTGTCGCTGCTCTTGGCGGACACTTTCAGGATGTGCTGGTCCACGAACGAGGCCGTGCCCTGGATGATTTCCACGTCGTTCCGCTCGAGCTGGTCGGTGATGACCTCCAGCTCGTGCTTGATGACCAGGTCCTTCCGGGCCATCAGGTCCCGGAGCGTCATGTTCTTTTTCAGGGAGTACGTGATGTTGGTGAAGGAGCGGAGCTTGAACCCGTGCAGGTAGTAGATCGCGTCCTTGAGGGTCTTGCTCGGCAGCGTACCGGTGTTGATGCACGAGCCGCCGAGCACCCGCTCCTTCTCGATGACGGCCACACGCTTGCGCAGCTTGGCCGCCTGGATGGCGGCCTTCTGGCCGGCGGGGCCGCTGCCGATCACCAGCAGGTCGAATTCACGCATAGCGCCTGCGGCTTCCGTAGCTGCGAGGTCTTGGCCAAGCAGCGTTCAATTGTTCAGTAACTCCAACCCATTGACCCGCTAGACGATGACATGGCGGAAGCAGGCGGCGGCAGGCCGGCGACCTTTCGCGCCTCTTCGAAGGCTCGCTCCATGTCCGGCATGGACGCCAGCTCCGGCACCACCTGGAGATAGCGGACCACGTTGTCCTTATCCACTACCATCACGCTTCGTGCGAGCAGGTGGAGGTCAGGCACGAGGAGGCCGTGGGCGCGCCCGAAGTCGCCTCCGCGGTAGTCCGAGAGGAAGGTCACGTTGCGGATGTTCGCCTCTTCGGCGAACCGTTTCTGCGCGAAGGGCGTGTCCACGCTCACGGTGATGAGCTGGACGTCCCGGTCAAGGCCCCTGTTCTTTTCACTCAGGTAGTGCGTCTGCTGCTCGCAGACCTTGGTGTCGAGGGAGGGGACGATGCTGACGATGCGGACCTTGCCTTTGCCCTCGGTCAGGTTGACCAGTTTGAAGCCAGGGGGCATGGTCGTTAACTTGGCGTCGCGGAGCGTGTCGCCCATCTTGATGGGGTTTCCTTCGAGCTGCAGGTGAGAGCTTCCGAACACGACGGTCTTTCCGGTGCCGGCTTCCGCGCTGCCCTTCGAGACCTTGAAATCCTTATACGTAAAGCCGCTGGTGGCGCACGCGGTCAGGAAGAACGTAGCGAAGGCTAGAATAATCGAATGAATCGGTTTCATGGGACAGCCTCCTTGGTACTGCGGGATACGCAGCCGTTATAGACCCTCGGCGCGGAGAACGTCAAGGAAGGTAGGTCGCGGGTCCTGTCGCCGTAGGGGCGGACCTGTGTGTCCGCCCGATGTTTGGGCACCCACATAGGGGTGCTCCTACGAGGATATGGTGGAAGAAAGAAATTCCGTGATTAAGCGGTTCACCTTGTCGGGGCGTTCCCACATGGGCAGGTGGCCGGCGTCGGGGATGACAACCAGGCGCGAACCGGGGATGGTCCGGTGCAGTGCCTCGCCGGCGGATAGTGGGAGGAAACAATCGTCGTGGCCCCAGATGAGCAGCGTCGGCGCGGTCACCGAACTCAGTCGCGGCGCATAGCGGGTCTCCCACTCTTCGACATGCTCCAACGACGACCACAGGGGCTGGGCCTTGCCGTACTGCTTACGAAGCTGGTAGGCGCGCTCGACCACCGCGGGCGTGACGAGGCTCCGATCCCAGACGAGGCCCCCGAGGAACTTTCGGAAGTTCCGGCGGCCCAGGAGACGGTAGGCAAGCCCGAAGAGCAACCCCGAGCCGGCCCGTGCGAAGAATCGCAAGTACGGGCCGCGGACGTGCGTCAACACTCCCTCGGGGAATCCCGAGATGAGAATGAGCCGGTCCACGCGGTCGGGGTGAGTGAGGGCGAGGCCCAGCGCCAGGCCCGCTCCCATCGAGTGCCCGATGAGGGCGGCGCGCTCAAGGCCGATGGCCTTCAGAAATCCGTGAAGCCATTCCACGTATAGGTCCGGCGTGTACGCGAGCCGGGGTTTGTCCGACAGGCCTTGCCCCAACACGTCCGGGATGAACAGGGTCACGTGCTGGCCTAGGGCTTCGATCTGGTGCTCCCAGTTCCAGATGGCGCCGGCGTAGCCGTGCAATAGGACGGTCGGCGGCCCGTCGCCGTGCCGGATGTAGGCAGTGTGGTGCTGGTTGACGCTGGCGAATTGAAGCGGGTAGCGGTCGAGCGGCGGGAGGGCGGAACGCAGCAGCGTTACTCCAACGTAATCAGCGTTTCATCGGGCTTCACGTCGTCACCCTCTTTGACATACAGGGTCTTCACGACTCCGGCGATCGGTGCGTTCACCTGGCTCTCCATCTTCATCGCCTCGACGATCAACAATAGGTCGGCCTGCTTCACGGACTGGCCCGGCTTGACCAGCACCTTGATCACCTTGCCCGGCATGGAGGTGGTCACGTCGCCGGGACCGATTGGCCGGGGGCGTTCGGGCTTTTTCTCGCCTCCGATCTCCGGAGCTTCCGGCGTGCCGGTGAGCACCTCGACCAGCGGCTCCAGATAGACTTCCTCCAGCCGGTCGTTGACCTTGATGTAGTACGGCTTCTTGCCGTCGGCCTTGCGGCCCGAGCCCGACACCTTGATGTGGTAGCTCTCGCCGTGGACGGTGACCTTGAACTCCAGCGGGGCCAATTTCAGATCGTGCGCGACGGCCGGGCCCTTGGGCGGCATCGGGGCGAGCGGCTCGGGCTTGAGTTGCCCGCTCGCGCGCTCGTCGAAGAAGTCGTTGGCGACGTTCGGGAAGAGCGCGTACGAGAGGATGTCCTCCAGGTGCTGGGTCTTGTCCGCGACTTCCCGCGTGGCCTTCGGCAGTTCGGGCTCGAGCAGGTCGGCGGGGCGCACCGCGATGACGGGCTCGTCGCCGAGCGCCTTCTTGCGGATCGTCTTATCGACGGGCCCTGGCGGCCGGCCATAGAGGCCTTTCAAGTAATTCTTCGTTTCGGTGGTGACCACCTTGTAGCGCTCGCCGGTCAGCACATTCAGGGTTGCTTGCGTTCCCACGATCTGGCTCGTCGGCGTCACCAGCGGCGGGTAGCCGAAGTCCTGGCGCACGCGGGGGACCTCTTCAAGCACGGCCTTCATCTTGTCCAACGCGTTCTGCTCGGTGAGCTGCGCAGCCAGGTTCGACAGCATCCCGCCGGGGATCTGGGAGATCAGGATTTCGGAGTCCACGCCGGCAAAGTCGCTCTCGAACTGGTAGTACTTCTTCCGGGCCATGCGCAGGACTTCGGCGATGGGCGGCAGCGTCTGCAGATCGAGGCGCGTGTCGTAGGGCGTCCCGCGGAGCAGGGCGACGAAGGTCTCGGTCGGCGGGTGCGAGGTGCCGCCGGCGAGCGGGGAGAGCGCGGTGTCGAGCATGTCGAGGCCGCCGAAGATCGCCATCAGGGCGCTGGTCGATGCCATGCCCGAGGTGTAGTGACTGTGCAGGTGGATCGGCACGCGGACCGCCGCTTTGAGGCCGCGGATGAGTTTGTACGCGTCCATCGGCGCGAGCAGCCCGGCCATGTCCTTGATGCAGAGGGTGTCGGTGCCCAGATCCTCCAGGCGTCTGGCCAGATCGATGAACCGGTTGATGCTGTGCACGGGACTGGTGGTGTAACAGATCGTAGCCTCCACGTGCTTATTCACACGGCGGACGGCGGCGATGGAGGCTTCCATGTTACGGATGTCGTTCAGGGCGTCGAAGATGCGGAAGACGCCCACGCCGTTAGCAGTGGCCCGCTCGACGAAGGCGTTCACGACATCGTCAGGGTAGTGGCGATAGCCGACCAAGTTCTGCCCCCGCAGCAGCATCTGGAGCCGCGTATTGGGCATGACCCGCTTGATCGCGCGCAGGCGCTCCCAGGGGTCCTCCTTGAGAAATCGCAGACAGGTGTCGAAGGTGGCCCCGCCCCAGACCTCCAGCGACCACAAGCCGACCTTGTCGAGACGGTCGGCGACCTCCAGCATGTCCTCGGTCCTCATGCGTGTGGCCAGCAGGGACTGGTGCCCGTCACGCAGCGCCACGTCCGTCAGGAGCACCTGCTTGGCGGGCGCGGCCTCGAGTTCGAGCGGCGCGGGCCGGACCGTCTTGGACGTCTTCACGACGGGCCCGCGCTTTGAGGCTGCCGGCTTCGTTTTCTTCTGGGGCTTCTTCACACTTACAAACCTTCGTAGGCCACGATGGCGGTCGAGATGGCGACGACCAAATCCTCGGGGTCGGTGTATTCCTCGAAATCGAACAGCTCAGGGTGCAATTTTAGAAAGCTGGTGTCGAACCGGCCCGCCTGAAAGTCCGGATCCTCCATGATCCGCTTCATGAAAGGGATTGTGGTCTTCACGCCACGGAGCACGAACTCCTCCAGCGAGCGGTGGGCTCGGCTCACCGTCTCCTCCCAGGTCCGCCCTCGCACGACCAGCTTGGCCAGGAGCGCGTCGTAGTACGGGGGGATCGTGTAATCCTTGTAGACCATGCCGTCGATGCGCACGCCGATGCCCCCCGGCGAGAAATAGGCGGTCACGGTGCCGGTGCACGGCCGGAAGTTGTTCCGCGGATCCTCGGCGTTGATCCGGCATTGGATGGCGTGCCCCTGCAACGTCACGTCCTCCTGGCAGAATTCCAGGGGAAGGCCAGCGGCGATCTCGATCTGCGAGCGCACCAGGTCGATCGCGGTGATCTGCTCGGTGACCGTATGCTCCACCTGAATACGGGTGTTCATCTCGATGAAGTAGAAGTTGCGGTTCGGGTCCAGGATGAACTCCACCGTGCCGGCGTTGTCGTAGTTCACCGCCTTGGCCACGGCGATGGCCGCCTCGCCCATGCGCGCCCGCAGTTCTTTATCGAGGACCAGCGAGGGCGCGATCTCGATCAGCTTCTGGTGCCGGCGTTGGATCGAGCAGTCCCGCTCGCCCAGGTGGATGATGTTCCCATGCTTGTCGGCGAGGATCTGGAACTCGATGTGGTGCGGCCGCTCGATGTACTTCTCCAGGAAGATCTCGCCGTTTCCGAACGACGAGAGGGCCTCGCGGCGGGCCACCTCCATTTTGCTGAGCAGTTCCTGGTCATTGCGGACCACGTGCAGTCCGCGCCCGCCGCCTCCCATGGACGCCTTGACCATGAGAGGATAGCCGGTCCGCGCGGCGAAGCTCAGTGCCTCCGTCGGGTTGGTGACACTCTTCTCGGTCCCCGGCACGATCGGCACTCCAGCCTTCCGGGCGATCTCGCGGGCCTGCACCTTGTTGCCCATCAGGCGGATGGCTTCCGGGGATGGCCCGATGAAAGTGATGCCCGACGCCTCGCAGAGTTTCGCGAAGTCGGCGTTTTCGGACAGAAATCCGTACCCCGGGTGGATCCCGTCCGCGCCGGAGCGTTTGGCCAGGTCCACGATCGCCTGCATGTCGAGAAAACCCTGCACCGGGCCGGGGCCGACGAGGTGCGCCTCGTCGGCCTTCTTCACGAAGATGGCGGTGGCGTCGCACTCCGCGTACATCGCGACGGTCCGGATCCCGAGCTCCCGGCAGGCGCGGATGACGCGCATGGCGATCTCGCCGCGGTTGGCGATGAGGATTCTCTTAAACATTCTCCCTCAGAAAGTGCGACAGAGTATCACAGGGCGCGCGAGCAAGTCGAGGGGCTCGCGGGAATGGTGCGCTGGATTCAGCAGGAATGGAGGAACTTGTTGGAGTTGCCGGGCCCCGTCAGGTTATTTGGCCTGGATCAGCACGATGGCCTGCGAGCTGCCGGCGTTGGTGACCACGTTGACCCGTGTCAGCCCGGGCTTGGTCGCCGGCACCGTCGCCTCAACGGTCGTCTCGTTCACATATTTGAAGGAGATCTTGGAACCGTCCGCCATGCCACCAAAGGAAACGCCCTGGAAACATTCCTTCGTGCCGAAATTTTCCCCCTTGATCGTGATCTTGTCCCCGGGTTTCATGGGGTCCGGCTCAACCTTCGTGATCTTAGGCCGCGCTCTCATGTCACAGACCGGGGCTTTGTCGATCTTGTCGCCGGGCCCGCCCACTGACGGTACATCGTAAGCGCCGGAGCCCATCCCTGGGATGGTGACATCGGCGGAGGCCGTCGAATCGAATCCGAAGAACAGGACCGCACTCAAACCGAAAATTATGAGCAAAGTCTTCGTTTTCATGGGTAGTACCCCCACTAGGTCGTGACGGATGTGAGGAAGTTGGTTCATGCTACCAGACGGTCTGCGGGTGGTCAACATGACCGTTGCCTGCGACCGATCAGTCAATGTTCGGTGTGGTGTCGCCCCGTTTGCCCCAGCCCGGCGGCAGCTTGCTCAGAACTTCCTCGGCCTTCTTCATTCCTTGCTCGGCCTTGATGTCCGAAGTTCTGGGCTTCCTGGTCGGGCCTTTGATGGACATGGACACCGCCGAGATCTTCCGGACCGCCTTCTTCTGGTTGCAATAGAGGCATTCCGTATCGGCCGGATTGAAATTCAGCGATTGCTGCTCCTCGAAATCCCGCCCGCATCCTTCGCAGTGGTACTCGTATAGCGGCATGGCGCGTCTCTCCGGGTGGACCTGACAGACAGGTATTATAAGTGGGATCGCTCCGCCAAATCCAGGCTTTCAACTTGACACTAGCGCGCTCCCTTGGGTAGTCTGCGAATCGCTTTACCTAACTGAAGAAGTCTCAAGTCTTTGGCCGAAGGAGGTTCTCGCACATGCCGGTGTTGTTGAGGAAATTCAAGCTTCCCAACGGGGTGATGCAACAGGACCGGATCGACGAGCCGGAGCGCATCGAACGGTACATGAAGCTGTTTGAAAAGGAAGACGTCAAGAAGCTCAAAACCGGCAAGTGGGTCTGGATCGAGAAGGACGAGTGGCAGCTCATCCCCGATTGACAAACGGGTGGCACAAAAGTTCAGCAACTGGCGGTGGGTCCAGGAAGGCTTCCTGGACAACCGCACCCCGGGACGGGTCGCCGGCCGGATCACTTTCGCGGCGGTCGGCCCAGTGGAATTCCTCCTGCGCGGCGACTTTACAGGGGAGATCAAAGGTCGGCTGATCACCTTCCGCAATCCTGCCTTCATGGACGAGGACGTGGCCGGTCACGTCCTCGGGGATATGGAGAATCCGCAGACCGGCGACGTCAGCCTGATGTCCTTCGACCCGCACCCGCACCTGCCGCCGCATCCCTACCTGGAATGGTTCTCGGATCGTCAGAACCACTATCGGATTGAACTGGCTGCCGGAGCCGCCCGCATCGCGGACGTTGACGAAGCGCACGCGTTCGATGCGGAAATCGCCGCGATTGTCGAACGGCTGAGCGCCTTGCCCGCCGCTCCTACCAAATCCCGCGACGACTCGGACTGGGTCTAAAGGGGACTGGCTACTTTTCGTTCTTGTCCCCCGAAAAGTTGCCTGTCCCCGTTTCTCTGTCGCCGGCCGAGTTCTTAGGCGGGGGACTAACTCCTTAATTGCGGCCAGTAACTCATGTTGTTTAAACGGCTTAAGAAACGTGCGGTGGGGGCCCAGTACTCTAGCGGCGGTGACTGACCATCCCAGTAATTTCCTGGAGTATC
>Ga0209160_1003301_pt1 | contig 13188 bp, 8 predicted proteins | sample GraSoiAngelo_153_FD_186167 | JGI IMG/M metagenome (GOLD analysis project Ga0209160, IMG submission 186167) | Grasslands soil microbial communities from the Angelo Coastal Reserve, California, USA - 14_1009_12_40cm (SPAdes) (version 2) | ecosystem: Environmental > Terrestrial > Soil > Grasslands ...
CAATTCGTCGGGCACGGTCACCAGCACTGCAGGCACCCTGACGGTGAATACTCCACCGTCGATCACTACTCAGCCGCCCAGCCAAACCGTCACTGTTGGTCAGACGGCAGGCTTCTCCGTCGCGGCCATGGGCACTGCTCCATTGGGGTATCAGTGGAACAAAAACGGCACGGCCATCGGCGGCGCAACTGGGGCGAGCTACACGACGCCAGCCACCACCAGCTCCGATAATGGCGCCCAGTTCACCGTCACCGTTAACAATTCAGCCGGCACGGTCACCAGCAACGCAGCTACCCTGACCGTGAACACTCCACCGTCGATCACTGCTCAGCCAACTAGCCAGACTGTCACTGCCGGGCAGACGGCGACTTTCTCTGTCACTGCCTCCGGCACCGCACCGCTCAGCTATCAGTGGAGGAAAAATGCTGCCGCCATCAGCGGCGCCACTTCTTCGAGCTACACGACTCCAGCCACGACCAGCTCCGATACTGGCGCCCAGTTCACCGTCACTATCAGCAATTCGGTTGGCACAGTCACCAGCACTGCAGCCACCCTGACCGTGAATACTCCACCTTCGATCACTACTCAGCCGGTCAGCCAAACCGTCACAAGTGGTCAGACGGCAAGCTTCTCTGTCGCGGCCATGGGCACTGCCCCCTTGACCTATCAGTGGAACAAAAACGGCACGGCCATCAGTGGCGCGACTGCGGCGAGCTACACAACCCCGGCCATCACCAGCTCCGATAATGGCGCCCAGTTCACCGTCACCGTCAGTAATTCGGCCGGCACGGTCACCAGCAACGCAGCTACCCTGACCGTTAACACTCCGCCGTCGATCACCACTCAGCCGGTCAGCCAAACCGTCATTGTTAGTCAGACGGCAAGCTTCTCTGTCGCGGCCACAGGCGCTGCTCCATTGACCTATCAGTGGAACAAAAACGGCACGGCCATCAGCGGTGCAACTTCCTCGACCTACACGACACCGGCCACCACCAGCTCCGATAATGGCGCCCAGTTCACCGTCATTATCAGCAATTCGGTGGGCACGGTCACCAGCAACGCAGCTACCCTGACAGTTAACACCCCGCCGTCGATCAGTGCTCAACCGATCAGCCAGACCGCCACCGCTGGTCAGACGGCAAGCTTCTCCGTTACCGCCAGCGGAACCTCGCCGTTGAGCTATCAGTGGAACAAGAACGGCACGGCCATCGGCGGCGCCACCTCATCGAGTTACACGACCCCAGTCACAACAACGGCGGACAATGGCGCACAGTTCACCGTGACCGTCAGCAATTCGGCGGGCAGCGTCACTAGCAGCGCTGCCACCCTAACGGTCAACGTCGCGCCCTCGATCACCACTCAGCCGGCCAGCCAGACTGTCACTGTCGGGCAGACGGCAACCTTCTCGGTGACGGCTTCGGGCACAACACCGTTCAGCTATCAGTGGCAGAAGAACGGGGTAGCTATCAGCGGTGCAACTTCGGCGAACTACACAACCCCGGCCACCAGCAGCTCCGATAATGGCGCCCAGTTCACCGTCACTATCAGCAACAGCGCGGGCAGTGCGACCAGCAACGCCGCCACGCTCACCGTCAATGCCGCCGCAGTAGCACCTTCGATCAGCACCCAGCCGGCCAGCCAGACGGTCCCTGCCGGGCAGACCGCAACCTTCTCGGTGACGGCCACAGGTACCGCTCCATTGAGCTATCAGTGGCAAAAGAACGGGACGGCCGTCAGCGGGGCGACCTCGTCAACCTACACCACTCCGGCTACAACGACTTCCGGCAGCGGTACGCAGTTCACCGTCACGGTCAGCAACAGCGCGGGCAGCGCAACCAGTAACGCAGCGACACTCACGGTGACCAGCTACGTCCTCACAGCGACCCCTTCTTCGTTCTCACTTTCCGCGCAGGCAGGCGGAGCTGTGTTAACGCAGACGGTCTCGATCAACGACACCACTCCAGGGCCTCTGCCGTTCACCCTGTCGACCGATAAGTCGTGGATTACCCTGAGCGCGACATCAGGAACCACGCAATCGGGCGGCACTCCGATGCAGTTCAGTGTAAACCCAAGCGGCTTAGCTGCTGGAACTTACAGTGGGAACATATTTGTGACCGCTTCTGGTGTGACAAATTCTCCGCTTGCAATTCCCGTAACGCTTGCCGTTTCGCCAGCGGTAGCGCCTTCGATTACAACCCAGCCACTCAGCCAAACCGTGACCGCAGGACAGACGGCTACGTTCGCGGTAGTGGCCACAGGCACATCGCCTCTCACCTATCAGTGGCAGAAGAACGGGACGACCATTAGCGGGGCGGCTTCTTTGAGCTACACGACCCCTGCCACGATCAGCTCCGATAATGGCACCCAATTCACCGTCACCGTCAGCAACAGCGCGGGCAGTGCGACCAGCAACGCCGCCACGCTCACCGTCAACGCCGCTACTCCCGGCGCGCTCGCGCCCAGCACAACGAGCCTGAGCTTCGGCAATGTGATCGTCAGCAGCAACAGTGTCCTCGGCGTGAACTTCACGAATTCCGGCAGCGTCAATATCACTGTTTCCAATGTCACGATTTCCGGCGCCGGCTTCACCGCCTCCGGCGTCTCCAATGGGCAGATCATCACGCCCGGACAGGTGGTGACGCTGAACGTCACGTTTGCGCCGGCGGCAACCGGCAGCACCACGGGCAACGTTACCGTCGCCAGCAATGCTTCGAATTCGCCGACCTCGATCAGCCTTTCGGGCAGTGGCGTACTGGCTCATTCGGCCACGTTGAGCTGGACCGCGAGCACATCAACCGTCATCGGTTATAACGTCTACCGTGGACCTGTTTCGGGCGGACCCTACACTCTGGTGAATTCCTCGCTCGTTGCGGGAACTCAATACGTCGATTCCACCGTCCTGGCCGGGCAGATTTATTACTACGTCGCGACCGCCGTGGCCTCGGGGAATGTGGAGAGCACGTATTCAAACCAGGTCTCGGCCACCATTCCCACGCCCTGAGGCGGAAGAGAGCCGCGGGCCTCGCCCATGCTGCAAAAACGCTGCCCAAGAAGCGCTCATTCGCGCCGCGAACGACTTGACGTCCTCATGGACGCAGAACAACCAATTTTCCAGCCGCCGCCTCACCTGTCGCCACCCACTCAGATTCTCAGCACCAACGCGTAAGGCACGGTTTGCAAAGCGCATAGCAGGAATCCGCACCGGCCCGTGCAGGCGCCGCAAATCGGTTCACGTTTGCGCTTACAATACGTTCGTGTCCATTGCTTCCCAATCCTTTTCCCGGCTGAGACTTTCCTAGCAAAGCGGCTCAGGGAGAGAACCCATGACCATTGATCGCAGAGATCTTCTCAAGGTTATCAGCTCAAGTGCCATGGCCGCCGCTGTGGGCGGCGTTTTGCCGGAAGAAATGCTGCCCCAGCTAACAGCAGTAGATCAGGAGCGGCAAAATGCGGGGCTATCAGGATCACTGGTCCAACGTGCTCCCGAGCGCTTGCTGCAATCGGAGCCGGTGGTCACGCTGGATGCCGAAGGCACCGCCACAATCGCGTGGGAGACGGTAATTCCGGCGCAGGGCGGGACGATTTACGTCGGTGTGCCGAATGATGAAATTGCGCTTGATTGGCCGATCTATAATGCCGGCCAATCCGTGACCGAGGAGAGTGCCCGATTGAAACATGAAGCGCGTGTCGATTTGCGTGGCTACGCCAGTCGCTCGGCACCGCGCATGCTGCTCGAAGGCGGTACGCTGGCCTATCGTCTCGAGCTTTTTGATACGCGAAAGAGCGCGGCGCAGTTCATTGATCGCCATTTCTCTTTCCAGGTAGAGAACGGAAAATTTCGCAAGACTCCTGCTATTTTGGAAGGGCCGTTTCTTAGCCAGATCCAGGCTGATTCCGCAATCGTCTGGTGGGTGACAGACACGCCGACGAAGGGCGAAGTGCGGCTGAGCAATGGAGTGAACATTCCAAGTGAAAGCGGGCCGAGCGAAGGCGGGCTGGCCAGCCGTCATATCGTTCGTCTCAGGGATCTCAGCGCGAATACGAAATATCGCTATCAGGCAGTCAGCGCGGCGTCAGATGGCGAGATCCGCTCGCGCAGCTACACTCTGAGAACGTCCCCGCAAGAGCCAGCATTTTCATTCGTTTTCACCTGTGACGGTCGCACCGGCGGCCTGGGTGGCGGAGACATGGCCCTGGAGGGCATCAATGGAATTTCCGCACGCGCGCTCGCCATACAGATGGCGCGCCACTCGCCACATCTGATGATCTTCACGGGCGATCTCATCAACGGTTACACCACGCGCGAAGACGACTTCCGCGCGCAATTGCGTTCGTGGAAGCGCATTTATGGGCCTCTTTGGCACGAGGTCCCGGTGTATACGGGAATGGGCAATCATGAATCGCTCTTGGACATATTCCCGGACGGCGTGCAAGCGGACAAGCAGGCCGGGCAAAGCGCCGAAGCCGTGTTCGCGTCTGAATTCGTGCACCCCATGAACGGACCCGAGCCTGAGCATCCTGGGCTGCCTCCTTACAAAGGCAGCGTCTACAGCTTCGATTACACCGGCTGCCATTTCACGCAACTCAATTCGGATTATTGGTATTCCAGCCGTCCGCAGCAGCGCGCGGGTAATCCCTTTGGGCGATTGCTACCGGGGCAGCTCGAATGGCTGGAGAAGGATTTGACGGCAGCACGTTCTGCGCGAGCTCGCCACATTTTTGTGTTTGTGCACGAGCCGGCGTTTCCCAATGGCGGCCACGTGCAGGACGCGCTCTGGGGAGGGGGCGAAGCCGAAGGGGTCAAAGTGCGGGACCGTTTCTGGAGCATTATCACGCAGGCAGGCACGAGCGCCGTCTTCTGCGGACATGAACACAACTACAGCCGCACATTGATCGACAGCAAGACGCCGGTACACCGCGACGGCACCGCAAATGCCGGCTTCGTCAAGCCCGTCTGGCAAATTACGCAGGGGGCCGCGGGCGCGCCCTTCTATCCTCGCGATAGCGCTGTACCGTGGGCGAAGGCCGTGAAGAAATTCGTGGCCCATACCTGGTCGTATTGTCTGGTGCAGGTGCGCGGGCCGCTCGTCAGCTTGGAAACCTACAGCTACACAGGCGAGTTGCTCGATCAGGCAGAATTGGTGTAGACACTCGACTCGCGAGCCGGGCTCACAGATGCGAAACTCGGCTCAGATTGTGCGGATCGGATGCCCTGCGAGAAACGCGCGAATGTCTTCGACCGCATCACCATAACATTGGCGATAATTTTCGACCGTCACGTAGCCGAGATGCGGCGTGAGGACAACGTTATCGAGTTTGCGCAGCGGATGATCGGCCGGCAGAGGCTCTTCGTCATATACGTCCAGCGCCGCTCCGGCGAGCTTCCGGTTTGTGAGCGCATCGATCAATGCGCGCTCTTCGACGATAGGTCCGCGAGAAGTATTGATCAGGTAAGCTCCCGGCTTCATCACGGCCAACTCGCGCGCCGTCACCAGCCCTCGAGTGCGCTTGCTCAACACCAGATGAATCGTCACGAAATCAGCGCGCTGAAATAGCTCGTCTTTTTCGACGCGCGTTACGCCGAGGGAACCGGCGTGTTCGGCAGTCAAATTTTGGCTCCAGGCGATCACTTCCATCTGAAAGGCACGGCCAACCCTGGCGACTTCACTGCCCAGCTTGCCCAAGCCCACTATGCCGAGAATCTTGCCATTCAGGCCCACACCGACCGTGGTCTGCCAGCCTCCATTGCGCATCTGTTGGGCCTCTTGCGGGATATGACGCGCTAGAGCAAGGATCAGTCCCCAGGTGAGCTCGGCCGTCGGAGGGGTAAGCATGCCCGTGCCGCTGACCACAATTCCGAGTTCGGCGGCTGCCTTGGCGTCAATGGCTACATTGCGCATTCCTGTGGTGACCAGGAGTTTGAGTTTCGGCAGACGTTCGAGAAGTGAGCGCGGAAAATGCGTTCGCTCCCGCATGGCGACGATCACTTCAAAATCACCCAGGCGTTTCGCCAGGGTATCTTCGCCCGATAGCCTTTCGTGAAACGCCTGGACCGTGACCTCCGGGCCAAGACTCTTCCAATCGGCCAGCGAAAGAGCTACACGCTGATAATCGTCAAGAATGGCCACTCGCGTCATCACTCAAGGCCTCAGCACTGCCCGCATTCGCCGCGCGCTTACGGGCATCCCGCATCGGCAAACGACGGAATTATGCTACAAACGCTGAGCCGAAATGTCTGCTACCACTGTTTTGCCGGATGTGGGACAGCGCGCGACGCGGCTCATCGCTCGCCGCCTGCTGCCATTTCTTTTTGTACTTTACGTAATTGCCTTTCTGGATCGGGTCAACGTGGGTTATGCGGGCCTGGAGATGTCGCGTGACCTGAACTTCAGCGATCGCGTCTTTGGTCTGGGCGCCGGCATTTTCTCCATCGGCTACTTTCTGTTTGAAATACCGGGCGCGCTGATCGTGGAGCGCTGGAGCGCACGCAAGTGGATTGCGCGGATCCTGGTGACTTGGGGATTGGTTACCATTCTGATGGCGGGGGTGCACACACCACGCCAATTCTATCTGGCTCGATTCCTGCTGGGAGTCGCGGAAGCAGGCTTTTTCCCGGGCATCGTCGTCTATCTCACCCATTGGTTCCGCAACGAAGACCGCGCCAAAGCGGGGGCTATCTTTATGGCTGCGATCCCTATGTCCAGCATCATCGGAGCGCCCCTGGCCGGATGGATTCTGAGCCAACATTGGGCGGGCATTGCCGGCTGGAGATGGCTGTTCGTGGTCGAGGGATTTCCGGCAATCTTATTCGGGATTCTCACGCTTATTTATCTGACCGACTGGCCGCCGCAGGCGCACTGGCTCGCGCCAGATGAACGCGCCTGGATCCAGTCAGAACTCGAGCGCGAGAAAGCCGCGAAATCAAGGGTTCGCGCCTGGACCATAGGGCAAGCCATGCGCAGCCGCCAAGTCATTCTGCTCACGCTGGTTTATTTCTTCGCCATTATCGGAATCTATGGTTTCGTGATCTGGTTTCCAACGATCGTGCAGCGCGCCACGAGCCTGCCAAACATGGCCGTGACTCTGCTTTCCGCCTTACCCTATGTGGCCGGTCTGGCCGCTATGATTTGGAACGGATGGCACTCCGACCGAACCGCCGAAAGGCGCTGGCACACCGCCTTTCCGCTGTTTCTTGGTGCGGGATGCCTGGCCGTGGCCATTCGTTCGAGCGCTCATCTGCCCTTGGCCTTTCTGTGCATGGTTATCGTCGGAGCGTGCACCACGGCGTTCATGCCCAGCTTCTGGGCCTTGCCCACGGCGATCCTCACCGAGTCCGCTGCCGCCGCGTCGATTGGATTGATCAATTCTGTTGCTAACCTCGGGGGGTTCGCCGGCCCCTTTTTTATCGGTTATCTGCGGACGCGGACAAACTCGTTTACGCCAGGACTGGTATTTCTTCTGGTTTGCATGGTCCTGTCAGGGCTGCTGGCCCTGCTGCTTCACATTCCCGCCGCGGGTGATTGAGGGCACCCGTTTTCACGGAAGCAGGGCAGTTTCCGGAATGGGCGGCATGGCCCCGGGAAAATCAGCGCGCCGATCGAAGCAATGCCGGAAGAGGCTGTGGCGCGGTGTACGTGGCCACAAGATCGCGATCCGGCGGCTCGACCAGAAGGCGGGGGTGAAGCGCCGCATGTTGTGGCTCATACTTCAGGATCGGAGAGACGAAAACAGGGGTTAGGCCCTTTTCAACGTAACCCAGCTTCCGGGCCGCGGCTTCGGAGAGATCGAGAACGCGATGCAGACGCAGGTTGGGGCCACGATCGGTCACGGTAACGGTAACCGACCGACCGTTTTCCAGATTGACCACGTGAAGCACAGTACCCAGGGGCACATACCAATAGGCCGCGGTTAGCTTGCGGCGGTCAAACTTCTTTCCATTCGCCATCGGCCGGCCCTGATGCTGTATTCCGTACCAGGAGGCGATTCCTACGGAGTGAGACTTGGTGTTACCCGTAAAGCGCTTGCTCAAGGATGCCGCAGAAATCATGGAAACCGACAGCAGGCTTGCTGCGAGAATTGTTACCGCCATTCGTAGCTTGGTCTGCACGTTTATCCTCCAAACTCCTAACTTCCCTCGGCAGCGGCTTGGGCTGCCTTCACGCCGGCTCCTCCTTTAGCCTTTCGATTTGCCTTTCTCAGACTCTGGGCAGCTCTTTTAGGTAAACTTCTTTAACTCCCAAGCAATTAACTATTTAGCTGAAATCCCTGTTTCGTGAGCTCGCCGGAACCTTAAACCTCTGGGCTTCCTCTTACGACCTGCGAGCCCCTCCGATGGGAAATAATTTACCCTTTCGCCCGCAGGACCGGCTATGGCCGGAAAGCTTCATTTTCGTGAGTACGGGTGTACTAGTAGCGGATACGTCTGGAGAGATTGTATCTTACTGAAATAAAAAGAGCTAGTAATAGAAAATGCCTTTGGCAATCTGGGCCGGTCTCGGGAGGCAGACGCAACCCCTCATCTTTTCAATGGCTTGAAATTAAACTAACTGATAAAGAAGGCCTTACCTCTACAGCGGGCGGGGCTGACTGACCTTAGCCTCCAGAAGCCCGGTCCAGTGGGAAAGACAGCTCAGCGAAGGCTCATGGGTGCGTTCCAACTCGATCGGCGTCATGGATATGTGCCCGGCAAAAACAGCGGCATAATCGCTTTCGGGATCAGGCGGCTCGGCGACCGGTTCCTCGGTAAGCCAGTAATAGATTCGACCACGCGGATCTGCGCCTTCTTGGAGCACTGTTCGCGTCAACTTGCCGGACTGGCGCGTCAACCGTACGCCGCCGTTCCACCCGAGCGGCACATTGACGTTCAGCAATACGCCCGAAGGCAGCCCCTCTTGCAAGATAAGGTCCGCGAGCCGCCTCGCAAAACGCGCGGCATGGTCATAGATAAATCCGTTGCCGCGGTGCGCCAAGGAGATCGCGATGGCCGGAACGTGGTTGATAACCGCCTCCGTGGCCGCGCCCACTGTGCCGGAATAGAACACGTTCTCGCCCAAATTTGGGCCTTTGTTGATCCCGGAGATCACCAGATCCGGGGGCTTCGGGAATAGCCGATGCAGCGCCACCATCATGGCATCAGCCGGCGTTCCCTCGATGGCCCATTCGCGTTCGGATATTTGTTCGCAGAAGATGGGGTGGCGCACAGTTAGCGATTGAGCCGCGGCGCTCCGCTCCTGGCTAGGGGCTACGACGCTAACGGTGGCCAACCCCTCAAGGCCTTTGAGTAATGCCCGCAGACCCGCGGCATGAATTCCATCGTCATTTGTTACCAGGATATCAGGCACGTTGCTTGTGGAGGGCTGGCAGAGTTGAAAGTACTGGATGGGCGCCAATCATTGGACTGAACCGCTGATAGACTATCATGCCGCAGAACAGGGCAGGTGCTCTGAAAGATCGCCAGTGCCTGCTGACACAGGGAGGGAGACCGGCTCACATGGTGCGCCGAAATCCCGTCCTGTCTGATGCCGGTGCCCGCAAAAATGTGACCCGCCCGCCACGGGCCCGCACGGAAACCAAGAGCGGCTCGAGCCATTGCCTAAGATCTTCGCGCGCCAGCCATGCGCTGTCCGTTAAGCGCAATTCGTCGACGCCTCGCAATTCACCCTCGAGGCGCTCGAACAGTTTCTCCGTGGTGGCGTCCAGTCGTGAGTCGCAGAACTGCATGTACAGCCGCTCGCAGGAGAGTTCGACCGAGCGGGCTATTCGGCTGGTTCCGAACAAAATCAAGTCGCGACGATTCAAAGGACTGCACCGAGATGGCCAAGGGGACGGTTTCTATGCGCGCGTTGCGAGCGCGAGCAGAGTGCGGCGAACCAGCCCTTTCGTCAACGGCACCTTGTATGCGTTCTTTGCGAGCGGCTGAGCTCCCGCGACAGCGGCTTCGCCAGCTTTTGCCGCCAGGGCCGGTGTGATGCGCTGGCCGCTGAGCAGGCGTTCGACTTCGTGTAACCGCCACGGAATCGGCGCGACGCCGCCCAAGACGATGCTCGCACTCCGGCAGATTTCCTTGGCCATATCGAGCACGACCGCGGCGCTGACCACCGCGTGCGTCCATGCTTCGCGGTCAAGGACCTTGTTATAGGTGCTCCGCCTGCCTGCAGGGGCCGGCTCCAACTGCACTCCAGACAACACTTCACCGGGGGCGAGGATGTTTTCTCGCGCGGCGTCCTGCCGCGGCAGAACGAAGAAGTCAGCGGCCGGCACCATGCGCTCACCCGAGGGTCCCACGACGCGGAACCTCGCGTCGAGCGCGACCAGCGCCGTAGCGGTGTCCGAGGGATGCACGATGTAACTCGGGCCGCCGCCGAAGATCGCATGGAACTGGTTCTCGCCCCCTACGGAAAAGCACATCGAACCGCCGTTCTTCAGGCACGGGAAGCCGTTGCGGAAGTACCAACACCAGGGCCGTTGGCAAACGTTGCCCGCCAGCGTACCGACATTGCGGATCTGCGGGGTCGCTACCGTTTCCGCCGCTTCGGCCAGAACGGTGTACTGACTCCGAATCATAGGATGGTTGGCGAGAGCGTCGAGCGTGATGAGGCCACCGATGTCCACACGGCCTGTCCCAGGAACCACCTGGTCGAGCCCCTTAATTGTCTTGAGGTTGACGAGCACGTCGGGCTTGATGACGAAGTCTTTCACCAGCGCCAACAGATCGCTGCCACCGCTGACAAGTGAGGCCGCCTGTCCGCTCGTGCGTGCCTGTTGGACGAGGGAAACGGCTTGATCGAGACTATTCGCGTTTGTGTTGGTGAAGGTTTTCATACCAGCGCCCCCAGAATCTTGTCGCGCGTGATCGGCAAATCTTTCATGCGGCGACCGATGGCGTTGAATATGGCGTTGCCGACGGCCGCGACCGCGTGGACAATTCCGGCCTCGCCGATGCACTTGGCGCCAAAGGGACCATATCCGTCGTCGCTCTCGATGAAGATCACCTCGATCTCGGGGGCGTCGAGATGAGTCATAATACGCGTGCCGTAATAGCCGGCCGTCAGCGGCTGTCCCGTTTGCCGGTCGTACAGCAAGTCTTCGTGTAAGGCCATCCCGATGCCCTGGGTCGCGCCGCCTTTCACCTGACTTGTTGCTGTAAGCGGATTAAGGATGCGACCGGAATCTTGGACCGCAAGATACTTGAGCACGCGCGCACGGCCGAGCTCGGTATCGACTTCTACTTCTACAAAGTGGGCGCCGAACGCTTTGCGCACTTTTCCCTCCGTGCTCGGATTCGGCGAGGCGGAGGCGATCAGCGCGTTATCGCCTTTCGGCAAACCCTTCGCCACAATCTGGCGCTTGAGATCGCGTGCAGCCTCGATAACGGCATACCCGGTCATGTCCGTGGTGCGGCTGCCTGACTCGCCCACCGAGTACGGGCACCGGTCCGTGTCGCCCCACACGATCTCGATATTCGACAGCGGCACGCCCAACTCCTCGGCCGCAATCAGTGCCATGGTGGTCTTGGCTCCGGCGCCGATGTCGGTAACGCCGACAAAAACGGTGTACCGGCCATTCGAATCAAGACGGATCACGGCGCTGCTCTGGCCCGTCGGGGATCGCAGGGCCATGAAACCCATGCCCACGCCGCGCTTGATCGGCCCCGGCTCCGCCCCCGGCGGATGCCAGCGCTTTTTCCACCCGAAGGCTTCCGCGCCGCGGCGGATGCAATCCTCAAGGGTGTAATTCGTGTAAGGCACGGCGTCGTCTGACTGGCGTGTCATGTTCTTCAGGACGAACTCGACGGGGTCCATCTTCATCTTGTAGGCCACATCGTCCATCATGGACTCGATGCCGAAAAAGCCCTGAGGGAATTCGGGCGCGCGGTAGTTTCCGGAGACCGCCCGGTTGGTATACACAGGATAGATAACACTCTCGACGTTGGGGCACTGATAGAGCTCGACGCCGCCGATGCCGCCCGTATTCTTGCGGTACGGCCCCATGCCGCTATAGCCGCGCAACTGAAGCGCCTGAAGTACGCCATCGCGGCTGACGCCAACCTTGTAGTACTGCGTGGTTGGCCAGCGGCCGTGCACCCCGATGAAATCCTCTTTGCGCGACATTTCCAGCTTCACCGGCGCGCCCGTTTCCTTCGCCAGCACGGCGGCGATCAAGTCCGCATCCTGATTCTGGTTCTTGTTGCCGAACCCGCCGCCCATGTACTTGCAGATGACGCGCACCTTCTCGTCGGGGATTCCCAAATCTCTGGCCATGTCGTGGCGGCAATTCGAGGTGCCCTGGGTCGGTGTATATAAGGTCAGCTTCTCGCCCTCCCAGTTGGCAACACACAGACGTGGTTCCATCTGCGCGTTCTGAACATAAGTGGTGGTGTAGCGATCTTCGAAGACGAAGTCTGCCGCGCGGAAGGCTTCCTCGACGTTACCGCGGCGATACACTTCCGGCTCTACTTTGTTCTTCACGTCGGGCGAGATGTTGCCCTCCGGCCAAATCTTGACGCTCTCGGGGCGGAGCGCCGCTTCCTGATCGAGCACGAACGGAAGCACCTCATAATCAACGTCGATGAGCCGAAGAGCCTCTTCCGCGAGATGGCGATTGGTCGCGGCTACGGCCGCCACCGGTTCTCCGAAAAAACGCACCGGGTTATTGAACAGATAGCGTTTGTGCAGCGTAATTTTCTTTATATCGTCAACATATTGCCTGCCACCGGAGATCGAGCCAGCGCCCCAAACGATACTGCAGTTCTCGTGCGTCAAGACAAATTTGACGCCGGGAAGAGCCAGGGCCTTAGAGGAGTCGATCTGCCGGATGCGCGCGTGGGCATGCGGGCTGCGTAAAACGCGCGCGTACAGCATCCCGGGAAGACGAACGTCTCCGGTATAGGTGGCTCTCCCGGTTACGCGCTCGAGGGCGTCAATGCGGGCGGTGGGATGGCCGATGGTCTTCAACGGCGCGAGTCTGGATGGCCGGCTCATCGCGCACCTCCCGCACCAGCCGAGGCTTTTGCGCCACGGTTGGACGTCTTGGCATCCCCGGTTGCCGCCGCGGCCAGCACGGCCTCGACGTAGCGGTTGTAGTTGGAGCAGCGGCAGATGTTGCCGGTCATCGCCGCGCGGACCTCGTTCGCCGTTGGATGAGCATTGCGAGTGAGCAGCCCTTTGGCGCTCATGAGCTGTCCGGACG
>Ga0209160_1003302_pt1 | contig 13186 bp, 12 predicted proteins | sample GraSoiAngelo_153_FD_186167 | JGI IMG/M metagenome (GOLD analysis project Ga0209160, IMG submission 186167) | Grasslands soil microbial communities from the Angelo Coastal Reserve, California, USA - 14_1009_12_40cm (SPAdes) (version 2) | ecosystem: Environmental > Terrestrial > Soil > Grasslands ...
CTGGCGCATATCGCGAACAAATGGCGGCTTGATCTCATCCAATTCGCGTTGCGTGTTGGTCAGGAGTTCGTGTAGCGCCCTCGCGAAGTCGTGCGGGTGTGCGCGTGTGATTTCGTTCAGTTTCGCTTCGACGCTCGCAAACTTGTCGACCAGGACCGCCTCGAGCAGCTCAATCTTGCTTGGGAAATGCGCATAGAGCGTTTTTTTGCTAATGCCTAACTCCTGTGCCAGATCGTCCATCGTCACGCTGCGGAACCCGTGACTGAAAAAGTGTCCCCTCGCCGCCTCGACGATTTGTTGTCGACCGGCATCGGTCTTTCTGTGGCGCGGCCGGGATTTGTTCGCGCGCTTCACGTTTCCTTTACAAAATGATCGTGTGACACTCGAATGAGCTCCATTGCTGGCGCCAGATCGTTTTCGTTCCGCGCGATGAACGTCACATAGCCTTTTTCAGGCGCCCAGCGATGCCGTCGCGCTTTGCCTTCGGCAAGGACTCGTTCCTGATCGGCTTTCGCCAATCGAATGTCACAATGGCCATGGCCGTGGATGTGCATAAACATCTTTCCGCCGACCAGAAAGGCATCTTCATGGATTCCAGCGTTCTGGCGCTCGGTGACATCGGACAAGCTGAGGATTCTTCGCCGCAATTCCTGATGCAGTTCGTCTCCTGATTTCATACCTTATGCTCCTTCGGAAACTAATATCGTTTATCTAGTTTCCGGGTCAACACAAATTGTTCAAACAAAATTTCCTGCGTCGAGAACGCCGAGCTTGTTGCAAATATTCATGACTTCGCTAAAGCACTCCGCGATGGCCGGTTATTCGGGAACGCCGTTACCTCAGAAACTCGGAATCAAACCGGGTTTGACCGTCGTTACCATCAACGCGCCATCGAACTATCGAAGGTTGCTCGGGAAGCCCGCGAGCAAGATAAAGTTCTCTGATCGCGTGAGCGACGGCTCCGATTTTGTTCACTTTTTCAGCATGCACCGGTCTGAATTGGAAAAGCGATTGCCGATTTTGCGCGCAAAAATAGCTAATACGGGAACGGTTTGGGTTTCGTGGCCGAAAAAATCTTCGGGAATTTCGACGGATGTGACGGAGGACGTGATTCGTGAGATTGCGTTGCCGCTCGGGTTCGTGGACATCAAAGTCTGCGCGGTCGATGAGATCTGGTCGGGATTGAAGTTGATGATTCGGCGCGAAAACCGAAAATCAAAAAACAAGTGAGATGAAACGCGCTTCGATCGGACTTGTGCTCGCGCTGTTGCTCTCGTTCGCGACAATGGCCTGGGCGCAGCTCCGTCCGGTGCATACATTTTCGATCGTCGCACGGGATTCACAGACCGGCGAGCTCGGCGTCGCGGTGCAATCGCACTGGTTTGCGGTGGGGCCGACGGTGCCCTGGGCGGAAGCCGGCGTCGGTGCGGTCGCAACGCAGTCGTTCGCCGATCCGAGTTATGGGAAGCTGGGGCTTGATCTGATGCGCGCAGGACGGAGCGCGCCGGACGCACTGCGTGGATTACTTGACGCCGACAAATCGTGCGAAGTGCGGCAAGTGGCAATGATCGATATCAACGGCAAAGTCGCGAGCTTTACCGGCGCGAAAAACATTTCGCCGGCAGGCGGGACGATCGCCGGAGGGAAAAGCACACAATTTAATTGCGGCGCCGCCGGCGGAACGTTGATCGAAGGAAGAGATTTTTCCACGCAAGCGAATTTGATGTCGAATGACAAGATTTGGCCGGCGATGGCGAAAGCATTTCAAGAAACCAAAGGCGATCTGGCCGAACGACTGCTGACCGCGCTGGAAGCGGCGCAGACTGCGGGAGGCGACACGCGCGGCCGGCAATCGGCAGCTTTGATCGTCGTGAACGCAAAATCCACTGGCCGATCGTGGCACGACAAGAGTTTCGATTTGCGGGTGGACGATTCCCCCGAGCCGCTGAAAGAGCTGCGCAAGCTCGTGTTGCTGCAGCGCGCCTACAACCACATGAACGCCGGCGATGAAGCGGTGGAACATCACGACAACGAGACGGCCCTGCGGGAGTACGCGATGGCGGAAGAAACCACGTCCAAGGCAGAGAACGTCGAACCAAGCCGACTGGCGGAGATGCGCTTTTGGCATGCGGTCGCGCTCGTCAACATGAAGCGCATGGACGAATCACTGCCGATTTTCAAAGGAGTCTTCGCCGGTACAAACGGCGCCAACTGGCGGGAGTTGACCGCGCGTTTGCCTAAATCCGGTTTGCTCCCGAACGACGCGGCGCTAATTAAGAAAATCCAATCGCAATGAAGACACGGCTGCTCGATCACATTGATTTGCGGATAAAAGACATGGGTGTCGCGGTAAAGTTTTATGCGAAATTTCTGCCGCAGCTTGGATTTGTTCGCGAAAAACACGAACCCGCCCCCCAGGAAAGCCAAGGGGAAGATTTCCATACCTTTTATTCCGCGGGCGGCGACAAACCCTCGGAATTTTTTGGTTTCACCGAAGACAAGAATCATCGGCCGAATGGAACCCGGATTGCGTTCTGGGCCGAAACGCGGGAAAAAGTGGACGAAATCGCCAAATTGGTGCGAGAAGCCGGTGGCAGGAACTTGGAAGGCCCTGAAGTCTGCGTCGATTACAGTCCAGGCTACTACGGATTTTTCTTCGAAGACCCCGACGGCAACAAACTGGAAATCTGCTGCCGCGAAAATCCAATCGTTGCGGAGTGATAGAGTTCGGCGAAGAGTTGGCGGATGAGTGATCCGGCGCACGTTCCTGCGATTTTGCAGAAGCCGCGTCGCGTTCGTTATCTCAAAATCATCGCCCTCTTCAAAATTTTCAAAGGGGTGTTGCTCTTTCTGTTGGGTTTTTCGATCCTCTTTTTAAACAGTCGACCGGTTTGGCTCGATCAGATTTCAGATTGGGCGGACGATCAACTTTTGCTCGCCCACAGCAAAACGATCATTTTTCTGCTCAACAAATTGCAGGACATACTGGCCGGGGGCGCGTTGCGCGCTACTGGAATCCTGGCGCTCTTTTATTGCGCTGTCCTTTTTACCGAAGGGATCGGCGTCTACATGCAAAAACGCTGGGCCGAGTTTTTGATGATCTTCGCCACCGGCGCATTGATCCCGCTGGAAATGAGACACGTCTGGCACCGCTTGATTTTCCACCGGGCGATTTTCGCTCCAATACTGCTGCTGCTCGCCAATTGTTTTATTGTCTGGTTCCTCTATCTCGTCCTCCGGCGTGACAAACTGGAAAAGCAGACCGCGCCGAAACGAGAATTGATCGAAACCCGTTAGGCCGTCCGCGGACATCGCAGCGCGATGTCCCTACCTCTTTGGCGCGAGACCGAATTCCGCAAGCGCGGGAATTGTTTTCTCGATCGGAAGTCCAACCACGTTGGTGTAAGAGCCATCTATCTTCTCGATGATTTCGCTGCCGAAACCTTGGGCTGCGTACGCCCCCGCCTTATCGAGCGGATTCACCTGCGCCAGATAGTTGTCGATCTTGCCGCGACCAAGCCGGCGAAATTGGACACGCGAAATTTCGTGGAAACTTGTCGATTTCGCCTCGGCCAGGTGGCAGATGAAAACAGACGTACAGACTTCGTGCGCTCGCCCGCTTAACCGACGAAGCATGGCGACCGCTTCTTCTCTGTCTTCTGGTTTGCCGAGAACGTGATCGTCAATGGCGACGAGAGTATCGGCGGCGAGCACGATGTTGTTAGGCCGGAGACGCGCCGCGGCCATCCCTTTGCGGATCGCGTTGAACGCGGTCAGCTCGCGTAATGTTAGGTCGACGGCGAATCTTTCCGAGATCTTCGGCGCGAATATTTCGAAGGTGAACCCGGCCTGGACAAGTAACTCGCGGCGGCGCGGGGAATTGGAAGCAAGCAACAGGGTTGAGCGCACGCGCCGGGACGCAACGCGATTACGGCGTCGCTGCTGGAGAACTCATCGGACTCTCGACCGGCGGCGGTGCAGCGTCGAGCGGCTTCTTCAATTCCTGAAAATCTTTCGGAATGTCGAACTCGGCCGCGCTGATCGAGTCTTTTTTGATGGACATGATGGTGGTCGCGACCTGGTTGTCGCCGACGGAGATGACAGTCTTGAGAGGCAATCCGGCGAAATCGGTGTAGTCGGGCATGCCCATGTTGCTCGGTTTCCACGCGCCGGAGACAGGCGCCTGCATTTGTTTCAGGATGTCGGCCGCTTCCGGATATTTGGTTGCGACCCAAAATGACGCTTTGAATTGCGGTGTTTCGCAAACGAACTCTTCGGTCTCGTAACCGTTAATTGTTTCCTTTTTGCCGGTCGGAGTAAGTTTGTGAGGCGATGGCTGTTTGCCGTCATCGAATTTTTTGATCGTCTCGGCCGCAGCTTTCATCTGTTGGGCCGAAATCCGGATAAAACTTTTCTTTTCATTCAGCAGATCGGTCATTTCGCCGGTTTTGCCGTCGATAATTCGGGTCGGCTGAGAAGGCGCATCCATGCGCTCTTTGTCCCCTTTAATTTTGACGGTGATCTCCCCATTCTGGCCTGGACCTTCGACTTTTTGCACAATCGTGAGATCGGCGCGCGCGCAGACAAGCAGAGCGAGCGTAATTACCGAATAAAGAGCGGCAAAATTTCTCATGGGTGTAGCTAGCGCCGCTCCGAAAAATAGCAAGCGGCGCCGGACCGGTCAAAAATCGCTTGGCAGGGGCGATCGCTCACGGCAATTTAGTCCGAGCCGGACTGGCACTATCCGCGCGGGCATAGCTTAATGGTAAAGTTCCAGCCTTCCAAGCTGGCCATGCGGGTTCGATTCCCGTTGCCCGCTCTGCTCGATCTCGATCTTTGCACGCTCCAGCGCTGGAAGGGATTTCTATTGACCGAAACGAACCGCCGATAGGATACTGATTGTTCGTCGTTGCGCGTTTCTTGCTTCCGCCTAGGCTCGAACCGCTTCGATTTATTCGCGAGATGAGAAGACTATCCGCTCTTTTATCAGCGACACTTCTCCTGTCTGCGTCGTCATCAACGTTGCGCGCGCAGGAAGCAGTATCGAACACAAGCACCTCCGGGCCATCGACGAGCGCCGCCTCATCCTCGACAACGACCACCGAGTTATCGACTGGAACGACTGCGCCATCCGCCGCAGTCACCAATTCCTCCGGCGCTGCAAGCGCGGCTGGACCGTCTGGCGCCGGCATTTTCTCCCCCACACCAGTGAAAATCTACGCGACCATTTCCGGCGGTTACGACGACAACGTCAACACGCTGCACAACAACAAGCAGGGATCGGGGTTCACCAACGGAAATATTCTTCTCGATTACACCTTTGGAGATCCCCGGCTGCAGATGATCCTGAACGGGGGCGCCGGTGCCACATATTATTATGAGCACCTCAGCGGCCAAAGCTACGACATCGACTTAAGAGGTTCACTTGGGATCACTTACAAATCGTCGCCGCGACTAACTCTCGGCGCGACTCTCCTGGTCGAATATTTGACTGAGCCAAGCTTCGGCACGCCCGGCGGACTCAATTCCCGCAACGGCAACTATCTTTACACGGCCGACAACGTTTTCGTTGGTTACACCTGGTGGCAGCGCTTCGCAACAAAGACGTCTTACGCGTTCGAGGCTTACAACTACGACAACAGCGCCGTTGCTGTATTTTCAAATCGCGTCAGCAACACTTTTGGAAACGAGTTTCGCTTTCAGCTGGCGCCGACGACAAATCTGGTTGCAGAGTACCGATACCGAATCGTCAGCTACGAGAGTTCCTCTCTCGATTCCACTACCCACTACGCCCTCGGGGGCATCGACCACGTTTTCAATCCGCACTTGAGCGCCACCCTGCGCGGCGGCGCCGAATTTCGTTCCTACGACCAGGATGGCGATCACACCGCACCGTATTTTGAGGGATTAGTGACTTACGCGCTCGGAAAGAGGACTTCCGTGAGCTGGAACACTCACTACGGACTTGAAGAACCCGACGTGGCAGGTTCTCAAAGTCGCACCACGTTCCGCACCGGCCTGCAAACGAAATTTAGTCTGACCCCGCGAATCAGCTCCAATATTGACATTTATTATGTGCACGCCGATTACCATGGCTTCACCTCCGGCACGGTCCTGAGCGGGCCGAGCGGGCCGTTTACCGAGAACACGTTCGATGGAAATCTTTCACTCCACTACGCCATCACACCGCTGATTGGCGTTCAGGCCGGATATCACTACACCGACAACAATTCTGACGTCCTGTTCCGGGAATACTCACGGAATCGCGTCTTTGCTGGCGTCAGTCTCACCTTTTAAAGCGAGCGAAGCCTCCGCGGCAACGAAGTGACGGTTGACGATGTGCAACGTTTTCGCAAAGACCCTTCTCAGGACGTGCGACTCCGGCCCGGGGACAAAGTCGAAGTCCCGCAGAGTTTCTTCTGATCGCCGCCGCAGTCGGACCGGAGGCGGGTCTATTCGTTAGGCGAGATCAACTCGCGGTGGCGCCAGGCGTAGCCGAGCCCGGAATAAATTGTCAGCGCGACCGTGATCCAAACCAGGACCGGTCCCGCCTGGTCCCAGGCCCGAAACCACCATGTCGATCTTTCATTCACGTAACGGAGCTCGTGGAGAGAGAGCAATGCGAGAAAGAAAATGACCGTCACCACCTGCCAGGAAGTTTTCTGTTTACCGAGCATTTCGGCCGGCAAAACTTTTCCCTTAGCGGTCGCCATCATCCGCAGACCAGTGATGAGAAAATCGCGCGCCACCACAGTCGTTGCCGCCCACGCCGGCACCGCCTTGAGCGGAACCAGCGAGATAAACGCCGCTGCCACCATGATTTTATCGACCAGCGGGTCCATCAGTTTTCCGAAATCCGTGACGAACCCGTAGCGTCGCGCAATTTCGCCATCGACGAAGTCACTCACACCGGCCAGCAGGAAAATAAACAGGGCCAGCGTTCTTCCGTACTGCCACGACGAATTCAGCGCAGCGACGAAGATAATTGTCAGTAGCAGCCGGCTTAATGTTAACCGATTCGCCCAATTCATCGGATTCCAGACTTCGCAGTCGTTATCGCGGCCTGCCGCGCCGTAGCCTTAAGGCCAGTCCGGCTCGGACCGAAGGCGGGTTTTTTCCAAATCGGGACCTTCTTCTTCAACTCATCCACGATCCATTTACTCGCCTCGAACGCCGCCGCCCGATGTTGTGCGCTAACTCGCAGAAACAGGGACGCTTCGCCGGTTCGCACAAATCCGACGCGATGATGAAGCACCACCTGGCTCAATTCGAACGTCTCAGCCGCGGCATCAGCAATGACTTTCATTTGATGCTCGGCCATGGCCTTGTGAGCTTCATAATCGATCCCTTCGATTTTACGACCATCCTCCAGTTCTCGAACAACGCCCCAGAAATCGACTACCGCTCCGGCGCCAAGATCGATCCGCCAATGGACAGATTCGCCGTGGCGAACATCTTCCTTCGGCGCGTCCAAGCGCGCTTCGGTCAACAAAACTTGAGAAACGGAGTTTGCCATGCCTTCGAATCGCCCATTACAATGTAGCTCTTGCGCCGTTGGAACAAAGGAGACCCAAAATGACCGCGAATCAATGTGATATCGGCCTCATCGGCCTGGCTGTGATGGGCGAGAACCTCGTCCTTAATATGGAATCGAAAGGCTTCTCGGTTGCCGTTTTTAATCGCACCGCCGAAGTCACCGACAAGTTCGCCGCCGGCCGCGCCAAAGGAAAAAATATTCAGCCGACGCGCTCGATGGAGAAATTCGTCGGCGCGCTCAAGAAACCGAGAAAAGCGCAGATCATGGTCAAAGCCGGCGCGCCGGTTGACGCGGTCATCGGGCAACTCGCGCCTCTTTTCGACAAAGGCGACGTCATCATCGACGGCGGCAACTCACTTTTTACCGACACGCAGCGTCGCTGCAAAGAACTGGAAGGAAAAGGAATTCACTTTGTCGGCATGGGAGTTTCGGGCGGGGAAGAAGGCGCGCTCAAAGGTCCTTCTCTCATGCCGGGCGGCCCGCGTGAGTCCTGGGAAATCATCGCGCCAATCTACCGCAAGATCGCCGCGCAGGTGGATGGCGAACCGTGCTGCCGCTACATGGGCCCCGACGGCGCGGGGCACTACGTGAAAATGGTGCACAACGGAATCGAGTACGGCGACATGCAGCTAATTTGCGAAGCCTACGCCATTCTCAAAAACGTTGTCGGAATGGATGATAAACAGCTCGCCGAAACCTTCACCGAATGGAACAAAGGCGAGCTCGACAGTTATCTCATCGACATCACCTCCCAGATCTTTCGCAAGAAAGATCCGGAAACCGGCAAACCACTGGTCGATGTCATTCTCGATAAAGCCGGCCAAAAAGGGACCGGCATGTGGACCTTGCAATCCGCTATCGCCCAATCCGTTGTTATCTCGACGATTAACGCAGCGGTCGAAGCGCGCGTCATCTCTTCGCGCAAAGACGAACGGGTCGCGGCCTCCAAAATCCTCCCACAGCCGAAGCCGAAACAATTTACAGGCGATCGCAAAAATTTGACCGATGCCGTGCGCAACGCTCTTTACGCGTCCAAGATCGTTTCTTACGCGCAGGGAATGGAACTACTGGGCGCAGCCAGCAAACAATACAACTGGAACCTGAACTTCGGGGATATCGCCACCATCTGGCGCGGCGGTTGCATCATTCGCGCGAAGTTTTTGAATTGCATCGTTGACGCCTACAAACGCGATCCCGCGCTGCATAATCTGCTGCTCGACTCCTATTTCACTGACATTATCAAGAACACACAGGACAACTGGCGCATCGCCGTCGCCACCGCAGTCGAGCAGGGCGTTGCCGTTCCGGCCTTTTCGGCGTCGCTCGCTTACTTCGACAGTTACCGTTCCGCGCGTTTGCCATCGAACTTGTTACAGGCGCAACGCGACTTCTTCGGCGCTCACACTTACGAACGCGTCGACAAGCCCGGCGTTTTCCACACCGAATGGATGGAGTCCGACCAAAAACCGGCCCAGAAATCTGCGCAGCCGAAAGAATCAGCTCCGCGTCACGCCGGCGAATAGTCATGTGCTGAAGCGGGGAGTCAGAACGCTGGGGTCAGTAGTCAGAGGTCGAGATGATCTGAAGACAATCGAGGTTGTCTTTTCGTCGCTTGACACCTAACGAACAGCTTCGCTATTGCCTGTGCATGCATACCACGCCGATCAGAGCTTTGCTCAGGATGGGCATGGGCGTCCTTCTTTGTGTTTGTCTTGCAGGATGCGCTTCCATTTTCAGCGGAGGGGCGAAAAAGGTCACTGTCAACACCCAGCCGCCCGGGGCCAAGGTTACGGTTTACGATAAAACCGGCAAGGTGATATTGACGAATCAAACACCTGCGGTTCTGCGGCTGGATCGCAGTCACGGATACTTCAAAGGCGAAGACTATCGACTCGTGATTGAGAAGCCGGGATACAAGCGGGTGGAAGTTGCGGTTGAGTCCAGGATCAATGGCTGGTACTTCGGAAACCTCGCGCTCGGAGGCGTAATCGGGATGTTGGTAGTCGATCCTCTCACTGGGGCAATGTACACGCTCGAGCCCGATCACATTGATCAAACGCTCACTCCGGCCAAGGAAACCACGGGAGGACGCAAACCGGGTCTCGGCATCATCCTGAAAGAGCAACTGACGGCGGAGCAAGTTGGCAGGTTGAAATGCCTAACCGCTCAGCGGTGATACTGCGGTGTCCGCGAGGACGAAGGGAAAGCGCTGGGGTCGTATCTAAAGATTTGACGTATCACGTCAAAAACTGAAACACGGAAAGGCGGAATCGCGGGAAAAGCGGGTCAAATCTCAATCATTAACATTTGCGCGGATAAAGGGTCGAGCTTGCTATCGACACAAGCTGAACATTGAAAGCTGATATCTGAATAGCAAAATTGATTCGTGTTTCCTCAATCCGTGTTATTAGCGGCATCCGCGGTTTGGGGGTATCACCGAAAGTCGTGGGACTCGCTCCCGACAAGCTGGTCGTGTGCGAGTGGTCGGATGTTCCGCGTTTTGATTAAGACGACGTTGTCTGAGTTCTGAACGTCACCTTCGATCACAAGAAAATCTTCTTCGGTGATCAAAAGCCGAAAGCGTTCGAATAAATCAGGATCGACAATCGCATTCGAAACCCCGGTCTCGTCTTCCAAGCTGACAAAAACAAAACCTTTCGCGGTCCCAGGTCGCTGTCGGCAAATCACATTGCCGGCAATTTGCACAGTCGCGCCCTGTTTCGCCTTCGATAGATCGATTGCACGCCAAATGTGCGGCAACCGCTCCCGTAAAAGTTTCATCGGATGCGGGCCGGCCGTTAAATTCATCGTTTCATAATCCGCGCGCACCCGCTCCGGCATTGTCATCGGAAGCAAAGGTGAAGCAGCAAGGTTAGCGTCCTCTACTGCCAGTCCAACGCCAGTGCGGCTCGCACCTCGGACCAAATCGTCGTGAATCGTTTCTTCCACTTTCCACATCGCCGCGCGCCGGTGATCGGTAAAACAATTAAGCGCGCCTAATTCCGCGAGCGTTCGCAATTCTTCTTTTGAAAGCAAAACGCGCCGTTTGAAATCGTCGAGCGAATCGAATTGTCCGCCACCGGACGGGCTCGCAGTGGCGAGCCGTTGGCTCACGATTTGTTCGCCATGCTCCTGACGTAGTCCGTTCACCACGCACAATCCAAGTCGGAACGTGTTGTCATCGATAACCGAGCAACGCCAGTCTGATTTCATGACGCAGACCGGCTTGATCTTCACTCCATGCCGCTGCGCATCTTTCACAATGGTCGCCGGCGTATAAAAGCCCATCGGCTGATTGTTGAGCAGACTGGCGTAAAACTCCGGCGCGCGATGCACTTTCAGATACGCGCTCGCATAAGCCAGAATGGCAAAGCTGATTGCGTGCGATTCCGGAAATCCGTAAAGCGCAAACGACGTGATCGAATGGATGATCTTGTCGATCTTGTCCGGCGGAACATTCTTCCGCTCCATCGCCGCTCGAAGTTTCACGCTCACCTTGTTCATTCGCTCTTCCGAGCGATGAAAACTCAGCGCGCGACGTAACTCTTCGGCTTCGTTGCCGGAAAAATCGGCCATGATCATCGCGATCTTGAGCATTTGCTCCTGGAACAATGGAACGCCGAGCGTGCGTCCGAGCACTGGCTCGAGCCGCGGATCAAAATACGTGACCGGTTCTTTGCCAGCGCGACGATTCAAATACGGATGCACCATGTCGCCTTGAATTGGCCCCGGCCGAATGATCGCGACTTCGATCACAACGTCGTAAAAACATTTTGGTTTCATCCGCGGCAACGTCGCCATTTGGGCGCGGCTCTCGATTTGAAAAACGCCGATCGTGTCCGCGTGTTGCATGATCTCGAACGTTTTCTCGTCGTCTTTCGGAATGTGCGCGAGATCGAGTCCCGGCCTGTCGGGACGTTCGCGTTGCCTACAAAGCTCGAGCGCGTCCTGCATCACCGACATCATCCCCAGACCTAGCAAATCGACTTTCACGATCCCGAGGTCCTCGCAATCGTCCTTGTCCCATTGCGCGACCACCCGGCCCGGCATCGACGCGTTCTCCAGCGGCACGAACGAGCTGAGTTTGTTCTGGCAGATGATCATCCCGCCGGAATGCTGGCCGAGATGCCGCGGCAATCCGTAGATCGCCTGATACAAACGAATGAACGCCGGCATCCGCGGGTGCGATTTCGGCAAACCGGCCTGCTCGATTTGTGATTGAAGATCGAGTGTATGCGGGAAATCGCCGTTCGCGAAGAGATGCGAAAAGCGATCGAGAATGCTCGGCGAAAAATTCAGCGCTTTGCCGATCTCGCGCGCGGCGCTGCGCCCGCGATAACTGATCACGTTCGCAGTCATGGCTGCACCGTGTTTGCCGTAGCGTCGGTAAATTTCCTGGATCACCGCTTCGCGACGATCGCCGCTGGGAAGATCGAGATCGATATCGGGCCAGCCCTTCCGGTTTTCGTTCAGGAACCGTTCGAAAACCAAATTATTGCTCACCGGATCGACCGGCGTAATGCCGAGGCAATAACAAACCGCGCTATTGGCGGCGCTACCGCGACCCTGCACCATGATGTTGTGCTCGCGGCAAAAATTGATGATGTCCCAGACAATCAAAAAATATCCGGGAAATCCGAGTTTGCTGATCAGCGCGAGCTCTTCTTCGAGCTGGCGTTTCACTTTCGCGCTGACCGCGGCGTAACGCTGTTGCGCGCCGAACCAGACGATCGTGCGCAAAAACGAATCCATGCTGTGACCCGCTGGCACCGGGAAGTCAGGAAATTCATATCCGAGATTTTCCAGAGAAAATGTCAGCTGCTCAGCCAGGCGCGTTGTGTTTTCAATCGCTTCCGGCAAATCGTGAAAGAGTTCCCGCATTTCCCGATCGCTCTTCAAATGGCGTTCGGCATTTTGGGTTAGCAACTTGCCCGCGGCATCGAGATGGGTGTGCTCGCGGATGCAGGTGAAAACATCGAGCACTTCGCGGCCGGACCGTTTTGCATACTGCACGCCGTTCGTCGCGATGATCGATAATCGATTGGCCCGGGCAAGATCGACCAGTTGTCGATTGATCTGCTCTTCGCCGCGAAGGAAATGCCGCTGAATTTCCACGAAAACATTTTCGCGACCAAATCCGTGGATCAGATTTGAAATTGGAGGGACGGGCGGAGCCTGTCCTGAGCTTGTCGAATGGGTCGTGTCCGGTTTTTGTTTGTAGGGGACGCTGCTAGCGTCCCGTCTTTTAATTGGGAAGCAAACTGCTTCCCCTACAAGAACAACCAATCCCTCCGCAAACTGCGGAAGCTCATCCCACTTCACCGCGCATTTTCCTTTTTCGCTGCGGAGATGCGCCTGGGTCAGCAATTCGCACAGATTTTTGTAACCGGTGCGGTTTTCCACCAGCACTGGAACAACACCACCGTCTTCCATCGATAATTCGGCGCCGATGATCGGACGCACGTTCTGTTCGCGGGCCGCGACCGAAAATCGTTGCGCGCCGTAAACGCCGTTGCGATCGAGCAATGCCATCGCCGGCATTTCCAGCTCGGCGGCGGTATGCGCTAATTGCTCGGGAAACGATCCGCCGCGCAAAAAACTAAACGCGCTGCAGGAATGAAGTTCGACGTAGGACATCCTCGCGCTCCC
>Ga0209160_1003308_pt1 | contig 13175 bp, 12 predicted proteins | sample GraSoiAngelo_153_FD_186167 | JGI IMG/M metagenome (GOLD analysis project Ga0209160, IMG submission 186167) | Grasslands soil microbial communities from the Angelo Coastal Reserve, California, USA - 14_1009_12_40cm (SPAdes) (version 2) | ecosystem: Environmental > Terrestrial > Soil > Grasslands ...
GGTCGAATGCGTTGGGAATATGAGGCGCCTGAACAGAAGCTCTTCATTTCCGATGGCAAGACGGTGTGGTTTTACGTTCCCTCCGATCATACCGTGACTCGCGCTCCTATGAAGCAAAGCACGGATTGGCGTACACCACTTGCGCTGCTGACGGGCAAGGCGAAGCTTTCGCAGCTCTGCCAAAGCCTTGATCTGAGCGCAGAAAATCCCGGATCGCAGGGCGACGTCGTATTGCGCTGCCTTCCTCGGGGCGAGAAGCCGAAGGCAAACGGCTCCACGGAAGAGAATGGCGACGGTTCTATAGCCCCCGTTGACGAGCAATTCGACCAGGTGCTTCTGGAAGTCAACCCCGAGAGCGGGGAACTGGCGGACGTTCGCGTCCTGCAACCGGGGGGAATAGAACTGGAATACCGCTTCGGAAATTGGCAAGAAAACCTTCCCTTGGCAGAATCGCTGTTCCGATTTCAAGCGCCTCCCGGAGTTGCCATCGTGGAACAGCCAAAATAGAGGGATTTCCCGCCTGCTGCTTTGTCGCTCAGCTATTGAGAACAAAGAACATCGTCGGCGACGGCGGCGTTCCGGTCCGCACGGGTATGAGGTAGACTGGTAGACCATGGCAGAGTTTGTATGCAAAGTGGCGGATCCGGCTGGGCGTGTCTTTTCCCATGTGGAAGCCGCGCAGTCGGTCGCTGAGGCCCGCCAGAAGCTCTCTGACCGGGGCTTGTACGTTTATTCCGTGCAGCCGCGGGGTGGTTTGCTTGGCCGAACGGTTGGCCGCCGCGAGGGCCGCCTTCTCAAGAGTTCCGATTTTCTGATCTTCAACCAGCAATTTAACACGTTGATCAAAGCAGGCCTTCCGATTCTGAAGGCTCTGGACCTGCTTGCGGAGCGTGCCGCCTCGCCCAGTTTGCAGCCGTTGCTTAGGGATGTCCGCGATAAAGTACGCGAAGGGGCCGCGCTCTCTGAAGCCCTTGACCAACAGGGACTCTTTCCTAAGGTGTACGTCACTTCCATTTTGGCCGGCGAAAAGAGCGGAAGTCTTTCGGGAGTATTGGACTACTACATTGCCTATCAGAAACTGTCTACCAGCGCCAAAAAGAAGCTCATTGCCACGTTGATCTATCCAACGATCTTGGTCACGGTTGCCACGATCATAGTGACCTACCTGGTCACTTACGTTGTGCCCCAATTCGCAAAGCTTTATTCAGACATGAATGTGCAATTGCCGGGCGTGACGCGTTTACTCTTGACCATCACAGTGAGTTATCGATTTGACGTGCTCATCGCGCTTGCTTTGCTGATCGCCGCGGCGCTGGGCGTCTTCCTGTGGTCAAGAACTGATAAAGGTGGCACGGCCGTTGATCGCATGAAATTGAAATTGCCGCTTGTCGGCGAAACGTGGATGAAATTCCAGGTGGCCCAGTTCTGCCGTACTTTATCGACACTACTTGCGGGCGGCACGCCGCTCGTCGGGGCGCTATCCACCTCTGCGGAGTCGGTGCGCAGCCGGCTTGTCTCCTCCGCCATAGAAAAGGCATCCGCACTGGTGCGTGACGGACAATCGCTGCATGCTGCATTGCGCAGTACAGGGCTGATGCCGGCCATGGGAATCGAGATGATCGAGGTCGGAGAAGCCAGCGGAGCGCTCTCTCCGATGCTTGGCAGCGTGGCCGAATTCTACGAGGACGAAACCAACCAACGGATCGGAACTCTCATCGCAGTTGTGGAACCGGCGATTTTGGTGTTCATGGCGATTGTGATAGCCTTCATATTGATTTCGCTCTACCTTCCTATTTTCTCCTTCTCAGTGGGCGCTGGACCAGGCTAGCGCGAGGCGGAGTGATCGTGTATGGAAACCAGTGACTATAACGTGGCCTCCTCGGCGCTCCAGGATGTGCATGCGGAACGCGAACGCACCCGGAGCACGGCGGAACGTTACCGCTGTCCGTTTGTGGATTTGAACGAAGTGCGCATCGATCCGGAATTATTTCGCAGCATCCCCGCGGAGTTGATGTTTCGTTTCAATTTTGTTCCGTTGGAGGCGCACGAAAATCAGCTGATCGTGGCCGTGGCCGACCCTAGCCACGTATTGTTGAGCGACGAATTGCCGCTGCTTTTGGGAAAGAAACTGGTTTTGAAGGTGGCTACGCCCACTCAAATCAGCGATCTGCTCAAGCGCACCGAGCAATCGCAGCGGGTGCTCGAGCAGGCCACCGAGGCGTTTACCCTCCAGGTCGTCCAGGATGAAGAAGAGAGTGAAGAAGCGCTCTTCGCCGAACGGCTCACCGAGGAGGGCGGGGTCAGCCCGATCGTGCGTCTTGTGGATACGGTGATTTTTACTGCACTGGAGCGGCGCGCCAGTGACATCCACATCGAAGCGCGGGACCTCGAAGTCATTGTCAAGTACCGCATTGACGGCATTCTCGTGCATGCTATGCCGCCCATTTCCAAAGAATGGCACTCCACCATTCTCTCCCGCATCAAGGTGATGAGCGAACTGGATATTGCCGAACGCCGGGTGCCGCAGGACGGCCGCTTTCGGGTGCGCTATAAGGGGCGCTTCGTCGATTTCCGCGTCTCCATCATGCCTTCCATTCACGGCGAAGATGCCGTCCTTCGCGTACTTGATAAAGAGACGCTCTCGGAGAAATTCCACAATCTCAGCCTGGAAGTGGTGGGCTTCTCGGATGAAGAATTGCGCCAATTTCGCCGCTACATTCGCGAGCCTTACGGCATGGTTCTCGTTACCGGACCCACGGGTTCCGGCAAGACGACCACGCTCTATGCCGCCATCAATGAGATCAAAACGGACGAAGATAAAATCATCACCATCGAAGATCCGGTGGAATATCAGGTGCGGGGAATCACGCAAATCCCCGTAAACGAGAAAAAAGGCCTTACCTTTGCACGCGGCTTGCGCTCCATCTTGCGGCACGACCCTGACAAAATCATGGTCGGCGAGATTCGCGATGAAGAGACCGCCCAAATCGCCATTCAATCGGCGCTGACCGGGCACCTCGTCTTTACCACCGTGCATGCCAACAACGTCACGGACGTCATCGGACGATTCATCAATATGGGCGTCGAACCCTATAATTTTGTTTCGTCCTTGAATTGCATCATGGCGCAGCGGCTGGTCCGGGTGGTCTGCGAAAGCTGCAAGAAGCCGGTGCAATACCCTGCCGACGTATTGCGCGCATCAGGTCTCGATCCAGACGTCTGGGGCCCGGTGTCCTTTGCGGAAGGGGCGGGATGTCTGGAATGTTCGGGCACGGGATACCACGGCCGAACGGCCATTACCGAACTGCTGGACCTTTCCGATCGCATCCGTGAAATGATCATTGGGCGGCGTCCCACGTCCGAAATCAAGCGGGCGGCGCGAGAAGAGGGGATGACCTTCTTGCGGGATTCGGGATTGGAGAAAGTACGTGCGGGGGTCACGACCTTGAAAGAAATTAACAAGGTCACCTTCATCGAATGAAGCGGCCCCGAGCACATCTCCAACGAAGAGACGTGCCGCGGCACGCCAGACAGTCCCAGGAGCCATTTATCGCTGATGTCAACCGCTGAAGGAATTCGTGAAGGGATCTATCGAAGTGCAGCGGTTCGCCGCTTTGCGCAATGGTTGGATGTTGCCCCCCATCCGCTGATAGCTTGCGAAATAGCGGCTGGTTATGTTGCTGCGGCACGCTGGAGTCGCGGAGGCGCTGGAGTGGAGTTCCTGGCAGTCGAGCCGCTCGTGCCCGGAGCCATCAAGCCGAGCGCCGTGGAATCGAACGTGTCCAATCCCGCAGAGGTCCGTTCTGCAATAGAAAAGGTGTTTGCGCGTCTGCACGCGAAGACTCGCGACGTAGCGCTCTTCTTACCCGACCCGATCATTCGCGTCTTCATCTTGCACTTCGATACTTTCCCTCGCGCGGTCCATGAAGCTTTGCCCTTATTGCGATGGCGTCTGAAGAAGAGCGTCCCGTTTGAACCGGACGAGACCGTGGTTTCCTTCATGCGCCAGCCCGCCCGCGAAGAGGGAGTCGATATTGTTACCGCGCTGGCCCGGTTACGTGTCGTGCGGGAATATGAGCAACTGCTGGAGTCTGTGGGCGCGGCCCCGGGCGTCGTGATGAGTTCGACGCTGGCCGCGCTTCCCCTGCTCAACGATCGCAGGCCCGCGCTGCTGGCGCGCGTTGCGGGCAAAGCCATGACGGCCGCGATCGTTCGCAATGGGATCCTTTGCGCCTATCGTTGTGTTGATCTTCCCGCTGAGGAAACGGAGATCACGCCGCAAGCCTTGCTCGATGAAATTTATCCGCTCGCCGCTTATTATCAGGATTCCTGGCACGAAGGGATCACCATGGTCGGCTTGGCGGGACTGGCCGGAAGAATCGAGGAGTTTCGCGAGCCCCTGGAGCGCGAATTGCACTGTCCGGTCGGCGGTTTATTGAGTGCCGCCGCCAGCGAGGGTCACATCAGCAGCGAATTGCGCCCGTTGGTGGAGAGAGAACTGGATGCCCTGGTTGGATGGACGCTCTATCGTGGCTCCTGAGCGACGTCTGATCGCGGAACTTGCGATAGGAACGTAATCTCGATATGAAAGTGCGACTCAATCTAGCGAGCTCGCCGCTTGAAAAGAACCGGCGATTCGTCGTTTTCTCGACAATGATCGGCGGTATTGGCCTGCTCGCCATGGCGCTGCTCTCCTGGAATGTGTACAGCATGCGGCGTTCTAATACCGCCATACGATTGGAACAGGCGCGAACGGAAAGCGACATGCAGGGGCTTCGTCGACGCCGCGCCGATCTGGAGTCGTTCTTCAATCGCCCCGAAACCATTCAGCGTCGAGATCTCTCCGCTTTCCTGAATGGGTTGATCGCGCAGCGTGCTTTTCCTTGGACGCAGATCTTCATGGACCTGGAACGCAGCCTGCCGGAGGGAGTGCGGGTTGTAAGTATCGAGCCGAAACTGGCCGACGATCACCTGGAATTGAAATTGACCATCGGAGCGAAGACCGACGAAGGGAAGTTAAGATTTCTGAAGGCGCTCGAAGACTCCCGCGCATTCTCGGATATCCAGGTTCTTGGAGAGAGCCGCGCCACGGGCCGATCCGCAGATGCGGACCAGGTCTTGATGGCATTGAACGCGCGCTATTCCGTTTCCTGAAGACATGTCGAAGAAAACCAAAACGATCATTCGCGCCATTCTGGGCGTCGTCGTGGCGGTGGACATCATTTTGGCCGGTTTTAACTGGCAGATGGCCAACGCCAGCCGTACTCCGCAGTCGGAATTGATTGCCATCAACCGACAGCACGCTCTGATGGCCACCGACGTCACGCGCGCGGAGACGATTCGCACGACCTTGCCTGCCGTTGAGCAGCAGTGTGACACTTTTTTCCGCCAGAATTTCAGGCCGGTTACATCGGGTTATTCCTCCGTCATTTCGGATTTCGGCGCGCTCTCTCGCGGTGCTGGGTTGCAGGCCGAAAATCTCAGCTTCCGCCAGCACGAAGCCGATAAACGAGGCGTTACGCAGGTGGATATCTCCGCCGTGGTCGAGGGGGATTATTCCAGCGTGGTTCGTTTCGTCAATGACCTGCAGCACTCGGATACGTTCTATGTTCTCGATGGTCTTTCCCTGGGTTCTAGCGGTTCGGGGGGACAATTGAAGCTGAATCTCCAACTGCGCACGTATTTTCGCAGCTGAATATGTCGAGCCGACAAAAGCAGATCATCCTTCTGGCCGGGCTGGCGATCGTCTTCTTCTATGTCATTTATCGGAGCAACCGGTCGCCCGAAATCGCTCCAGTGGTCTCCAGCGCCGATGAGAAATTTCGCCCTATTGCCGTGGAAAATCCCGCTCTGAAGCTGGAGTTGTTGAACCGTTTGAAGAAGCTGCAATACGCGGGTTCGCATCGGAACATCTTCAGCGCCACCTCACCGCCGCCCGTTTCCGTCGCGCCGCCTGTCGCCGTCGCTCCGCCGCCGGTCACACCGTCCGCTGCCTCGGGTTCGGCGCCTCTGGTCATACCGGCGACTTTCTACGGCTTTGTGACCGATGCGCGGACGGGAATGCGGCGCGCCTTCTTTATGGAAGGCGAGAACGTTTACATTATCGGCATCGGAGAAGTTTTGCTGGGACGGTATAAGCTGGTGCAGATTGGAAATAGCAGCGTGGAGTTGCAAGAGATCAGCACGGGACGCCGTGCCACGCTGACCATGGAGGAGCCCAACCCATCGTGAGCGCAAGCCGCTCCACTCGCGGTAAAGCTGAAGCCGGCTATGCCGTCCTGCTGGCGATCTTCCTGGTTGCCACGATGCTGCTGCTGGCTGCCGCAGCCACACCGAATATCCTCACCCAGGGCCGGCGGCTCCGCGAGCAGGACGCCATTTGGCGGGGCAATCAGTACGTTCGCGGCATCCGCCTCTATTATCAGAAGAACGGCAAATATCCGTCGAGTCTCGAGGACCTCACCAAAGCCAATGCTGTAGGGGTCCATTTCCTTCGCAAGTCGTATAAGGAGCCGATGAATAGTTCTGACGGTAGCTGGCGGTTGATTTACGTGACCCCCAGCGGCCAACTCGTCGGCAGCGTCCACTTCCATACCTTGCAGGAGATGGCGGTTGCCGCCGCATTCGCCGGGCAACTGCCGGGTAGCGTCGCAGGTTTGGCGGGCCAGCTTTTCGGGCAGGTAAATCCGAATCTGAACGGCGGATCGCAACTTGGCACGACCGGGCTCGGCGCGCAGAATTCGCAGCAAAGCCGCCCCCAGCCGGGCCAATCGGCAGCGCTGCAGCCGGGTCTGGGCGGCCAGAATTCGATGCTGAGCTCAACGCAACCCGCGCCCTTGCAATCTGTCGATTCGCAGGTTTTTGGCGGCTCGGTGATCGGCGTCGCCAGCAAGGTCAAGCAGCCCTCGATCATGGTTTATCAGGGCAGCAAAACCTACTTCGATTGGGAATTCATCTGGAATCCGCTGATGAATGCAAACGGCGTGCCGGGACAGCAGATCGCTATTCCCGGGCTCAACGCCCCGGCGCAACCGGGCGCGGCGCCAAATCCCGCGGCGGCACTTCCGGGTCCGAACGGTACGAACAACATGCCCGGCATCGTCCCTATTGCTCCTCAGAATGGAAATCCGGGCGCGCCGGGTTCTCAGCCTCAACCTATGCCTCAGCCCATGCGCGGTCCTGCGCCGCAGAACTGACGCCTCAAAACAGGCGCGGCGGAACTGAACTCCGTGCGTCGTTAGAATCCGTTATTTTTCCGATTTCGGAGCTGCGAAGACCGAGGAAGTCTGGCTCGCGGATTCAGGGAAGAACTGTCTCAGGAGATTTGGCTGGCTTCGCAAGTGTGCGATCACCCGGTCGATGTACGAGCGGGTTTCGGTCAGCGGCGGAATACCATGATAGGAATCTACACGTTTCGGACCGGCATTATAGGCGGCCAGTGCCAATGTAAGATCCTGGCCGTAACGATCGAGAAGCTGTTTGAGATAACGTGTCCCGCCGTCGATGTTCTGCACCGGATCAAATGCGTTCCGCACGGCCATCTGCGCCGCGGTTTCCGGGAGTAATTGCATCAAGCCCAGGGCGGATTTTTTCGAGATGGCTCGCGAGTTGAAATTTGACTCTACGGCAATCACGCTAGCGACGAGCGCCGGATCGAGGCCGTAGGTCCCCGCCGCGTTCCGAATCTGCGCGGAGTACGGCACATCGGCCTCGCGTTGCGCACTCTCCCCAAAAACCTCCTCGGGCTCGATTTTCTCGAGGTCGGCGGCCGCTATGGTGACGCTGCCGCCCGGCAAATCGAGCCGCACCGTATCGCCCAGGTTTTGCCAGCCCGTGATGTGCAGCCGCTGCCCACTGCGAAGCACAGCGTAATCGGCTCTTGCCGGTTGCGCGGCGGCCAAGGCGATCAAAAATCCAGCTCCCGCGAGAAGACCCGGAATCATCCGCGAGCGCGCCCCACTACGGCGCGCGTCGAGGACACCGGATCGTGCATTTTGGGGCAGGCGCGCCATTAGAAATTCTCCAGTGCGTATTCGCGAATCGCGGCGGCGACTCCGCCTTCGTCATTGGAAAGCGTCTGGCGCCATCCCAGGATCTTCAGTTCCGGTACGCTGTTGGCCATCACCACGGGAAGGCCGGCAAATTCCAGCATCTCGCGGTCGTTGAAATTGTCTCCTATGGCCATCACCTCTTCGCGCCCAAAGCCAAGCCGCGCCGTCCATTCGGCCAGCGTGGCTCCTTTCGAGCATCTCGGACGGATGACGTCCACCATAGCAAAATCGCGGTGATCATAAAAGGTCATCGCCAGCGAAAACGCCAGCGTCTTCGGCGCCTGGCGCAGAGCCGCGTTTACCTTTTGCATCTCGGTTACCGCGCCGCTATACATCACCTGGATCGGGTCTTCCGTCAGGCAATCTTCGAGCGGGCAGACCTGCGCGATAAATTCCCGGTTCCGCGCAAAATAGCCTTTCCTCCGAGGGTTCTCCCAATCGATCTTCTCATAGATAACCTGGTTGGCGCGAGGCCGGTCGAAAACCACGGCGGCGCCGACGCGGTGCTCCGGAAGAAACTGGAGCACCGCCCGCGCGGTCTCCTGCGGGAGGAGGTGTTTCAGGTGCGTGACGCCGTCCTTGGACTTCACCAGAGCGCCATTATTGACGATCATGGTGAGTGGGCAGGGAATTTGCTCCGCGATCGGCAGGGCAAAATCGAAGCGCCGGCCAGTAACAAGCGCAACCTCGATGCCTTTTTCGACGGCGGCCTCGATGGCGTGCCGGTTAGCCGCTGGGACCTCGGAGGCGCTATCGAGTAGCGTCCCGTCGATGTCGAGCGCAATCAGCCGGACCGTCATTTTTTTCCTTTAGCCGTTCGCATCCCCTATTTTACATGCCGGCGGCCCCGGCCGCTGGTTCCCCGCCTGTGCAGGTTGCCAAGCTGCAAGCTGAGCCGTTCGGCAAAGTTCGCGGCTACCCGCCGCCTGCACGTACACTTGACACGCTGGCACCGCGGGCGTATCTTCGCCGCAAAGAAGCGCCTTCTGACCGGCAACTCGGAGGTAGATCCATGGCTATTAGTCCAGCCTATGATCCGGGCTCCTCTCGCTTTGGTCACCTCTCTGGGGTGGAGAACGGAACCGTATGCCCTGACCGTAGACGCATAATTCACAAACTCAGTTTGCTTACCGCGGTGTTGCTCCTGCTTTTCCTGGCGCCGCGTGCCGTCGGACAGAATTCCCCGAAAATAACCAGCGTTGCGCCCGCCACAGGCAAGGTCAATGACAGCGTGACCTTGACCGGCGAAAACCTCGATAAGGATACCGTTTCGGCGGTCTTTCTTTCTGATGACAAAGACGACTACAAGGCCACGTTGGTGGAGCAGGGCAGGGCCAAGATTATCCTGAAAGTTCCGCAGGTGAAATCCGGCGGCTACAACATCTCGATCCAGGAAGGCGACAAGATCCTCATCCTGCCGCTGAAATTCACGGTACAAGGTTAAGCGTCTGACATAACGGCGTTGTACGGCCGCATCGGGCTGAAACTGCGGCGCACACCGGAGTCGCGTCGCGCGGCCGCCGCCCAGGCCACACACCGCCTGCGTAGACAGGGCGCTTGATGTCAAGGAGTGGCGATCTCTATTCGACCAGTTGTAGATTGAGCGCGATCCGCACTCCGTTCACGAGCACCACACTCTGATCAATCAATTGCTGGCCGGTGATCTCTGCCTTCACGAACTGACCAAGAGCTGTTCGCGGGGAGATATATTCGACGGCTTCGGACGAATTCTGTGGGTTTGCTCCGACACCGTTCAGGACGGTGATGTCGTAGCCATCGAAGAGGGCATCGGCGGGGGCCTGCTCGAGAATCTCTTTCAGCTCACGGGCCAAGAAGAGATCGAAACTCTGTGCGGCGCGCTTGTAGATCGAGCTGGAATCCGGCGAGAACTGCAAGGTGTTGCGCAACGTGAGTTGCAAAACGATTTTATCCTGATAGAGGACAAAGGACGGCGGAGCATAATCGACAAAATGAAAATTGGCTTTTCCCACGCTGGCGAGCGTATCGAGCTGCGCCTGAAATTGTGATTGCAATCGTCCGGCGTCTTCCGCAGTTGCTGTGGAGCTACTCTCTGCTCCCGCCGCCGGGGCGGAAGCGGTCGCCACGGGATGCTCGCCCGCCGAAGCTCGGGTAACGGCCGGCGCTGAATTGACCGGTTTGGTTCCTGGTTCAGTCCCAATTTTCACCACAGCCGGATGCAATGCCGTCTCCTTGGGCGCGTTAGCTGCACGCCCCACGGACCCAGCCGAGCGTTCGGCCAAGGCCGGAGGCTCTTTCCCGATTGCTTCGAGGTCGAAAGGATTTTGCCGGTTCAGCGCCAAGCCGAACTCCGTGCCGTTCACATAAATATCGGATCGATTCAGGATTTCCTGGCGGCCGGCGTCGTCGTTCGCGCTGGCAAACGCGAATGCATCGGCCCGGTCGAAAACCACAACCAGGATTTCCTTTGCTTCGTAATCAAAATTCCGATGGATGCGGACATGGTAAGAGATCTCGAATCCGATGCCGTCGCAGGCCATGTCCGGCGGAAACTCCTTGGCCAAGAGCGCAACGATTGGACTGACGGCTTCGGAGAAGACATGCGCGGCCCGCTCATTTTGCGTAAGCAGTTCGGCATTGTAAGCGGCGTTGTAATTTCCGGAGATTTTGAGCAGCATGCGATTTCGGAAATTGACGAACTCGATGCCGCGTGAATCAGTGGCCGATTCCTGTTTTGGATCGAGGCCCACGTAGCGGCTGAGCTCAAAGGACAAAGGTGTGCGGATGCCGGAGACCGCCCGGTAGAGTGCCAGAATCTGCGAGAAGTAGGCGGTCTCAGCCGCCTTCAGACGAGGATTCGTTATCTTCGCCGGGTTGATTTGGGCGTTCGCGTTTCCCCAAACGAAGCCAAGCAGCAAACTCGCGAAGAACAGCGCATGGCACATCGAAGGTCGTTTAGACATTATCGGAATCACCTTGTAGTGTATTTTGGCTCGGGCCTGGCCGGGGTTTGGTACGCCGGCTGCGCGATGGCGCGCGTGTATGCGACCACTTGCTGGATCTCCTGCTGCGTCAGCGTCTGTCGGTAGGGCGGCATCATAGCGGACTTGGATACGGCGCTGCCGCCCAACGCGATGATGCTTTCAAGATAATCGTCGCTCTCGCGATTCAAAACCGTGCCGTCGTTCATTAACACCGGCATGGGCTTCAAATTCGATCGGTTGGAAGGGCCGGCCGGGGTGGAGTCGGCATGGCACCAGACGCACTGCAAGTAGAAGATTCGTTTGCCCTGAGCTTGATCGTAGGTCAAGGGAATCACGCGCTGCGCGTCGTTCCAATCAGCCTCGGAGTCATAAGCCTGACGCAAGGGATCGGCAGCGACCGCATGTCGTTTGGCTTTGCAGCCCGACGCGAATCCCGCCACGAGCAAAGCGAGCAGCAGTAGCACAACGCAGCGTTTCACGGCAGACGTTCCCCTTTCAGGGATTCCTCCGTGATACGAGCGACCTGCGCGGAACCTTGCGGCTTGCCTGACGCGCGCAGCGTCAGCAGATACGCCGTCAGGGCCTGTATCTCGTCGTTGGTAAACGCGCGCCGCGGTTCGATCGTATCCGGCACCAGTTTTTGCGGGTTGCGCAACCATGCTTCGATCCACGCTGGAGTAAGCCAGTTCCCGGCGTTGTTCAAATTCGGGCCGACGTATCCGCCGGAAGCGCCGATGGTATGGCAGGATTGGCATTCATATTTGACTTCATACAGTTGCTTGCCAAGAGCGGCCCTTTCCGGTGTGAACTGCTTGGTATCAATCGCGGAGGGATCCACGTCCGGGCTATTCAAAACCGTGCCGATGTAAGCCGCCAACGTCGCGGCCTCCTGGTCCGTCATGTTGAACTGCGGCATGCGCAGGACCAGGGTGGGCCGCACGGTCTTTGGATCCTTGAGAAAATCAGTCAGCCACTGCCGCTGTGCCCGACTGCCTTCGTAGGAGAGATCGGGCGCCAGCGTCCCTCCAAAGCTGTTGAATTGATGGCAGACGTAACATTTGTAACGTTCGTAGACGCGGCCGAATTCACCGGCGGGATGAAAGCTCTCTTGGCTCCGCGATACAACTAATTTTTGCAGTCCCGCCGTAGCGGGAGCGCCCGTCATGCCCAGAAGAGCGGTGGTGAGCGCATCGAGATCGTCCAAAGACAGGTGGTAAACAGGCATGCGCGCCGCCGCATTCACCGACGGAGGATCGGTTATCTTGGCTTGGAGATAAGCAATCAGATTCCGCGGAATGTGGGACTCGCCGAAAGAGAGCTGCGAAACGTCCTTCGCACCGACGGCCGATAGGTCAGGACCCAAATCCCGTTGACTCGGCATTCCCTCGAGGACATGGCAGCTCGCGCATCCTTTATCAACGAAGAGACGACGTCCCCGTTGAATCTCATCCGCCGTAGGCGCCCCTAACGACGGCACGCCGGCGAGCAGATCAGGATCGGTCAAGCGCTTCGTGATGTATTGCGTAACGTCGTAAAGATCCGCATCGGACCATTGGTAGCGCGGCATCTTGCTGTGCGGCAGGTAGGCTTGCGGATCCCGCAGCCAGGCGATCAGCCAGTCCGGATTCACCTTGCTTCCGACTTTGGTCAGTTCCGGTCCGATATCGCCTCCGATCAGACTCGTTACGCCGGCCCGTGTGACCGAGAGGGAATGGCACGTGGAGCAAAACATCTGCCGAAATCGAAGCTCACCTTGATCGGCTGGGTCGGATCCTTTGCCGGGGGCTGCTGGCGCGCGTGCGTCGAAATGGTACGGTTGCGCCGGTTTGCTTTGAAGCGTGCTCAGATAACCGGAGAGGTCACGCAGCTCCTGCTCCTTCAGCCGGAATTGCGGCATGCGCGGAGTGTCCTCGGTCTCATAACCATTCACGGTGACGTTGCCGTTCGCATCCGTGACGCTGCGCGGCTCCTTCAGCCATTCATAAATCCATTGGCGGCTTACTTTTGTGCCCACGTTGGTCAAGTCTGGGCCGAGCATCTCCGGCCGCTCCACATCGCGCAGGCGGTGGCAGCCCACGCAGTTCAACTGGACGAGCAGAGCACGGCCGCGATCGAGTTGCGGCGTCTCGCGCAGATCGGCGCGGTGACAGGTACCGCAGGA
>Ga0209160_1003314_pt1 | contig 13162 bp, 12 predicted proteins | sample GraSoiAngelo_153_FD_186167 | JGI IMG/M metagenome (GOLD analysis project Ga0209160, IMG submission 186167) | Grasslands soil microbial communities from the Angelo Coastal Reserve, California, USA - 14_1009_12_40cm (SPAdes) (version 2) | ecosystem: Environmental > Terrestrial > Soil > Grasslands ...
CGCTCAGGCGGCGGTAGAGGTTCTTGTAGGCGGCGACCACGCGGTCGGGTGAGAAGAGCACAATCGCGCGCTCGCGACCCGCCTCCCCCATCTGCTCCCTGAGCGCGGAAGACCGGACCAGGTCAGCCAGCGCGTCGGCCAGTCGCGCCGGATCGCCGGCCGGAACCAGCCGCCCGGTCGTGCCGTCGACCACCGTCTCCGTGAGACCCCCCACGGCCGCGGCCACCACCGGCCGGCCCTGCGCCATCGCCTCCACCGCGACGATGCCGAAAGGCTCGAATCGCGACGGGACGGCGACGATGTCCATCTCGGCCATCAACGCGGCGCCGTCGGGCTGGAAGCCGAGAAACTCGACCGATCCGCCAAGCCTCATGTCCTCGACCCGGCGCTCCAGCTCGGACCTGTCCGGACCGTCGCCGACGATCGTTAGGCGCGCCGGCAAACCTCCCGCCGCCAGCCGAGCGTAGGCGGCGATCAGCAGGTCGCAGCCTTTCTGCGCGACGAGCCTGCCCACGAATCCAATGTTCACGATCTCAGGCGTGGGCCGGTTCGGTGCGACCGGTGCCGGATCGACGGCGTACGCGTTGTGGACCATCTCCAGCTTTCGCGAGGAGCAGATGCGCCGCCTGATCAGCGTTTGGCGGTCGAAGTCGGAGATCGCGACCACGATCGTGGCCATTGCGCAGCTGAACCACTCGACGAGCCAGTTGCGGACAACGCTGACCGGGTCCGTGTCGTCGGAGTAGGCGGGCCAGCGAACCGTATAGATCGTCGCGGGGCGGCCGGCCAGGACGACAGCCAGCTGTCCGATGGAACCCGCCCAGTGTCCGTGGAGATGGATGATGTCAGGCGCGATCTGCCGGATCAGGCGCGACAGCTTCCAGGTGCTGCCGAGAAACGACCACTTCGTCGTCAGAGGCAGAGCGTGGAACTCAACTCCTTCCGCCTGCAGCTGGGCGGGCAGCTGCCCTTCGCCGCTGCTGATGACTACCGGATCGAACTCGTCTTTGGTGCCGAGGACGAGCAACCCTACGCTGACCGGGCCGCCCCCGATCGCCGAGGAGTGGAGGATGTGAAGGATTTTGGGCTTGGTTACCAGAATTGCCGATCTTAAACCCCTAGCGGAATCGGGCGGCAATTTAGTAGCCTAGGCCAGGCTCGGGCGTAACTGCAGTTCCCTTTCCTATGAGGATCACCATCCCCCGCCCCAATCGGATCATGTTGCTTGCGCTGACGCTCACGGTTGCGGCACTGACCGCCGACGCGCCCACCTACGCAGCCGCGGTCACCACCACTCCCGATTACTGGAATGCGACGTGGATTCCGGCAAACCCGGCGAATTTCACCGTGGCGGATCGTCCCCACGACTATCCGGTGGACATGGTCGTGATCCACGACATCGAGGGAACCGCCCAATCGGCCATCAACGCATTCCAGGACCCCAACCGCCAAGCGTCTGCTCACTATGTCGTCTCGAAAACTGGCGCCATCACGCAGATGGTCGCCGAGAAGGACATCGCATGGCACGCCGGCAACTGGGATTACAACACTCGTGCCATCGGAATCGAGCACGAGGGTTACGCGTACATCCCCTACACGTACACCGTCAACGAATACAAATGGAGCGCGCGCCTGCTCGCTTCGATCTGCTCGCGCTGGGGCGTTCCTCTGGACCGCAATCACGTGATCGGCCACTACCAGGTTCCTGACCCGTATAACCCCGGGCTGTACGGCGGCAGCTCCCACCACACCGACCCAGGACCCTATTGGGATTGGGTGTATTACATGAACGTCGCCCGGCAGGAGGCCGCAATTCTTCCGAGCCCCCCGCACATGGTTCTCACCGCGGTCGCAACTGCTGGCAACCTGACCGCCGCGGTCACCTGGCCGGCGGCGCGTACGTGCCGCACCCCGATTGCCTCGTATCACGTGGTCGGCCAACCCGGAAACATCGTTCGCGACGTGCCAGGCAATGTCACCACCACGACCTTCGCCGGTCTCCAAGCCCACGTCGCCTACACCTTCACGGTGACCGCCAAAAACTCGTACGGGCAGGACTCTCTGACCACCAATGCGGCCACGCCTTACACGGTGCCATCGGCGCCGAGCAACGCCATAGCGACTGCCGGCAACGGTTCAGCAGTCGTGACCTGGACTGCTCCCAGCGACAACGGGGGCCGGCCCGTCATCGGCTATCGAGTAACACCCATCCTCAACGGCACGGCGCAGCCGGCCAGAACCTTCTACTTGACCAGCACGATGGAGGTCGTGTCTGGCCTCACCAACGACAGTTCGTATACGTTCGTGGTGGCCGCGATCAACATGGGCGGGGCCGGGGCCAGCTCGACCCCGTCCAATTCCGTTACCCCAAGCTCAACCCTGCATCCTGGCGCGGCCCAATCCAGCCCGGCTCCCTCGCCGCCCCCTCGGACGTAGCCTCCCGTTGGTCAGGGCGCCTGGACGTCGATGACCAGGCGCGTCGGATTGGTCAGCACCGAGAAGCGGTAGCATGCGGGCCCGTTGATTCCCAGGCCGAGCTGTACAACACCTTCGAAGTCCTCGGTTATCCGTGTTTCGACCAGGCGGGGATAGTTGGTTTTCAGATCGCGAGGCCCTGAGTACGAGGTGTGGGCGTCAGCCCCACGGATCACGACCAGGATGCCGTTCTTGCCCGCCATCGTCACCGTCTGTCCACTCTCGCCCAGCGCGAACTTCGTGCCTGCCTGAGGACGCACCTCGATGCTGGCCGGCTCCCCGTTGCTGAACTCGATGGTGACGCGGTCATAACCGGCGTGGGCCCCCGTCCGCAACGCGCTCACGTAGGCGATGGGATTCGCCGGCTGCTGAGTGGTGATCGGCGCCGTGTTCGCGCAAGTGAATGCTGGAGTCGGCGACGCCGCAGGAGATGCGGAGGGCGAAGGCGACGGCGAGGTGGTCGCGCTCGGACTGGCGCTCGGGCTCGGGCTGACCTGCCCAACTCCACCGATGATCGCGTTGTTACGGTTCGGGTTGATCACAAAGAGGATCCCCACGATGAGCACCGCGATCGTCACCGCGGCGACGCCGGCGATCCAGAACGGACCGCCGCGAGACGGGGTTTCGATCAACCTCGAGCGGACGCGATCGCGCAGGCCATGGCTTGGCGACCCGGAGATGTTGTCGATGGCGTTGTTGAGCTCGCGGCGGAAATCTTCGTTGCCCATTCAGAACACCTCCTCGAGCGTCAGATCCGACTTGAGTTTCTTTGCCGCGCGGTAGATCCGCGACTTCGCGGCCGCGGTCGTGACACCAAGTGTCCGGGCAACCTCTTCCAGCGGCAGGTCGAGATAGAAATGGAGGACGAGTGGCAGCCGCTCGTCGGGGCTGAGGCGCAGCAGGGCGGCCTTCAGGTCAGTCGCCGGTTCATCGCTCATTGCGCCTGCCTCCGCGGCAGTCCTGATGTCGGGCAATCTCACAACCGACCACCAGCGCTGCCGGCGCGCCATGCGGCACTCATTGGCCACGATGGATAGAAACCACGATCGCAAGGAACCAACCTCACCTCGAAGCTGGCGAAGCTTGCGCCAGGCCTTGATCGAGGCCTCCTGGACCGCATCTTCGGCCGCCGAGCGATCATCGAGCATGACGGCGGCCAGCCTGTAGGCAGGATCGAGCAAAGGTTCGAGCAGGGTTGCGAACGAGTTCGCGTCGCCCTCTGTCGCTCGCGCAAGGGTTTGAGGTCGTTCCTGCATAACAGCACTGGACATGTTCTCGTACCGGTTAGATGCGGCGATGCGCCGTTTGGTTGCAGTCCATCTCGGTTGCTGAGTGCAAGGCCATAGACTTTCCTCTGCCATGGCTCAAATCGCCTTGATCACAGGTATCACCGGGCAAGATGGCTCTTACCTGGCGGAGTTCCTGCTCGCGAAGGGTTATGAAGTCCACGGGGTCGTGCGTCGTTCCTCGACGATGAACCGCGGGCGTATAGACCACCTTCAACACGCGAACCCGAGCCATCCCGAAACCTCAAAGTTCGTGCTGCATTACGGCGACATGACGGACTCCGGTGGGTTGAACCGCCTTGTCAAGACAGTGCGGCCGGACGAGATCTACAACTTGGCGGCGCAAAGCCACGTCCAGATCTCGTTCGACCAACCCGAATACACCGGCGACGCGGATGGCCTTGGCACGACGCGGTTGCTGGAGGCGATCCGCACGATGGGCCTGCCGACTCGCTTCTACCAGGCCTCGACATCGGAAATGTTCGGGCTGGCGCCCCCTCCGCAGAACGAAGCGACACCATTTCACCCTCGAAGCCCTTATGCCGTGGCCAAGCTCTACGCGCACTGGATGACCGTCAACTACCGCGAGGCGCACCATCTCTTTGCCTGCAGCGGAATTCTTTTCAATCACGAGTCACCCCGCCGCGGCGAGAACTTCGTCACGCGCAAAGTGACGCGCGGGATCGCCCAGATTCTGTCTGGAAAGTCTGAGAAGTTGCGCATGGGCAACCTCGACTCCAAGCGGGACTGGGGCCATGCGCAGGACTACGTGGAAGCGATGTGGCTGATGCTTCAGCAGGACGAAGCGGATGACTATGTGATCGCGACTGGGGTGACGAGGTCGGTGCGGGAGTTTGTGGAGGCGGCGTTCAGCCAGGCCGGCCTCGATTGGGATCGCTACGTGGTCCTGGACGAGGCGTACCTGCGGCCGTCTGAGGTGCACGAGTTGCGCGGCGATCCGTCCAAGGCGGAGAAGAAGCTTGGCTGGAAGCCCAAGACGTCATTTGCGCAGATGGTCCACGAGATGCTGGAGAACGACTTGAAGCTAGAGGGCGTCGACCCCGCGAAGCACCTCAAGTCCCCGGCCAGAAGCTAAGTCAGGACTTCCGGCGTAAGGCGGGTTCCTGCGGAGCTCGCTGCGGGGCTGGCGGTGCGGGCGCGGGGGTCCGTGGGCCACGGCCGCCGCGGTCGTCAGGAGGTTCGTCCTCGCCCGGGTGCCGTCGCCATCGCAGCTTGGGCGGCCGGTCGCGCCGGTACTCTCGGGCGCGCTCCGCCGCGATCTCGAAGTTCTCGCAGAACTTTTCGTTGCCGGTCTCTGCCCTCAGCGCCTGTATATCCTCGCGCAGCTCGTCCCAGTAGAGGTCAAACGCGAAGGCGTCGAAGAGCAGCACTTCGGGGATCAGGCGGTGCAACGCCATGACGCTGAATTCTTCGAACAGGTGGGCCAGCAGCATGTAGTCGTCCGGCTGTAGGCGCTTCTGGAGAAGGCGGCCAAACGATGTCGCCGTCGGCTCGCTGTGGAGCGTGTGAATGATTCCTATGAAGGTTTGGGCATGGTCGGCGGTGATGCGCCCGAAATCTGGGGCTCGGGCATCGTGCGGCGTCCGCATACCGCCGAGCCTAGAGCTTTTGGCTCTTAGGTTAATGAGCGGCTGCTCTCGACCAGGATCGCATTCAGGATGCCAAGCACGTCGCGCAGGATCGCGGGCGGATTCGCCCCGTCGCGCCTCATCGTCCTCAGCGTGCGTGGACAAACTTCTAATTTCGTGGTTCCAACAGAAGCAGCACGCGGCGACCATTGGGGTTGAATTCAGGGTCGAGCTGGCGGAGCGGGAGGTCTAAAACTGGCGGAGCGGGAGGGATTTCGCTCCGAGCGTCAATCCAAGGGCCGCCCGACGGCTACCGGCTCATTCTGGATTGATCTGTTAGACGTTCACCTGCGTGCTGGATGCGCCGATTCTGAGCGTCCGCAATGCTGGCAATCGCATCCCAACTCCAAGTTTCTGTTTGGCCGGAAGCAGCCAGCACGTTGACGACGTTGTGGCTTCTCCAAGCAACGTATCTCGTGACGACACGCTCGTCACCCAGCACCACCTCATGCTCGATAGTTGATGCGTCCGATCCAAGGGATGGCACGGGTGGACCCGCCCGTGAGTCAACGAGACGTCCCCGAAAACGTAGGTTGGTCAGGGTTCGCGTCCATAAGTCACCCATAGCTGACTTAGCGTCTGCCTCGTCTGACAGCGGACACGCTTGGATCCAGAATCCATGCGGACCTGCACCCTTGAAAGACCGCCAGGCTGTAATGCTGCCCGCCTTCTTAGCTCGACTGGCCCATTCCGCGTTGCTCGTGCCGGTTCGCCACCGTCGTTCGTCGATCAACTTGAATTCCGAACCCAGGTCGGTTACGCGTGGCAGAACATCGATTGGCTCTATGAGTGACCGACTTCGTGGAACCCAAACCTGGGCGATTACTAGGCGAATGCGCTGCGCAATTTGCTGGCGCAGCGAAGGATGCGTCATCTATGGCGCTGCCACGTGTTGACGTTAGCCGAGTCACGCGACCCACGCGCCAGAAATGGAGCGGAGCGGGAGGGATTCCATCCCGTACCTCAATCCAAGGGCCACCGCTGGGATACCGGCTAATCCTCGATTAGAGGATCACCGAGAGCCTACTGTCCGCGGAGCTAGAACTCCAAAGCGGCCGGCGCAACCCTGACTGATCTCAGGCCAGGGGCTTCGTCACACGCTCGATGATCTCGCTCCGGTTAGAACCCTGGACGATGATCCCGGCCATTCCGCGATAGACCTTCATCGCTTCTTCGTCCGCCTGGAACGCTTCGTAGGTCTTCTGAAAGGACGCCAGGTCGCCATAGTCCATCTCGACGATTGCGTCGTTACCGACTCCCAACGTCGGTGCCCACACGCTTGGTTCCGGCCAGCCCTTCTTGCGGAAAATCACCGCCAGCTCCTGCCAACCCTTTATGAACTCGTTGAAATGCCCGTAGAGCACCTGCTGAGTCTCTCGGTACCGATACATTTCATCCTCCCTTGTCGAATGACCGACGGACGAGCGCAACAACATGGTGCTCCGAAAAGGGAGAGCGTGGTACGGAAGGCCAGATTTCACCTCGGGAATCCTCCCCCTGCTGCGTTCGATTACGTCAACGGATGGTCGGAGCGAGAGGCAGAAGGTCCGGGCGCTTCCACGACTAGGTTGAGGCGCGGGAAGGGAGGGATCTCACTCCGCAGCTCAACCCACTCCCCGATTCCCGACGGCTACGAACCTATCCCGGAGTGACCAAGCTCAGCCTCCCCGTGAAGCGTCCAACTGACGAGAGCACATTCAGGCGACACATTGACCGCTTGGTGGGAAAACCGAGCTGGAGTATCGTCGCTGGCGCCAGTACCGGTTCGACAGTCGCCATCGACTCTGGTGATCGTATGCCGCGTGACGCACCGCTTACGAATCCCCACCTGTCGGAGGACCAAAAGCGCTTCGAAGCAGAGTGCATCGTGTTCGTCGAGTGCGCGGGACGGCTTCATCGCATGTGGCTGGCAAGACTTCGCAGAGAGCGGCGATATGCCGCAGTGATTGCGTGATTTGATTGGCCAAGAAGTGGAGACAGCCGAGGCAAACCGATCCGGCTGGGATCTCATCCTCAAGTTGAGCGGCGGTCTCACTTTGAGACTCTTCAATGACGCCGGGGTTCGGGGCGACGATGCCTATTCGGTCTTTGTACCCGGAAGCATCGTCACGGTTTCGGGAAACGGACGGTTGACGATCGAGAGTCGCACCTCTGCTTGATAACTACTCGTCTCTCATCACAAGCATCCGAAACGAAGCGCGGAGCGGGAGGGATTTGAACCCTCGAGGCCCTTGCGGGCCTACGGCATTTCCAGTGCCGCGCCCTCGACCGAGCTAGGCGACCGCTCCGCGACCATTTTGGCAACAAACCGACAATCGCCTAGCTTGGGCGGCCCGCGCTTCTCCCGGCAAACCTATCTCGGGCCCGGGGGTCTACCGATGGCCTTTGGGCCATCCGCTCCGGCGACGATCACCGTGTCGGTCATGCCGACGAACAGCCCGTGCTCGACGACGCCCGTGATTTTCTTTAGCTCAGCTCCGAATTCCTTCGGGTCGCTGATCCCACCCTCCCCGCTGAGGTCGAGGATCAGGTTGCCGTTGTCGGTGATGTAGGGCGTCCCTTCCCCACCTCTGACGACGAGACTCAACCCGAGCGCTGTCAATCGTTCGGCGGTCGACCTCCAAAGAAAGGGCACCACCTCGACAGGCAGAACCCCGACACCCAGGTCCTTGACGAGCTTCGACTCGTCGATCACGACCACGAATCTCTTCGAGGCGGCGGCGACGAGCTTCTCGCGGAGCAGCGCACCACCGCGGCCTTTGATGAGATTCAATGCCTGATCGACCTCGTCCGCACCGTCCACAGCCAGGTCGATCTTCCCCACCAGCTCGGTGACGATCGGGATCCCGTGCTGGGCGGCGAGCTCCGCCGTCTCGCGCGACGTGGGCACCCCTCGCACCTTCATTCCCTGAGAGACGAGCCGCCCCACGCCCTCGGTGAAAAACCGACTCGTGCTGCCCGAGCCGAGGCCGACGAGCATCCCGTCCTGGACGAGCTCGAGAGCCTTTTCGGCGGCGGCGCGCTTGAGCTCGTCAGTCAAGAGCGTCGCGGATCGCCTTGATGCCCGCGGCGACGCCGCCCTCGTACCCGAAGACCGAGTTTCCCGCGACCAGCACCGTCGCGCCGGCCGCCACGACCAGCGGCGCGGTCCGGGCATCGATTCCGCCGTCGACCTCGATCTCGATGTCTTTCGACAGAGCACGCACGCGGCGGATCTTCTCTGGGCTGTGTGGGATGAACTTCTGGCCGCCGAATCCCGGCTCGACCGTCATCACGTTGACCAGCTCAACGTAAGGCAGGATCTCGCGAAGGTCTTCGACCGATGTCGCGGGGTTGATCGCCACGCCCGCACCGGCGCCCAGCTCACGGATCGTCTGCACCGTCCTGTAGAGAGAGGTCGTCGCTTCCACCTGTACCTCGATCAGAGTCGCGCCCGCCTTCACGAACGCCTCGAGGAACAGCTCCGGACGTTCGACCATCAGGTGGGCCTCGATCGGCAGCCTCGTGGAGCGCCGCACCGCCTCGACGACTACCGGTCCGAACGTGAGGTTGGGGACAAAGTGGCCGTCCATGACGTCGACCTGGATCCGGTCGGCGCCGCCGCGCTCGGCTTCGGCAACCTGGTCGGCGAGTCGGCCTGCGTCGGCCGACAGGATCGAAGGGACTACCTCGACCTTCACTGACCCGCGGCGGCTCGGTCGATCAGCCATCGTGCGCCTGCAATCATCCCGGATGGCGTTTCGCCACGGCGGGCAAGCGCCACCGCGTCGGCCTTGCCCGCTCCGGTGGCGATGATGAGCACGCGGCCCGCGTCGCGGATGGCCTCGAGCGTGAGCGTCACGCGCTCGGGGGGCGGCTTGGGCGAATCGCGGATCCCGGCCGTGAGCCCGCTTGCACGCAGCAGCGGATGGCCGGGGAACAGCGACGCGACGTGGCCATCCTCCCCCACTCCAAGCAGGACGAGATCCAGAGGCGCGACGTTCGCCACCACCTCCGCGTAGGCATCCGCGCCCTCGTCAGGGCCGAGCTCGGCGGGCATGCGATAGACGGTCGCGGGCGCGACGCGATCGAGCAATGACTCCTTCACCATCCGGTAGTTGCTGTCCGGATGATCCGGAGGCACACAGCGCTCGTCGCCGAACAAGACGGAGACCCGGCCCCACTGCACGTCCAACTCGGCCAGCAGCTCGTAGCAGCGCTTCGGCGTGGTGCCGCCGGCGAGGACGAGCGTCTGGGCGCCTCCACGCAGCACGTCGGCAATCTCCGCCGCGGCTGCCTCGGCGACCTCCTCGGCCGTCGCGAGGACTGTGAACTCGCTCAAATTGACCCTCCCACCCTAACCTAGCCCGCGTGAAGGAGCCCTGGACCCGCGACGAGGCGAGTGCCGCCGGCCAGGTTTTTGAGGACCGGCTGTGGGCCCTTTTGATGGAACAGTCGCGGGGACACCTTCACGTCTTTCGGCCGCTTCTGGATAGAGGGGTAGACGGGCTGCTTCACCGCCTGTCCGACGGCGCGTACTTTCCGGTCCAAGCCAAGGGACGGTCGTCGCTGCGGAAGGGCCGGGTCCAGCTCCTGGTCGCGGCCGACAGCGTGACCGACGACCACGTCGTGATCGTCGCCGGCGAGGTCGTAGAGGGCGGGGTCGGCCCATCGATGCTCGTGATCCCGACCCCGGACTTCCGCCACCACGCTCTGCTGACGACAGCCGACGGCCTACCGGTGTACTCGATGTCATTCAGCATGCAGCCTCGGTCGAAAGGCCGCTGGGCGCCCTGGATCACCCCGTCGGATCGTCTGGTCGAGAGATTCGGCGTGCCTCTCGGCCTGCCGGCGCTGGCGATCGCTCCCGAGCCCGAGCCGCTACGGCGCGGGCCGCTCGGTTTCCTGGGCGAGACCGAGATAGCCCGCGTTCTGGCGCAGGCCGAGCGCCTGAACCTGTTCCGGCCGTTTCCCGACCTGGAAACCGTCGAGCTGGCGGTCCGGCATCTGGACACGGGCCGCGTCCTCGGCATCCAGATCAAGACCGTCAGCGTCGACCGCGCCAGCCCGAACCGTCCGGTCGACATCCGGATCGCGAGCTTTCGCCCGGCTCCGACGACCTACTTCACCGTCGTGGCGTGGATGCCGGACCAGCGCCGGTTCCACGACGAATGCCTGGTCTTCCCGTCCGAGGACCTGCTGCAGTTCGCGCGCCGCGCCGGGCCACACTACATGTTCGAGTTTCAGCCTGGATCCAAAAAGCAGCGCAGGCTCGACCGGTACCGGCGACCGGTGGCCACGTTGGCGGCGGAGACAGAGGGTCTGCTCAGCGAGCCTTAGAGCCGGTGGACCAGCTCAGCTGCCTCGGGCGACCCCCTCACGGTCGCCAGCACAATGAAGTCAGCCAACTAAACCTTGCGCATGAGCTCGAAGGCTCGAAGCAGCGAACGGTTGAAGACGCTGTCATGGGTGCCGGTCGCCAGCAGGTCCTGGAGGAGCGTCGCCTCGTCTTGGTGCTCGACCTGCTGCACGTGACGCAGCGGTGCGCTCTCTCCGATCTCGATGATCGTGAGGAAGACCTGGGCGGTGTCCGTTCGGCGCCGCTCACGCGTGAAAACCACCGGGTGCCTGGGCCGGCTCTCGCCCGGAGGATCCCCGGTCGCCGTGTGGTGGAGCGAGTCCAGATTTTCGTGCAGGACCTCGCGATGCCATTCGGCCCGCCGGCTGGCCAGCTCGATACCCGCCTCGTCTTCTCCACCGGTTGGATGCATGGTCCGGTACGCGGGCTCGCCTGGCGAAATTGGAGCGCGCTCAGGGTCGCGCTGGATGCTCAAGCGGAACGTCGTCCCGCCCGCGGTTCCGGCGACGCGCACGGCGCTCAGCTCGCCCGGCGCGAGGTGCTCCTTGCGAACCGATCGGAAGTGGACCTCGACGGTACGTTGGCCGGCCCGGTAGTACGCCGCCACGATGCCGCCGGGCCCCGCCGCAGCACGCTGCAGCTTCCACCCCAGCGCGGCCGCCATCCAGCCCGTGATGAACGCCGCTCCGATGCGGTTGCCGCGCCCATCGCCCGCGTAGTCGATCCCGAGCTCCGAGATCCCGGCGAGAAACGGCCGGCGGTCGAAGGGCGTGAAGAACTGCGCGAGGCTTTCGCGCCAAGCCCTGAGGCGCGACCACTGAAGGTCGGCCAGCCCAAGTCGCTCGTGCGCGATCGTGATGAGCTTCGAGAGTCCCCGCAATGCGTGATACGGCTCCTCGAAGCGCGAGGAGTCGAAGACCAACGCATCGCAGATTCGCAGTGCTTCATGCAGCTCACCTTTGCCGAACGGGGGCGTCCCCATCCACCACAGATAAGTCGGCACGCCGCTCACGAGCAGGGGATCCACGAGCGGGCCGATGTGATCCGCCGCCGCACCGTGGATGTGTAGGGTCACGATCTCGCACTCCACAGCGGAGGCCATCGACGGCCGCTGGATGTCGGTCACGATCCACGCGTTCAGCCCGTGCCCGTGCGCACCGACTTCTTCCCTGATCACTATCGACTGGGCGGGGTGCTGCGCCCCGATGATCCGGCAGGTCCGCTGCGCCCGTCGCTCCTCCGCCTGCGTGGCGCTCACCGCGACGAGGGTCATCACGCAGTTGCGCGGGTGGGCGTGCTCGTGATCGCCGGCCTCGGCGCGAGCGAAGTCCGCGCGGATCCGGTTAAGCGCCTCGAGGACCTCGGCCATCTTGACCCCGTCGCCATGCCACATCAGCTCGGGCTCGTCCTTGAGGGTCGTGGTCACGGCCGGTGCCACTCGCGGCCGTCGGCTTGCAACAGCATGGTCGCAGCCTCCGGTCCCCACGCGCCCCCGGGATACGTGCCCAGCGGCGGCACGCCATTGCGCCACGACTCTTCGATCGGATCGATCAGATGCCACGCCGCCTCCACCTCGTCGGCTCGGGTGAACAGCGTCGGGTCGCCGATCATGCAGTCGAGCAGCAAGCGCTCGTATGCCTCCGGCGCTTCGACCAGGAACGAAGTCAGGTACTGGAAGTCCATGTTCACGCTGCGGATGCGCAAACCCGCGCTCGGCACCTTTGCGCCGAACTTGAGCGAGATGCCCTCTTCAGGCTGGATGCGGAGCGTGATCGCGTTGGGGTCGACCTCCTGCATGGCCTCGCGCCCGAACGTCAGGTGCGGAGGCCGCTTGAACTGGACGCGGATCTCGGTGACGCTTTTCGGCAGCCGCTTTCCGGCGCGGACGTAAAACGGTACGCCGGCCCATCGCCAGTTGTCGATGGAGAGGCGCAGGGCCGCAAAGGTTTCGGTCTGCGAGTCCGGCGCGACGTTCTTCTCGTCGCGGTAGCCGATCACCTGCTCGCCGAGCACCCAGCCCTTCGTGTACTGCCCGCGCACGGTCGATTTGGCGATGTCATCGCCGTGGAGCGGGCGGACCGCTCGCAGGACCTTGACCTTCTCGTCGCGCACGGCGGTCGCGTCGAACGCAAGGGGCGGTTCCATCGCCGTCAACGCCACCAGCTGCAGGGCATGGTTCTGCACGATGTCGCGCAGGGCGCCGGCTTGGTCGTAGTAGGCGCCGCGCTGCTCGATGCCGATCTCCTCGGCCACCGTGATCTGCACGGAGTCGATGAGGTTCGCGTTCCAGACCGGCTCGAAGATCGAGTTGGCGAAACGGAAGGCCAGGATGTTCTGGACGGTCTCCTTGCCGAGGTAGTGGTCGATCCGGTAAACGGAGTTTTCGGGGAACACCTTCTGCAGCGTCTGCGTCA
>Ga0209160_1003315_pt1 | contig 13157 bp, 9 predicted proteins | sample GraSoiAngelo_153_FD_186167 | JGI IMG/M metagenome (GOLD analysis project Ga0209160, IMG submission 186167) | Grasslands soil microbial communities from the Angelo Coastal Reserve, California, USA - 14_1009_12_40cm (SPAdes) (version 2) | ecosystem: Environmental > Terrestrial > Soil > Grasslands ...
GGTGTGGACATTCAGCGGCGAAGAGCAAGGGAAATCATTCAAAGGACGATTCAATCTGACGGAGGATTCGCCTACCTCATATAGCTTCAGTGAGGAGATGTCCAGTGACGGCGGCCCCTGGACCAAGCTTGAAGAAGGCAAAGCTACAAAGGTGAAGTAGGCAGCGGATGGAGCGGGTTCTATAAAAGGGAACGTCAAGGGAATACTTCTCCCGTCGCGGAGTTCGACGGGTGGGGCAACCATTCCATGATGGAGGAATCCAGAGGTGGTCCAGCCAGCCAAGATGCGTGACCCCATCCTCCTGATAAAGATTGAAGCCCACTCCAGGGTGAGCCTATAATCCGGGCGTTTCCAAAGGAGGCACAATGGCCGAAAAACGCAAGGTAATCGACTGCCGCCGTTTCCCGACGGAGAAGTCCTGCTCCATCCTTATTTCAGGCACAGAAGACGACGTTCTGAACTTGGCGGTGCTCCACGCCACGACGGTGCATGGCCACCAGGACAACCCGGAGCTGCGCGAGCAGATCCGCTCCATGCTGCAGGATGAGAACACTGCCGAAGCCGAAGCAGCGTAGCCAGCGAAAGCAAAAAGGCGCGCCCTGCGCGCCTTTTTCCCTCGAACCCTACACAAGATCTGCGATCCGTCTTGCTCCCACCCTTACTCTTCTGACGATTCCTGATTCCCATTACTGCCGGAGGCGGCTTCCAATCGGAATTGGCCGCCGAGAATCTTTGCTACCGAATTCAAATCTTTGCCGAGGGCGTGCCGCCAGCGTCCCACGGAATCCTGCGCCAGATCTTCCATGGTCTGACCGAATGACAGCAGCGTTCCTGCGACTTCCGTCTTCAGCAACTCGGAAACCGAGGTTTCGATTCCTTTCTGAGTACTCTTTAACCGCGCGCATGCCTCGTCGAGTTGCTTTTCGAGTTCCCTGGCGTTGCGTGTTCCCAATTCTTTGAGGACCACGTCGAGAGCGCTCTCCAGTTGTTTGCGCGCACCGGATATGATGTCGCTGCTCATTCGCACCAGGCGGGCGTCCAAGTCTGACTCAAGCCTGCGTGCAGATTCGTCCAGCTTGGTTACACGGCTGGCCAGATCGGCAGTTTGCGCATGCAGGCGCGTCGCTTCTGACGCGACCTCAACGTGGACTTCCCGCATTTCCTGGCGATACGAATCGTGTTCTTCGCCCAGCCGCTGTTGCAGCGTGCGCAAGAACTCCTCGCTGCGCCGCTCCAGACGGATTCCCGCTTCCAGCGCCTGCTGCTGAAACCGCTCCGCTCCAGAGTTGACATGCTGTTGCACCTCATCGGCGATCTGCGATGAGAGTCCCTGCGCGCGTTGCTCAACCATTTGCAGTTCTTGCCCCAAATGCTCGCGAAACTGATTCTGTGCCTCACGTATCTTCTTCCCGATTTCCTCTTTCGCCGCCGCAAATACCTCTTCTGCCTGCTGACGCGTTTGCTGCAGGACTTGTGTGCCAAGGTCCTCGCGTAAGCGTATCCACAATTTCTCTTCGACTTCCGGGGGAATATGTGTCAGAGAAATGTCAAATTGACTTCGCTTGGGTTGTGCCTGTGCCAGCTTTTGCCGGAGCTTTACCACTTCCGCTTGCAGCGGCGCAACCAGTTCGCCGACGATGGCTTTCAACTCGCCGTTGGCAGGTGGCGCATTTCGCACGCGCTTCTGTGCGGTCGAAGAGGATACCTCCGGCAGTCGTGCCCAATCTTCAGGACACCTTTCCAATCCCCAGAAATTATCCGGCTCATCCAGCATCGCGCCCAGCTTCCAGCCCTGCTGACCGGAGTCCATGGGTTGGCAGTCCACAATGTGCGCCATCGTCCAGCGTCCTTCTTTGCTTTGAAATTGCACAGGAGCACCGGGTTCCAGTTTCATGGAGGAGCGGATGGCGCAGCCGTGTGCGTTGACCACCAACGTCTCGCAGACTTCGGAGAAGTCGGATTCCGGCTGCAAGCTGGTGACGAGTATCGGGAGGGCGAGCGGCAGCCTCGAGCTGCGCCGCAGGTCGGGTAAGTTTGGCGCGTGCATAGTTGTTCCTCTTTTTTGCGAAGAGCGCGCTGCTGCTCGGGCCTCGGCCGTGGCCTGAGTCTCCGGTAAGTTAACTCTAAGTTCGCTCTAATGCTTCACCCAAGAGTGTCCTTTCACTGTGTGCGATTGGGCAGTGGCCATAGGTAATCGCCGAGTAACTCAGATTGCTTTCTCGACGGACGATTTCCATATGGGAGATGGAACGAACGCAGTAGCAGTGGCTGGCCCAATTTTCCTCGCTCGCAGGCGATGAGTCGGGTAATAGGACCCAGCACTGGCCATCAATCTACGCCGAGTGAACCAGAGGGTTATGCTGGAACGCGACTTGTTGGAGTAGGTTGAGACCACATGGAAATACAGAGGGCGCAAACAAGATGACTACACCATGGTTAAGTCGGCTGTTGGAAAGTTTTTGCCAGCATCGGTTCTCCTGGCCGCACACAGGCGTTCATGGACAGGACTACCAGGTATGTCTCATTTGTGGAGCGGCCTACGAATATGACTGGACGACGATGCGCCGGACCCGCCGCTTGGCGACGGCAAATACCGGATACGAATCTGCCTCTGGGAAACAGCCCGCGGCCAACAGCTGAGGGATGTAGTCGATCCATGCGGCGCGGGTGCGTCCTCCGCATCAGGCAAGTCAAGCCTCGCACGCGTGTTTAAAGCGTCATCCCAGAGCAAAAGGGTTCATCTTGACGACCGGAAGTTTGATCCCGCCGCTATTCACGCCACCCTAACCCCGTATGTTCAAGACTGGACATTACACTTTCGGTTCATTGACTTCCACCTGCTGTTCGGTCAGAATCGACGTCCATTGGGCCGTTTCGGGCCCTCTCCTTGGGTCGTGCGCCTTTGGTTACAGGTCATAACCTATTGAAAATCATTATGGAGGATTTGCAATGCGGGGCTCCAGGTTGTGTGCGTTCTTGGGAATGTTTGGTTTAATTGCGGTGTCGTTAAGTCTCATGGCACAAAAGCCCGAACCGCCCATGAGAGGGATCCACTGGGCACGAGGACATCAGCCTCCTGCTGCCCAGGCCAACCCTGATATGACGTGGCATGGCGGCAACATCCTGACCACTACCCAAACAGCAGCTATTTTTTGGGGCACCAACTGGGGCAATTCAAGTTTCGTCTCTGACAAGATCACTGGCTTGGATTCCTGGTACAACGGAGTCGGCGGCAGCACATACGGCGCTACTTCAGATGAGTACACTGGCCCGAACGGTACTCAAGTCGGGGATACAATCAGTTATCAGGGACATCACATCGACCTTTCATCTGCGCCCAGGCATGCTCCCCAAACTTCGACGATTCTGGCGGAAGTCTGCAGAGTAATTCCCCAATCACAACTGGTCAGCAACGGTTATTACGCGGTTTATGTGGACAAGCCTCGCGGCCATGCAAATTATTGCGCCTGGCACAGCGCTGGATCATGCGGCGGCACTCAGGTGCAGTTTGCGTTCTTCTTCAATCTGGATGGCGATCCTGGCTGCGATCCGCAGTCTACAGTTTCGTCCGAATCCCAGGGATTAGCGGCCTTGGCAAACGTTACCGGACATGAACTGTCGGAAGCGCGGTCCGACCCGCAACTGAATGCCTGGTACGATTCTTCTGGCGCGGAGAATGCAGACAAATGCGCGTGGACCTTCGGAGGCCCGTACGTGAGCTTCTCCAACGGGAGCCACTGGAAAATACAGGGCAACTGGTCGAACTACGCGTTCGACAATAATCTGGGCTATCCCAATTCCAGCAACCAGAACGGATGTGTGGACGGCACCAACGTCCCCGGACCGTTTACGCGCTAATTGCAAAACGGGTTCACTCGTTTAGCGGGTGAGCCTGTCCCCGTTCAGCTGACTGACCAAATCACGGAGCCAGGAGCAGCCTGGTTTGAACCCCGTAGGCCCGATAGTTTGAATAGGCGTGCCGGTCTCGAGATGTCAGACCATTCACATCGGATGTGACCACTACTTCGCGCGGAAGCCACAAAGACGAAGTAACACCGGCCACTTGTGTTTCTGCGAACTGAACCTCTGCGGTCAAGCTTCGAAGCTGAATATCTGGCAAGGGCGACGTCAGGTCCGTCCGCAAGCGAACGATTCGGAAGTCGGATGCATCAACCCACGCCACGCCCTGGTGCAAAATTGGAATGGACCTTCCCTCGAGCCGAACTTCTCCTGGCGATCGAACAAAGCCGGGTTTTTGAGAAAATGCCACAACCAAAGTGTTGCGCCGATTAATTTTCTGTCGTCCGAGGTAACGGAACGTGGACTCTGCTCGATTTGAGGGATAGAAAAGTACCCACATGTAGGCAAAACCGTGGGCCAGGGGCGAAGCCTGTGGATTTCCGGTGTCCGTGTGGTGGCTGGCTGACGTTCCCGTGTCCACGTCATCTGGCTGCGGCTGATTGCTCTGCACATCCACTCGATATTCCTCAAGCGTCACCGCGTCCCTGCTCCGATGAGACAGAATCAGGTATGAAAATTTCCGCCGCAGTGCCTTGCGGCTTCCTTGCGACTCCACTACCTCCTCCTGCGAAATAAGATTAGGCACTCTCTGGAAGAGATCTACGGTCTTGGATCCAATCTTGTCTAGAAGAGCGATCAATTCTTCCTGGTTCTGAGAAGTCTGGAGCCCCCGCAGTTCCGGGACGATTTCCTGGAGTTCCGCAATGGGGCAGTCGACAAAGGACTTTGCGTTTACGTAGATTGCATTCTGGCCGGTGTTGATCTCTGGCAGCTTCCCACTGGAACCAGTCGGTCCTTCGTGTAAGGGTAGGACCGGTGAGTTTACTGCGCTTGGTTTTTTCGGTTGCCCGAGAGCTGTCGATCGCTCAAATAGGGCATCGTCAACTTGGGAGTTGATCTCCACCTCTCGCAGTGTAGTCGTCGTCTCGGAAGTCTCTGTTCTTTGGATGACTTTGAAAGGAAGTTTGACTCCGCCGACGTCGTGGTAGTCGGAATAGAAACGTTCTACACTGAATCGACCACCAGATTTCCAACCTATCAGCAGGTAGGTCTGAGCATCAAAGTAGAAAGTCTCTTCCCAGGGCGATTCAGAACTCCGTATCTGCACCGCGAGCGCCATTTGGCCCGCAACTTTCTTTGTCCCTTTTAGTTGAACCCTGGCGTTCTGTTTCTGCCGTTGGAGTGGTAGTGGCTCATATCCGTTTTCACAAGCGTACTCGTTCCCTGGTTTCGGTTTGAACTCTCGCCACCCCGCATGGTTATTGAAATACCACGCCACTTTCCCATCACAGCCATACATTCCAACTACTTTGTCCTCGATGCGCAGCACGCCGAGCCGACGGTTCGGCGACTTGAAGTAGAATTCGAAGATACCTTGCTGTTTCCTTAGCGGCGGCGAATGGAAAGCGGGAACAAAGTCCGTCAAGTTCCCGGTTACGTCACCTTTTTCAACGAAGGTCATTACGGACGAGAATCTGTCCGATCCTCCAATGGCTTCCTGATACTTGGCGATGACTTGATCCGCAGTGAGAAAACTTCGTTGTCCGAAGGCCAATGTTTGTCCGGAGAGGAGGAATGCGCCGAGCCAGGTCGCCACTGAAAACCATCTTGGGCCGAGCACCTTCCCTCCCAAGGACTTCGTTGTATCAAGCATTCGGATGGTACACCGGGGTAATTGGAAGAGCAATTTTTATCGCGCGGGAGTCATACAGCGGGCGGACCAGCTCATCCTTAAAGTCTTATCCTTCCTACCGCTGGCCGAGGGTGGCCCAGGCTTCCTGCGTCACCGCAGCGCTCCCGGGTGCCGCCGTTCTAGCGTTCTTTGTAAGGGCATGTCGATTCGTGAATGCCTATCCAACCGGCGTATACTTCCCGCTATAAAGGAGAAGTCTTATGTCATCTTCCCAGTTAATCGGGTCAGTGGTTTCGCTCTGGCGATATCCCGTGAAATCGATGATGGGTGAAGAGTTGACCTCGGCTGAGGTCACGAAATTCGGACTGCTCGGAGATCGCGCTTATGCCGTACTGGACGTGGAGACGGGCAAAGTCGCTAGCGCCAAGAATCCGAAGAAGTGGCCCAATCTTTTCAGTTTTCGTGCTGCGTACATAGAGTCTCCGCGAGTGGGGGAGGAGATTCCACCCATCCGCATCACGCTTCCTGACGGCATAATGGTAAGAAGCGACGATGCCGATGTTGACGCAACTCTATCGCGGGCACTCGGACGCGAAGTGGCACTTTCGCGCAGTACGGCGAAGCCCAGCCTGGAAGAGTATTGGCCGAATATTGAAGGCCTGACGCACAAAGACGCGGTAACCGATGAGCCCATACCGGAGGGAACGTTCTTCGATGCTGCTGTGGTGCACGTTCTTAGTACAACGACTATTGACGTGCTGCGCGCGGCTTATCCCGAAGGACGGTTCGAAGTGAGGCGCTTCCGGCCAAATATTGTGTTGCAGACGCCTTCAAAACGAGAAGATTTTATTGAGAACGGCTGGGCCGATGGTGCGCTGGCTATTGGCAGCCAGCTCTGCCTGAATGTAACCGGACCTTGTCCGCGCTGCGTGATGACAACGCTGCCCCAGGGAGATTTACCGCCGGACCTCGGCATCCTGAAAACCGCGGTCAGGCACAATAAGGGCGGCGTGGGGGCCTATGCGTCAGTCGCCAAGGTGGGCAGCACAAGAAGAGGCGACGCGGTGACTTTCGAGCCGGCCATCAGCGCGGTAGCAGTTTAGAAACTGCCAAGCGTGACCCGCGCTCGGGCAGGTCGGCGGGCGGGGCCCGCCGGGCGTTGCTTCTTCGGTGGCCTTAATCAACGAAAACGCCTTAGCGGAGCCAAGTCCAGATCAGACCAAGGCTAGCGGCTGAGACTACGGCGGTGGTAAACCACCCGAAGAGGTTGATGGCGCGTCCGTTCACCCGCTCTCCCATTATTCTTCGATTGTTGGTGATTAACATCACGATCATCAGGAGCAGCGGCGCCAATAGACCCATGATGATGGCGGCAAAGAATAGCGCGCTGATGGGGTTGATGCCAGAGAATCCGATGGCCACGGCGACGCAAGTCGAGAACGCGATCACGGCGTAGAACTCTGGAGCATGTCCCGGCTTGTGAGCCAGGCCGTGCCTCCAGCCGAAGGTTTCAGCCAGAGCATAGCCGGCGCCAGTGGTAAGCACGGGCACAGCCAGAATTCCCACTCCAACAACTCCCGCTGCGAACAACAGGCTGGCGGCTTTGCCTGCCAGCGGTCGCAATGCTTCCGCCGCGGCTTGAGCTGAGTCAACTCTGAGGTGCCCGGCTTTAAATAGAGTCGCCGCGGTACACAGAATGATGAAATACATCATGAGGCTGGAAAACAGCATGCCAATGCCGGAATCCATGGCGGCAAAACGGAGTTCCTCTTTCGACGCGCTGGCGCGCTTCTCGGGATGGTAGCCATTGGCAGTTTTTTCTTCCACGTTTTGGCTGGACTGCCAAAAGAACAGATATGGCGACATGGTCGTTCCCACAATCGCAACCAGCATCGCGAGGTGGCTGCTATCAAGACGAAGATCAGGGATGAATGTCCCCCGAACGACCTCCGCGAGATCCGGCTTGGCCAGGAAGGCGGCTCCAACGTAGGAAAGCAGCGCCAGAGCCAGCCATTTGAAAATTTTCTGAAGCAGCGAATAGGATCCCCAGGTTTGCAGTCCCAGGATCAGGCCTGTCACTCCGAGAATTATCGCCGTTAGAGGCACGGGGATTATCAACCGAATGGATGCAGCGATGGCGCTGAGATCAGCAGCTGCTTCGATGATGTTGGCAATCACCAGGCAAATCACAACCGGATAGAGCAGCCGGTGTGAATAGTAGCGGCGGAGAACGCCCGCGATTCCCATTCCGCTGACCATACCCAGCTTGGAGCACAGAAACATGCTGGCGGCCATCATGGGGAAAACTACCGGCGCAATCCAAAGGGTAGAAAAGCCGAAGGCCGCTCCTGCTTTGGCGTACGTACCGATGGCGCTGGGATCATCGTTGGCTGCGCCAGTAATCAGGCCGGGACCGAGCAGACGGAGCACCGATTTGAGGCGATTCGATCGCTGCGCCGCATCGGCCTTGCGCCTCATCGGTTGCGTGTTTGCTGTGATCGTTTGCTGTAGCGTGTTTCCGTTCACGATATCCCTGCGGCCGATTGTGGTTTGCTGGCGATGCCCCGAGGGGTGTTCCAGCGTCAGGGCACCGAGTGTCCGAGTTCGTGACTCGTGTAGATGCGGGTTGTGAGCAGCGGGTTTGTCACGAAAGTGAAAACTGAGTAGAGTCTAATTTATTTGAACGAGAGAATCGAAGTTAAGGAGCTTCGTTTCTTGGCAGTGGTGCAGGTTGGGACGCGACCCAAACGCGCGATTATTGCGTAGCAAGGAACGCGACGCTTCGCGCGCCTCGCCCAGATCCTTCGCTGCGGAAAGGACGCTTGCTTCAGGATGACAATCAAACCGCACCATTACCCCATTCTTCGGTTCGAAATGTCCTTGTTAAGCTCCCGCACAGATTGCGGCAGATAGGAAATTCGCTCGTTCAGATTCTTTTAAAAGCCTTCTGAATATCCTTCAGTGAGTAACGCAAAACCACCGGCCTGCCGTGTGGACAGGACATGGGGCATTCGGTTTTAGCGAGTTCGGCGATCAGCCATTCCATCTTGTTCTGCTCGAGCGGCATGTTCACTTTGATGGCGGCGTGACAGGCGATGGATGCAGCAATGCGGACGCGGATCTTCTCGATGTTTATTGCCTGCTCTTCGTGGGCAAGTTGGTCGAGCAGTTCGTGAAGCATGCGCTCAATCTGTGGGGCGTCGATTCCGGCGGGAGCGATCTTTACCGCAATGCTGCGCGCTCCGAAAGGCTCGACTTCAAATCCGTTCGCGGCCAGCTCGTCAGAAATTTCGGTGAGCACCGCTTGCTGCGCTGGCGTTAGCTCAACAATCAGCGGCATCAGCAGGCGCTGGCTTTCGACCCCTTCCATGGCGCGCTGCTTGAGGACGCGCTCAAAGAGCACGCGCTCGTGGGCGACGTGCTGGTCGATAATCCAGAGTCCTTCGTGATTTACCGCAAGTATGAACGACTCGCGAACCTGACCCAGCGGTTTTAACGAAGCGAGCGAAGGCACAAGATCGCTGGGCGGCTCCGGTTCGACTGGCAAAGGAGGCGTGCAGCCGTCGCCGGGGACCGCCTGCGCTGGAATGCGTGCGAGTGCCACTGCGGCATTCGCCTCGACGGTGATAGTTTCGTTTCCAAAGTGCAGCCGCTCGGTGGCGGGTGGTAGGACCGGCGGTTGCAGCGCGAATCCCGCGGGCGCAGCCGGAGCGTAAAGAGAGCGCCAGGCGGCAATGTCAACCATGGTGGCGCGCGCTCCGGGCGTGAGCGACGGGCTGGCCGTCGGGTGGGCGTCAATTTCTCTGGTGAATTGCGGTACCGGGCGGGCCTTCATCAAGGCGGCGCGAACCGAGTCGCGCACGAAGTCATGCACGGCAGTTTGCTGGCGAAACCGCACTTCCGTCTTTGAGGGATGAACGTTAACGTCAACCTCACCGCTGGGCAGCTCCAAAAATAAAAGCACTACCGGGAACACCGTGGGCGGAATGATATTCCGGTAGGCTTCAGTGAGCGCGTGCTGGATGACGCGGTCGCGAATCAGGCGTCCGTTGACAAACACGTAAATGGAATTGCGATTGAGCTTTTGGATTTCGGGTTTGGAAACGAAGCCGTGAGCGCGCAGCTCGCCAAACGATTTTTCTTCCTCCTGGACCAAATCTTCGCGGATGGGGCTTGTACTAAGAGAAAGAGTGCCGGCGTCACCCTTTTGCTCTTCCCTCCTCCAAGGTGGAGGTTGCGGCAAGCCAATTCGCTCGAGCGGCTGCAGCGCGGCCACGGGAATCAGTTGGTCGAGAACCTCTTTTCCGAAGACCTGGTAAACGCGTTGCCCGCTGTCGGCTACCGGCGGCGCAACCAGAATTGCATTGGTGGCCGAGTGCAGCTCGAAATGCTTATCGGGATGCGCCAGGGCGTAGTGAGTGACGAGCGAAGCGATGTGGGAAAGTTCGGTCGATTCAGCTTTCAGGAATTTCTTTCGCGCAGGGGTGTTAAAAAAGAGATCGCGCACCGTGATCGCAGTGCCCTCCGGCAGACCAGCTTCTTCGACGCGGAAAATCTTGCCGCCGTTAATCTCAACCATGGTTCCAGAGGATTCTCCCAGGGCGCGAGTTTCAAGTTTCAGCCGCGAAACTGAAGCGATCGAGGGCAAAGCTTCGCCGCGAAATCCCAGTGTGGCGACGGTGAGCAGGTCTTCGGCGCTTTGGATTTTTGAAGTAGCATGGCGCTCGAAGGCGAGCAGAGCGTCATCGCGAGTCATGCCACAGCCATTATCAGTGATCTGGATTAGCCTCTTGCCCCCGGCTTCCGCCTGGATGCGGATGCGCGTTGATCCGGCATCGAGCGAGTTTTCCAGAAGCTCCTTGACTACAGAAGCTGGACGCTCCACGACTTCGCCGGCGGCGATTTTGTTGGCGACGTGCTCAGGCAGGACGTGGATGCGGCCCATGTCAGTCTTGACTTTCAGTTTCCGCTTTCAGCTTCTGCTCTCCAGTTTGGTCTGCGAATCAGCAGTTCTCAGTTAGCAGTTGTCAGTTCTCAGTTGCATGAAAGTCGACGGCGAGGGTGGTTTCCACGCGCACCGGCCTGCCATTTACGCGGTAGGGCTGAAAGCGCCACCACTTCACGGCATCGATAGCAGCGGCGGTCAGCGCTGCGGAACCGCTGATAGGACGCACATGGGCCACGGTGCCATCGGTGGCGATAACCGTCTCCAGTACGACTACACCTCCCAACTGCGACTCGGGCGTTTGTGGCGGATAAACCGGTTCGACCTTATGCACTACGAGTCGATTAACCACTTCACCGGGGAGCCGAATCGGATTATCGACCGACGCCCGGTCAAGTTGGGCCAGCGGTTCTTTAAACGTTATCGACGATTCCAACTGCTGCCACGCGCGGCGCCAGTGCCACCAGCCAAGAGTCGCGGCGAGGATCGCAACGATGATTGCTGCCGCCGAAAGGGATCTGAGTGACGGGTGTGGAGTATCCGCTGTCTTCGGTTTAGGCTCCGGAGTTTGAGTTCTAAGCCACGCCGTCGCCGGAAGTGATGTGGCCGCCGTCCAGTAGCGGATCATGGCCTGTTGCTCGTCCGATAAACTGAGAAACTCAAGACCGCAGCGCAATTGAGCCTGGTGCCGGACCACGGCCTTGGCTTGCACTGCGGAGCTGAGATTGGGCAGACGGAATTCAATGGCAACTGGATCGCCGGCGTGAAGTTCCCCTGCCAAAATCAGCGCCAACCCGCCTTCGCCAAGATCGAGCGAACGTCCGGGAATGCTGTCGGGGACGCCCGAGCGCAGCACCGTAACGTCAACCGGTATGGCAACTGGGAGCCGCGGACTGCGGCGGGGAACAAGCTCTTTGCCTGCCAACTGCGCGGCCGCGCTCATGCTTGATCGTTCCTTTGCATAAGACACCTCTCCTTCGTCTTCGGCTGGAGAGAAGAACTATTTTCATTTTCGAGGGCTTTTGGCCGAGTATAGCACCCGGATTTCAAGAGGAAGCATTACGAAGGGCGCGGGTGAGGCTATAATGAAGCAAAATGAGGGTCTGCAGTTCCATTCTTCTCATCGCCACCATCGGCTTAGCACCCGGTTCTGGTCTGGCCCAGGATAATTTGCCTGCCGCCCCCTCGGCGACGCGGGAGCAAAGGAAGCCGCAGAGTCCGCCAGCGGCCGATCCGGCGAAGACTGACAACTCTGCCCAGCAAGAGCAATCAAATGTCGCGCCCAAACCGGCGGATGTCAGCGCGGCTTCGCGCACGTCATCCGGACCAACGGCGGACGAGGATGCCGCCACCACCATTCGCGTTCCGGTCAATGAAGTCAACGTGATTTTCACGGTCACGGACAAGCACGGCCGCTACGTAAAGAATTTGAAGAAGAGCGACTTCAATGTGGTTGATGATAGCAAGCCGGCGGCAGAGATCCGCAGCTTCCACAATGAAACCGATCTGCCGCTGCAGGTGGGGCTTCTGGTCGACGCCAGCAACTCGGTGCGTGACCGTTTCAAGTTCGAGCAAGAATCGGCCATTGAATTCCTCAATCAAACTGTCAGACCCAGATACGATCGGGCATTCGTGGTTGGTTTCGATGTCACTCCCGAAGTCACCCAGGACTTCACCGACAACACGGAAGCGCTGTCGCGCGGCGTGCGCGCCCTCAAGCCCGGCGGGGGCACAGCGATGTACGATGCCTTATATTTCGCGTGCCGGGACAAACTGCTGAAAGCGCAACGCGGTGGGCCGACGCGGCGCGCTATTATTCTGCTCAGCGACGGCGATGACAATCAGAGCCACGTGACGCGTGAGGAATCAATTGAAATGGCGCAACGGGCTGAGGTCATTGTCTATACCATTAGCACCAACATAACCGGCACCCGCGGTCGCGCTGACAAAGTCTTGGAGCGGATCGCCGACGCCACCGGCGGGCGCGCGTTCTTTCCTTTCCAGATCACTGACGTAGCGAACGCCTTCATCGAAATTCAAGATGAGCTTCGCAGTCAGTATGCGCTTTCCTACAAGCCCGCTGACTTCCACACCGACGGGCGCTATCACACGATCGAAATCCTGGCGCAAAATCACAAAGGGCTGCGGGTCCGCAGCCGTCGTGGTTACTACGCACCCGCGCAATAGCATGGCTGGTTATTCCGGTACTTCGCTTCCGAAGAAACTTGGGATTAAACCGAACTATCGCGCCGCTTTTCTCGATCTGCCGGCGGAGGTCAAAGCCGAACTGCACGATGCCCTCAGCGCGTGTCACTTGGCTAAAGATGGCAGGCTCGACTTCGCCATGATATTCACGAAAGACAAAGCTGAATTGAAAAAGCAGTTTTCACAATTTGCAAAACAACTCGCACCGTCGGGAATGCTGTGGGTGAGTTGGCCGAAGAAAAGTTCGGGAGTGGCAAGCGATCTTAATGAGAACGATCTGCGCCAGATTGGACTCGATGTCGGGCTGGTGGACGTGAAGGTCTGCGCCGTCAGCGATGTTTGGTCGGGCCTGAA
>Ga0209160_1003318_pt1 | contig 13145 bp, 14 predicted proteins | sample GraSoiAngelo_153_FD_186167 | JGI IMG/M metagenome (GOLD analysis project Ga0209160, IMG submission 186167) | Grasslands soil microbial communities from the Angelo Coastal Reserve, California, USA - 14_1009_12_40cm (SPAdes) (version 2) | ecosystem: Environmental > Terrestrial > Soil > Grasslands ...
GGGGACATCAGGCGAGCCGAAAGGCGTTTGCCTGAGCGTTGGTAACGTGAATCACATTCTGAGCTGCACGACAGAGCGGTTGAATCAACTCATGGGCGCGACGCGCGAGCCGGACCGCGTGTTTCATTATCTTCCTTTCAACTTTGCGGCGTCGTGGATTCTAATGCTGTCGTGCCTCTCGCGGGAAAGCGCGCTGACGCTCTCCACCGATCTGAATCGCCTTGCCGACGAAATCCGGGCCGCGTCGCCGAACTATTTCATCAATGTGCCGACATTTCTCGAGCGCGTGCGGCGCGGTGTAGAAGGCGCGCTCTCGAAGCGCGGCGCGACGCTGCGCAACGTTTTTGCCAAGGCGCAGGCGGCGTGGGAAAGGCTGCATGTTGGGCGCGGAAATTTTTTTGACGGCGTCTGGGTGAATCTGGGCAGGATCCTGATTTTCTCGAAAATTAAGGCGCGCTTTGGGCCGCATCTCCGGGCGTTGGTTTGCGGCTCGGCTCCGCTTGCCCCGGGAACGCAGCAGTTCTTTTTGATGCTGGGGATCCCGGTCTTGCAGGTGTATGGTCTGACGGAAACGACGGGCATTTGCACCATGGACGATCCCAGACAACCGGTCGAACCGGGCCGCGTGGGCACGGCGATCCCCGGCATTGAGATGAAGCTCGGTGAGAAAGAAGAGATTCTCGTGCGCGGGCCGAATGTTTTCCCGGGTTACTGGAACCACCCGGAGGAAACCGTGCGCGTGCTGCAGGGCGGGTGGTTTCACACGGGAGATCAAGGCGAAGTGAACGTCCGCGGAAACTGGCGAATCACCGGGCGAATCAAAGACGTCATCATTCTGAATTCAGGGCACAATATTGCGCCGGAGCCGGTCGAAGAGAAGCTCCGGACGTTGATTCCTCAAGCGCAGCAGATATTCTTGGCGGGGAATGGACGCGGATATTTGTGCGCGCTTGTGACTGGCGATGTCGATTCGCGCGACGTGCAGGCGGCGCTCGACCGGCTGAATCCGGGCCTGCCGCACTACCGGCAGGTGCGGAGTTTTGCCGTATTGCGCGACGCGTTCACCGTGGAAAACGGCCTGCTGACCGTCAACGGCAAGTTGCGCCGCGACGCAATTGCGGCGCGGTACACAGGGGAGATCTCGGCGATGTATCAGAGGAAAGGCGCATGAAAGCATTTACCGGAGCGATGCTGCGATGGGAGTGGCGCGACCGTGTTCTTGAGCTGACGCTCGACCATGAACCCGCGAACGAGATTGGCTTGGCCGCGCTCGGCGAGCTGGAAAAGTTCATCACGGCGCTCGATGCGCTTTCTCCCGATACGAGCGCGTGCATCTTTGCGAGCGCTCAAAGGCGCGGTTTCAGCGCGGGGGCCGATCTGCGCGAGCTGTACCGCTTGGCAGCGGTGATGCCGGAAAAAGAGTTTCATACTGGAGCGCGAGAATTCCTGGAGCGCATGCACCGCGTGATGAACGCGATTGACGCCGCGCCGGTCGTCACGATTGCCGCCGTGCACGGGGTATGCTTCGGCGGAGGATTCGAGCTCGCGCTTGCCTGCGACATCATCGTGGCCGACAAGATGGCGCGATTTGCGTTTCCCGAGCTGCGCCTCGGCCTGATCCCCGGCTGGGGCGGGATCCCGCGACTGAAGCGCGACCTCGGCAATGCGTTCATCCGCGACCTACTGCTGACGGGCCGGAGCGTGAGCGCCGCGCGGGCGCACGCGGTCGGGCTGGTGGCGCAGCTTGCCGCCGAAGGCGAATCGCTGCGCGTGGCACGGGCGACCGCCGAGCAGATTAGAAAGTTCGATCCCGGCGCGCGCGCCGCCGCAAAGAAGTTCGTCAAGCCGATTCCGTGCGAAGAGCTTCGCCGGGAGATCGAGATCTTCTGCGAACTGCTCCGGCAGCCCGCCGTGATGGCTGGCCTCAAGAAGTTTGTGGAATCCACGGACGCCATGCCGTATCTGCCTTGAAAGAGAGGAGGGCGAACTGAGGAAACAGCATCGGGAGACAAAGGGCAGCGGTTTTGCGCACCCCCACGCGGGGTGGTAAATTTGAGGAGCCATGCGCACGCTCGAGCAGACCACCAAGGAAGTTCTGGAACTCGCTTCCCGGCATTTCAATGTTCAGCCCGGGTCTCTCACGCCCGAGGATGACTTTTTCAAGAAGCTGGGGATTGACAGTCTCCAGGCGCTCGAGCTTCTAACGCGGCTGGAGAATCACTTCGGTATCGAACTGCCGGATTACGAAATGCAGGGCGTGAGCGACTTCCGCACACTGGCCGACCGCATCCAAACCCGCTTGTAATGCTCGATCTCGCAAAATATCAATCGATTGGCGCGGCGCTGCGTGACGCGCTCGACCAATTCGCGAATGAAGTGTGCCTGATTGAGTCTGACCGCGAGCGGGAGACAGAACGCCTGACCTACCGCGAATTCAGGGAGCGCGGACATGCGCTCGCCAAAGGGCTGCAGGATTCCGATTTCTCGGGAGGAAGAACCGCAGCTTCGGGACAGAACCCCGCCGCGATCATCATGACGAATCAGCCGAAGTGGCTGATTTCAGCCTATGCCATCTTTCATTGTGGAGGCGTGCTTGTGCCCCTGGATTACAAGCTGACGCCCGACGAACATTGGCAACTGTTGAAGCATTCCGGCGTGAGCGTGCTCATCACGGAGTATCCGATCTGGCGCCAGCTTGCGGCGTCGAATGCGCTCGAGGGAAGTTGCGTGCGCACCGTGCTCGTCACGGAAGCCCCCGCCGATGCGGACCTCCATGGTGCGGAGCGCTGGGAAGAATTCCGCGGCGCGGGCGAACCCGCGTTTGTTGCGCGTCAGCGTCACGACATCGCGTGCATCGTGTATTCCTCGGGGACGGGCGGGCGTCCGAAGGGCTGCATGATCACGCACGAGAATTATCTCGAACAATGCGTCGCGCTGACCTCGCTCTATCCCTTTTGGCCCGGCATCCGGTACCTGAGCATCCTGCCGACGAACCACGCAATCGATTTCATGGTGGGCTTCTTCGGCCCTTTCATTTGCGGCGCGACGGTGGTGCATTTGCGGACGCTGCGGCCGGAATACGTGCGCGAGGCATTTCCGAAGTACAAGATCGCTTACGTGAGCCTCGTTCCGCTGGTGCTGAAGAATCTGCGGAAAGGGTTGCAAGCTCGGTTCGATGCGCTGCCGTCACGTAAGCGCAAGCTCCTAAACGCACTCGTCGCAATCAACAAAGTGCTGACGCGGGGCCGTCCGCGGCCGGCAATCAGCCGCTTGCTTCTCAGGCAGGTGCATGATGCGTTTGGCGGCGATCTGCGGGCCATCATCGTCGGCGGAGCATTCACGGAGCCGCAAACGCTGCAATTCTTCTACGATCTCGGCATCCCGGTCGCGAACGGCTATGGCCTCACCGAAGCGGGCACCGCCATTACGGTGAATGACCTGAAACCGTTCCGCGCGGACACAGTCGGTAAGCCGTTGCCGGGAATGGAAGTGCGCATCGTGAATCCCGATGCCGAGGGCGTCGGAGAGGTCGCGGTTCGCAGCAAAACGGTCATGGCCGGCTACCTGAATGACGCGGAGCTCACCGCGGAGGCGATTGTGGACGGCTGGCTGATGACCGGCGATCTCGGGCGGTTTGACGGCGACGGCCATTTGCAGCTCTTTGGCCGGAAGAAAAACATGATCGTCACCGAGGAAGGGAAAAACATCTATCCCGAGGACATCGAAAAGGTCTTTGAGAGCCTTCCGGTGAAAGAGTTCTGTGTGTTTGCGGCGAATTACATCTGGCCGCGACGCGCGATGGCCGGCGAACAGCTCGTCCTTGTGCTGCATCTTGAGCCGGGGCAGTCGATGACCGAGGACTTGCGGAGGGAAATCAATTCGCGGAATCAGCGGCTCCTGAATTACAAGCGAATCCACGGCGTCGTCTTGTGGAATGAGGATTTTCCGCGCACCGCCTCGGTCAAGATCAAGCGCAACGCTCTGGCCGAGCGACTGGCGCAACTCGAGCGCGCCTCTGCTGTACAATCCTTGTGAACACGCCGTGAAAGAACGCTTCTTCGCTGTCGTCAACCCAACCGCAGGCGGAGGACGCTGCGGATCGCTGGCCGGCCCGGCGCTGGCGCGGCTTCGCGAGGCCGGCCTGGGCCTGGATGCCATCGCGTCCGCCGGCCCCGGCCACGCCGTGCTGCTCGCGCAGGAGGCCTACGCGCAGGGCTATCGCAAATTCCTTGCCGTGGGAGGCGACGGCACGGCACATGAAATCCTGAACGGTGTGTACGGTTCCAATTCAATCGCCCACGGAGTGAAGTTGGGGTTTTTGCCGTTGGGCACGGGCAATTCCTTTCTGCGCGATTTCACTCAAAACGGGGCCGACGCCGCCCTGCAGGCGCTTCTCGAAGGTCGCACTCGCGCCTGCGACTTGCTCCGGCTGAAACACGCCTCCGGCGAGCTCTATTCGCTCAATCTGCTGAGCCTCGGCTTTACGGCGGATGTGGCCGCGCTCACGAATCGCCGCTTCAAGCCGCTCGGCCAATTCGGCTACTTGCTGGGAGTTTTCCTGCGGCTGGTGCAATTGCGCCGGCGCGCCTTTGCGTTGCGCTGCGATGACGACCCCGACTGGGACGAGCGGCGCTGCCTGTTCCTCAGCTTCAACAACAGCAAGTACACGGGGGGAACGATGTTGATTGCGCCGCACGCCGATCCTTCCGACGGGTTCATCGAGATGGTTCGCTGGGGACCGATCGGGCGCATCGGCCTGCTGCGCACCTTGCCGAAGCTCTATGACGGCTCGCACATCCGGCATCCGCTGGCCTCGCGCCGCTCCGTGCGCCGCATCGAGTTCAAAATCCCCGTGCCCGTGGACGTGATGGTGGACGGGGAAGTGGTCACTGTCGAATGCCGCTCCCTGGAGGCGGTGCCCGGCGCAGTTGACGTGTACATATGAGGCGCGCTTGGCTGGCGGTGCGCAGCGCGCTTGTGTGGACGATCAGTCTGTTGCACTTCGGCATCACCGTGCCTGTTTTGATTGGCCTCGCGATTTTTCTCGATCCCCGTAAACATGACTGGTTGCAGCGCGCCTTTTGCAGACGGATCGTATTCTTTGCCGGAGCAAAACTTGAAGTGCGCCGCGCTTCGGATTTCGACCCGCAGCGTACCTGCATCTTCATCGCGAATCACGTGAATCTCTTCGATCCGTTTGTCCTTTACTGCGCGATTCCGCAGTTGGTTCGTGGCTGGGAGTTGGAGTCTCATTTCAGAATTCCGGTCTATGGCCGGCTGATGAAGCGCTTCGGCAACGTGCCGGTCCCGGACGTGCGGCGCCCCTCGGACCTGAAGCGCATGTGGCGCAAGACGCGGGACGCGGTGGACGGAGGCACGAGCCTGATCATCTTCCCGGAGGCGAGGCGAACGCGCGACGGCCGCGTCGGCCAATTCCAGGACGGCGGCTTCCGCGTGGCGCAGCAGCTTGGCCTTCCAATTGTTCCTGTGAGCCTTGTCGGCTCCTTCCAGCATCACCGCACCGGCCACTGGATGCTTCGGCCGGCAAAGATCACTGTCTATCTGCACGGCACCATCGAAACGAACGGAATGTCCAAAGAAGAAGTGCCCGCGCTGCGCGAACGCGTGCGCAAAATCGTCGCCGCGCCGATCGAGCAGCGGCTCCGCGAGTAACGCCGGGGCCGGGCCGAATCAAAGTTTCCTTGCCTTGCCCGCCGCGAGGCCGATAACCGCTCAGTTTCGCCCACCGTGACTTCGAAGCTCTCGCAGCCGGGCTTGTTGCTCTCCGCTCAGCTTGTTCTTGATCCGCACCATCAGCGTTAGCTGCGTGCGCTTGATCTCTCTTTCCAGATTGAGCACCTTGTCCAGTTGCGCGAGGACTTGCTGTTCATCCGCCACGTCTTGTTTCAGCAAACCGCCGAGGGATTCCATCGCGTCCTGAAGCTGCCACTGCAGGTCCGAGAATCGCCCCTGCGTTTTGGTGATTTCCGTACGGATGTAACTCTTTTGGGCCTCATCCAGCCCGATAGCTTTCTGATTCTGCATGATGAGTTCGGGTGGAAACAAATTCTCCCCGACTGGATCGTTCTCCGGATGAGGTTGCTGTCCCCGCACGGCGGCGGCCAGGAGCAGAGCCCCGCACAAGATCAGCGTTTTCGTTTTCATGGATGTCTCCGTTCTACTTTCTTCAACTGTTTGCCGGGGGAAGCGGCAGCCAGCGGGAAGTACAGTTCACCAAGACGTGGGCTAGATCGCAGAATCTCGCTGGATCCGGAGCGTAGCAGGGCTTCCGTGGGCGATCTCCACTCCGCGACGCTCGCGTACAAGATTGCATTGGATTTGTTCTTGTTCACATGGAAGCGCCAGACCGAACCCAGGACGATCACCGCCACGATCACCGCCGTCGCTGCGGCCAGCGCCCCCGCGCGCGCCAGCCACGGGCGACGCCGCGGGAGGCAATACTCAGTTGCGGCGAGTACGCGTGCGCGAAACCCCGGTGACGGCTCAGTGCCTCGCACCAGAAGCGGCAGCAGCGAGTCCATCTGTTCGCGCCGCCTGCGCAGTGCGGTAAGCGCTGCCGCGCACCTCTCACAACGCTTCAAGTGGTCGCCCAGAGCGGCGTGCACCTCGTTGCTCAGCGCCGCATCCATCAGCCGTTCTGTCCACTCCGGGCAGGAATTCGTCATGTCATGACCTTCAGAAGAAGTTTTCTCGCTGCGTGCAGCCTCGACCGCACCGTTCCCGCTGGAATCCGCAGGATTGCTCCCACGGCGGCCGCGTCCATATCTTCGGTTAGGGAGAGCAACAGCACCACGCGGAATTTCTCCGGAAGTCCTGCAATCTCCTTCCACAATCGCTCTAGCAGCACGTATTCCTCGGCGCTTTGCGCTCCATCAACCGCCGCTTTCGCACTTGCGGTCTGCCACGCTCTGTCTCGATCCGCTCGCCGCCGGTGTTGCCGTATCCGGTTGAGCGCAAGGCGGAACGCGATCCGGCTCACCCACGCGCGAAACTTTTCCGGATCGCGCAGCGAGGCGAAATTTCGATAGGCCCGCAAAAACGCTTCCTGCGCGACCTCCTCAGCGTCCGAAGAGTTTCTGAGCACGCCGTAAGCGATTTGGAAGATGCGGCGCTGGTTCTCGGCCACGCGAGCCGCGAATCCGGAGTCTTGCTTGTCCGCCTCTGCTGTGGCCAGAATCGTTTCCACGCAAACGCTCATTCCGTTAACCCTGCCCTTGCCCATTCCGGCGCGGCCACTGCTTCCGCGTTACCATCACTATACATTTCCGGCGGGCCTGGTGAGCCGGTTGACGCCGGCAAAGGGCCGTTACAGGAGTTGCAATTGCTGAAACGCGGGGACGATCGGTTGCAGTTGCGCGGCCAAACGTGCCGCCTCCAATCGCTGGCGCTGATCGGCATCCAGCAGGTTCTGAAACTGCTCGAGGAAGCTCTGCTGCACTTGCCCGACTTGAACTTGCAGTTGGTGAATCTGGATCACCGTCTGCCCGACGGCGGGCGCGGGGCCGCCTGAGTCGAGAAGTCCCTGCAATTGCGTGTTCAGCGCGGAGATCTGCTGTATGAGCGGTTCGAGCGCCTTCTGGCGCGCTGTGAGAAGCTGCTGGAATTGCTGGGCCTGCGTGGAGTTTAGCTGTAAAAACTGCACCACGACGTCGAAGGGCGAGTACGCCTGATCTTTCGCTCCGGCGGGCGCGGCAGCGAAGTCCGCCCGCAGCTTCGAAGCATCGAAGCGCGAAAGTTCCTGTTCGGAGATGCTTGAGGCTGGCCTTTCGGCGGGTTTCTGCGCGTAAAGCATTCCGCATGAGCCGACAGCTAAAGCTATAAGAATGATGAAGTTTCCCACTCGCTTCATGGTCTTGCCTCCTCGGAAGACATGTACCTTCCGCGTTCAGTAAGCAAGACACCGCCACGCGCGCTTGCGTTCAGCGAATCTCACGTCGCTGCTGGAGCGTGGCTGGGCGTAGCTACATGGAGAGCTTGATGCCGGGTAGCGTGCGGCTGGCGCGCGTCTCCTGCCAGGTGTACATGATGCGGTGGATTACCGTAATCGTCGAAACGACTGCAATGACCCATAGTACCTGCGGCATCCGATTCCCAGGCCACAGGCCGCCAATAATGAGGAGCACCAGCCGCTCCGGCCTCTCCATGAAGCCCACTTTGCACTGCGGGATGAGCGATTCGGCGCGGGCCCGTGTGTAGCTGACCATGACGGAACCTGCCGTAGCCACCGCCGAGAGAACAACATAGGCCGTTCTCCCGTTCACTGAGTAATAGACGAGCAGGCCCATGTACAGCGCCATATCGGCATAGCGGTCGAGCGTTGAATCGTAGAACGCGCCGAAGGCGGTGACGCGATTTTGCCGCCGCGCCACCTGGCCATCGAGCATGTCCAGGAAGCCCGCAAGAAAGATGAGGACCGCGCCGGTGAAGAATCGTCCCGTGGCAAACATGGCCGCAGCGCCGAAATTCACTACGAGACCGAGAAAGGTGAGAAGGTTCGGGTTGATTCCTGTGGCTGCCAGCGCTCCGACAATCTTGTCGAGCAGCCACTTGCTTCCGCTTCCGATCGCTGCCGTAAAAGTTGCCATGGGATTTGGTTCGCGGAAAAGGCGCGCTGCGCAACGCAGGCCTCGGGCATCGTACACTAGGCCCGCGCTCCGCCGCAAACAGGCCGCATTGGCTGCGAAGCGAGAAGCGTTGCACAGCATTCTGCCTTGACGGGCTCCGCGAACCGTCCTAGAGTTGCAGAAATCTTTTGTCCGACTAGGACTAGGCGCGAAACGTGGCGAGCGAGCAAAATCGGCGCGATTTCTTGATTCAAGCAGGCGCGGGCCTCAGCGCCGCATGGCTCAGCGCCAACTGGCCCGCGATTCTTTCAGCAGCACAGCACGCGCACAAAGCGGCGCAGGCGGTAGCGCCGGCCAAGTTTGAAGTGCTCACACCGGAGCAGGCTGTCGAAATCGACGCCATAACAGGGCAAATCATCCCCACGGATGACACGCCTGGAGCGCGCCAAGCCGGCGTCGTCTATTTCATCGATCGCGCATTGAAGACTTTTGCAAGCGGCCAGAAAGAGGCTTTCGCGGACGGGCTCGCGCAGGTCCAGGCCAAAACGAAGGAGCTTTTCCCACCTGTGCAGAAGTTCTCTGCGGCCTCTCCGGAGCAGCAAATTGCGGTGCTCAAAGCCCTGGAAAACACGCCCGTCTTCGGGCTGTTCCGCTTCGCCACGGTTATCGGTTTCTTTTGCGACCCGGCGCGCGGCGGAAACCGGAGTGAAGTGGGCTGGAAGCTGATCGGTTTCGATAGCAGCCATGTTTTCCAGCCTCCGTTCGGCTATTACGACAAAGATTACCCCGGCTGGCAGCCAAATCCCGCGGACGCGAGCAAGAAATGAGGCAGGCAGGACCCAAGTTCGAAACCACCGACGAAGTGGACTTCGTCATTGTTGGCTCTGGTGCGGCCGGGGGCGTTCTCGCCAAGGAACTCTCCAGCAACGGCTTTCGCGTGGTGGTCCTTGAGCAGGGGCCGTACCTGACTCCCGACCAGTTCGATCACGACGATCTGCATGTCTTCTTTGAGAACGCTCTGACCAACAAGCCGCAGCTCCAGCCGACTACTTTCCGCAAGACTTCGCAGGACAAGGCCAACCCGCAACCGGCGGTGATGTACGGTCGCTGCGTCGGCGGCAGCTCCGTGCATTTCACTGCCAACTATTGGCGTTTCCATGAGATCGATTTCATCGAACGCAGCAAGCACGGTCCAGTCGCTGGCACGGGCTTCGCGGACTGGCCGATCCCCTATGCGGATCTTGAGCCGTACTACACCAAAGTGGAATGGGAAGTTGGCGTTTCCGGCCTCGCCGGCGCGAGCCCGTTCGATCCCCCGCGCTCGAAGCCCTACGCCTACCCTCCGCTCCCGGTAAAATCCGGCGGAGTGATTTTCGAGCGCGCCGCACAGAAACTCGGCTGGCATCCCTTTCCCGCGCCGATGGCCATCCTCTCGAAGCCTGCTGCCGGGCGCGGCGCCTGCGTGCACTGTGGCTACTGCCTCGGATTCGGTTGCGAAGTTGGAGCAAAATCCAGCACGGTCGCAAGCGTCATCCCCATCGCCGAACGTACCGGCCGATGCGAGATTCGGCCGGATTCAAACGTCTTTCGCATCGAGACGAATGAGCGCGGTCGAGTGACCGGTGTGGCCTACTTCGACTCGCAGAAGCGCCAGCAGTTCCAGAAGGCGAAAGTGGTGGTGGTTTCCGCCAATGGGGCGGAAACACCACGTCTGTTGCTCCTCTCGGCCTCAAAGCTTTTCCCCAATGGCCTCGCCAATTCTTCTGGCTTGGTCGGCAAGTACTTGATGCCGAACAGTTTCCTCGAAGTCTTCGGAGTCTACGAGCACCCGCTCAATGATTACAAGGGCGCAGCGGTTTCTCGTATCCTCCACGACTTTTATGAGGCTGGCGCTCAAAACGGTTACTGTGGCGGCGGGGGTTTGGACTCTCGCCTTGCAGTCACACCTGTTGGCTTCGGCCTCGGCGGCCTCCCGAGTGATGCTCCAACGTGGGGCAGCGCCTATAAATCCCTTCTGCGTGAATATTTTACGCGCACAATGAGCGTCTCCACCCACGGAACATCTCTCCCAGTGGAGAGCAACTCTTTTTCGCGTCACTTTCACCGACCACCCCGACGATCTGAAGAATACTGCCTTTTTGATGGCCCGCGCCTTGGAAATCCACCAGGCTGCCGGTGCACGCAAGACTTGGCACCAACCCGTCCAGGAAACGCAGTTTTTCGTGCATCTCCTCGGAACCTGCCGCATGGGCAACGACTCGAAAACGTCGGTTATCAATGCCGACCATCGTGCACACGATGTCCCCAATCTCTTCCTATGCGACGGGAGCAGTTTTGTTACCTCGGGGCGCGGCCAGCCGACCATGACCATCCAGGCGCTCGCTTACCGGGCTGCTGATCGCATCACTGCCCTTGCAAAACGGGGCGATCTCTCTGTCTGAGCAGTTTTCGCTGAGCATTCGCCTGTTCGCTTACTGTCCCATCCTCAGGTAGGAACCGGTGTAGGAACTCCCGGGTTTTTCTCTATAACCTTTTGTATACAAGCCGTTTGCGTCTCTTTGCCCTTTGCAGCCTTTCCGAGGATAATTCTGTTAGGGGGGAAGGGAGACCGCCCCCTGCACGATCATGACCGCACGACCTATCATCGGCCGCCGACCCGGGCGGAATTCTTCCTCCATCTCCGGACCGGTCCCTGACCGTACTGCCGCGCGCGCCCGGGCCCTCCGGGACTTGCTGAAGAATCAGATGTCCGCCATCGTGGATTTCTGCGATGACGCGATCATTGCCAAGACTTTGGACGGCATCATTGTGGCTTGGAATCCTGCGGCCGACCGAATGTACGGCTATTCGGCTCAGGAAGCCATCGGCAAGCCCATCACGATCCTATACCCTTCGGAAGCCTCGGGTGAGCTCGCCCTGATTCTGTGGCGAATCCGGAGGCGCGAGCGAATCCACCACTTCGAAACGGTTCGCGTGCGGAAGGACGGCTCGCGGATCCATGTCTCTTTGACTATTTCACCCATTCTCGGGCCTCGTGGGAGGGTCCTCGGCGCATCGGTCATCGCTCGCGACATCACGGCAAAGAAAATCGCTGAGGAGGAAGCCCGCCAGAGAGAAGCGCACCTGCGCCTGCTGATCGAGCAAGTGCCGGTCGCGTTCTGGACCACCGATCAAGATCTCCGCATTACCTCTTGCGGGGGATCGGCCCTCGCCGCTATCGGCTTGAAACCAAACCAGTTTGAGGATGCTTCACTCTTCGACCGGGAAGCGACAACTTCTCCCGAGACCCCCGCTGTTGTTGCCCATCGCCGAGTCATCGCGGGCGAACGGGTCGAGTACGAAACGTCGCGCCTCGGTCGCGTCTTTCACGCCAGGGTCGAAGCCCTTCGCGACGCTAAGTCCAACATTATCGGCTGCATCGGCGTCGCCTTGGATATCACCGAACGCAAAAAATCCGAGGAACGTGTCCAATACCTGGCCACGCACGATTCGCTCACCGACTTGGGTAACTATCGTCTGCTCGTCGAGGCTTTTGACGGCGAGCTGAGGCGCTCCGACCGCACTGGGCGCCCATTTTGCGTCCTGCTGCTTGATATGGATGCATTAAAAACTGTCAATGACCAGTATGGCCACCTCGTTGGCAGCCGGGCGCTCTGCCGGCTGGCTCGCGTGCTCAGAGGCCACTGTCGCTCCATTGATACGGCTGCGCGCTACGGCGGGGATGAGTTCGCCGTTCTCTTGGTCGAAACTGAGAAGGAAGTGGCCTCCCGCGTGGCCGAGCGCATCGCCGAACAGCTGGCTGCGGACGGCGAGAAGCCGCCCCTTTCGGTGAGCATCGGCGTGGCCATGTACCCGGGCGACGGCCGCACAACGGAAACTCTCCTCGCGGCCGCAGATCGCGCCCTCTACGCGAAGAAGTCGCACATCCAGCGCAGCGCATCCTCCTTGCCATAACGGTGCCGGCGAACCAGACTGCAAAATTTAGTGGGAAAGAGGAATGACCCTCTGCTGAGCAGATGGTGGGCCTGGGTGGACTTGAACCACCGACCTCACCCTTATCAGGGGTGCGCTCTAGCCACCTGAGCTACAGGCCCGGGCGAAATGCAACCATCGAATTCTAGCACGCGCGCCAGCGCTGTGCACACGCCCAACGCCCCATAGAGTTTCCGAGTTCACAAAGCGGCGGCCGTCCACGCCCTGCGAGGCTACTGCACAAACCCCACATTCGGCGCAGGAGCGGGTTCCGGCGCTTCCTTGATCGTGCCGAACTGCGCTTCGTAGCGCGCGATGTTTTCTCCCAGGGCGCGCCAGATTCTCTTGGCGTGGCCCGGGCTGACGATCATGCTGCCCAGCAGTTTTCCCTGTGTTCCGTTCGGGAAGATGTAGATGAAGTTGAGCGTAAACTCTTCCACATTATGGTGAATCATCAGCAGATTGCTGTACAGCCCCATCAACTCTTTTTCGTCTGCTTTGATCTGCACCTGACCTGGCGCCGGGTCTTGCCGTTGTTGGTCCATCGGATGTTCTTCTCCTGTGTTGCCTCCCGAAAATAACATAACC
>Ga0209160_1003322_pt1 | contig 13133 bp, 11 predicted proteins | sample GraSoiAngelo_153_FD_186167 | JGI IMG/M metagenome (GOLD analysis project Ga0209160, IMG submission 186167) | Grasslands soil microbial communities from the Angelo Coastal Reserve, California, USA - 14_1009_12_40cm (SPAdes) (version 2) | ecosystem: Environmental > Terrestrial > Soil > Grasslands ...
CGCCGAAGCCGACCCGAGATTTATCCCTGGCGGCACGCTGCTTCCGTTCAAACCAACCCCGTTCCACTTCTTCTTCCCGACCCCTAACCCGTTCAGTACCGACACCATCGCCAACGGCGGCGGTGACATCTCCACTATCTACGACTTCATGGGCTCGGTTGGAGTGGCAGAGATCAACGGAAATGGAAAGGGAACCGACACCGCCACTGGTGTCACCACGGACAAGTTCTGGGCCGCCGACGTTCGCTTCATGAAGGGCGACTACAGGGGCACCGAGGGGGACACCAGAACCGGGGCCTTCGCATTCATCTGACTGGATATCTATACGAGCCAGGGTGGCTCGCAGACTCACGACTTCAACCCCGGGGTCATTGACTTCCCCACGGGCTTGTTCTGGACGGTCGCCATCCCTCCCGGCAGCGTGGCGTTCGACTTCGATGCAGCAACCGCTTCCCTGGACGTCAGCCATCTCAAGATCGACGACTACGGGAACGTTGTCCGAGCCTTGACCGTCGACAAAGAGATCGCTACTGGGAGCGTCGACATCGACCTGGACTGGAGCGGCAAGATGAGCACGGGAAGCTTCAAGAATACAGCGCACCAGTTCGACATCGACTTCATTCGCGGCGCAGCGACTCTGAGCTGGGCTGCACAGGAGCCTGGCTTCGAGTTCGTCTCCACCAGCACCAATCCGGGCGGCTTTGCCGAGATCGGCAAGGAGCGAAACGGCGTCTTCTTTACGTAGCGGCTAGGGAGGGGGCTTAGGGCTACCCCGCCTGCGTGGGCGGGGTCGGCCCCGCGGCCTGGCCCGCCAGCGCCTCCTCCGCTTCGGCGCCTACAAGGATGTCCTTCGATTCGGCGTTCGCGGCCGCGAGTATCGACTTCTGCGTGAACTGCTGAGAAAAGCTCTGGTGCGCCTGGGCGGCCAGGTCGGTTGGAAACTGAACCCAAGGGGACGTGGGCGTCTCTCGGATCGCCACCACCTGATAGATGCGGAACTTCTCCGCCGACTTGCCTTTGAGCTGCACGCCTGGCACCAGGTCGACCGCGATGTAGTCCTTGCACGTGTCGTACGTCGATTGACCGATGAGGAGATGGAAACCGGGCGCGTTGGCGCAGAAGCGCGCAGCCGTGTTGACGGTGTCGCCGAGCGCCGTGTACTGGATGCGGCTGCGTGAGCCCAGGTTGCCCACCACGGCCGGCCCGGTGTTCACCCCGATGCCCCAACGGACCGGGGGCAGTCCGGCTGCGAGCAGCCTTTCCTGCAGCTCGGGGGCGCGATTGATGAGGTCGTAAGCGCAGCGAACGGCGAGCAGCGCGTGATTCTCCTGGGTCCGAGGAGCGTTCCAGAACGCGACGATCTCGTCACCGACGTATTTGTCGATCGTCCCATCCCACGTGAAGATGATTCCGCTGAGGTGGTCGAGATACATCTGGATCACCGCGGTGACGTCGTGCGCTGACATCGACTCCGACATCGACGTGAATCCGCGAATGTCGACGAACAGAAGCGTGATGTCACGCCGTTCGCCGCCGAGCATGATGTCGGCCACTCCGCGCCGCGTCGAGGCCAGCTGCCTCACGATCTCCGGCTTGAGGTACTGGCCGAATATCGAGGTCACCTTGCGCCGCTCCCTGTCTTCATAGAGGACCCGATAGGCCGTGACACCTGTGTAAGTGAGGGCCAGCGCCAGCAACGGATGAAAGATGTCGGGCACAAACCTGTTGTTGCCGGCCAGGAAAGCCATTGCAAATGTGAAGACGACCAGCGCGAGGATCGTCACGATAAGCCCTCGCATGACCGACAGCCGTGCGACGAGCACGGCCAACAGCAAGGCCACGACCAGAATTGACAAGAAGGTCACAACCGGCGGCTCACGGCTGAGCAGCGTTTGAGCCACTGAGACACCGAACATCTGAACCACGTTCGCGTGCAGCTCCACACCGGCCATCGACAGCGTGCCGTTGCTTCCTGCGCTCGTCGTGACGAGTTGCTCATCGTGCACCCCCGACAGGTTGTAAGCGCCGACGAGGACGATGCTGCCCTTGATGCGATCTGGCGCAACCGCGCCGTTGAGCACGTCGATCAAAGAGACGTACTGCCCGTTCTCATAGTTGCCCGGCGGCCCCGAGAAATTGATCAGCGCCGAACCTGTTCCATCGACCTGGGCCGACCATACCGACCCATACGATGCCTGACCGCCTGACCCGACCAGCGTCGGTCCGCTTGCGGGATCCGCGCCAGAGTTGGCGGCGCTATAAACAGCGAACCCGAAGGTATTGATCACGGAAGTTGTGCACGTTCCGAGAGCGAAGCACGCAGGCTGGACGAAGAGCGGAACACGCCTCACCACGCCATCGGCGTCGAGCTGAATATCTGGAGAGGCCAAGATCACGTTCCTATCCGGCTGCTGGCAAGGGGCGCTTGGGTTGGTATTGGAGTCCGCGCAGCGGAAGTCCCTGATCGGGATCTCGTCGATACCGGCGTCCGACTGTTGGATCAGCTTGCCGTCGCCGGTTATGAGTCCGCTCGCGGGATAAGACAGGACAACCGGAATCGTGCTGTCGCGCAAAGCCGAAGCGAGCTGCGCATCGTCGGTTCCCGGGTCCGGAAAGCTGACATCGAAGCCGACAACCAGCGCGCCGGCACTCTCCAATTTCTTCAGCGCTGTCGCGTAGACACTTCGTTTGAGCGGGTATTGCCTGAGAGCCCTAACGCTCTTGTTGTCGATACCGACGATCAGCACGTGAGGGTCTGGTTTGCCGTAGCCGTAGAAGCGGTCCTCTGGATGCACCGAGATGTTGACCAGGCAGCCGGCGGCATGAGCGTCGCATGTGACCTGCTGCGTATAGAGCCAGAACATCGATCCGCTGAGCACCAACGCGATGAGAACCGCGACGACGGTGCGGTAGGTGTACCAGTAGCGGATGTAGCGGCCCACGGGAGCGGTGGGATCATAACCAAGGTGGCCGTAAAAGTCGGCATCGCGGGCTGGATCGACAAGTCGCTGATCGACTCAGGTCTGTTCTATCCGATGAACGCGAAGTCGTCGGAGGAGCGCCTTCAGTTCTACGCCAGCCAGTTCCCGCTGGTCGAGGTCGACTCGACCTACTACGGCATGCCGAAGAAGGAGAACTCGGACCTGTGGGTGGCGCGCACTCCGGCCGGCTTCACGTTCGACGTCAAGTCTTTCTCGCTCTTCACCAACCACCCGACCAAACCGATGGCGCTCCCGAAGGACATCCGCGACCAGCTGCCTGAGAAGCTGCGCGAGAAAAACATCTACATCGAGCAAATGCCGCCGGAGCTGGTGGACGAGTCATGGGAGCGGTTTCGCGAGGCCCTCGAGCCGCTTCGCGCGGCGGGCAAGCTCGGAGCCGTGTTCTTTCAGTTCCCGCCCTGGTTCCTCCCGTCCTCGCGGTCCCTCTCGTATGTCGAACAGTGCCAGGAGCGCATGTTTGGGTTTCAGATCGCCGTCGAGTTTCGCAAGCCCGAATGGCTGGATGCGAGGCACCTCGAAGGCACGCGCGCCTTCTTGCATACGCGGGACATTCCGTACATCGCCGTCGATGTTCCACAGGGCCACAAGACGAGCATGCCTCCCGTTTTCGACGTGACCTCGTCGAAGCTGGCCGTGGTTCGGTTCCACGGACGCAACCACGAGACCTGGGAGCTGAAGGGAGCGCCGCCGAACCTTCGCTTTCGCTACGACTACTCAGACACGGAGCTCAGCGACTGGGTGCCTCGCATCAAAGAGATGGAGAAGTCGGCGAAAGAGGTGCACGCACTCATGAACAACAACTACTCCAACTATTCGGTCAAGAATGCCAAGCAACTGGAGAAGCTGCTGGCCGCCTGGCAGAAATAGCTAAGGAGCCGGAGGTAGGCCGGATCCGCCCACGTGTGGCGACCTGAGGCGGCGCGCCTCCCCAATGCTGTGGTCGAGAAGGCCGCCGAAGACCGGCTCCGCAAGGTCCACCAGCCGGTAAGGCAAGACCATCGCGTCGCGCCGGGGGAAGCGCGCGGTGCGCACGATGAGCCTCGCCACCCACGCGGCCGAGTACTGCGGGCCGATCGGCGCCTCCGTGGCGGCGAAGAACTCGGTCTTGGTCGAGGCCGGATACACGACGCAGACCTTCACGCCCGATCCCGAAAGCTCCCCCCGCAGCGCGTGCGAGAGACCGACAATCGCGAATTTCGTCGCCGAGTACACCGCCGAATAGGGAGCGGCCCTGAACCCCACCACCGAGGCGACGTTGATGATCACCCCGCGACGGCGCTCGAGCATGGAGGGCAGCACTGCCTGCGTGGCGGCAATGACTCCGGCCAGGTTGGTGGCGATCAGCTCGTCGACTTTCTCCTCGGGCATTTCGTGGAACCTGCCCATCCACCCAAGTCCCGCGTTGTTGACGAGGATGTCGATCCGCTCGTGATCGCGGAGCGCCGAAGCCACGAACGCACTCGCATCGGTGCGACGCCCAACGTCGAGCCGCCTCGTGCTCACGTCCGGGGAGCCTTTCTCGCGGCACTTCTGTGCCACCGCGTTCAAGCGATCCAGGCGCCGCGCGCCGAGCGCGAGGCGCGATCCTTTGCGCGCGAAAGCCAGGGCAGCCGCCTCGCCGATGCCGCTCGACGCGCCGGTGATGGCAACCACAGCCCCCTTCAGCCGCACCCCGCAAGAATAGGTGCGCCGTAGAATCGCGACCATGAAGGCACTGACCTATCAAGGCGTCGGTGACGTCAAGGTGGTCGAAGTGCCCAAACCCGCCATCACGGGCTCGGGGCAGGCCCTGGTCAAGATCACTCTCGGTGCGGTCTGCGGCTCCGACCTTCACATCCTTCACGGCAACATGCCCATCAACGAGGGGGCTGTGCTCGGCCATGAGTTCGTCGGCGTGGTCGAAGAGGTCGGGCCGAACGTAGAACGCTTCAAGCCTGGCGACCGTGTGGTCTCCAGCTTTTTCACAGCCTGCGGTCACTGCGCGTTGTGCCGCAAGGGCTGGTTCAACCAGTGCGTGAACAAGGCACTCTTCGGCACCGGCGAGCTCTACTTCGGCGGCCTTGGCGGCGGGCAGTCGGAATACGTGGTCGTCCCCAACGCCGACTACACGATGGAGCCCATCCCGGCCGGCATGGCCGACGAGCAGGCGATCTTCGTCGGCGACATTCTCGCCACAGGTCTTTTCGCTGCGGAGAGGGCGGAGATCAAGCCCGGTGACACGGTGGCTGTCATCGGCGCGGGCCCGGTCGGGTTGATGACGACCATGTGCGCGCAGCTGTTCGGACCGGCACGGGTCTTTGTCGTCGACATGGTCGACTCGCGCCTCGAAATCGCCCAGGAGCTCGGCGGAATCCCCATCAACGCTTCACGGGTTCACCCGGTCGAGGCGGTGATGGACCAGACCGGGGGCATCGGGGCCGACTCGAGCATCGAGTGCGTGGGATTGATGTCGTCGGTCGACACGGCGATCCGCATCGTGAGAGGCGGAGGGACAATCTCGATGGTCGGGGTACCCCAGGCCGTCTCCGCCGACTTTCCCTTCTATCACATGTGGGTCAAGTCACTGACTTTCCGCTCGGGCTGGTGCAACGTTCAGCCATACATGAGGCCGCTTCTCGACCTCATCGCGTCGGGGCGACTCAAGCCGGAAACGATCATCAGCCACCGGATGAAGCTGGCCGACGCCGAGGAGGCGTACCGCATGTTCGACGCCCGCGAAGCCACCAAGATCGTTCTCACTCCCTAAGGGGACCCTAGTCCACGACGCTCTCGCCGGCCGCGTGATCCAGCGCCATCAGGTATCCGCGCGCGCGCTCGCTGAGCGGGTAGCGGTTCTCGAGCTCACGAAAGGCCGGCCCGTGGTCGCTGTGCTCGAGATGCGCCAGCTCGTGCACGATCAGGTAGTCGAGGACCCAGGCTGGGAGGGCGGCCGCCCGCGCGGCGATGCGGATGGCTCCCGACGTGAACGTGCAGCTGCCCCATAGATGCGACATGTCCGCGAAGACGATCGACGTCCAACGCAGCCGTCCGCCGAAATGCCGCTCGTTCAGGTCGCTCGCGCGACCGGCGAGCCTCTCGTCAGAGGGCTTCGATCGCTCGACGCGCTTCTGGAGTCGCCGGCTCATCACTTCCGCCCATTTGTGGCGCTCTGCCTGGGACATCCAATCCGGCACAAGCAGCTCGAGGACGCCGGCTCGCAGCCGCGCTGCGACCGTGCGGCGCCGCCTTCGGGTGGCAACTATGCGGACGGGCGGCGGAAACGCGTTTGCGGGACTGTTCAAGGCGTTGTGCTCCGATGTTGCTGAGACGGGGTGTTCGTACGCGATTCTAGGCGGGCGAGTGAGCGCCAGGAAACCCTGGTTGTTAAGCGCGTTTTCCGACACACATCCTTAGGATTGCCCAAAGCGTGCCCAGAAGCCTCGTCATCGGAAACGGCAACGTTTTGGTTGGTTTCGATGCCAACTATTCGGTTCGCGACATCTACTTTCCGCGGGTTGGCGACGCGAACCAGACCATGGGCAACCTCTGCCGGACCGGGTTCTTCATCGACGGCAAGTTCGCCTGGATTTACGACGACGGCTGGGAACGCAAGCTGGGTTACGTCGAGGATTCGCTGGTCACCGACGCCACGCTGAAGAACGCCAGGCTTGGTATCTCTGTCAAATTCACGGATTACGTCGACCTCGCGCGCAACTGGTTCATCCGCAATGTCGAGGTGACGAGCCCGGCGGGCTTCAACGTCGGCCGTGTCTTCTTCCACTACGACTGGTACATCGAAGGCTCGGATATCGGCAACACCGTCGCCTACGACCCACGGCATCGCGGCGTGATCGCTTACAAGGGCAACCGCTACTTTCTCATCGGTGGCGTCTCGGGCCCTGAGTTCGGGATCGACACGTGGGCCAACGGCAAGAAGGGAAATGGGCTAGCCGGGACGTGGGTCGACGCCGAGGACGGCGTGCTGGGCCGCAACCCGATCGAGCAGGGGTCGGTCGACTGCACAGTCGGCTTCGACTTCGGGCCGGCGGCTCCGGGCGAGGCCCGGTCGGTGTGCCACTGGGTCTGCATGGGCGCGCGGCTCAGCGAGGTTTCGGCGTACGGGCAGGACCTGATCATCGGCCGCGGGCCGGGGGTGTACATCCAGCGCACGCGTACCTACTGGCAGGTGTGGTGCGAAAAGGACCACCGCCACATCGACGAGGAGCTGGGCGCCGATGTGACGCAGCTCTATCGCCGGAGCATCCTCACCGCCCGCACACACGCGGACAACCACGGCGCGATCATCGCCGCGACCGACTTCGACATCACGAAGTTCGCGCGCGACACCTACGCCTATGCGTGGCCGCGTGATGGTGCGCTGGTTGCGAACGCCCTTGATCGCGCCGGGCACGAGGACATCACGCGCCAGTTCTTCACGTTCTGCCAGGAATCGTTGGTGGAAGAGGGGTTCTTCCTGCACAAGTACACCCCCTACGGCAACCCGGGGAGCTCGTGGCTCCCATGGGTCGACGCCCGTGGCGCGCGCACGCTGCCGATCCAGGAGGATGAGACCGGGCTCGTCCTCTGGGCACTCTGGCAGCACTACAAGATTCACCGCAACCTCGACTTCGTGGTCGGTCTCTACACCTCGCTGGTCGTCCCCGCGGCCGATTGGATGGTGTCTTACGTCGACCAGCGGAACGGCCTGATCCAGCCCTCGTGGGACCTCTGGGAGGAGCGGTGGGGTGTGCACGCGTTCACGGTGGGTTCGGTTTGGGGTGGGCTCGACGCTGCCCGCAGCTTTGCCGAGCTCTTCGGGGACGGCCCCGCCGCCTCGCGTTATCGCGACGCCGCCGAACGTTTGAAGGAGGCCGCCGACACGCACCTGTACACGTCCGAGCTCGGCCGATTCGCGCGGCGAATCGCCGTCGAAGAGGACGGCACGATGACCGTCGACATGGTCATCGACAGCGCGATCAATGGACTGTGGCGATTCGGCATGTACGCACCCGACGAGACGCGCATCGCCGAGACCATGGCTGCGATCCGCGACCAGCTCACGAACAATGCGGCCGCGGGCGGGATCGCACGCTACCGGGACGACTACTACTTCAGGGTCGAGCCTGACATCCAGAAGGTGCCCGGCAACCCGTGGTTCATCTGCACCATGTGGCTGGCCCAGTGGTACATCGCGGTCGCCAAGACCACCCACGACCTGAAGCTCGCGCGGGACATCATCAACTGGGTCGTCGCGCACCAGATTCCGGGCGGCCTGCTCTCAGAGCAGCTCGACCCCAACACCGGCGCTCCGCTGTCGGTGTCGCCATTGACCTGGTCGCATGCCGAGTTCATCGCCACGGTCGACGAGTTCTGCCGCAAATCGGAGAGGTTGCGCCGCTCCTCGATATCGACAGTTGTTCCGAAGCCGGCAAACTCCTAGAGCGGGATATTGCCGTGTTTGCGCGAGGGCCGCTCTATGGTTTTTCGCTGCCCTAGCTCCAGGCCGCGGATTAGAGCGCGGCGAGTCTCGCTGGGTTCGATCACGTCGTCGATGTAACCGCGCTCGGCGGCCACGTAAGGGTTGGCGAAGCGCGCGGTGTACTCGGCCACCAGCTCCTTCCGCCGCGCGGCCGGATCCGGAGCCGCCGCCAGGTCGCGTTTGTAGATGATGTTGACCGCTGCCTCGGGTCCCATCACCGCGATCTCGGCCGTGGGCCATGCCAGGTTCAGGTCGGCGCCCATCTGCTTCGGCGACATGACCGTGTATGCGCCTCCGTAGTCCTTGCGCGTGATGACCGCGAGCTTCGGCACCGTCGCCTCCGCATACGCGTAGAGCAGCTTGGCGCCGTGCCGGATGATCCCGCCGTGCTCCTGGTCGCGGCCGGGCAGGTAGCCGGGCACGTCGACGAAGGAGACGATCGGGATTCCGAACGCATCGCAGAAGCGGATGAACCGCGCCGCCTTCACGGACGCGTTGATGTCAATCGCTCCGGCGAGCACCTTGGGCTGGTTGCCGACGATGCCGGCGACGTGCCCGCCAAGCCGCCCGAAGCCGACGATGATGTTCGGCGCGAAGAACGGCTGCACCTCGAAGAACTCGCGATCGTCCAGCACGCGGGCGACGAGCTCACGCATGTCGTAAGGCTTGTTGGGCGCCTCGGGCACGATCGACTGCAGCTCTGGGTCCGCTCGCTCGGGGTCGTCGGTGGTCGGCAGGTATGGCGGCCGCTCACCATTGCTTGAAGGCAGATACGAGAGCAGGCGGCGAACGCCGGCGGCGCACTCCTCTTCTGTCTTGGGTAGGAAGTGCGCGACTCCGGACGTCACGTTGTGCACGTCACCTCCGCCGAGCTCCTCGAAGTTCACGTGCTCACCGGTGACCACGCGAATGACCTCTGGACCGGTGATGAACATGTAGCCCTGGCCGGCGACAATGAAGATGAAGTCCGTGATGGCCGGCGAATACACGGCTCCACCGGTGCACGGTCCGGCGATGATGCTCAGCTGCGGAATCACACCGGACGATCGCACGTTGCGATAGAAGATGTCCGCATAACCGGCGAGGGCGACGACGCCCTCCTGGATGCGAGCGCCACCGGAGTCGTTGATGCCGATGATCGGCACGCGGTTGCGCAGCGCCAGCTCCTGGACCTTGACGATCTTTTCGGCGGTGACCTCGCCCAGCGAGCCGCCGTATACCGTTGCGTCATAGGCATACACGGCGACCGGGCGGCGGTCGATCTCGCCGAAGCCCGCAACCACGCCGTCACCGGCGATCCTGCGGTCCTCCATGCCGAACCCGTAGGCGCGGTGCGTGGCAAACAGGTCGAGCTCTACGAACGTGCCCTCATCGACGAGCATCTCGACACGCTCACGCGCAGTGGACAGACCCTTGGCTCGCCTCTTGTTGGCGGCCTCGTTCTCGGAGTGAAGCGCCTGGTATCTGCGCTTGCGGTACTGGTTGATCTTCTGCTCGGAGACAGAAGCGGGGCCGCGCTCTGGCGGGGCGACATCTTCGACGCTCGGCGTGGTGCGCCGAACGGGAGACATGCTCTTTGGTCTGCGGGCGGCCATACCGCATATCGTAGGCGCCGTGCCCGAGTACGGCCCTCAGCTGGATCTCGACCGCGCGATGACGCTGCGTCAATTGCGCACCTTCAAAGCGGTGGCCGACCTCAGCAGCTTCAGCCAGGCCGCGCAGCAGTTGCGGCTCAGCCAGCCGTCGGTCTCGTACCAGGTCAAAGAGCTCGAGGAGGCGCTCGGAGTGCCGCTGCTGGATCGACTCGGCAAACGCGTGCAGCTCACCGAGGCGGGGTCGATCCTCTACGGATACGCGCGCCGTACCCTCGACATCCTCGACGAAGCCGCGCTGGAGCTCGAGGAGCTGCGTGGCATCAAGCGCGGCAACCTGCGCGTCGGTGCCAGCACGACGGTCGGCATCTACCTTTTGCCCGCCGCCCTCGGCGCGTTCAAGAAGCTGCATCCTGGGCTCGTCATCTCACTCGAGATCGGGACGCGCGCACGCGTGCAGGAGCAGGTCTTGAACAACGAGCTGGACCTGGCTGTCGTCGGCCCTGCACTCAAGGACTCAGACCTCGCCATCCTGCCGTTTCTCACTGACGAGCTCGTTGTCGTGGCGCCGTCGAATCACCGGCTCGCGGAGAAGCGCGGGCTCAGCTTGAAGGACCTCTCCGACCAGCCGTTCGTGATGCGCGAGCCCGCGTCCGGGAGCCGCTGGTCGCTGGAGAAGGCGGCGCGCAAGGCGGGCGCCAAGCTGCACGTCGCGATGGAGCTGGGCTCGAACGGGGCCATCAAGCATGCCGTGGAGTCAGGGCTCGGGCTCGCGGTGCTTTCGCGATACGCCTGCGCGCTGGAGCTGTCGAGCGGCCGCCTGGTCGAGCTCAACGTGCGTGGCTTCCCGATCCGCCGTGACTGGCACATCGTCCATCTACGCCGCCGGCGGTTGCCGGCGTCGGTGCAGGCGTTCATCGCTTTCTTGAAAGATCCGGTGTGGCTGGCGCGCGACGGCAGGCGCGGCCGCACCCGGCCGCCGACGGATTAGTTGGAGCGTCTGCGAAGAGCCGCCGTCGACCTGTTCTCGCGCCCGGCCTTCTACTGGGCCCTCGCGGCGGTGTTCTGGATCAGGGTGGTCGTGTTCACACTGCTCACCGCGCGGCGGCTCGACACCGAGGGGATGTGGGAGGGTGCGCATGCCTATCTGACCAATCCCGGCCACATGTACGACGCGGCCGCCGAGTTTCTCGCGCGCACGCACGTCATCGCCCAGCCAGGCGGCCTGGATGCGTTCGTCAGCCCGCCTCCTGTTGCGCTCCTCGCCGTTCCCGTCGCGCTGCTTCCAAAGAACGTGGCGGTCCCGGTGTGGACCGCGTTCGACGGCGCCGCGCTGATCATCGCCCTCATGCTCCTCTACCGCGTGCTCGCGCCGCGGCACCGGCTCGCGACTCCGATCTTCTGGCTCGTCGCCGGGTACTTTCCGCCGCTGTTCGCGGACGTCTCTTCGGGACAGCGAGGCGGGGTGCTGCTGCTCGGTGCGGCCGCATCGATCTGGCTGGAGCCCAGCCTGCCGTGGCTCGCCGGCGCTGTGGGCGGCATCGTCGCCTCGCTGAAGTACTACCCGGCCGCGATGATCATCGGCCCGAGGCCGGAGCACAGGGTTCGTTACGCGGTGAGCCTCGGCCTTGTGCTCGTGGCCGTCAGCGTCATCAGTTTCGTCCCGCTCGGGATTGGCGGGGCCCTGCATTACTACCAGCACGTCTTGATACCGTCGCTGGCTTCGCACAACAGCGACTGCGCGTACGACTCCGTGCGAACTCTGTTCACGCGGACGATCGGCGGCGAGACGTACAACCAGCCCACCGGCCACGGCTACGTGCCGGTCACCTCGCCGATCCGCCTCCCCGCACTGGCACTCTTCCTTTCCTATCTGAGCGCCGTCCTGTTCGCGTTCGGTGCGGTTTGGGCCGCATGGCGAAGCGGATGGAATCCCGCGTACGGCATGTCGCTCGGGTTTGCGCTCGGCGCGCTCATCCCCAACGAGGTTTGGCCGTACCAGTGGCTGCCGCTGCTGCCGCTGATCCTGATCCTCGCGGTCCGCGCGATCGAACGCCGCCGTGTGATCACGCTCGCGCTGCTGGCGGTCTTCCTTTTGGGTTTCGTGCGCCAGCCTTGCGACTTCTTCTTCCCCAACCTGTGGACCGTGGCCGCGATCGCCGTCTTCGTTTTGGGCGTGTGGGAGAATCGACTTTTCCGGGCTTCTTGATTCACCGGGAGGGTCGCGAATGCCGCTCAACGCTGATGTCAGCTTCACCTGGGTCGGTCACGGCACCTGGAAGGTCCGGAGCGCAAAGAGGAAGGACGTGCTCATCGACCCATGGGTGATGGGCAATCCGGTGGCGCCCGAGGAATTGAAGAAGGTCGACAAATGCGACGTGATGCTCATCACGCACGGCCACTTCGACCACATCCATGACGCGCTGGAGATCGCGCGCGCGACCAAACCCAAGATCGTCAGCAACTTCGAGATAACGAGCTGGCTCGGATCTAAAGGCATCGAGGGCGAGACGCTCATCGGCGGCAATCAGGGCGGCACCATCGACGTCGGCGGAATCAAGACCACGCTCGTCCACGCGGAGCACTCGTGCGGCATCTCCGACGGCGCCGAGATCGTGTACGGCGGACAAGCATGCGGGTTCGTGATCGAGTTCGAGAACGGATTCACGGTCTACTTCGCCGGCGACACGGACGTCTTCGGCGACATGGCGCTGATTGCCGAGCTGAGCGACTTCGACGTCGCTTTCTTGCCGATCGGCGGCTTTTACACGATGGGGCCCGAGCGCGCAGCCAAGGCCGTGTCCCTGCTCGGTGTCAAGACGGTGGTGCCGATGCACTTCGGCACCTTCCCGCCGCTCACGGGGCGGCCCGGCGCCCTCCAGGAGCTGGTCGGCTCCGGAATCGAGGTCCTCGACATCAAGCCGGGCGACACGGTCTAACGACAGCCACGCCCTCGCGGGCCTGCTAGCGTGGTCGGGGTGAAGTTCCGGTACTCCCGGTGGGACGGCACGCAGCGGCTCGACGACCTCGACGCCGGCGACGTCCTCGACGCCCTGTCGGACGACCTCATGAACTACGGCG